>Ga0181612_171670_pt1 | contig 10656 bp, 9 predicted proteins | sample HoacroProtozoa21_FD_119630 | JGI IMG/M metagenome (GOLD analysis project Ga0181612, IMG submission 119630) | Hoatzin crop microbial communities from Cojedes, Venezuel. Combined Assembly of Gp0051906, Gp0051904, Gp0051908
AGTCCTCGCTGTAGCGGACGTAGGCCCTGCGTGTTCGATTTTCTTCTCTCATCTTGATGATTTTTAAGTGTTAAACACTGTACACCTTTTCTGTCATAAGACAAAGCATCCCGATGGGAGTTTTCTTCCGTCGGGACAGTAGCGGAGGACGAGGGTGATGGAATGGCGGAGGAACGCTTGACGAGGGACAAAAAATTGGCGTGGTGAGCTGACATCGCTACCACGCCAAATGCGCTGGAGAGGCAAAGGTCAATAGGCCTTCAGGTGGCCGCCGCCTTCAAGATTGTAGGTCTTTCCGCCAAGCGACGGGTTGGCAGCCGACGAGTAGTAGAGGGTGTGGCCGTTTGACTGTATGCTCGGCAGGCCGGCCTTCAGTGTTCCGCTGACGTAGCTGTCGGCGGTGAGGCTCCAGCAGCTGCTCTTGTCTATCTCGATGGATGCGCTTGCGGCGGTATTGTCGGGATTGAGGGCTCCGGTGAACTCCGAGCCGTCGGTCATCTTGAGCGACACTTGGCTGTCCTTGTCGGCGCAGACGAGTCCGGAGAGCGTCTGTTTCTTTGCACTCACGCCCAGCCGTCCTCCGCGTCGGGCAGTGTCGCGGTTGCCCCATCCGCCCTTCTTGCAGTTGATGAGCGTGTCGCTGGCATTGACCAGCCGGACGCCCTCAAGCGAGAGTGAGTCGCGGTTGTTGGTGTTGTAGAACATGCCCGTCTTCTTGCCCTCGTAGGTGATGGAGCCTCCGCGCACGGTGAGCGTGGCTTGGTCGCCCTCCTCTGCATCGCCCGAAAAACTCTGGTAGAGCAGCACTCCCCACTTGTCGAACTTGCTCACCACGTCGCAATCTTCGAGATTGATATAGTTGGTGCCTTCTATTACGAGTCCTTCGCCACCGTGGGAGATGAATGTTGCGCGGCGTGCCTAAATGTTGCCTGTGGAATAGAGTCCTGCGGAGTTGCCGCCGTAGCAGGTATATACTCCGCCGTCGATATTGATGATTCCTCCGCCTCGGTCGGTAGCGACGCAGCTGGAGCTGTGGGCTCGGGTCTCCACAGTGTCGCCCACCACATTGATTGTTCCGCCGCCGGAGGCCATGATGCCGCGCGCGTTGCCGCCAGTCTGGCGGATGACGTCGTAGGACGTATTGATGGTGGCCTTGCCGTAGGCGAACATTCCGTTGGCCCCGCGACCGGTGCCGCTCAGCTGATTGTGGGAGGAGTTGATGGTGCAAGTGCCTTTTTTCTGGTTGGCCGGCTGGGCGCACACTACGGCATTCACTCCGTAGAAGCTGGCATCGTCGGTTGACGATGCGTCGGCCGAATTGGTGAGGATGCAGCGGTTGAGGGTGAGCGTTCCGCCAGTGGAGAGCACTGCGCTCTCGTCGCTGGTCTCGCTCTTGATGGTCTTGCCGGTGAGCACCGCGTCTTTAGCGTAGGTGCGTATGCCCTTTGCCTGCTTGTACTGGCTGCCTCCGCCGCCAGGACCTGGCTTTCCGCCCGGAGGCGGGCCCATCGGCTTTCCGTCTTTTCCCATCGGGGGCTGCCCGCCGCCCGGAGGCGGACCCATCGGTCCGTCGGGTTGTGCTAATGCAAAGTTGAGATTGAATGCCAATGCTAAACTGAATACAATAATCTTTTTCATAACCTTTTCTGTTTATGAGTCTCAGGGCCGGTTGCGTTTTGCTGTTTCCATTCCCCAGACTGTTGACCATCTGTTTACGCTGGCAAAATTACATGCAATAAGGCATATCAGCAAAAAGAATCAACGAAAAGGTGGATTTTTATGCTGAAATTTGTTTTTCAGGAACCCGAGTTCACTCCGTAGCCAAAGAGCGCGAAATCGCCCTTCAGCGGGTCGTCGGGGAATGTCTGGCGCATTCGGTCGGTGAGTCGTTTGGCGGTCGGCATCGAGGCAGTGGTCTGCGTGATGAGCTGCAGACGGCGCGACTGCTGCAGCACGTGGGTGTCGAGCGGCATGATGAGCGTGCGTCTGTCGATGATGCTGCTCCAAAGGCCGAGATCAACGGGACTGCCGTCTCTCACCATCCAGCGGAGAAACATGCAGAGGCGCTTGCAGGCCGAGCGCGTGTCTTTAGGGATTACGACGGCGATGCCTCTCGCTGAAAAGTAATCGACAAGACTGCTCAGGGCGCGGAAAGCGTCGGCGCGGCAGTCGGCCTGACTGACGAACTGTCCGAGCGTGCCGTACTGTGAGAGCATCTGGCGCAGGGTCTGGAGGAAGGTGCGCATGGTGCGGTTGGTGTAGAGCCGGTAGTAGCAGCGGTCGTCGTCGGCTATGTCGTCTTCGAATTTTCCCTGAACCACCCACTCGTGGATGTTGCCCTGACTGCGGTCGAGCATGAACTGTATTTTCGGGAAGAACTGCCGTCGGCTGCCGTAGCTCAGTGCCGCTGCCACGAATGCCATAGTCTCTTGGTTGGATTGTCCCGCCACTTGGTGCATGAAGTGGCTTGGGTCGTCGTGCAGGAAGTCGGCCGTCTCGTAGCGCGCGGCGAGTTGTCTGAGGAGAGTATCTGTTTCTGACATAATTTGAGGAGTTATCAGGAGTTAACGGGAGTTAGCGGGAGTTAGCGGGAGTTAGCGGGAGATGGCGGGAGATGGCGGGAGATGGCGGGAGTTAGCGGTTATAGAATATTCTCTAAATTGACGAAGGGCCAAAACCAGACGTTTAAAGTTTTAAAGATTAAAGTCCAAAGTTTACAGTTTAAAGATTACAGTTTAAAGATTAAAGATTAAAGTTTAAAGTTTCAGCGTCTGGTCGCAATAATCCACCACAGCCATTCGGTGGGTGATGAAGATTACGGTCTTGCGCTGTCCGGCGAGGATGTTGTCTAACAGCTGCTTTTCGGTTTCAGGGTCGAGGGCGCTTGTGGCTTCGTCGAAAAGCATGATGCTTCCGTCGCGCAGCAGTGCTCTGGCGATGGCGATGCGCTGTGCCTGCCCTTCGCTGAGTCCGCCTCCCACCTCTGCCACTTGCGTGTCGAGTCCGTTGGGCAGCTGAAGCACAAAGTCGGCGCAGGCCTGATGCAGGGCATCGCTCATCTGCTGCTCTGTGGCGTGGGCATTGCCAAGCAGCAGATTGTCGCGGATGGTTCCGCTGAGCAGCGTGTTGCCCTGCGGCACATAGACGAAGTTGCATCGGGCAAGGGCCGAGACGGGATGGTTTTCCACCTTATTATATATATATATGGTGCCGTGTGTGGGTCGCACGAGAGCGAGCAGCATACGCACGAGGGTGGTCTTGCCTGCCCCTGTCTCGCCGAGAATGGCTGTGCATGAGGCCGGCGGAAAGTCGAAAGTAATATGCTCTATCACATTCTCGTCGCCATCGTCGTACATGTAGCTTACGTCGTCGAGCCGCAGTCCGCATGGCGCTTCCATCCGCATGGGCTCGCCCTGCTCTTCCTGCGGTTCCTCCTCCAGCTCCATGAGCCGCTCGGCTGCTGTGAAGACGCCGACGAAGGCCGGTGCCAGTCGGGTGATGTCGCGAGCGGGATTCTGTATTCTGTGAACAAGTTGCAAGAAGGCTGTCATCGCGCCAAAGGTGATGCTGCCATGATAGAGGCGCACGGCACTCCAGAGGAAGGCCACGAGATAGCCGAGCGAAAATCCCGTGTTGAGAATGAGATTGGAGAGAAGCGAGAATTTGGTGCGGTTTTTCACGTGATAGCGCAGTTCCGACTGCTGCTCTCCTAGACGGTCAACCATTGTGTCGCCCGACTCGAGTGTCTTTATCAACATTCGGTGCTGGATAGTCTCTTGCAAGATGCTCTGCACCTGCGAGTCGCTGTTGCGCACCCGCCGCGAGAACTTGCGCATCTGGTTGACGTAGATTCGGCTGACAAGGATGAAGAGCGGCAGGATGGCAACGGTGATCAGTGCCAGCCAAGCGTCCATAGAGAGCAGATAGCAGAAGGCTCCGATAAACATGGCCAGCGTGGAGAGAGTGCTAGGCAGCGTCTCGGCGAGAAAATTCACCACCGTGTTGACGTCGAACTCCAGCCGGTTGATTATGTCGCCGCTGTGGTGGGTCTCTTTTCCGTGCCATTCCGAGCGCAACAGCCGGTCGAGCATCCGCTGCTGCATACGGTTTTGCGCCTTCACTCCGAGAATGTTTTTCACCCAGATGCGCGATATGCTCAGCGCAAATTCGCAGAGGATGAGCAGCGCCATCAGCCCTACGGCCTGATAGAGCGATGAGAGCGAACTGGAACGATGGGCCAGCGAGTGAGCCGCTATGTCGATGGCGTTCTGCATGGCCCACACCGAAGCGAGCGAGACGCCGACGCTGAGCAGTCCGATGGCGGCGTTGAGCACGGCCTGCTTACGGTTGCCGCGCCATGCCGACCAAAGCCAGCGAAGCATCTGCCGAATGGTGTACTTATGCTCCATCCGGCTGGCCGTGCGGTCGAAATCCATGCGCCTCATCATTTGCTCATTTTCTTTTTAAATTGTCTGTTCAGGAACGGCGGTCCTCGCCCCACATCATCTTTTCACGCAACGTGCGGTAGTAGCGCTGCGATGAACGCTTCACCACGTTGACGTCGTAGGGTGCCTTGCGCAGAGTGAGCTGCACTCCCTGCCGGCATTTCACGGAGCGTCCGTCGAGGGCCACCAAGAAGTTGTGGGAGCGACTCTCCACCTCAAGCACTATCTCGGCGTCGCCGGGAATGACCATTGGGCGCATGTTCAGACTGTGAGGGGCGACGGCAGTGAGCAGCAGAACGTCGGTGTGAGGGTCGATGATTGGTCCGCCTACCGAGAGCGAATAGGCCGTAGAGCCGGTGGGAGTGCTGATGATGAGTCCGTCGGCCTGATAGGTGGTGAGATAGTCGCCGTTGATTGTTGCGCGAATGGTAATCATCGATGCTGTGTCGCGCTTCAGCACCGAAACGTCGTTGAGGGCGCAGTTGTATGTGTCAAGCGCCTCGGCGTTGGTCTTCACCTGAACCACCGTGCGCTTCTCGACAGAGAACTCTCCGCGATGCAGCGCCTCAACCGAATGGTCTATCTCTGTGGAGCTCACGTCGGCAAGGAAGCCCAGCCGGCCGGTGTTGATGCCAAGAATGGGGATGCCCTTCCGCCCCACGCGGGCAGCAGCCTTTAGAAACGTGCCGTCGCCGCCCATAGAGAGCACGAAGTCGGCATCGAAATCGCCTCTGCTGAACCGCCCCACCCCGTCGAGCGCAATGCCGCGCGCGTCTCTCAAGTAGCTGTAGAACTCGCTGTCGATAATCACTTCGTCTCCCTTTTTCGACAACAAACTCAACAACCGCTCTATCGACGGCGACTTCTTCTCTTGATACGTGTTGCCGAAAACAGCGAACTTCAGCTTGCTCTTTGACATCTTTTTCCTCTTTTTGTTTGGTTCTTTTCCCGAAATTGCTTATCTTTGTGCCTGCAAAGTTAGCGAAAATTTGTGAAACTCTCAAAAATACAAAGTAGAAAATGGCAAAAGTATATCTTTTTCTTGCAGAAGGTTTCGAAGACATTGAGGCCTTGGCACCCGTTGACATACTGCGGCGGGCTGGAGTTGACGTGAAGACAGTGAGCGTTTCGGGCGACCCGTTTGTAGAGTCAGCCCACAGAGTGATGATGCAGGCCGACCGACTCTTTGAGGACACCGACCTGAGCGATGCCGACTTTCTGGTATTGCCAGGCGGAATGCCCGGAGCAACCAATCTGAACGAGCACGCCGGACTGCGCAAGGCTCTGAAAGAGCAGGTGGAACGCGGGGGCAAAGTGGCAGCCATCTGCGCCGCACCGATGGTGCTTGGCTCGCTCGGACTGCTGAAGGGAAAGCGCGCCACGTGCTATCCGGGATTCGAAAAATACATGGAGGGAGCCGAATATACAGCCGACATCTGCACCGTTGACGGCAACGTGACCACTGCCGAAGGTCCGGCAGCCGCCTTTGCCTTCGGATACGCCATCTTGCAGCAACTGGCTGGCGACGCTCCCGTAGCACAACTCGAAGAGGGAATGAGATACAAGCATCTGCTTGGACGTTGAAAAGCAGAACTATGGACTATGTCATAATCGTGGCGGGCGGAAAAGGACTGCGTATGGGCGGCGACGTGCCAAAACAGTTTCTGCCCATCGGCGGAGTGCCCATCCTGATGCGCACCATACAGCGGTTTCACCAATGGAACGCCCAAGCGGGCATCATACTGGTGCTGCCGAAAGCGCAACAGGACTATTGGCACGAGCTCTGCAGAAAGCACCAATTCAGCATCAGCTGCCAAATGGCCGACGGAGGCGAGACGCGCTTCCACTCGGTGAAGAACGGTCTCGCGCTAATCCCCGACGATGAGAAGGGCATAGTGGGAGTGCACGACGGAGTGCGACCATTCGCGGCCATCGACGTCATAGAGCGTTGCTACGACGAAGCACGACGCCATGAGGCCGCAGTGCCAGTGGTGCCGGTGGTCGAGACGCTCAGAGAAATCACCGAAAACAAGACCGTCAGCCGGGCCAACTACCGACTGGTGCAGACGCCACAGACATTCTCCATCCCGCTTCTGAAACGCGCCTACGCCCAACCATATACCGACCTTTTCACCGACGATGCATCGGTGGTGGAAGCTCTCGGCCACCCCATTTCCCTGACAGAAGGCAACCGCGAGAACATCAAGATAACCACCCCATTCGACATGGCAGTGGCCGAAGTGCTAGCGCGCTAACTTTGCACTCAGCATGGCAAACATTCTGGAGACCGACATAATGTATCTTACCGGCGTAGGGCCGAACCGACGGAAGATACTCAGTGCAGAACTGGGCATCGAAACTTTCGGCGACCTGCTGGAATATTTCCCATACAAATATGTTGACCGAAGCAGAATATACTCCATCGCCGAACTGAACACCGACATGCCCTTCGTGCAGCTGAAAGGGCGAATACTGAGCTTCGACACCTACGACATGGGGCCGAGAAAAAAAAGAATTGTCGCCCACTTCACCGACGGACAAAGAGTGATGGACCTCACATGGTTCAACGGCACACGATACGTAACGCAAAACTACAAGGTGGGCGAAGAATACATCGTCTTCGGGCGGCCAACGGTATTCAACCAGCGATTTCAGATTACACATCCCGAAATAGAGAAAGCCGAGCGACTGGAACTGTCGGAAATGGGAATGCAGCCCTACTACAACACCACCGAGAAGATGAAGCGGGCTGGGCTGAACTCGCGCGCAATAGAGCGGCTGACCCACACGCTGCTCGAGCGGCTGAAAGAGCCAGTAGGCGAGACATTGCCCGACTTTATCACAGCGCGGCTGCACATGGAAAGTCGCGACCGCGCACTACGACTCATCCACTATCCGAAAACAGCGCGCGACGTGGAGCGTGCAAGACAGCGGCTGAAATTCGAAGAACTCTTCTACGTGCAACTTAATATATTAAGGTACGCGAGCGACAACCGGCGGCGCTATCGCGGATACATCTTCCAGCACGTAGGCGACACGTTCAACCAGTTCTACCACGAAAACCTGCCCTTCCCGCTGACCGGAGCGCAGAAACGGGTGATACGCGAAATAAGAAAAGACCTCGGTTCAGGACGGCAGATGAACCGACTGCTGCAAGGCGACGTGGGCAGCGGAAAAACACTCGTGGCACTGATGTCGATGCTCATCGCCATCGACAACGGCTACCAAGCGTGCATCATGGCTCCAACGGAAATACTTGCCGAGCAACACCTGCTGACCATACAGCAATTTCTCCACGGCATGCCCGTCAGAGTGGAACTGCTCACAGGCGTGGTGAAAGGAAAAAGGAGAAAAGACGTGCTTGACGGACTCGCCGACGGCTCGGTCAGCATACTTGTGGGAACGCATGCCGTAATCGAAGAACCAGTAATCTTCAGAAATCTGGGCCTCGCAGTGGTCGATGAGCAGCACCGATTCGGAGTGGCACAACGGGCAAAACTGTGGCACAAAAACCAAAACCCGCCCCACGTCCTCGTGATGACAGCCACACCCATACCACGCACACTGGCCATGACTCTCTACGGCGACCTCGACGTGAGCGTTATCGACGAACTGCCGCCAGGACGAAAGCCAATACAGACTCTCCACAAGTTCGACAACCAGACCACGACGCTATACCAAGGCGTGCGCCGACAAATACAGCAAGGACGACAAGTGTATTGGGTGTTTCCGCTCATCAAAGAAAGCGAGAAAATCGACCTGAAAAACCTTGAAGAGGGCTTCGAGGCACTGCGACAGATATTCCCCGAATACAAACTGAGCAAAGTACACGGACAAATGAAAGACGCCGAAAAAAACGAGGAGATGCAGCGGTTTGCTTCGGGCGAAACACAAATACTGGTAGCAACGACGGTCATCGAAGTGGGCGTCAACGTGCCAAACGCATCGGTGATGGTCATAATGGATGCCCAACGCTTCGGCCTGTCGCAGCTCCACCAGCTGCGCGGACGAGTGGGACGCGGCGCCGACCAGTCCTACTGCATACTCGTAACAAGCCACAAACTGACCAACGAGACACGCAAGCGAATCGACATAATGTGCCAGACCAACGACGGCTTCCAAATAGCCGAAGCCGACCTGAAACTGCGCGGCCCTGGCGACCTCGAAGGCACACAGCAGAGCGGAATGGCCTTCGACCTGAAGATTGCCGACATCGCCCGCGACGGACAGCTGGTGCAACTGGCACGCGACGAAGCACAGCGCATCATCGACGACGACCCCACGCAAGAGAAACCGCAATACTCGCTACTATGGCAACGACTGCGCGAACTGCGGAAAACCAACGAAAACTGGGCCGCCATCTCATAAACAGACACCTGCCGCAGAATTTTCCTTTCCCGATTTCCAACCAACAAAAGCCATAAAAAACTTAAAATAGGAAGAGGAACACACATAAAAACTCAAAAAATGTTAACCGCCCGTGATAGTTCCAAAAAAAATTCCTATCTTTGCAATGTTTTTGTAATTCGTGGAGCGGAAAAAGTTACAGTTCCATTTTGTTCTCCACCATAAATAACCTATAAGATGAATTTAAAGAAAAAATTAAGAAATATAGCACTACTTGCACTTGCATCGTTGTTCTCAATGCCAGCCACGGGACAAGACCTTATAGCCCGCCAAGCACCCATCGACCGCAAGATGAAAGTGGTTGACTCTATACAACTGAAACATCTCATCTACAGCGAAGAGTTCAGCATGCCCGCATCAGAACTCTACGACGATTGGGACAACCACTACGCACACCGCGTGTCGGCACTGCCCGACTCATTCCTCATCGACCTTCGCGGATTCTGTATGCCAACAACCAGCCGAGTGCTAACATCAAACTTCGGCCCACGCTGGGGACGCGCGCACAAAGGCCTCGACATCAAAGTATATATCGGCGACACCATCAGAGCAGCATTCAACGGCAAAGTGAGAGTGGTGAGATATGAAGCCGCAGGCTACGGCAAATTCGTCGTAATACGCCACGACAACGGACTGGAAACCATCTACGGACACATGTCGAAGCAGCTCGTGCAGCCAAATCAGGAAGTGCGTGCCGGCGACCCCATCGGACTTGGAGGAAACACAGGAAGAAGCCGCGGCTCACACCTCCACTTTGAGACACGACTCTGCGGCATCGCACTCAACCCATGCCTGATGTTCGACTTCAGAAACCAAGACGTGGTTGATGACTACTACATGTTCCGCAAGAGCAGATACCAGCGCGAGTCGGCATCAGCCAACCGTCTGCGCGGCGTGTCAGCCGGTGCCAACGTCTATGCTTCCACAGGAGGATCGGCACGCGAGGAGGCTCCCATCTACAAACCAACGAAAAAAACAAGCGCAAACCTGACCCACAACCACAAGGTGAAGAAAGGCGAGACGCTCTACTCCATCGCACGCAAGCACGGCATGACCGTAGCCGAAATACAGAAGCTGAACCATCTCGGCAAAAAGAGCAAGGTGGTTCCAGGACAAATCCTGAAATACAACTAAAGCAAACAACGCGAAAAACAATAAAGTTGAGAGCAGCCAAACGGCCAGCTCTCAACTTTTTTATTCCCAGCAACCGATGCAAGCAAAAGAGTAGTCGTCGAGCACCGCCAGCCGCTCTTTCAGCACCGTCTCCATACACCGCTCAAACTCATTGTCGCCAGCGCAATCGGTCAGTTTCTTTATTGTGTCGCTGAATGGCGTGCCAATCTCGGAGGCCGCCTTGATGCAGAGCGAAAACTTAGTGCCCGATTGCTCGGCCTCAAGCAGCTCGTCGGCAAACTGCTCGCGGTGCGATTGCTCGTACATCATCAGGAGATAGTGGGCCAAAGCGTCGCTTGCGCAAAAGAGCAGACTGCCCGTGCCAACGTCGAACGTGCCAGCGCGGAACCCCGACGCATTGAGCGGATGGTTGTAGTTCACGAGAAACGGAGGCTTGTTGAAGTCGGACAACCTCGTGAACGAATGTCGCAAGGTGTCGCTCTCCGTGTCGTAGCAGAAGGCCACGCTGTCGCCGTAGGCCATCCAGTGCGCCTTCTCCCCATCGACCCATATCGCCGCAAGTGTGGCAAACGAACCTTCGTCGTAGAACTTATTGAGCACAAGGCCGCCCGCCTGCTTTGCCGCAGCCTCACATTCGTTGTAGAAGTCCTCCCAGATGTCGTCAACCCAT
>Ga0181612_175224_pt1 | contig 10656 bp, 6 predicted proteins | sample HoacroProtozoa21_FD_119630 | JGI IMG/M metagenome (GOLD analysis project Ga0181612, IMG submission 119630) | Hoatzin crop microbial communities from Cojedes, Venezuel. Combined Assembly of Gp0051906, Gp0051904, Gp0051908
AGCTCCGGCCGCGCTGGAGTTACACGGAAAGCGCTAATTTTGTATCTTTATTTACATCGAAACGTCACATTAAAGCGTTAATTTAATCTTCGTTTACACACCGAGGGGTGCTGAAAAGGAAGGGGGAGCAGCCTTCGGGCCGCACCTAGTGCGAGAGCGAGCACTGCCTCTTCCTAAGAGAGCTGTCAGCGGAACAGGACTGCGACTTTATTTACCCCCCATTAGGCTGATTAACATTCCCTAATGAAAATACATCTATAAAAGCTGACTTGATCATGCTGATCGCAAGTGACAGCCTTTCCCCGCAATCCGGCTGTACCGGGATTAATTTGTCATCTTCCATCCCTTAATGGAGAATTTGTACTTCCAGGCACCCCGTTTCACACGCAGTTGGTCAACACAACAGCAAATATTGTTCTGATTTGGAAACGGCAAAAATTCTGGTAAATGTTTACATGTAACAGACATATTCCATAATAAAACATGAATTTAATTCCCAAATAATGCATCCAAAAACAGCGACAGCACAGCACCAGAGCCAGAGGTCCAAACTGCGAGGCAGCAATGGCCTCCGCCATCATATACCTGGAACTCCTGCCTCGATGTTCAGAGGTTTATTGCTATTTTGGGCATTTTTATGTCAAGATTTGTGTGTTACAGTCACCCATACAAGGTGAAACTTCTCAAATCTGTGTTTGACAACTCATTTAACAGATACATACATGTTACCACGTGCACAACGGAATGGGGTAATTGAGATTTCACCTTCTCCCTTGATTAGGACACGTGCCAAAGTACTAAAAAACAAAACCCGACCCTAAATAAACCCCAGCCAAAGCATTTTTCCTCAGAAAGACATGGCAGCAGCAATGCCATCCTTGGTATCCGAGACGAGCGCGTTACACCAAAAGACTCCCACCAAACGCATCTTCACAGGATGCGACGAGTCCAACGGCACCTCAGCAGGGAGGCTCTAAACCCCGACCCGGCAGAAATCCCTTCCCAGCAAGGTTCAGTAGTCATGTATGTGTGTATATAAACACAAATATGTGTGTATATATATATACACACACACATATTTATGCACGTACATAGACACACACAAAAGAAATGCAGTTCTATGTAATTCCTGCTAACTACACAAATGGGTCTGAATGCGAGCCCTTAAACTTTGCATAATCTCACCAGAATTAAAAATTTTTGCAGTTCTGACGCTAACGTGACTAACCAGCAGGTTTCCAGCATTTTGCTGTACACGTACAGAGTCACAGCAGTGAGTCACAGCAACAGACAGGACTCCACAATGAAAGTTCACGCCCAAAGACGTAAATATCTTCTACTTTGCTCACTAGCAGGCGTACAACTGAACTGCTAAGCTACACTATCAGAAGTCAAAATTAGATTCAAGCCCTTCTGTTTCACACCCAGTGATGCAAGCTACACTGCAGGTAAAATTTTATCCTCTAAATATTCCAACACTTGTTTTTCCTTTGCAACGTCAGAGACTTGCGTAGCACGCAGTTAAATGGGTCAAAGAAAATCTGAACATAAAACAGGGGAAGATGTGCAATTATGAATACATCATGAACAAAAATAAAGACAGTTCTTATGCATTAACGGTACATCAAGCTAATTCAAGAAGGTTAAAATCATTAAAAAGGCATCCTGGGGCAATACACAGTCATTACAATACTGTGCTGACAAGAAATATTAAAATAATCATTTCCAATGTAACTGATAAAATCCATTATGATAAGCAGGAAAAAAAAAATCCCTTAATTCTTAATTGGGAAATCTGAAGTAAAAGGGATCTTATTAGCATTTGATCTTTTTTTTAAAACTTAATTCCCCTGTCTGACAATTCCCAATTCCAAACATCAAAAGCTAAAAAAGAATTTATTATCCTCCATCATGGGCCATGTTATTTAGCTACTCTCCTGGAACATGGGAGTTTTTCTTGACTGAAGTTCAGGGCCTGCCTGCGCAGCTCCAGCTTCTAGCAGCATCAGAGGTTAGCTCCAAGTGGGACAATGCTGAAGGTTAACACCAGCCCTCAAATTTCCAAAATCCTGCTTCCCTGTGGAGTGCAGACTTTTACACAAAACAGCCGACTGTCACATCCCAGGATGCCTGAATGCTTACTGCACTTAGGAAATTACAAGCTCTATCACAGTATCAAAACAGCTGCATTTGTAAATTATTATTAGGGTATAAAAAAAATGAGCAATTGATCATTTGCACATTTCAAAAGTCTCAGAACCACCATCCTGATGACTGCTGTTGACAAATCATAGTTTTCACCTTCTTAAAACATTAAAGAACGGTCCTCTCAAATTACAGATGTACATTAACTACGCACCAGCATTCATAAAGTTTCTGCAGATGAAGGTAAAATACTACCGTAACGCAGTGTTCATACTACAGAGGTATGAACCTACTCTTACAACCAACAGTGAGCTTACAGTGCTACAATGCAGCACTGTGAACAACGCATTTGGATTTAACTAAAGAATAAAGTACCATTTTCATAATAACAATCATTCAAGTTAAATTATTCTACCACTCCACTGTGAGGACAATAGGAAACAAGTTATAATAGACAAAAGTCATAACAGATGACCGCTAACAGAGTTCAGCAGATGCTTGCAGGGGAAAAATCCAAAATCAATTTCGAATGTGTGTGCAATGAAGGAGTAAAAGGCTCTTCAATGCCACTTCCAATTTTTCATCGAAAACACAGGTCTACATCCGACCCAGGCAGAAAACAGAAGCAAAAAACTAGATTTAGAAAAAGCTTGCAAAACAGCACCTTTAGTAACAAAACTGCTAATGGGTGTGTTGAAGAAAAGTCTGCTGTAACTCGGTCTGGTAACAGACAGGGGCTTGGCCAATGGAGGTTCACAGACAGTTTCAGATTCACCAACTCACTGGCAATTCAAACTTCATGAAGAACAGAAGAGGGAGAGGAAGAGGGTGCATTTGGACCACAAATGATATATTTAAGTCACATCTGGTGCAAACCATTGCATAGTGTTGGACTTGATTAAAACAGGACTCTCTGCATGCAAAGCAACAGCTCTAAAACTACCTTGATTAAACCAAACCCGATCTCCCCATTGCATCCACTACAATATCCACATTTGCAAAAAAAGGACACATGGCAATCAAAATGATTCTAAAAAAGCAGAAGAAATTAAAAGCTCATCAAAACTACAACCAGCAAAAACTGTGGGACACCTTGACCAACATACTGAAACACCCTCACAGAGCTACCAAAGCCAACACTTGGAGCATGTAAACACAGAGCACAACCTGGAATATAACGCCTCGTGATTAAATCCTACACCTAAATCCCAAGAACACATACCTGTCCACCTCGGACCAAAGCCTAGAAACAATTTCAGCACACAAAGCGGTCTTAATGGGCGTAGTAGCTCCATGTCTTGTATACAGCTACCCATTTGTCAATTCACTTGCACTTTAAAAAAAAAGAATTTTTAAATCAACGGGGTCCAAGTCATGCAACCAGGCAGACCTTTGGCTCCCCTGTCGAAGAAGGGGCCCAATTCCTCTAGTAGAAGGTGAGGAAGAGCCGCTCCAGCTTAACACCAGCTTCAGAGAAGACGCGATACTATGCAGAAGCCAGCAAGGCAACAGACTGGCTGCACACAGTCAAGACTTGCCAAGCACCAAGATGTCCCACAACTGACAGGGCAGCGATGTCAAGCCACAAGCCATTCTGGGGTATTTTACTAGATTACATCAAGTGTGGCTGTGGATATTATATATTCTATGTCTATCATCATACAATGAAGGTGGAAGAAAATTGGGAGTGTGCATGTAGAACGAGCGTACATTTCGTCATACCGGCTTTTACTTCCTACTGAATACAATTTCATCAAAGATGCAACCTGTTCTTTGCCAAAAAAGTAAAGAAATCGAAGTTATTGTCCTTAGTCAAAGGCTTTCACAGTATTCATGGTCATTAAAGCAATGGTGATACAGCCAGCACCTACAGCGTTGGCTGGTGCCAAGTGACAGCCCTCCCCACCACACCACCCACCTCCCAGTAAGCCAGCCTCCTGATGGACAGCACAATGGTATTTCACATCCTTTTTCTAATGCAAAGATAATTCAGAAACCTTCTTCAAAATTCTGCACTTCTACCCGTTGCCTTTCGAAGGTCTGCACACAGACTATACGAACCTTCTGAAGAAACCACTAAAACACTGCCAAGCCTATGTTCGACCTGAATGTCATAGAGCTGCACAAAGTAAGCGTCATTTCATCAAGTGCTCCCTATTAACAGCTTGCACAGTTCATTCACACCCCTTCATTTCATGGGGTTAAGAAGTTGCTTTGTTTCCTGCCGAAATAAACAGTAAAAAATATCAGGAATTGGATCTGATCCCAGACATGTCTGGCAACCCTAACACATTTACACGGAAGCATTCCTAATCCTATTAGTTGGCAAATACTGAATAGTTGGTTGACTGCCATGTAGGTAAAACAAAACCTTCATATTTCTTAAACTCCTGACCTTTGTCAATTCTTTCAGCTTGCTACTGAAATTTAGCAGAGACACCAGGAAGCTTCCAGGAAGCTTGCAAGTTTATCACACTAGCGGTGTGCCAAGAGACTTCTCTCTCAAAAGGCCCGAGACAGACAGACAGGAAAAAAGAAAAAAAAGGCAGACTGTACCAAGACCCACAAGCACTATGACTTGGAATATATAATTAAAAAACTAACTATAGCTAGCAGTCAAAAATAAACGTACTAACAAAAAACCCTAATGGTTCTTTGAAACTCATATTCAATATAGAAAATCTAGGCAGTGAAAACAGTAATTTCTGCAACTAGTTCAAGTGTAAACAGTGAGCAAAGCACAAAGATACAGCTTTAAATGATTTTCTCTGAAATCCTACCAACAGGATGGGTAAAAACACCCTTATTTGGAATTAAACCTAGTGCAGAGCACATCAATATTTTCCATCAGAAAATTTTAATGCTTTCCTTTATTTTTCCCATTTAGAAATTGGAATGTTCTGCTTCCAATTTAAATTTTAATTAGATTTTAATTTTAATTTCAGCTGTCTCTGTACACATCTCTGATGGGTACTGACGTGACACTGTCTCACACAACCACAGACAGCACAGGTCTTCGCAGTGAAAAGCTGGCGACAAAAACCCCCAGAACTAGAGAGCTCCAAGAAGTCTTTCAAGATAACTTAGAGGGCTTTTACACGCAGAAGAATCGCTGTGATGCCATTCAGCCACTGAACAACCCCGGTTCGAAGACAGCAAAGCTCCAAGACACCTGGCTGAATTTCCACTAGAGGGGGCACGAAGCCCATCTCATACAGCAAAGACCAAGTTCAGCCTGGCTTCTCCAGCCACAGAATCTCTTCCAAGGGGTCAGTGTCCCAAAATAGTTACAGATGGTCAGAAAGCACATTTGTTCTTCCTTTTTTTAATGATCCCAAATACCTCCCTACAAGGCAAACTAGAACATTGCTGCTAATGATGTTCCGGATCACCCTTAAGCAGCTAACTTTGCTTCTAAACCCCTACACAAGACTGTCAACTTCTAACACTCCGTGAATGCCGTGAGTTACTTCTCATGATTACCCTATTGCTATCAATTTTCTCAATTTATTCTCACTTTCTCAAATGTGCAATGCAATTTTCAACTGCTTTGCACTAACACCCTCCCAACATCTCCACAAGCACAAAATCAAAACAAAGAAAAATTTGCTAAACTAAAGCAAGCACCAGAGAAAACTGAAAAATAAATAAAGCCTGAATATATCTGAAGATATTTAAGACTAAAGGTGCTGGCAGAGCACACAACAGTGTCCATGTGCTGTGTCCAGCATAAGGAGCTCTCCACTTCAGGTAATATAACAAAGCAAAAGGTACTAGAGCTATTGGACATCGGTGGTTATTTAAAACCAGCTACAGTATTGTGTGATATGGTGGGTGAAAAAAGTAATCTTTACCATCTTGGAAGACTCTCTCCACATTGAGTCCGTAAGTAGCACAGGTTTCATAGTAAGTGCATCTCTTGAGATCATTCGATAACTTCCGCGCTCTGGCATCGTCTATGACACGTGGATTACTGGAACTTATAGCATCTGCAGCAACGGCAGGGAAAAAATACATATTTAAACATAATGTGAAAACAACATCTTATAATTACCAGTACCCTCACAGTGAACGTAAGCAAAAACCATGAGATTTTTAGAATTTTTAGAAAACAACAGGGGTGCACGCCACTCGCATTTTATACTTTGTTGCCAAAATCACCAGCATACTGGTTGATTCTAAAAACCAGGAAAAAAACCCAAAATGCTTTTTTGATACCTTAAAAATATATTGAAGACACTAACTGCAACATATACACAATCACATTAAAGAATGGGAGCTCTGATGTAAAACACACTTAGAAAAACAAATGGCTGAGGGTTACAAACATGAAAATGATTTTTAGGCCTCCTATGAATATCAGCACTGGCTTACAAGTAACCTTCACCTGTAGAGCGTGACATGTTTGTAAGGACAAGAACATTTTCAGTAGAGAAATAATGGGGTGGGGGGAGAAATGGTACCAGGTTTTACTGCAACATTCAGCGAAGTGTTAGATTTGCACGAGAAGTGCTTTTCTTAAAAAAAACCCAAGCCAGCCAACACTAAGACAAGTGGGGGGAGGGAGAAATAAATCACGGTGGCAGATAAGAAATAACAAAGCTGTACAGGGCTGCAGTTACCATGTTGCTAAAACCCAGAGTCCAGCTCTTCCCTCGGTTCCTCAATTGTGCTTTTTTTGGTCCTTTCCATTTTTTAGCCTGGTTCTCTCTGCGTTTCGCTCGGGCAGAGAGCACCAACAGCGTGCTGGCGAGGCCGGGCTGGAAGCAAAGCCCCCTGCTAAACCCCAGCGCCGAGCCCGCGGCACACACCGTGCCTCGGCCGAGGCACACACTCGCCAGTTGAACGTGAAACGGAGATTTCTGATATAGTCCAGGCTGCGCTGCTGACCTGGCTTTCAAGTCACAGCCAAGACTGGATCCAGGAAACTTACCCTAAATGACTCAAAGTCTCAAACCCTGATGTAAAGGCATCCATGAGACACTGTGTGAACATACTGCACGACCAATAATAATATTTTTCTAAACAGATAATAATACTTTGTAACTCTCTGCAAGAGCTACTTTTCACATATGCTTTTTAACTGCGATTTCTAGAGCTTATCCATAGCACCTGAGAAGAACATTACACCAGGGAAAACAAAATAATAATAATAAAAAAAAAATCTTTAACTGATTAAGTTTCTTCCTGGTTATTCTTGTAGTGAAGAACTCTACAAAGGTTATATTGTTTGACTGTTTATAACTTGATAATATGATGAACAAATCCTAAAAAGCAACTTTTTTTTTTTCCCCAGGAGCATGACAGTAATCGATCAGCTGTGTCAAAAGAAGTTGTAAGGGGAGACAGCCCTACAACCTACCCCACAAACCTCTGCAGCTACCACCTCACCACCACGACAGGCACCCATTTCAGCATTTAGAGCCACTCAGAAAGTTCTCCTAAAACCCTGCTACTTTCCATGGTAGCAAAACCATCTTCGTTCTTCGGGTAAGCGGCATCACTTGAACGCGAGCGTGAAGCCAGTGACCACCGCAACGCTGCGCTTGAGACTCGGCTATGGGCGTGACGTGACCACAGCTCAACTGATGTCGTCGCCTCCTTCTCAGGATTTCGAATTAATAAAACCAGAGCCGTTATTCGGAAAGCCAACGGCAGAGTTGTTGTAATCAGCAGAGGGCGCTGGAAACATTTAACCAGGCAGGAATTGATAAGCAACACCACGGCTTCAAAAAGTTCGACTGCCCAAGCAAATCCAGCGCTGCAGCCTGGCCCGCCGCAGAACGACGGGGCAGAGGAGAGCGTCTGGAAGCATCAGGCAAGTGCTGACATTTTGGGAGTGATGTCATTTCACAGCTCATTTCAAGAACACCGGTCAAAACTGACCAACTGCATGTCAAACAGGTATACTTCAAATACATTTAACAGGTATATTTATATATTTCATATATTTTGTTTCACTGAACTGTTTCACAGTTGAAGGACCCAAAAAGCTGTATTTTCTTCTAATGCTTACTGCCAGAATTAGCAATATTTGTATCTTTAGTGACATTTTTAAAATCCCCTTTCCATCAGTGCTGCAACAGAAAATGAACTTTGAAAAAACAAATTCCTTTCCGGTAATAACAGGAATGAGGTGGAAAACCACACCCTAAAGTGTCAGAAGTGCAGAAAGAAGTCCCAGGGCAATGGTAGAGTCCCCATCCCTGGAAGGGCTCAAAAAACACGTGGATGTGGCACTTTGTGACATGGTTTAGCAGGCACGATGGTGATGGGTTGATGGTTGGACTTGACGATCTTAGAGGTCTTTTCCGCCCTTAATGATTCTATGATTCTAAGAAAAACACCTCAGGGAAACGTTCCCGCCTCTCCTTTTTCAGCTCCAGTTTTAAGCTGACAGCGTGGCCCTTCAAAACAGTTTCTGCTTTTTGGCTGTAGTTTCTGCTGTCCTACGACTTTTTGGGTACCTACTTCCCTTTTCATTTTTCATCATCTGTTTCCGCCCTACGAGTCCTCCTTCCGTGCTGCCCACACTTCCCCTGCCTTCACACGGCCACGCTGGTGGCACAGCTCTGCAGGCAGGCAGGGCAAAGCAAACTGCTCTCCGACCACAAAGCTGACAAAAGAGTAAGCTGAGAAAGCAGTGAAAAGCTTCAGCATCGCCAAAACCAGCGGCGTACACCAAGAAAAGGAAGACGCCCAAAATCGACCCTACAAGAGCAACTTGGGACATTTGCATTCGCCCGCTAACACGGCACAGTAACCTGGACATACACTGGGAAAGAAATGTTTCAGTGGGACAGAACTCACAAAAGTGTCTCTCCTACGCTTCCAAAACAGCAGCTCTGTGCAGTCAGAAGCCTGACGTCCAGCACCTATGTAAGAACTCCTCCTTTCTGGTAAGAATTATCACAGGAGGGACATCTCCATGGCTATGTGCAGAGCAGCCTCAACTCTCCTGTGTCTACTCCACTCAGCAAACCAACCGCAGTATGGGAAACTGTCGAAACGTTCATGTGATGCAGGGAATATACAAAAGACAGCTCAGATGCAAAAGAAATTAAAATATTGCTGGTACCTTTCCCTTGTTACACTTCCCCGTTGGATAGCTGCAGCTGGCTGCTGCTCCAGAAGAGGTTTTGGGAAAAACATAATTGGTGGGGGTTGTTTCAGGTGGCAAAAAGCTGCATTTCTATTTGATTTAAAGAGGGGCCGACCACCCAGGGGCATGGTTCAGTTCTGCTTCTTAACACAGTGTTGGAGGTTTTCAGTCTCTGGTCCGTCTGCCTCTCGGGAATGCCAGGGTATTGATCACTTCTAGACTGCCAAGCTAACTGAAACCAAACTTGGTCACACAAATGACTCACCTGCCCAAATTCAGCATCAGCAGCTCCCTGCTGATCAGGAAAACCATCATGAATAGCAAGCACTGAAAATATATATTTTTTTTTTTAAATACGCTGCTAAGTCATCATTGCTAAAGTCCTACACTTCCTCTCCCCACGACACCTGTCTCCCCCTCAAACCTGCCCCTGCAATGCCAGGGCCCTGCAGCAAGCCCGGACAGCCGAACACCCCCCTGCTGATTCACCGGCAGTTCATCCACAAGCTCTCGTCGTCAGATACGCGGCAGTGCTGATGCCAGAGAAGGGAAAAGACAGGACGTGGCTTTGCCAGCTTGGAAGAGTCTATACAGTCACAGAAATACACTCGTAAATCAAGACTGCACTTACCCTGAGTTCCCACTAGTACCATTGGGATTTCACTAGTGTTACGATAGTTCGCCATACGGCTGTAGTAGTGGTAAACAGTCTGGAAGCTAATTTCATCTTCCAAGCTGAAGACAAATATAACAGCATCCACCCACATGGCAAACTGCAGAATAAAAACAGAAAAGGGATCCTGTGAGAAAAGCAGCGAAGAGGAAAAAGAGAAACATTCTTACCTTACCTGGAGTGAAATGCACACCAGAGAAACTTTGTTAGTGACAATAACCGAGGCCTTAAAAGTGCCATATCGTTACCAAAACGGCGAATCATCATTCATCACTCTGCAAGTGGTGGGGATCTGGGATACCCAAAGGTTTTTCCCCACACTCACAACTGCATCTCTTCTTCCCTGGTACGTCGTGTCACAAGCCCAGCTACCTTCAGCACACACTGGTTTTGATTCACAGAAAAAGAAAACATTGCAGCCTCAGATTTCTGCATTTGTGAATTATAAATGAAAGCCACTTATCTCTCAGCACTTGAGTGCCCTATTTAGTGTGTTATTTCCCCACCCTGTGCTCTACATGCACCCATGCTGATGTTTCTGTTCATGCCAGGACAATTATTACAGTCGTGGTTTCACAAACACTGCTAGTACTTCTCAGATCATGATCAATGTCCAAAACCATGAATTTCATATTTTCCAGCTGGTCACCATACAGACACTCCAACTGAGCAAACAGTACCGAATGTCTCGTTTGGCCTTCAGTGCTGAAGCAAACTATTCTCTCTTGGCATCAGC
>Ga0181612_142971_pt1 | contig 10655 bp, 5 predicted proteins | sample HoacroProtozoa21_FD_119630 | JGI IMG/M metagenome (GOLD analysis project Ga0181612, IMG submission 119630) | Hoatzin crop microbial communities from Cojedes, Venezuel. Combined Assembly of Gp0051906, Gp0051904, Gp0051908
TGCTCCTGGGCTGCAGGAAGACCGTAACCAGTGGGGCTGAGAGGTGAGGTACAAACCTTTTCTCAGTGGGATCTGTTAACAAACCCTCCTCGTCCTGTTCCTCCACCAAGGGGTTATGGCTCTGCAGTGGGCTGCTGTGCTGTAGCTGGAAGTTCACAGCCTTGCCAGCAACTGGCCCTGGACTGTACCTGCACAACAAACCCGAGGCATACTGTGAGACATGCTCAGTCGCCAGTTGGGGATCAGTCCTACTGACCACTACTCCCTGTTCTGCAGGTTTTCCTTTCTCTTTTTGCCATCCCCGACTCATCAGTAGCACAAGTGTTGTCTGTCACTCTCCCCAGCTAGGAACTGCCCTGAAGCTATTTCAGCAGTGAAAAGATGGTTGATAGAGCTGCCTCAGACACGCTTCCCCCTCACTGAGCTCCCACCATCCTCAAGCAAAATTCCATCAATTCTGGTATCGTTATGCCGTGGCTTTGGCACAAGGCTAAAGCATTTTCTATGGGACATTACTAATCCAAATTATAGACCCCAGTGCTCAATTTTGTGCCTCCATCAATTTGTAGAGGTAGGAAATAATATTACAACTTAAAACAGTTGGCAAGGAAAGGTGTGAAATATTAACAGGCAGCCGTTAAGAATATCTGCAGTTCTGATTTCAATACAGGTGGCCTGCAGGCACAGATTTTAATCAGTGATGGAGCTGGAGGTGCTGGCTGCCCTGGAGATTGCCAGATTTCCCTTTATAGGACCCAGCATTCAATTCCAAAACCAACTGCTTGGGCTGAAATATTCTATGTCGGGTGCCTGCATTCTTTGGAAACCACCCCTAGGCTGGCAGTGTACCCCACAAATTAAGCCAGGGTAAAGAAGCAGGCTTACCAACGCACATACAATTCATCTGGCTTTCAGAAGTGCTGGCAACCTTAATTTGGCACGTGCTTATTTTGCACAAGGTCAGAGATGAGGCAGGGAGTGACAGCATGGATAAAACACTCAGCAGCCTACCTGAGAGCTGGGTCGAGAGGAGAGGAGATGGAGCATGCGACTAAATGCAGGAACAGGAGCAGGGTGGCCTTATCCAGCATCTTCCACCCTTTGGGGTCACCTGAAACACAGAGCAATCTTGAGTCAGTGGCAGTGAAGTGCTCAGGGCCAGGAGGGGAGGCCAAGTGTCACCTTTTGTGTTCTCAGTCCCCCTGCTTGGTCATCAGCACAAAGGGACTGGGAATATGCCTCCGTGCTTGTGGTTATGGTGCTTCCCAACACAGAGGTGTCTTGGCATGGCAACGTCTTGCCCAGGGAGTGTAGTTCCTGGAGGCAGTGGCTGTGTGACCCCTCAGGGAGCTGGTGTGGCCCTTGGGTCAGGACGCAGGCCTCATCAGCAGGGTTTCTTGCTGTGGGACCCCCTTATTGACCTGTCCCCCCGCTGTGGTTGAGGGAGAGTGCTTTGGCTGGGGTGGGCCCTGGAGACCACTGCCTGGGCTGTAAATACCAGTGTAAGAGCACCTGGATGCTGGAGGCAGCAGTTAGCAGGGGCTGCCAAAGGCAACTTCGCTGCCTGCACAGGACCACCTGCGACCAACCCCTGGGACCTCTCCTGCCCGCCGCTCTCCCTGGGACGCGTGTCTGCCCACGTGGCTGTATGGCACAGCTCCATGTGTAACAGCCAACTGGGCTGCCTTGCCGGCTGTCCAGAAATGGGGAAAAACCAGGGAAATCCACATAAAACACCTGGGCAGAGGGGTAGTATTGGCCCAGAGGTAACACTGGCAAACTCCTTTATCAAAGGCAGCAGTGCTGAGCTTGGTTAGCCAAACGAAACGCGGACTGTTCCTTCAGTCGTCGTGCTTGGGGTGAGGGGGACTGGACTGAGACACGTCCCTTCGGCAGAGCTTGAACTGCTGCTGCATCAGGAGGTGCCCACGCAGCTCTGAGCACTGGCTTTGGTGGAAGGCGAGATGGACTTGAGCCGTGCGTGCCTGCCCTCCGGCAGACGGCTGCGGTGCTTCGGTCCTGGGGCTGGCGCAGCGCTGCCAGTGACTCAGGACAGAGTCCTCTGAGGATGCACACCCTCGGGAGCTGAATGCGATGCCTTTGTCATCGGAAGCGAGGGACAGTAGGAAGGTATTTCAGTGAGTGCTATTCCTGAGTTTTGATTGAAAGCAATTGATCTTTTGCTCAAAAAAGATTCTTTCAGAATGTGGGTAGAAATCTTTAAAATATCAAGTTTCCCTGTTCCCTGTCTTATTTTACACAAGAAAAGAGCAGAAAGATGTTTGATCTCCAGATGAGAAAAAAACACTTGGCAAGGGATTTAAGTTTCTTCTTTTTTATAAAAAGCCCTTCGAATGTATAACAATACTTTGTTGCAAAAAGAGCAGTTTTCAAATGGAAGGGGTCGGCTGGGCTGCTAACTTTGCAAGCGGACGTTCGAAGCCATGGGTTTTACTGACGGTGGTGGCAGGAGGGGGCCTGTTCTGATGGGAAACATCAGCAGTGAGCTCTGTTTTACTGCTCGGAAATAGCTGCCCACTCTTCCGAAAGGAGCAAGGCTAATTAAGGACTGGTGCTCAGGCAAGTGGGTCCAGTCTTGATACCGCAGAAGTTACTAACAGAATGAGTGGCATTGCCAGAAGTGCGTGGACAGAGGTGTGCATGGGCAAGGTGGTGTGCTAAGAAATGAGGTTTCTATCACAAACTCCTTCGCAGCCCAGTCTGCATTTCCAGCTGCTCGTGCTCGCAGCTGGAGGACCAGCAGCTTCCCCATCTGTTTCCCTGGGAGCAGCGCCGTTGCTCCTGGCTCCAGCAGAGCTTCTTGTGAACTCATGGGTGACATCCCCTACCTCTGATACTGGGTCTCTTACGGCACTGCTCTGGCCCCTCAGATAGGCCAGGAATGCTCAGAAGAAGCAAAAAAGTATCTGTGAGAGAGACTTGCAGGGCTCCTGGTTTTAGGGCAAATTTCCTACTCTTTTTGTTTTTCCTTCTTTTTCATTTGAACTTGAAAAAGCGTGCCTCTTTTGTGCCTCTCTCCCCTAAATATCTCCAAGACAAATCCCAAATCAGATCTCTTTCTAGATAAAAGTGATATAAAGCATCTGGTAGCTGGTACCAGCAGACTGTGGCACCAGCATCTGTAGAAAGTGCCAACCAGGAGATTTAATCAGTACCAGGAAAACTGCTATGTGAGCTGAGAAGTGAAAGATCCATGTAAATTAAAATAAAACCTAGTCCAATGCTGTCTGCTTCCCTATTCTTCCTAGGATACAGCCCTGATTACCGCTTTCTGTATCTGGTTTCTCTTCTTTGAATGCCTGGTTTTCCTCCAGAATCACTTTTTGTCCCTTTGAGATTTTTTTTTCTCTTCTCTGCTGTTAATTTCTTTGCAATATATTTTTTTTGTATTTTCTGATTTTGCCTTTCTTCCCCTGTCTTGCTTTGACTTCTCTTCCTTCACTACAGTCTGATTCTTGGGTATTTCTGTCTCCCTCTTTTTCTTGGGAAGGAGCCTGAAACAAAAGTCCTACACCCCTTCCCAGAAGCGTCTTCTATTTCAGAGGAGAAGCCAGGGAATTGAAGTGTCACCCTGCGTACAGGCAGCTTGACAGCTCTGCAAAACCTTGTCACCTTCGAAATTCTCCTGAGGTGAGGGACATCTTACTTTCCGTTCTGGCAGCATGTGAAAAAATGATTAATAAATAAATTCCCCTGAAGATGAAGAGCTTTTAGCGCCGTTCCAGCAGATAAAGCATAATAGCTTCATTCCATCCTGTGCCACGCTAACAGCAGCATTGTGACAATGACGCTGGAGAAACGGGGCAACTGGCTCTTACTGTTTCTGAAACCTTAAACTGAGCAATCTTAAAACTACCACAATGTAGATGAAACGAAGCTTCTACCGTGCCTGCGGTTTTGTGAAGTTCAGACTTTTATACTATGAAATACTACATTTGAAAAGCAGAAATCCTTTTAATTGCCTTACTCTGCTTCGCTGTAGCTGGCTTCGTGTTATCCATAATACGCCGTTGCATTTCTCCTCACGCTTTGGTTTGGCTCAAACACAGTGTTATTGATGGGTGAGTAAAAGCGTGTTCATTTTCCAGGGTAAAAGGAATTTACATTAGTATAGCAAAAGAGGAAAATTGCTACAGCTGGTAAACGTCTAACATGTTTTTATAAGGCTCATCTGTATTGTAATGCTGTTGGTTGGCATTTATCCGATAGTTCAATTATTCTTTCATTCTAGAACTTGGTACAAAAAAATCCTGTACGGTACAAAGGATATTGTACCTGGCAAAGCTAATTACTGATGCCAGCTTTGATTGCATTTCAGTGTAATTTAATTGTCTCCAATCTCCAAATAGACATTACCTCGTTAAATGCACATACAGAGACTCACACTTACCGTTCCCTCGGAAAGCCAGCGCTTCCTAGATCGGCTCCTGCCCAGGTGTTTGCTTCCCCTGCTGCGAATACAACTTCTTCTCTGGAGCTGCCTTGGTGAGCCCTGCGGGGTCCGTTATCCCCGCGCGGTGCCCGGGCAGGGGCCGGAGGCGTGCGGAGCAGGGAGGACACGCGGGTCTCCCCGGCTGTCTCTGGCTGCCGGGGAGGTGCGTCTCCTCTTTTTATACCTGTGCTCCCTCAGGAGTCCCGTGGGCTTCTACGCGTCAGAGAATCAATTATCCTCCTGAATTTCAAAGGCTGCTTTTAGCATCCTCTCTTTTTGTGCGTGCAAGGACGCAGGCAGGGAGGTTGCGGGGAGAGGGTTATGCCTGTAGTCGAGGGTCGTTTGCATGCTTTCTCTTTATCGTTCAAAGAGTGAAGAGCAAATAATAACAACGATAATCTGGCAGAGCGAATGACAAATTTGCTTTGTAAGGTTAACTTCTCTTTCCCTTTGCAATTGCATTTTTTTCTTCTACTCCACAGTGAGAGTGAGTTAACCATTAAGACTTTCGCACACTGCCTGCTCAGGAGGTTTTATCTTTTTGCTATTTTGTGTTTCTTTGATTATCAGCCTTTTCCTCCTTTGTTACTCACATCTGCTAGCGTTAGCGGGGCAGTTCATGCTTCAGTCCCTCACAAACATCACAGCTTCGCATCGAGCACACAAAGCAGCTAGAGAGCCCTGCTCCGTTCGCGTGCTCTGGAAAAAGGCAAGGGTCTTCTCTGGGGTGCTGCATGCGCTGGCAGCTGTTTTCATTCCTGGAACAAGGTTTATGAAAGCCCCATTAAAGAGCACATAGCCTTGGTGCCAAGAAGACCAGGACAGTTCAGAGCAGTTAAAAATGAGGTGCCAGCATGAGCTCCACCTGCGAGATTTTGCGTATTGACTTTATAGTGTCCAGAATTGATGGGGACCCAGACCTTTGTGTCTTGGGGCTTGCGTGACTCGATGCTGGGAAGAAGTTTCAGCAGGTGAGATGACTCATATCTGCCTGCTGCTGAATACCTTCACCTTGCACAGAGCGCTCGTCGCAGCTGTCAGTGGCAGAGATAGATTGCAAGGAAGGACGGTGCATCTGGTGCACACATGGGTGCCTGCATGTGCAGGGGGTCAAAAGCATTCAGCACTGGTCTAACTCTGCTGTTGCCCCTTTGCTACTTGCTGAGATGAGAAATCAGCACTGTGATTATGGGTCACTTCTTCGTGAAGCAATATCCTCCTTCCGAACCATGGGCTCTCAGTAAGCAGTAACTCAACAGTTGGAAAGGCTTGAGAGAGCTCAGCACGCCAAATGACTCTGTGGAGTTAAATAAGTTGCTTTGTACTTAGACAGACGTGCACCAACACCTCTGGGTTCTCCCCGCTCGGAGGGCTCCAATGGCTCACGTTCCCTTTGATATCAAATCAGGACCAGGCCACTTCGCAGAGAAATCATGAAAAAGGATTGAACGGACCAAAGCAGGAGCTCGAGGTGACCCTGAACTGAGCGGCTGACCAGGGCCCTTCTAGTGGAACAGGGAAACAGAACAACAGCGTGAAGAGAAGCAAGAACTACTGCCTTCTGCCAGTTGTAAAAAGAAATGGCACCAGCCTGTTCGTGGAGAGAGGATCTGCCATGCAAATCAGGCAGGTATATCATTTGTATCATCTACTCGTGAACACTGGAGAAAGGGATTTCTGGGTGGCACAGAGCGGGTTTTCCAAAATCCCTGTACTGGTGCACACAGCTGCGCGCTGTCTCTGCAAACTGGAAAGGGATTTTTGTTTGCTTTTTTGAAACAATCTGTTCATGTGCTCTCATGTGTGAGGCCAGTTGCACAAATTTTTCAGCATGAATTATTTTTCTTCCACTGTCTTGGTGCTACACTGGCTGAAGAGATGAATCAGACCATGCTGTTAAACCAGTTGAGAGCCAACGCTATTTCAAGGTATTATCCTATAGCGTGGTTTTGAGCTAATTCTCTGCCCACCTGGACCATTGCCTTACACAAAGCTGCTGTAAGACACCAGGCAATATCTCTCAGATCAAGGAGAATCAGTCTATGATTGACTTGTTTATGGCTGCGTGCTGCCCAGCTTGGATTAGGAGGGCTGCGATCCGCCTTCGTAGCTCGAGTGAGCTGCTTTCAAAGAAGGCTGCATAAAGCCCCATCGTCCTAGGGGTTTCCTTGCACTGCCTGAGTTGGGTTCCTGTCATGCACAGCTGGACCCAGCAAGACTCACACAACAACAAGCTTTCTTTATGACTTCAGATTAATTGCGGGAGGCAGCAGAAATGTCTAAAAACCCTCCAGGCACTGTCGGGTGTATCCAGCTTAGAAGTTCTGAAATAGCATAAATAGAGCAGCTTTTCTGTCCCTGGGATTTCCTGTCCTAGCTTTAGTCAAAACCTTTGTATCTTCCCAGGACCCAGAAGGGTCATTTGTGGAGCTCCTCCGCCGGACTCCCTGAGCTCTCCCTCTGGCTAGCGAGGCTACTTCTGCTGCAGCCGAAATTGCTGTGATCCCCACTGCTGCCGGTGGTGCAGCCTTGGCTTGAGTCCCACAGCCGGCGCTCTGGCTCCTGACGTCTCTGGATGAAGGTGCTACAGACTGTGATAGGATCCAGTGTTGTTTGGAGCCAGTTTTGCATCTGTCCGTGTTGGAGTGTATATCTGAGCTGGCAGCTATGGTCCTTGTTGTCATGGTCATATTTTTAGTAGGGTGGTCACACAGGTAGAGCTGGTACTGACTGCACGCGCAGGAGGGTGGCTCTGGCTGCAGGGCTGCCCTCCTCACAGCCCGAGAGCTGCTCTGTGCGTATCAGTGGTGTTCAGAGTCTACATGTGCTAGTTGTGTGACAGCATTCCTCAGAGGAACTTCATTTTAGGGGTAGTATCAATAGTAATTTGGCACAACAGATGACAAACTTGCTTCACAAAATGAATAGCTTTTTCTTTGTAATCTCTTGGTTTGTCCCTAGAACCTTCCTGCTTTCTGCCCACCCCTCCTCCCTACCACAGCTAGCGTTGTCAGCATCCACTGGCTCCCAAAACAGAGGTGTGTACCTCCCACATATCTTCCCTTCAGGTTAGCAGCGTGCAGTGGGTAACTGTCTGTTTGCCCTCTAAACCCAAGGCTACACCCGTGCCAGCCCCACAGAGCGTATGGCGGGGTATGAGCTGCCACAGGTACCATCTGCAGCTGGAACTGCCGGATTTCGGAGTCGCATCCGTGCAGACCTAACCTCCCCAGGCTCCTTGGATGAAGCACAGGCCAGCTGGTTTTATTTCAGTGCCAAACCTTCGCTGACAAAGGACACGGTGTTAGGATCCTGCAGCAATTTCCCAGATATTGATTTCCTCTTTGCTTTACCTCCTCTAGTCTCCATGCCATGCTTTAAAAAATCGCCTCTGTCTGTTCCAGGCACACAACGTATAGCTTCAGATAAGCTGAGCAGCATGTGAAATGGTCCTGCTCACCTTGTGAGGCTGAAACTAATGACAGCAAGAAGTAACTCGTCAAATGGCACAAAAAGCCATCCTGTATTCTCAGCTATCAAAAGCTTCTCTGCACTTCTGCAAAATGGCACAGACGGTGGCTGTTGGTCCCTGGCTTCTCCAGTCTCCATCAAGAGCCCCACACAACTTAGGGGTAGGATGGGACGCATTTTTGTTCAAATTTCTTATCCCAAGTAGCAGAACTAAGGCACATTATAAGTTGACCAGCAATCATTTAATTACATTGTCCATTACTGGTGCGTACACAGTAACTCACTCCTAAGTTCTTTGCAAAAATGCAGTAATTTCTGTGGAATGAGATGAGAAAGATAACATTTGGCCCGTGTTGCCAGTTCCTTCTAAGGAAGAAACAGAGGACCCAAAACTTAAACCCAGCAGGTGTGGTGAGACTTGCCATTAGAAAATTATACTAGACTTGGTTTCTCCACCATAGAAGCATAAAATGTTGGGATTTGGATCTTCAGGTCCTCCAGACTCAATCTTTGAACATTAACAGATTTCCTGGGGACAATTTTCTCTGGAGGAATTCAGATTCATAGGAAGCTGAATACAAACATTTATCAAAATAATCTCAAGACACTGAGTCTGAAGCAAGGGCAGATTAAAGATAGACAAAATAAATCAGTAATTCAAAATGTGCAAGAAATGCTATCAGAAAGGACTGTCTCATAGTGCTAAAAGCCTGCTGTAAAAGCCTGCTAAATCTTCAAACATCAACGTATCACTGAGACTACAATAGAACAAATGGCACCAGCCCGCGAGATGTGTATCTGTCAGGAGGCCTGATGAGCTCTGCGGGTGAGATCCATTTATAGAGCCCGTACCTGTCTGGCTCTGTTTATTTCCTAGCAGAGCTGCTGGAGCGTTTCAGCATTGCCCAAGTGAACTGCCAAGAGTTTCAGCCAGATGTCAACATGTTACTCTCTGCTCTAGGCGAGGGAGTTACTGGTTCCTGAATTTCTGACTAAATGCCATCTCCTTCCTCTTCCAACTGCAGCAGACAGAGCTCGGATGCCAGCAGTGAATCGCAGTAATTAAGGAGTTTGTCTTTGGTCTTCCACTCTCATTTCAGTTCGGAAAGGAGCCTTGGCTAGAAAGTCACGCAGCGTGTTACAGCCCCAATCAACGAGCAGGGCTTCTATCCTAACCCTGCCACTGACTCGCGGTGAACAGGCTCACAAAGGTCGTCCTTCAGCTGTTGATTCCACCTGAGGACCCTACTCCTGATTTTTGGAAGCACGGAGACTTTCATACTCTGGGATGGAGAAGGAAAGGGTCTGTGAACACCCACCCTCTGTGCCGAGGGCTCTGGTGACTACCCCAAGGACACCCCTTCCCATCAGGGCAGGCCAGGTGCTTGTCTACATATTTTCTGTGATTTGGTTTCCCATCAGAATCCAAATGCTGCTATTACTGCTCACCTTGGGAAGGTGCTTTGAAAGCTTCTGATGAAAACAGAATTTGAGTGAGATGTGTTACTGGTATTGAGAAAGTAAAATGTAGTTCATGGAGAGGGAGTGAGGAAGGCCACGTTTCCAGTAAGGGCTGAAAAATGAAAGCAGTTCCTACTAATTTATTCCTGGCTGAATAATAATATGAAACCTGAGGATGAGCAGACCTTGGTGCACAAGGATATGGTACACATCCAATGAATGGTGATAAATAGGTCTCACTACAAAGACATGCAGGAAATACTGCACTGCAAACCAAGGAAGAAATGTAGAAAAAACTAAAAAAAGCTAAGGACGGTTTGGATGTGGAGACAGACTTCCCGCCTGAGCTCCGTCTCCACTTAGAATTGGCTGCTGACAAAGTTGCTGTTTCTACTTGTTGAATCCGTTTTAGCTTTGAAACCCATTCACATCTCATAGGCTTTGGAAAAACGTTCCCTTTTTTTATAAATAGCTTTCTGTTTCATCATTTCACAGCCAGCTGAATCGAATGGGTGGGTGTGGCGCTGGCGAAGGGCACACGGCCGAGGCGGGCGGGTGGCACCACCTGCTTGCGGTGCGAAGGCCGAGTGTCCCCTGGGCAGCGGTGCCGGGCATTTGGTGGTGGAGAGGGAGCGGGTGGGAGCGGAGTAAAAGCTGCAAATGTCACCGGCCTCTTTCTACTTATTCTAAGTAGTGCCATTTCTGTGAGGGGAGAGGAGGAGACAGAAAGAAAACGTGCAGTATTGGTTGCAATCTAAGTCTGTATTTTCCCTTTCGCCTGCAAACTTCAAACTGCGAGGATCAGAGCCTGTGGGAAGGTGTATGTGAACAGCAGCACCACCAAACTAGGTGTACTGGTTGTACTGGGAAGAATTTAATCTGGCCATTTAATCCACACTCATAGGATCTCTCCTGACATTCACAAGAATTATTTCTCCCTCCTCAGTGTTTTTGTGTCCTAAATAGTCGGTGTTCGAGAGCTAAAGGGCAGAACTGACTGCCTTTCCTGAGCCCTGGGTTTATCCCTGAGCCAGTACAGCCTCTCACCAGTGCCAATGAAAGCTCTGGTAATTACTTAAGAGCAATTTTTTACTTAGGATTTTTATGCTAGAAGAATTTCTTGTACAAGTGTGTCCGGCCTCTGCAGCTCATAGCCGTATGCATTCTACAGTTGTCTGTAAAGTCTTCTGCACTAAAACAGATGAAACGTTTTTAATTCAGTTGCTCCAAACCTTTAAAATTGTCTTCATTAATACCCACTTAATTCAAA
>Ga0181612_165762_pt1 | contig 10655 bp, 8 predicted proteins | sample HoacroProtozoa21_FD_119630 | JGI IMG/M metagenome (GOLD analysis project Ga0181612, IMG submission 119630) | Hoatzin crop microbial communities from Cojedes, Venezuel. Combined Assembly of Gp0051906, Gp0051904, Gp0051908
AGAAGCTCCTTCTTCCCCTCCCAGTTTGCCTTTCTTTTCCACTGTCTGGTAAAGGTGGACTCATTTGAAAATGTCACATCCAGTCCACAAATACACGATCATGCTTTGCATCTTGTTAGCATAAAATAGTCCAAATTGAAGCCCTAGCTCAGAAGCTTCCAGGTTTGTAGGTGGGCTTGAACCCACAAACACACTTGATGGGACAAATCCTTTTTCAGAGGATCTAGAAAACAGGAGTAGCCCAGCACATTTTGGGTTTTAATCCAGTCTCCGCAGATGTCAAGCTGGCGAAATAGCATCATCCGACCCGCCGAGACAATGCCAGTGTGCGCATCTGGTTTTAATTTCACTTCACTGCTAGAGAAAAAGTGAAAGCTCCTACTGTAACTCCACTTGGAGCTGGGTTTGCAAGTTCAAAGAGTCTTGACTTGGAGTCCTATGCGTTTTATGAAGTTACTGAACTCTAGACAGGCATAAGAAGGCCCCCAGAAAAGGAACACTCACCCCAAGCGAGCCCGTTACAAGCTGTGATCCCAGGCAGGGCGTACGCCACGGTCTGCCCAAGGACCCACCATTTGCTGACACGTGATGGACAGTCATGCCTGCCCTCTGCTCAGCAGTTGGACACTTGGCTAGCGGCAATTTCCTTCCGCGGGGGCAGCCCGGGTGCGGTAACAGCCCTTCTTCTGAACACGGAGGACGGGCACGGCAATGTTCCAGCTCTTGCTGGAGCTGGGGCAAACCCCAAGTGTAAAAATAAAAAATAAAAAAAAAGAAAGACCTCGACTAGATTTCAACAGAGCTGATTTATGTCTTCAAGTGGAAGGTGGTTTTAGCTGAAGTAAACTACACAGTTTTTAGATCATTCAAAATTCATGGCAGTTTGATCCCACGGGACGTCAAACAAACACAGATGATTTGCCAGGAATCCCTACAAACTGAAATAACCAAACCTTGTACGGTTCCAGCAAAAGTCTTAAACCAGGTCTAAGGAAGAATAAAAATAAGGAATAAAATAAAGAATTTTTATTTTACTCATCTACACAAAAACGTCTCCAGTGCAATACATATCCAGACCAAACGCACACAAAGAAGTAGCCCAAACACCCAATGCCTTGAAACTCAAAAAACCTCCAACCCACAAACCAAAACCAAATACACAAATGGAAAGAAGAGCCATGAAAAAAGAAGGTAGATTTAGATTTTGCTGCATTTTTGAAGTCATTTTATTTTAGCATCAAACTGAACCACCCCCCTGAGAAAACTAACAGAAAATGCAGGTAATGGACATACCATGTGTGTTATAGTCATGAAAAAGAAAATAAGCAACCAAAACTGTGACAAGAATGTGCCTAGTAATTATATTCTTTTGAGCTTGGTCTGCTGGCATTTCTTCCTTTTTTTTCTGTCTACCAGTCATCAGTGTCTGCCACGAATTTGTCCGATGCCCTGTCCCAAAACCGGAGGAAATGATGTTCTCCACAAGCACAAGACTCAGCTGCGGGTTTTACACCGCCATTTGTCGCTGTAAACTGCCAGGACGACGTGCCTTCCCCCTGCCGAAACAACGAAGACCAAGTGAGCAGTGAGATTTCAGCGCGGGTTATGCAAAATGGAAGGATTAAAAAATGAAAAGAGCATTCACTTCATGTCGCTCCTTTAAAACATTATCACATCGCTCCTTTTTTTCCTAACCTGACCTTTTTTTTCCCCAACGGTTTGTCTATAACTTAATATAACTAATTCTTTTGAAATAATGTTCACAGTTAGCATAATTGGTGTTATATAGTTCTAATGTACATTACGGAATATTCTGTCACTAGACACTAAATTGAAATTTTAGAGAAAATGATAGAAATAGCTGTAAGGGAAAAAGTCCCCTTTTAAATCTAATTTGCTATGCACCGCAGTAGGGTAATGGATGCAATGAAAGTTCCTTTATTGAGTTCCCATGTCCAAAAGGTATTTAGGTAGCAAAGGATGTTAAGCAGACCCCCTGTGCTCCTCCTTTAAGTAAAGATAGCAGGAAATAAGGTATATAGGTTGGTGTCCTCCTGATTTTTATTTCCTCAGGAGTACAACTTATGCAAAGGGCACCTTAGGCTACTTGGCTGATCACAAAGGGTGCCCCCGACCCCCTCGCTGTCTCCATGAATAGAAGCATCTAAAGGATGGCTGAAGCCATACAGCGAGTTAAATCCTTCAGGTGGGTCTTTTCAAATTCCAATAGTGAGGAGTTACTGGAGAATTGGTAAGGATTTCACTAGGCCCCAGCAGGTTTGAGATCAAAAGCCCTGGTTAAATAAAAGCCTGTTGGGAAATCTTAAAACCTCTTTGTAATGTAACTTAAAAAAGTTAATACAAAGAGCCCTTAGACTGAAGCATGTAACAGCATGAACAAAGAGTATATCAAAACTGATTCCATTAAGGGGAGGCAGACAAATAAATTCATTTCATTTAAAGAGAAATCATATATATTACTCTGCTAAAAACTAAAAAGCACACAAGTAAAAAAAACCCCTAGATTTTACAGTCCACATTGACTTAGAGCTGTGAATAATAGAAATAGATACACATAAAATCTATTTATAAATATCTCTCTGAACAGAGAACAGAACATTATATACACACGTATATGTTTAAGTATCAATTTATCCAATATGTGTGTGCGTGTGTGTGTATAATTCTAGTACATACATATTTTTATCATTTATGAGGCCTCACGCTGGGCTTTCAAATCTGCAGTTAGATGTATCTACATACGTATCCAGAAAAACGCAGCTGAAAGAGCCCCTACATTCAGAACTGACACAAGGCATTTTTCAACCCAATTAATTAAAATAGATGGGTGCTCATCAGTCAGCTGGCACAGGTTGTGGGTTTTTTTTCTCCGTCACATTGCCAGAGTGTCACAGTGATACTTGTGCAGCACGTCGAAAACAGAAAATCTGGGACCAGGATTCAGATATCATTTATTAGCTGACCTCTTTCTGAGCAGCTCTTACACTTTTAACTCGCTGGGGGTCCTGCACGAAAGGTGGGGGGGGTAGGAAGGGAGAGACATAGAATTACATGGAATCATTTAGGTTGGAAAAGCCCTTTGAGATCATCCTCTCGGTGACGTGCTTCAAGATCTCGTGCGGGACGTCACGGGCACACGCGCCGGTGGGCTGCGCACCGTTCGCACGAAGGAAGCTGTCTCTTGTGGCCAGGATGGCTGTGTCACCACGGCACGGTCCTCGGGTGGGGGGGACCGCGGCCGGGGCTCCCTCACTTCACAGCGGGGCCGGGTCACTTGGGCGCAGGATGCTCCGGCACCCTTGGGAGGGAGCAGAGCGATGTCCCGTCTCCCCATGGCTCCCTCTCCCCCTGACCAAGAGTCACTGACAATTTTGCTCCCTTCACCCTCCAACAAAGGCAAAGGGGGAGGGGGGCTGAATTTTACTGCGTTTGTGAGGCTTTTTGTTCTTACCCTGATGGGGGAGATGTGGCTATCCCATTAGCCAGAAAGCGTATTTTACTGTTTAGGAAATGCTGTTCCTCTCGCAGGTTTCATGGGCCGCGCAGCGAGCAGAGGGAGATGTACGAGCTGTACAAATGAGGGCGAACGCCTGCAAAAAATCAGTGTTAATGTTCTACAGGATTTTTTTTTTTCAAACTTTTCCCCCTGTAATTAGAATCTGACATTTTAGTTCAACTGTGTTAACCCTGAGCTCGTTATGTTCACGTATAGTGGGGGACTGGCATCCACTCTCATTCTCTAAACCCCCCTTCATCCCACCAGCCCCTGAAACGCTGCCCCTACAGCAGGCACAAACCAGGCTCCGTCCCTGCACTCTTGACGAACAGTTTTTCTGAAGATGAGAAATCAGCAACTTCTCTCACATATGGTGCCTTTCATCCCAGCCAGCAGCAACAGTTTCACAACCTACATCAACACCATTAAGTTTTTTTTTTCCTTTCGACCCCTAAAATGCACAGCAGCTCAAAGCCTTTTAATTATAGGTATAATTATCATTCTAGCAACACCATTTCTGGTTATACCGAGTGGATCCCACCAAATTAGTGCAGGGACTACTGTTTGTTGATGGATCTTTGCTCTGTGCACGAAATCACCGTGGGGTCTGCTGAAGAAGTGCCCTTTGCAACAGCTACCCCAGAAAATGGGCAAAAATGGAGAATGCCAAACGGAGATGGGACCACAAGGGAAAGCCAAGCGAAAGGTATCGATATTTAGGGGACCTCGGTCTCTGTGCCGTGACTGACGTCCTTGCCCTAGCAACAAGCATCTAATAATCACAGGAGATAAATGCCGCTTTGGGCTCCTCATTTGAGAGAAAACATCTCCAAAAGCACCGTATCTACTAATATCAAAGGCTGTGGTGGCTTCTGCATCGTGGGCAATTTTTAGACCGGTAGAGGATGAGGTTTTCTGGTTCAAACAGGAATTAATTGAGGGAAGTCATACGGCCTGTGTTACACACGTGACACCAGATGATCCAAATAGTCCTTTCTTGGCCTTATAATCTACAAATAGCCTTGTGGAGGTACTGCTCTGCTGTGGATTAGTGGCAAACCAATGCTCCTCTTGCTTGGATGAGTTCTCTGATCTAAATACCATCCAGACCTGCGTGGCGTACAGGATTTGACTGGATCACGGTCTCAGACGGAGCCATCACCAATTAATGCCAGACAGGCGATAAACCGGGGTAGGACACGCTCCACTTCAGGTGCTGCACAATTCTGGAGAATCGCTGGTAGCTGTGTAACGAGAGAAGAGAAATAATTTTGCTATAAGGGCACTTACAAACATTTTATACTTGCTATCTTTACATTACCTTAGAGTGTAAAAGACCCAGACCATCAGACATCACGGAGTTATTTGGCCCTGAATTAATCAGACTCAATTGCAAGAGCAGGGTATAACTGTGGCCATATTCTAGTCCATAAAAATCATAAGATTCCAGAAATACATGGGTAACTGGACAACTCGTTCCCATATGGAAAACAGAGCATCTGCGGTCTTGTCAATCTTGCTTGGATTACAAGGCAGAGGAAATACCTGGCTGAGCAGTGCTCAGGAATTATCAGGTGGATGATATTACAGGAGCAGGCCGGGTCTTTATTTATTTGCTTGATAAGGATGCCTCCGAGTTCAGGTTGTTCGAGTTACATAAAGGCTAAGCTCCCTCCAGACAAGCTCCACAGCCCTGATCGCTCTAAGTCCTTCTTCGCGATCGGTCAACGCCGTTTGCGGGACGCTGGGAAATCCATGTGCTGGAAACCCCTCCAAAACAGGGGTGAGCTCAGACTCAGTCACCACCTCAAAGTCAACTAGAAATATCTCTTAAGGGCAGATATCCTCTTTTCTGTCCCTATCTCTAACCCTGCTTCGTTTCAACCCCGAGGATAATTTGGTATGTTGAAGGAAATGTGTCATTTATTAAGTCAACAACCACTTCCTTTAGTATCTACAAAAATTTCTTCTGAGGTTTCCCTTTCAAGCACCGATGTTATTTCGATTTGCAGGCTGAGACCGTAGCAAAGGGTGGAAAAACTTACAGCCGTTACGTTGATTAATCAGCTGCTGAAATTTGGCTTTTCAGCGTGACACCTCTGCTCTCCGACTGTGTGGCCTACTGCACCGTGATCAATGTGTCTGTGCAGGCTCCAAAACCCCAGAGCCATACAATGCAAAGAGGCAATCTTCTGCCCTCTTTGACCACAAGAAGCCACATTGCTGCGATCGCTGCTCCCGTACAAGTGTAGCATGACCCCGTATTTGTAGGCAGCAGAGTACGGCTTCATTAAAAGTCATACTCTGCGTTAGGAACTTCAAGCTTTTGCGAGGCAAGCCAGCATCAGAGCAGCACATGTCTGGAACTGATAGTAAAATGGGTAATGCCTTAAACCCCACCTCTATACTGTTATTTACATACGTATCTTTCATCTGACACAGGCTTCCCCTCCAGCACCTTGAATATATCAGTCCTAAGGAAGAGACTTTCAGTTCAAAGAGTGCCATCCCCAAATCAAAGTAGGGGGTTATCAAGTGAGGTGCGCCAAGCAGTAAGACAAAACATATGCATTTTTAATAGGTAGCCTCTCCTCCCCCTGAGGAAGCCAAGAAAAGAGACGCTGTGAAGCTTCAGCAGAAAACAAGTTCAGTGGATTTCTGCTCAGGCTGCTATTCGCAAAAAAACAAAATTCACAACTCTCCTGTATCTTGGCGAGATGTTTACCAAGCGCTCTTCAAAGCACTCCAGCCCCACCCTCGGCAGTCTGATTGACCAGGTGAGCTCATCCCCATGCAGCATTGAAAAAGAAGACAGGAAAAGCAAAAAAAAAACCCACAGTAAAAAAATGAAAAATAAAAAGGCCATGAAAGAGAAACAAAAATCTCAACAGGTCTGTGTGGAATTTCAGCAGCGCTTTATTTATTAATGCACATGTAGCTGCCATTGTACTCCAGCTCCCAGAGACGGCTCTGTAAGGAATAGGCCAGATGCTGATTGACAGCAGCCATAATTCCATACAATGAGACTGTATTAAATTGTTTGATGTGATATGATACTCATCACTTGTAACTGATCAAACATACTGCCGCATCAAACAGCATTACAATACAATCAGGCTGGATATGGTTCCTGCCAAGGCTGCTCATCACATTGCACGCTTCTGCATGAAGCAGATCTATTCATAGCATCGACAGGCCACTCCTCTCCAAATTTCTCCACAGGATCGTACGACGTCAAACGTGCAAAGAAATCCACGCGCAACGCTTCGCAGTGCGAGGCAGCGTTTCCGTCGGCTGAACGCTTCTGCCACGAAGGGCTTGGCTGATTTGGGGGATTTTTGTAGGAGAATACCCAAACCTGCAAACCTGCGCCCCAAAACAGAGATGTGATGTTCCAGCTTCCTAGATTTTTTTTTTCTATATTTTTTTTCTTTTCTAAATGCAAACAAATCGGCAGATTGAATGTTTTTTGACCGCGATTCTACTTTTGCCGTGGTTCCCCCCGGGGGAGCGGCTCTAGCCCGCTGCCTTGCAGGAGGGAGCTGCGTTTGCTAACTCTGACCCTTTTAGAGGCAGGAGACACCAATAAAAGCAACGAATTCCTCGTCACCGGTGCTCCCGCTGCAGACGTAGAGGGTGACGCGCCGCAGCCCACGGGGGACAGGACTCGCTGCCACATTACGAGTGTCGGGGCTCTCTCGGATGCAGGTTCTCGAGCGAGCCTGGGTCTCTAGAGGGCAGAGGTCAGCTGTCCTCAAATCTGTGTGAATGCTAGATTAAGTTTATTAATCTCCTCGCTTTCACTTCAAAACCAAATTATAGGATGGTTAAATGTTAATGCCCGGGAGTTTGTGAGATGATGAACACCCTCAGCTACCACGGCTAGAGGGAACACAAGGTGTTCAGACCCCGAAAGGGTCTTGGAAGTTGGTGTGATGAGCTGGGGAGTATGTTTTCCCCCTGAATTACCACATGCCTTACGCCTGGTGTGCATTTCTGTTTGCAGATGCAGCCACCCTCAGCCACGAGTCCAAGACACGCGGCTGCTGGATGGAAAGCTGTTGGCCCCGACTCGGGTACCGGCGACTGCCCACCTTGATGTCCGAGGGGTAGAGCAGATATGCCCACTGTATCGGGGGGGGGGCACGACCTCAAGCACAGCTCTTTATATCGAATTTATACCTGTGCTTGGGTAAGATTCGAAATCCCCATCCCGCTGCACCGCCTCTCCAGCGCCCAGGAGTCGCATGAAACCAAGCATGCAATGAACACGGTATTTAGCAACCTTCGAAACTGCTTCTATCAGTGTATCTCATAAAACTACTCCAGCGTGTAAAAACGAAGTGATAAATGAGTATAAGGGTTCCATATAATTCCTCGTGGACAGGTATGCACATCATAATTGGACTATCTGCCCCCTTGATTGCTGTCTCAGCCTGGGAGACCGAGGATCACATAGCCATGGAAAATACAAAGTAATACGCAGGAATGCATGCCTGACTATCTGAAACTGGTGCAGAACACCATTTTTTTTACAATCTGGGAATGAATACCTTTCACATTTAAGATATTTCTTGCAAACTGCAGTGACAGGAGGTGTCTTTTGTCCTGCTTTTCACTCCCGTAGTGTCAGCGTGAGCCGATTAAACACATCACACGGCAGCAAATTATCTCTGCTGATGGAACCAGCTCCACAAAGGTTACTTAAGAGAGGTGCGCAAGGCATTTCCTTTTTCTAACTAAAAAAAAAGTAAACAAATCTTTCAAGACAGTAAGCTGTCTCAGAATGGCACCTGAGACAGATAGACAGGGATTGACATATGATGGAAAACATACAGGGAAGGGCTGGAAAGGGCTTTCACACCCTGATCCCTGACGGCCAGTTTTTGCCAGCAACGGCTCGGTGCGGCGCACAGAGCTAAAGAAGCTGTAACTTTCTATCTGGGTGTAGCTAAGTAATTCAAGATGCTGCAAGTTAAATGTAACAGTAGAAAGGCAGAAGTTCAAAAACCGAGTCCCAGGCATTTCAGCGCAGCGTATAGTATGCTAAATTGTGGTATTACAGAAATTGCGAAGAGTTTGGCCACAAAACGTTTCATACTGCACCAGCATGCTGCCAGGGCTGGGTTCCAGCAAGCCCAGACATTTTTCCCTTCACCTGTGCCTCTTTTTTATTTTTTTTTTCCTGTTTGTTAACGCAAAACAAAAAGCTCCCACCGTATGGGAGAATTACAGCCTTTGTCCTGAGCGTACCTCTCCGTTCATTAAATCAGCGCAACCGAAAAGTCACCACGCACCAGGCAAAGATAACTGCAAAGCTGTTCTTCCCCTCCCCGTACCACCTGAGTGCCGCTATTATTCCTCCTCCTTGGGGAAAGGACCCCATATGCGAGTTTCAGAAACCACCCCAGTAACTCCAAGCATCATTATCAATAGTAGGATGAACTGCAGCTGGGATGCACTGAGGAGGCACGGTAATACTTGCCCTAATCTCTGCATTCATCTCCCTGGCCCTCGCTAGGAAGTTTAAGTACATTTACTGGGGATTCTTCAGCCCTTGAAAGGTAGGAAGACATCTATGAGGCTTGACGTACCAGCTAATTAACTGGGGTTTGGAGAAAAAAAAAATCTTCTTATCTGCTTAACTTGGAGACACTCTCTTTGTTTTTAAGCCTGCAGACTACCTTCTCTTTAAAATGCACGTTACGTACACCTCAGTAGTATGGAATGCATTATTTTTAACGAGGACCTATTTTAACTTGGACCTAAAACTACTAACAGTTGACAGAGAGGGTTTTTTTCTAAAAACATTTGCAGAATCAGCTGAACGACGGTCCATAGTCTGTGTTTTGCAAGACAGGCTACAAAATCATCATGCCTTTTTATATTTTTTCCTGTCCTTAAAAATCCAGGAACATGAACGTATGAATAGGTTGAAAATGAACACCCAAGGCCCCAAAACCTATAAGGAGTTTAAAAAAATCTTCCAGTTTTTGTTTCTTGGTGTCGAGAAGGGGAGAATATTGAGGCTGGGAGAAAATGATTGATTTGTGCCTGCAGTAGTTGGGGCACGTGAGTATTTCACGCCGTTCTTCCGACACGAGCAGAGACGTGAGCAACTCCTGTAACATCCCTGCTCAGAATTAAACCGTATTAAAATTTCCTGCAAATGGCACAGAGTGGTTTTAAATCCTCACCATCTTCCTAGCAGATAGAATGGTGGCATGATTGACCAAGCTTTTTTTTTCTTCTTCTTTTTTAAAGTACACATATGATGATGCATCATAGTTATAAACAGATGGTATTTGGCCTCCTTCCTATTCTCAACATTTGGAATTCCTAAACTATGTGAATTAAACAATAATATTTTATAAACATACAAGGGATTTTGCTCACTGCTTTGTTAACATAGAAATTATACAATGCTGACATTTATTTAAATTTTAAAAAGTAAACAAGAGTGTGTATTGAATTAAAGCAAACTAAAATCAACAGAAAGAAATATGTTCTGGGCGCACGTTACCTACAACCGCACGGGCCTTTTTCGGTGAGATGAAGCAATGGGACGAAGCACAAATTGGAGCTCAGGCAGTCGGATCCTTTGTGCTGGAAAGGCTCATTTCACACCTCGCCGTAAACAACGGATATTTATCCCATAACGGGCCCGTTGACCATCAGTTGTTCATTTACTCCGCAGCCTGCTATTATGGAGTTAAAAGAAGTTCCTTTCTGCCGGCTTTCCTAGGAGTGAAAGTGTGTTTGCAATTTTAGTACCAACTGGATCCAGTCTAACACTTGTACTTCGTCCGAGAAACATTTTCATAATACCAAAATCTGGGGGGGGACGGGAGTATTCCCGCCAGGAAGGGCAGCAGCAAGCCTTGGCTCTGCGGAGCGGCACCCTGCGCGCTGGGTGTCCCCCTCCCCTCCCCTCCCGCGTCAACCCCTCGCTCCGCGCCGCTCCCCGCGTCCCCCGTGCCCAGGTCCGCGAGGAGGCTCTGTGATGAATAAATAATGAACCGGAGATTTTAATCAGCGTTACGATTTTTGAAAAGGGCTAATTACCATTGTTTACAGACATGCCTTTCCCGTGCCTTCCCGTGTTTCGCCTTCCAAGCTCCAAGGGTTAACACCGCCC
>Ga0181612_146196_pt1 | contig 10654 bp, 9 predicted proteins | sample HoacroProtozoa21_FD_119630 | JGI IMG/M metagenome (GOLD analysis project Ga0181612, IMG submission 119630) | Hoatzin crop microbial communities from Cojedes, Venezuel. Combined Assembly of Gp0051906, Gp0051904, Gp0051908
GGAAGAGGGCGCTAAGACAAAGCATGGACCAACACTGTCCGTTATTAACCTGCCGCCCCTGCTCTACCCGGTCCCTCCCTCGCCGGGTCGCCCTGCCCGCCGCGGAGCCGGTTCAGGGCACGGGGATGGGGCCCAGCTGCGGAGGCTGGGCGGGAGTGATGCGCGGGCTGCCGGCGGCTCCGGACGCTGGCGTTGTGCGGGATAGACCGGCCCTGCTTTCCGCTGCCGGCGTTGCCCGTTGCTGCAAGAAATAATGCAATGCTGCTGGGCGACGCTGTGGCCTGTGTAACGGCTCCGGAGCAGCTGGGATCTGGAGGAAGCGCCAAGAATTGAGCAAAACCCCTTCCTCCCTGTTTCCCTGCGGGTTGCAAGGCCGGGCCCTGCCAGCGATTGCAGCTCTTGGCTTTTGTTTGTTTGTTTGTTGTTTACAAACTGAAGCAGAGGAAGTTCCAGCTGAACACGAGGAAGAACTTCTTCCCTCTGAGGGTGACAGAGCCCTGGCACAGGCTGCCCAGAGAGGTTGGGGATTCTCCTTCTCTGGAGATATTCAAACCCTGCCTGGATGAGATCCTGTGCAACCTGCTCTAGGTGACCTTGTTTTGGTAGGGGAGTTGGACTAGGTGTTCCCCAGAGTTTCCTTCCAACCCCCACTATTCTGTGATTTGGAGTTTCACCTGGAGATAAGTAAAACACCTTCAGTATCCCAAACATCTCGCTTGGTAGGGCAGCTTTCAGTCAGAACACTGAAGGTGATCTGAAGAAAATACAAATAAGCTTTTGCTATGTGCTCACTGCAACAGATGGTATTAACACTACTGTTTTCTTCAAAAGCTGTTACTTCAGGTATACTTTACTATTTTCTCAATTGAATCTCGAGTTTGATTTATACAGTAAGACCAACAGGTACCTGAGGAATAAAAATAGTAAATCCCCAACCGACAGATGAAGGTAAGTAAACCTTGCCAAAGCCCACATGTAATCTAACTACCTCTGCAAATGATAACTTGTGGAAATTCCTGAGTTGTTCCAAGAACGTAGTTTTCTAAAATTCTGAAAATAGCTTGAACCATACAATTAAATGTGACTTATCTGCTAAGCAGTCACGCAGTCTGACAGTATAGAGCTACTGTAAAAGTCCATGTTTCACGAAAGTAGCTCTAGAAGGGGACAGAACTGGAGAGATGAAGTAAGCACTAAGTAGCAATAAAAACATACGTTCATAAATACACCCGGTTACAGATACTATAGAAATGATGGATGGATGGATGGATGGATGGATGGATGGATGGATGGATGAAGTGTAGCAAAAAGACTAAACCAGGTAACAAAGCAGACTGGTAGAGACTCCACTTCCTTCAAAGAGAGAGACGGCAATGGAAGGACTTAGAGGTCAAAGTAGAAGCAATAAAGTCTTATGACTGTGTATAAACAGAGTCAGAAAGGACTTACACATTTTGGGACAACGTTTGGTACTAAAAGATAGAGCTTATAGTCTCAAAAGAAGTACAAACACAGAAAAGAAGTGGCTGGATGTTCAAACAAGACAGAACCATGCCGTAACACAGGAATTAACCAGTGCTGCCAAGCAACGCTCGCTATTTTGAAAAACTTGCCTGATTTTGCTTCAGGACAGACACTTGTTTCTGTAGACAGATGTTTTCCTCTTCGAGCTCAGTGTAGTCTTGGAGCAAACGTGCTTCTCGGAATTTATATTCTTTAATATCATCTCGCAGGCGGGCCCTTTGGATCTCCACATTCTGATTGACCTGGAAAAACAAACCCCAAAACGATGGTGATTTGAACAGCTACAATTAAATTTCAAAATTTTGTCTTTCCTTATTGTATCAATAAATTAGATCCCATTCAAACTGAAACTCTTCCCCTCCCTACCCGAACTGAAATTGGAAAAAAACAAGTCATTTACACAATATTTATTTAAAATCTATTTAGATTTTTATTTAAAAACTATTTAGATTTTGTTTTCTCACTTCTCTCACAAATTTTCACTCTTGACTCAAAGAAAACTTAATGAGCAAACAGGGAAAGCAGCATTCGCACCTCTGTTGTCTCCCTGGCTGTAAGCAACAGACAGAAGTTCTCCAGATCAGAAGGCAACGCCTGAATCTGTTCACACTTAAACAAGAAGGGCCTTTTCACAAGAGAAAGACAGATGCAGATGACTCCAGACATTCTTATTTGGACATGTATTTGCTGCTACTTTTCAACAGGTCTTTTCTTTATGCCCAGGGCAATATTTGGAAATATGCTCTAACGATTCCTTTTGGAGAGATACACTGAGTTAAAGTTCAAATGAAATCCAAGATCCCAGGTAGAAAGAAATAGCAGCTGCGGTTCACTTACAAAATGTTCCCTCCTCTCAGCCCCAAAACTTTAAAGAAAAGCTTAAAAAAACCAAACCAAAACAAAAAGCACCACCATTACTGTTTTGGGATGGATAAGAAGTAAAAATCAGTATGTTGGAGTATTATGATCTTCAGATCTTCTGTGAATACACACAGACACTTCAATAAATTGAGCTAGCACACATCCAGCTATGTGAATGGCTCACTGTACTTCGCTCTACACTCTTCCAACATATTTTTCCTTCAAGCAACATCTTTAACTACTTAATCAAAACAAAGCAAAAAATGTGTTCTAAAACATTAGCAGAAATATATTCAGATGGGCAAATAGGCAATATAGCTGCCTATAAAAACAGTATCCAGACATTTTAGCAGCTGTACCTGTGAAGTGATGGGATGGTTTTCTAAACAGCTCTAAATCAGCTCAAAACTAACGCGAGCCCATGAAAGAGGCATCCTATCAAGTCAGCTAGGTAGGTTACGGTATCTGATTTCTGTTTTCATCTATCCAGTAGCCTAGTAAAGAAGGCTTCATCCTCTGGCACACAAACTCAGATTCCCCTAGTGTTCTCCACTTCTGGTCGTAAACCAGAACGTCAGCGATGAATAAAGTCATGCCTCAGTCCTCCCGTGAGTGTGCAGCAGGAGCACACAGCAGTAATACCACAGGTATCAACAGGCACCTCCAGAAAGCAAAGAGATAAAGGAAGTCTTTGCAGCAGGAGCATATGCCAAGACTTGAACCTGGCACATTCTGAACAAAAACACAGAATCACCTGCAACTGTTAAAACCAATAAATTTAAATTACAGCTCCCTCACATGTCAAGTAGGGATTAGACTATATAAACTTGTCTGCTTATTTTTAGCACTGACGAGAAGAGCACTACTTCCTAGCACACTGAGAAGCTAAAATAAACATTAATTGCTGAAACCAGACGCTACAGTACAACAAAGCAAATGAGAAGTTGCCGCGTTCCATAATTCCATGCCTCAGCAAGTGGTGGCTCTATCTTTGCACAAAGGCAGGGCCACAGGGCAAGATGCACGGCAGGTACCTGAAGGCTACAGGCGGACAGGAATTCACAGCTGAACTTCTTCTCCCTAACAACTGCAGTGATCACCTCTTGCCTTTGGCAGGAAAAGCCTCCAGCCAGATACTGCAAATCATTTAACAGTTAGGATTGCAAAAGGCTTTTGCATCAAACCGAGTTTCACACAAATTAGGAGATTTTATCTGCAGTTTTCCCCATTCCCAAGTAAATGAAATGCAATGGAGGACCTCCCACAAAGCTACTGGTGAGCTTCTCTCCCCACCGTTCAGGTTGCTTTGCTCCTCTTCCTCCCTGGATGATCTAATCTTTGCAGAGGTCAATGCCTGGATAAATCATTGGAGCAGGTCCTTTTTGAAGAAAGAATGGTTTCTGTCCAATCCTGCCTGTTTAATTCAGAGCCACAGCAAGAGCTCATTATTTAATGGGAATGTATTATCGTGCTCTGTCTAGCATAAGAAAAATCACTCTATTTCAATGTGTACAGGAAGGCCAGATTTAAAAATAGCTCCCTTGTTTCCTGACTGGGGAAGGAAGATACAACCTGCATTTACTGGCTGTTCAGCAAGCTGTGCATTCAGTTTGCCCTTAGTGTTTTCTTGTCAGATAAATGTGCATGCTTACGAGCTGCAAGGTTACACTGGGTGCCATGCTATCTCGTGTAACTGACCAAATGGTGGGGTTTTTCGTCTGCAGGAAACAGAAGCTACTGCGTCCTGCCTTGATCAGATTGTTCTGTTACCCATAAAGAACATGGTATTCACGTATCTGAAGACAGACACGCATACATTGCACATGTTCTCGCATATGGTGTTTCACAGTTCCTCAAGCACACAGAAGTGAGCTGATCTAGGGAGGAGTTTGAACCTCTCTGGGCCTCTTGCTGCTTCAGTGGCTTGGTGGCCTCTTCCTCCCTCTGCCCTGAGCAGGGAGAAGGGGGAGCTGGAACACGAGGGCAGGCCTGGCTACGCTCTCAGCTGTGTGAAAAGTCACATCTCCCCCCAAAGCGAATCATACAGCACTTATAAAATGTCATTACCACCGTGTGGAGAACTGCTGGCCATAAAATCCTGTCGAGTGTTCACCTATCTGACAAAACCCCTCAACTTCTCAACCTGGAGAACATTCCCACTACGCAGAAGCCTCTCACTCATCCTGCCCAGGAAAAGACTGGGATCTGAAAGTGATTTCGCCTGAGTTAAAGGCCATAGACCACTCTGCTTCTGCTGCTAGAGAGCTTGTCTTGAGCGTTTTCATCCTCCCAGCTTTGCCTCAAAGAGCTCTGCCAGGGGCCCTCCCAGCAGCACCAGTGCTAGAAATAGCAGGGATTTTCTCAGGACCAGTTTGACTCCACCCTTGCCTGCATATCAAAAACACAACCACTGTCCTTCATCACTGCCAAAAGCCCGCTCCTTAGCACCTACTTTTCTAGGACACCCCAGCATATAAAGGTAAGTATAATTTGACCATAAGAATTAAAATAATTGAGAAAAAGAAAAACACCCTCAGGAAGCCGATTCCCCCCTTTGCTTTGGGCACTGCACAGCCCGACCGGAGTGCAGCCTCCAGGTCCCCAGACAGCTGTGTCACCAGCACGGATTCTGTTACCTTGAACTCCACCAGCTCATGAGGTCACGGGTCAGTTCCAGTTCCCCGCTACAGCAAACATGCTTACACCTAATTTTCATGTCATTATTACCATCAAAAGTCAAAACTTAGTTTGCCCAAATTTATTACTAATTCTAGGGTTCGATTTCACGCTTCATCCAATAAGTATTTCTAGATATGATCATTCCCTCTTGTGTTCTTCATGGGAAGGATTCATAAAAAAGGATGCAGACTCTTTGGAAGAAATGCAGTGCAGTTGGAAAGGACGGCAACTCATACATATTCTGTTTTATAGAAACATTTAGGTTGGAAAAGGCTCTTAAGATCATCCAGTCCAACCGTTAACCTAACACTACCAAGTCCACCAAAATAATCAATAAAATATCTTCTCTTAGATATTTTATTAAATATCAGCACGGAAATTGGGAGGACTAGTCCTCAGATGCTTAGGTAACTTCGCCCCTTCTTCAGCACTTCTTCGAAGGAGGCACTTCAGCCAGTGTTGTTCTGGACGCTGCCTTCATACTCGCTGCTGTCACTCCAGAAGAGCCAACCTCAGAGCTACATCATCTGCCTCAGGAACCACTGATGAAATTAAGAGCTCAAAATACAGAGCATAAAGTTCTGCTATGTGCAGAAAGAAAATTTCAAGTCAACCACTAGACATTAAGACAGCAAACAAGTTACATTATTTAGGCTACAAAGGGCCAGCAGTTGCAAGCTGTGTGTGAAATTCACAGTTGTCCATCTGATTTTAATTGCATGTCCTTTGCACATGTGAGGACTGGGCTCCTGTGGAAAAGCATCACATTAACTGTGTAATTAAGGGCTGGGATGTAAAATACTCCTAGAACAGAGCCACATTAAGACTGCATAAGAAACCAAAATAATCTTCCCCTAGCTCTCAAGTTACGGGCTCTTAAATTAGAACAAAACACTAATATTTGGCAGGGGGAAAAATAGTTCCATTAAATCCAACGATATATGAACAAAAGGTTTGGAAACCTGTACTTTTGCCACTGCAAGGCAGCTCGCCTGCGCACGAGGCTGGCTGTAGTCCCCGGCACCGGGCAGATGCGCAGAGCAGCAGGCACGCGCGGCCGGCAGCACCTCCCGACGATGCCCGTCTCCCTCTCACCTTCCTCACATGCTGGAGCCACACCAGCTGCTCAGTTTTGAAATTTTGCCCACTCTGTTCTTACAGTAGAATAACTATAAAATAGTATAAAAATGTTTATATATTTATTTATGCAAAAGAGAAATGCCATGGTGGCCTGGCTCTGCTTGCACATCCACAGGAGAAGCTGCCGCCTGTGCACGCGTACCGGTGCAGCATAGGATGCCCCTTTGTACGGGGAAAGATGTACACGTAAAACACCTGTAGGTACCGTGGCTAAGGCAACCTCGAGGTGGGAAGAGAAGCAGCCTTGTTTCCCACACAACCCCTGTATGAAATCCAGGCTATCTCACAATACGCACACACACCCCATGCATGGAGTGCTGGGAGACAAAAACAAGTCTGGTGGAGACTGACAGGCAGGCACAGCTACACCTGTAGCTGTTCTGTATACATAGAAACACAGGTCACAACTATTACCCAAACTTGTGGTGATGACATCTGTTCAGCATTCAGCTATTCTCACCGACCTACGGCGGTCACCGAGCTACTCACCTGTCACTATCGCAGCTTCCACACCTCGATTCTGAGCCACAGGCAACCCTCTCCGGCCCAACGCAATGGAAATGGACCATCCTTGGGACACAAATCTTTGTTTTTTCTAATGGTATCCAGCACCTGTGTCCTCTTCTCCAAATACTGCACGCAAAATTACTAAGAAAATGGTTCTTAGAAGCGACAGAAAAATTCGCCTGGTCTCAGCAGTGTTTTACAACACAAACACGTTCAAAAGAAATACTGCAAAAGACTGAGCACCCAACCAGTAAGGAAAGGCACTATCTGCACCAGTCGGACTGTATTTTCCAGAATTTATAGCAAGTGTTGTGGGTGCCTTGTTCACACAAGCCCACTGAAGAAAATTACAGTAGATACTATGCCAAACCGTAGTTTGGACTCTCCTCCACTCTTTTGGTGCAAGTCATGCTGTGACATGGTCTATCTGCTGAAAAGCCGCTCGGCCTTGTAAGCCTCGGGGGGGCTGCAGGCAGAGGTAGGTACAAACAGGGAAGGGAGGAGGAAGGCGGAGCGCTGTGGTCACTTAGAAGCAGAAGAAATAGCGTTTCGTTTGTGTGTTTTCAAAAGCAAAGTCAAGCTTTAATTGCACTTCATACAGAAAAAAATTACTGAGCCAAAAAAAAACCCCAAGAGAGATGACTTATATCCCAGTCAAAGTTTCCCTTTCCCAGGTGCCTCTCTGAAATACTGTTTTGCTCTGGGAATGGGGGGTGAGGGGGCAAAGAAAACTGCAGTCAAAAGCAGGCAAGCAGCTCCGAGCCCCACCAGCGCAGCACCGGTCCCCAGCGCTCTGGCAGGAACCCGCACCACGCTCAGATGCCACTGCCGGCAGCTCTGCCCTGTTAGCACCGCTCAGCAGCATGGCACCAGCCTCCCAAATACAGCACCAGGAACACCTTGGGTTCTTCTGCCACTAAAGCTAAAAGAACTTACTAAAAAAGTTCCTCACTTCAGCCCTTTGGAGGTTTTCCTACACCTGGGCCAGGTATATGCCCATTTTACACATTTGAAGCCACTGAGTGAATCTGACTTGATTCCTCTTTACTAGCAGAACGTGTAGTCTTACTTTTTATTTTTTGGACTAGGAGACAAGATCTGAGGCGCTCATGAGACATGTCCAGTGTTCCTAAGCACAGTCAGGTTGAACTCCACAACAAATATCTTCAAGGAACACAAATCAGAGATGGCAGGGAAGAAGAGGTGGAATATGTGCAACTCACAGCACGTTTATCCTCCTCCAGAAAGTGGGGGAAAGAGCCCACTAGCTATTTATGGTCAGATATATAATGCTCCCAACAGCTCTGAAGCGTCAGTGGAAGACATGCAGCTACACTGAAACTGTGGCAGCAAATGCGCACAGCTGCCTGGTTTTGGGCTGGTTGTTTTGGGTTTTCTCACCTGTCCTCTCATTATCCAAACACCTATCCCATGACAAAGCATCTCACTATGGGTATATACGGCTGTGATTAATGCTGGGGCACCACCCTACTAATGTACTCAGCCCAAGATTTATTGATTTTTTTTGCAACAAACAGCTTTGTGAAGCTGTGACACTAAGGATGGGTTTATTGCAACACTGCAGAACAAAGAAATGCCCTGTCACGGATTTCTTTCCTGCACAACATTAGAGAGACCAGAGCTGAGAGTCAAGTTACTCCAGTGTATCCTGGAGCTGTTTAAATCTCTCATCACTCCTTATTCATCATGAACTCTAGCTACAATATGTACGTCCTATTACTGTGGTGTTTGCTAGCTATCTGCTCAAACATTTGATCCAGCCCAGAGTCAAACCCAAAGCACACCCTCCAACCCTTTCTCTGTCACGGGGAGGGTTAATACCTGGGCATTCACGGCTGGCATGAGCAATGCGCCACTTACTTGTGGTTAAGTTCCTTGTATAAGAGCCCAGCCCTGCTCTAGCAATGCTCTCCCACCACAAGCTTACAACCCAGGTGAGGACTGACACACCTCCCTCCAGCCCACAGGCTTTAGCTGCCCACCCAAACCGGTGGCCTTTGCCCAGCAGTCCACTGGGTACTGAACAGAAGGTGCCTGGCACTGGTGCAAGCCCGCGCAGGCAGCAGCAGCGGCGTGATGCCTTCACAGAAACAAAGAGATCAGCCGTGTAGAAGAATCCAGGAGGACTGGAATGAGCCTTGTGATCAAGAACTGGGGGCACTGACAAGTCTCTAAGATCAGAGGACAACTTTCTAAATCCATCCAAAATAACCCATTTTAAAACTGGAAGAAGTCAGTTCCTGCTAATGGTCTCGTTTCCAGGCGGTGATCTCATCACCTATAAAACCGCGCCATTTTTGAGCTCCAGGAGCAGAAGAGGGGACCCCATCCCTCTGTGCGTTCCCAGCCGCACCACTTCTTCGGAGACCCGGGCTCGTCCTCCCGCAGCACCGGGGCTCTGCGCCTCGGCTCCAGCCGAGCATGGCAGGCTGGATGGAAAATGCTAAGGACAGCGTTACGAATGGCACCGTGTAACGTTATTATTGCAGTCCCCCCCTTCCTGCTCTGAATTGCTTGCTAAGAGCAGTTAAACGCCAGCTGCTTTTCAAATCTCAAATCGAAATGCTTGGCAGCTTTCCATGTCCTTCACTGCCACAAAGAAAACATTTAACCCTTCCGAGGCCTGCCAACAAGCTTGTAGGTAACTCTCATCTTTCAGCTCCAGCTGGGCTGGCGGAGCAAAGCCGGGCTCTAAGCAGGGTCACCGCCACCCGAAGTGTCCCCAGGCAACCCCCGCAGCGATGGCCGATGCTCCACAGCACGCCGGCCACCTCAGCTGCCGGGTCTGAAGGGTGTTCTGTGTGCTGCGCTTGCATTTTCAGATGCTAATGAAACAAGCTAGAGTTTTTTTCGACAAGTCTCCCTCAAGCTGAAAGGAGAAGGAAGAAAAGAGCTCAGTAACTGAGAGAACAGCCCTCTGCATCCAGCAGCGTCCCGTCCCAGGCTTGGGAGGGCACGGCGATGCTGTCTCCTGGGGGACAGCTGAACTCAGATATACTTCAGGAATATCTGAACTCGGGCTCTGACTCCAGTAATTCTCCCTATGGATGCAAACTAGGAAGGGACTGGCAAGACGAGGCACACTTCCAGGAAAACAAAATGAACTACAAGCCAGCGAGATTTACACAAGCAGCACAACGAGCCTTTGCCGCCTCTTCTGCGGTTCTGTCTACAGCCCACACTCAGGGGAATATAGTATTAAAGATGTATTTCAATTAGTAGCTCTAAGTCATATTCAATTTTTTTTTAAATTCATCATTTAAAATGATGAATCAAACATAGTTTTTAATATTTCAGATTAAGACTGCTTATTAAAAGCTAATAACCAAAATCAGTCATGCCCTGTGTCTGCACTCCGTAACAGAGAAGAGCCATGACACCTACAAGCGCGATACTGCTTTGCTTGGGGAAGCTGCAGTGGCTCTAGGGAGCTACAGAACAAGGAGATCACAAGGGAAACTTTGAAACAGTAACTTGCTGAAACTGATTCCAGATCCTTGAAAGCTCTCAGGGTTTCACCTCGCAACTGCAGCATATCATTTCGACCCCTCTAATGCACCAGGTGTCCTAGGAAAGTCAAACGCATGCAATCCACGGCGATAATTTGGTAGCAAACTCCAACCAGACCTGTTTCCCTATCTAGAAACTGGCCTACGTCTCTGGTTTCAGGAGGACTCTCCTCCTCTCACGAGCAACCATGCTGCTGCAGCTTCTCTGGGAAGGAGACCAGATGATCCACAGAGGTCCTTTCCAACCCCTGCCATTCTGCGATACCCACAACAGCCCCCATCAGAGGGGGGACCTTTTTCCACAAGGTGCCAATTCCCTGCACGTCGCCACGCCCCAGCTCTGGCCCTGAGCGGGCGGTGGGCCCCCCTCTGCCCCCCTGCCCCAGCCCCTGCCAAGCCGGGAGAGCCTTGCA
>Ga0181612_174829_pt1 | contig 10654 bp, 8 predicted proteins | sample HoacroProtozoa21_FD_119630 | JGI IMG/M metagenome (GOLD analysis project Ga0181612, IMG submission 119630) | Hoatzin crop microbial communities from Cojedes, Venezuel. Combined Assembly of Gp0051906, Gp0051904, Gp0051908
CTCGACCTCTACATCAACGACGAGTTCTTCGAACGCCCCGAGCCGCAGTACGACTTCCTGCACGCGTCCGCCAAACTGAATATCCTGTATGAGGACGACCACCTCCTGGTGCTGGACAAGCCGGTCGGCATCCTGTCCCACCCGGACGACCGGGAGTATGTGGACACACTCATCGGCCGCGCCAAGCGGTACCTGTATGAAAAAGGGGAGTACGACCCCGATGACGAACAGTCCTTTGCGCCGGCGCTCGTCAACCGGATCGACCGCAACACGGGCGGCATTGTCCTGGCGGCCAAAAACGCTGAGACCTTGCGCGTCCTCAACCAGAAGATGAAAGACCGCGAACTGCAGAAGTACTACCTCTGTGTGGTCCACGGGAAGCCGTCTCCGGAAGAGGGTACCCTGACCGGCTGGTTGACCAAGGACGAGAAGAAAAACATGGTCAAGGTCTTTGACCACCAGGTGCCCGGCAGCCGGGAGATCCGCACAAAGTACCGCGTCCTGAAATCGGACGCCGCCACGGACCTCAGCCTGGTGGAGGTCGACCTCCTGACCGGCCGTACCCACCAGATCCGCGCGCACTTTGCCAGCATCGGCTGCCCGCTTCTGGGGGACGGCAAGTATGGCCGGAACGAACAGAACCGCTCCCGCGGCGGCCGCCGCAAGCAGTTCCTCTACTCCTACAAACTGCACTTCGACTTCACCACGGACGCCGGCTCCCTGAACTACCTGAACGGCAAAACCTTCGAGGTCCCGGACGTCTGGTTCGCCAAACAGTTTCCCAACTACGAAAAAAACGCTGCACAGTGACGTGCAGCGGTTTTTTGATGCAAAAGTTTACGCGTTGTCGGTCTCCGGAATGGCAAGTCCTTCAAAGTACTTGTCGAAGGCTTCGTCGTAGATGTCCCAGTAAGCCGGGTCGTCCGTGTGGTGGAGTTCGTGCAGGTACTCGTGCTCCTGACCGCGGATGGCCTTGTCGTACCGGGAAATCATGAACACGCCGAGGTCCGAACACTGGTCGGAGATCCGCTCGAGGTGGGTCAGGATGTTCTCGTACTGGATGCCGGCGAACGTGGTGCACTGGCCACTGGCCAGACGTTCGATATGGTGGTCCTTGATCTGGTCGATGAGGACGTCGATGACCTCTTCCATGGGCTCGATTTTGCGGGCTTTCTCCAGGCTGTGCTCGTTGAACGCTTCAATGGAGCGGTCCAGAATATCCTGAACGGCGTTCAGCGCGCGTTCCAGCTGCTGACGGGCATCCGGGGAGAGCGTCTCTTTCTTCACATTCAGCGAAGCCAGGGCCAGTTCGATGTTGACGTCGAGGTCGCCGATCCGCTCGAAGGCGGTCATGGCCTTGAGCTGGAAGCTCTGGCGCAGGGAGTCGGTCTTACCCGTAATGCTCGGGGACAGTTCCAGGAGGTACCGGTTGACGGCGTCCGTCATGTGGTCCAGCGTGTTCTCCCGCTGATGGATGCGGTCGTTGCGGGCCTCGTCATAGGACTCGAACTGGTCTTTGACGGCCTGCAGGTTGTGCTGAGCCAGCTCCGCCATGACGCTGATGACCTGGCGCGCGGTGTCCAGGGCGATGGGCGGGTCGGACATGAAGTTCTTGTCCAGCATGCGAAGTTTTTCTTCGTAGATCTTGTCTTCCTTTTCGCTCTCGTCGTCCGGGATCAGTTTGCCGGCGAGCCACACGATGTACTTCGTGAACGGCAGCGCCACGAGGACGGCGATGATGGAGAAGATGGTGTGCGTGTTGGCAATCTGCCGCGCAATGTTGTTCGGCGACAGCGCACAGATCCAGTCGAGGATCTGCGGCACCAGGCCGATCAGGATGAGCAGGAATGCCGCACGGAACAGGTTGAAGAGCAGGTTGAGGATGGCGCAGCGCTTGCCGTCCCGGTTGGTGGTCAGGCTGGCCAGGAGGTTCGGGGCCACCGAACCGATGGCGGCGCCAATGACCAGATAGACAGCCGTGTGGTAGGAGAGCAACCCCTGGACCGCGAACATCTGGAAGATGACGGTCGAGGAGGAGGAACTCTGCAGAAGCGCCGTGAAGAGCACGCCGAAGATGACAGCCAGCGCCGGGTTGGACAGCGTGGAAATCATGGCGATGAAGCCCTTGCTCTCGGACAGCGGGATGATGGCTTCCTTGACGATACCAATACCTACAAACAGCATGCCGAAGCCCATGATGACACAGCCGATATTCTTGACGATGTTCTTTTTGATGAACATCCACATGATACAGCCGAGGAACAGGATGATCGGCGCAATGGCGGTCAGGTTGAACGCTGTGATCTGCGCGGTGATCGTGGTTCCGATATTGGCGCCCAGGATGACGCCAATGGCCTGGGACAGGGACATGAGACCGGCGTTGACGAAGCCGATGACCATCATGTCCGTGGCCGAGGAACTCTGGATCAGGAACGTGACGACCAGACCCATCAGGACGGCCATGAACTTGTTGGATGTGACATGTTCCAGGATGTCACGCATTTTGTCGCCTGCCGCGTTGCGCAGTCCGGTGGACATGATATTCATGCCGTACAGGAACAGGGCAATGCCGCCGAACAGGCTGAACCAATCGTAAACTGTCATTTGCTTGTCCCCTCAATTTTTTGAAATGTGAAAATAGAGTTTCCGGCGGATTTGCGCCGCCGCAATCAGTATACATGAAAGATGGTTTTTCGGTAAAGTATTTTACAAGGATTTAACATGAAAAAAAGTAACATATTAAAAATACAGAATATTGACGTGTCATTTTTTGTTTGATATACTGGTTAGAAGTTAGCAGGCGGTAACCCGTCTGCACACTTTTTGGCCAAAGGTTAGCGAAAACTAACCCAAAACTATACCGAGGAGAGTAGGGACTCATATGGCAGATCGGACCGATATCCTGCGCCTGCGCGTATTGCTGTGCTTCCGTTCGGACGCGCGGCAGGACCGCACAGTGACCGGCATTGCCAAGACGCTGGGACAGGAGAAATATACCATCAGCCGGATCCTCAAATCCTTTGCGGAAGAGGGCCTCGTGGACAAGACCGACATCCGCCGTCCGTTCCTGACCGACAAGGGCCGGGAACAGGCCGACTACTATGCCGACCGCATCGAAGTCCTGGTCAGTTATCTGCTTCTGAACGGCGTGGACGCGGAGAACGCGCGCAACGACGCGCTGGCCATGGCGCTCTACTGTTCGGAGCCGGCCATGGATGCCATCCGCACCGCGGAGGCCCGTGCCCGTCTGAAGTCCGACTTCCAGGGCGCCCGTCCGTTCTCCGGCACTGAATTCTGTGAAAAGCTCCCGGACGGGGTCTACCCGTTCCCGTTTGTCATCTACCGCACGGACGGCTCGGCCGGCAATCATATCTCCATGGCCAACGCCGGGTTTGAACACCCGTGCAACCTCGTCGTGGAGGACGGCATCGGCACGCTCCAGCTGGTCTCCCGGATCGTCTCCGAAAAATCCGGTATGACCGGGAACCGGATGCAGGGGAAAGTGTCCCACATGGAATACTTCGTGGACGGCGAATTCGTGACCGCCGAAAAGAGCGGCAACATCCTCTCCGTCCCGGCTTCGGCCCTGCAGTTCGTCAGCCTCGGCAGCGGCGCCGGCCTGATGCTCCACGGCAGCGTGGACATCCAGATCGCTGTCTCGGTCGGGGAAATGCATATGCCGGTGTCCACTGCCATCTTTACACTTCTGGTCTGATGCCGAATTTTCACACCGGAAGGTGCAACTTTGCAAATTGTTAAAAACCGCGCAGTTACGGGAATCGTTTGGGGTTTCCGCCGCGCGGTTTTTCTTGTTTGTGGGAATTTGTTGCAGACCGGCAACAATATTTCTGCCCCATTTTATTAATGAGTTAGTATAATCTAACTGTAAAGGTAGCTTAGGCTAACTGAAAATGTTTGAAAGGTGGAATTCTTGTGATCGACAAACGGCTCGTCGGTATGATGGGCAACAGCAAGAAATACATCGTCTTCAATGTTCTGTTCCAGTGGCTGTCCCTCTGCGCGAACATTGTGATGATGGTGGTCATTGCCAATCTGATCCAGGACTTGTACTACGGAACGGCCGACGCCGGCTCCCTGGTAGTCCCACTGGTCGTGGCGGTGATCGTTTTGGCGTTCCGGTACTTCTGCACCACGCAGGCCACGCGGATGAGTCATCTCTCGTCCCGTGCCGTGAAGCGGACGTTCCGGAAACTGATTTACGAAAAGATGCTGCGGCTCGGCGCCTCGTACGACGAGCAGGTCACGACCTCGGAGATCGTCCAGGTCTCCGTGGAGGGTGTGGACCAGCTGGAACTGTACTTCGGCCAGTATCTGCCGCAGTTCTTCTACTCCATGATCGCGCCGTTCACGCTGTTTCTGGTGCTCGGCTTCACGGTCAACTGGTTCTCCGCGCTCATGCTGTTCCTGTGTGTGCCGCTGATCCCGATGACCATCGCCATGATCCAGACCTGGGCGAAGAAGCTGCTCTCGAAGTACTGGGACGTTTACACCGGCCTCGGCGATTCGTTCCTTGAAAATCTCCAGGGCCTGACGACCCTCAAGATCTACCAGGCCGACCAGATGAAGAGCGAAGAAATGGACGTGGAGGCCGAACACTTCCGCAAGATCACCATGAAGGTGCTCACCATGCAGCTCAACTCGGTCACCATCATGGATACCATTACGTACGGCGGCACGGCGCTCGGCGCCATCCTGGCCGTCCTGAAGTTCCGCAGCGAGAAGGTCGAACTGGCCGGCGCGCTGCTGATCATCCTCCTGGCGGCGGAGTACTTCCTTCCGATGCGCCGCCTGGGCAGTTACTTCCACGTCTCCATGAACGGTCAGGCCGCCAGCGACAAAATCTTCAATCTGCTGGCGCTGCCCGAGCCGGAGCAGGGGACGCTCGTGGCCGGCGACGACACCGCCGTCGACATGAAGGACGTCACGTTCTCCTATGAGGAGGACCGCGAAGTCCTTCACGGGATCTCCCTGGAGATCCCCAACGGCAGCCTGACCGCTATCGTCGGCGAAAGCGGCTGCGGCAAATCCACCGTGGCGGCACTCCTCATGGGCCGCAACCGCGGCTACGGCGGCACCGTGACCCTGGGCGGGCAGGACCTGTCCCAGATCACGGAGGAGAGCCTCATGAAGACCGCCACCTATATCGGCAGCAACAGTTATCTCTTCAAAGGTTCCGTCCGGGACAACCTCCTCATGGGCAACCCGGACGCCACGGACGACCAGCTCTGGGCCGTCCTGGACCAGGTCAGCATGAAAGACTTCCTGGAGAGCGAGAACGGGTTGGACACCCAGCTCTCCGAACGCGCGGCCAACCTGTCCGGCGGACAGTGTCAGCGCCTGGCGCTGGCCCGCGCCCTGCTGCATGACAGCAACCTGTACATCTTCGACGAGGCCACGTCCAACATCGACGTGGAGTCGGAGAACAGCATTATGGAGCAGGTACATCGCATGAAAGGACAGAAGACCATTGTCCTGATCTCCCACCGCCTGGCCAACGTCACCGACGCGGACAATATCTACGTTATGGACGCCGGCAACGTCGTGGAACACGGCACCCACGCCGCGCTGAAGGACGCCGGTGGCACCTACGCCGAACTGTGGAACACCCAGTCGGCCCTGGAAAACTTTGGAAAGGAGGCGGTGCAGGCATGAGTAAGAAGACGAAACGCTCCGGCTTTAAAGTTATGATGCGTCTGATCGGCATGGTCAAACCCATGACCGGCTTCATGGTGCTCTCCGTGATCATGGGCCTCATTGGCAACATCTGCGCCACCTACATTCCGGTCCTTGGCGGCTTCGCCATCCTGAACGTCCTCGGTGTCAGCAAAGCCGTATCCGTCAAAGCGGCGTTTATCCTCATGCTGGTCTTCGCGGTCGTCCGCGGCGGCCTGCGGTACGCCGAACAGGGATGCAACCACTACATTGCCTTCCGCATCCTGGCGCTCATGCGCCACCGCGTGTTCCAGTCGCTCCGCAAACTGGCCCCGGCCAAGCTGGAGGGCAAGGACCGCGGGGACCTCATCAACCTGATCACCTCGGATATCGAACTCCTGGAAGTGTTCTATGCCCATACGATTTCTCCCATCTGCATTGCCACGCTGTTCACCATCGTCATGTGCGTGTTCATCGGACAGTTCAGCTGGATCCTGGCGCTCCTGGCGCTGGCGGCCTACCTCCTGATCGGCGTGATCATCCCGCTGATCGTCTCCAAGGCCAGCGGGGACAACGGCCTCGAATTCCGGAACCAGTCCGGTGACCTCGGCACCTATGTCCTCGACAGCCTCCGCGGCCTTTCGGAAATCATCCAGTACGGCCGTGGCGAGGAACGCAAGGACGAAATGGTCTCCCGCACAGATGCCCTGTCGGAGACCCAGCGCAAGATGAATAAGACCGAGGGCCGCAACTACGCGGTGACCAACACGGCCATCTTCGCCGCGGACCTCTGCATGATTTTCGTGGCCTCGCTGCTCTACACCAAGGGCATGATCACCAGCTTCGCCGGCGTCCTGATCCCGACGCTGGCCCTCATGAGCTCCTTCGGTCCCACGGTGGCCCTGGCCAACCTGGGCACCGGCCTGCAGAGCACTTTCGCCGCCGGCAACCGCGTCCTGGACATCGTGGACGAGCAGCCGCAGGTGGAGGAGATCACCGGCAAGGAGCCGGTCACGTTCTCCGGCGCGGACGTTGACCACGTCTCGTTCGACTACGGCGGAGACACCATCCTGGACGACGTCAACCTGGAGATCCCGGACCACGCCTTTATCGGCATCACCGGCCGCAGCGGCAGCGGCAAATCCACGCTGCTCAAACTGATCATGCGGTTCTGGGAGACGAAGCAGGGCGAAATTTCGGTCTCCGGCACGAATGTCAATGAGATCAACACCGCCAACCTCCGTGACATGGAAAGCTATGTCACCCAGGAGACGCACCTGTTCCACGACAGCATTGCGAACAACCTGCGGATCGCCAAACTGGACGCCACGCAGGAGGAACTGGAAGCCGCCTGTAAGAAGGCTTCCGTCCACGACTTTATCTTGACGCTTCCGCAGGGCTATGACACTCCTGTGGGCGAGCTGGGAGACACCCTCTCCGGCGGTGAAAAACAGCGTCTGGGCCTGGCGCGCGCCTTCCTGCACGACGCCCCGCTCATGCTCCTGGATGAACCCACGAGCAACCTCGACAGCCTCAACGAGGCCGTCATTCTGAAATCTCTGACTGAGGCCCGCGAAGGCCGCACCGTCCTTCTGGTCTCCCACCGGAAATCCACGATGCGGATCGTGGACAAAGAGTACTCGGTCGAAAACGGGAGGATGAGTTAAGTGCCCGCAAGGAACGAAGAGCAGACCGCCAAACGGCGGGACCTGGAAAAGAAGATCGTCGTGGAGATGATCGAAATCTACTGCCATGGCAACCATCACGCGCGGCCGAACAATGAGCGGCTCTGCGCGGACTGTCAGAAGCTGGCGGACTATGCCTGTGACCGCACGGACAAGTGTCCGTTCATGTCCACCAAGACCTTCTGCAGCAACTGCCCTGTGCACTGCTACAAGAAGGATATGCAGGCGGGCATCCAGGAGGTCATGAAGTATTCCGGACCGCGCCTGATATTCAAACATCCCATTGGCATGGTCTATCATATGATTTCTTATCAAAAGACTAAGATGGATCTGCAGAAGGACGCCAAGGCACAGGGGATCACCGTCGAGCAGCTGAAGGAAGAAAATAAAAAAGCCGCCCTCAAGTGGGTGGCGGAAGAGAAGAAGAAAGAAAGGGAAAAGGCGAATACCCCATGAGCAAACGCATTCTGGCCGTCCTGACGGCGGCCCTGATGGTGGTCCTGACGGTCGTCTCCGTCAGTGCCAAAGACTGGGAAGACGGCACGTACCTGATCACCCGCACCACGTCCTATGCGGACCCGGAAACAGGGAAGACCGTCGACGGCGGCACAAACATTGAACTCGGCGACAGCATGTGCGCCAACATTGTGGATGACCCCATTGCGCTGGTCGTCAAGGGTGGCAAATATTATATCGTCACTGGCGTCGGCATGGCGGAGTTCACGAAGGATACCACGTTCTACGTCCGTGAAGACGACAACTCCTACACGGAGGTCAAAGCCACCAAGATCGGTGAGGACACCCGCAAGGATTCCAAGTGTGAACACTACATTTTTGAGATCCCTTCGCCGGAGACCCGCTTCTCCATCAAGTTCTATGTGGAACCCATGGGCCGGGACGTCCAGTTCTTTGTGGACCCGGTGACCAAGGACGCCGAGGAAGGCGCCGGTCAGTATGAAGACGACCTGAACAACTACTATGCGGCACAGAAAGCCAAAACCCGCAAAATCATCATCGGCGTGGTCTGCGGAGTCGTCGTCCTGGCGCTCCTGATCTTCCTCATCGTCAAACTGGTGAAGAAGAATAAGGCCAAAAAGGCCGAAGCCCCCAAGGAGGAGCCTAAGGATGAATAACCTGAAACGTGTTGTGGCGCTGCTCCTTTCTGCGGCGCTGCTGACCCTCCTGATGACCGCCTGCGGCTCCGCGTCCACGGACACGGAGAGCAGCGGCGAAAGCCTGGTCATCAGCAGTGACAACGGCAACCTGAAAGCGCTCGGGGACGACCCGCGCGTGGTCGGCACCTCCGTGGCCACGGATGAGATCCTGGACGCGCTGGAGTACGACAACGTTGTCGGCGTCCCGGAGACGGACTCCTTTGAGATCCCCGAACGGTATGACGGCGTGACGAGCATTGGCTCGCCCATGCAGCCGGATATGGAGATCGTCAAGTCCCTCAAGCCGGACGTCGTCATGAGCCCCAGGTCCCTGGAAGGGGAGCTGAGCTCGCAGTACGACGACATCGGCGTGGCCAGCTACTTCGTGGACCTCGAGAGTCTGGACGGCATGTACGCCTCCATTCAGGACATCGGTGTGCTGCTGGGCTGTGAGGACAAGGCGACCGAACTGAACGAGGAGTATGAGGCGTTCAAGGCCGACCTGGAGGAGAGCCACAGCGGGGACGCTCCGCGCGTGCTGATCCTCATGGGCATCCCGGGTTCGTATATCGTGGCTACGGAGAGCAGCTATGTCGGCAGCCTCTGCAAGCTGATCGGCTGTGAGAATGTCTACGGGGACGGGGACGGCAAGGACTTCCTCAACATTGACCCCGAGGACATGCTCAAGCAGGATCCGGATATCATTCTGCGGACGTCCCACGCGCTCCCGGACCAGGTCCAGGAGATGTTCGAAGAGGAGTTCAAGACCAACGATATCTGGTCTCACTTCCGCGCGGTGGAGGACGAGCGGGTCTATGACCTGGACCACGAATACTTCGGGATGAGCGCCCGGTTCAACTACCCGGAGGCCATCGAGATTTTGGAGAAGACCATCTATGAAGAGTAAGCTTCGCACTGTGCTGGCGTTCTTTGTGACCATAGCACTGCTCTGCGTTATGTTTCTGTACGCCGTAAAGACCGGCAGCCTGGACATCTCCTGGCAGGAGATCTTCGACGGCATCACCGGCAACGGTGGAGAGACCTATGGCTTCGTGCGCGACACACGCTTTCCCCGCATTCTGGTGGCGCTCTTCGGCGGAGCGGCCACCGCGGTGGCCGGCGCACTGCTGCAGGCCGTCATGAAGAATCCGCTGGCGGACCCCGGTATCCTCGGCATCAGCACCGGTGCCGGACTGCTGGCCGTCGTGCTGCCGTTCTTTATTCCGGTGCTGTATCTGTACCAGCCTCTGGTGGCATTCGCCGGCGGCCTGATATCGTTCGCGCTGGTGTACAGCCTGTCGTGGAAGAGCGGGCTCTCGCCACTGCGGATCATCCTGGTCGGCGTGGCCGTCAGCACCATGTTCTCGGCGCTCAGCAGCGCCTTCATGACCGCGGTCAGTGGCAACGGCGGGGTGTCCAACATCGTCAGTTCCAACTATACGCAGGTCAGCTGGTCGGACACGCGGATGCTCGGCATCTACACGGCCGTGGGCCTGGTGGCCGCCATGCTGTCGGCTAATCAGTGTAACCTGCTGTCTCTGTCGGACCAGACCGCTGCCTCGCTCGGCGTCCACGTGAACCGTTCCCGGCTGATCGTGTCGGTCGTGGCGGTCCTGCTGGCGTCCATTACCACGGCCGTCATCGGGCCCATCAGTTTCCTGGGCCTGATCATCCCGCACCTGGGACGGCGCCTGGTGGGCAGCAACCATAAGGTGCTGATCCCGTACTGCGTCTTTGCCGGCGCGCTGGTCTTCCTGGCGGCCGACACGGTGGGGCGGCTCATCGCCTCGCCGAACCAGATCGACCCGACCGTCATCATGTCGGTCGTCGGCGGTCCGTTCTTCATCTTACAGCTGAGGAGGTCGGAGAAAACGTATGGCACCTGAAACCAGTTTCCGCACCGATCACCTCACGTTCTCGTACCCGGGCAAGCCGCGCAACGAGGTCATCCATGACCTCTCCGTGGAACTGCCCAAGGGGAAAATTATTACCCTGATCGGTGCCAACGGGTGTGGCAAGACCACACTCTTAAACCTCCTCACCGGCAGCCTCAAACCGGACAGCGGGACCGTGTATCTGGGTGGCGAAAACATCGCCCAGATCGGCCGCAAGGAGTACGCCAAGCGCGTGGCCATTGTCCAC
>Ga0181612_176431_pt1 | contig 10654 bp, 15 predicted proteins | sample HoacroProtozoa21_FD_119630 | JGI IMG/M metagenome (GOLD analysis project Ga0181612, IMG submission 119630) | Hoatzin crop microbial communities from Cojedes, Venezuel. Combined Assembly of Gp0051906, Gp0051904, Gp0051908
CAATTAGATGCAAGTAAACCCTGAGAACTTCCGAGGAGTTTTATTCACAAATTAAAATTGATTTCCATTCTTCAGACCGTGTCTTACCCTATAAATAATTTCCGTCTAAATTAGAAATGCTGAAAGTTGAGCGTTCCTTAGGGGTGGGTTTGGGGGGACTCACTTATGTAAGATTATAACTTATTCCTGGAGACCAATGCTGGCTGTACAAAATATTACAATAAACTCTGCTGTAATTCAGAAGGACATATTGGTGTGGATTGTTGTAAAGACATCCGTGGAGTGGCCAGAGGAAACAGGGCGTAGCAGTTCGGTGCACCAAGAAGACGGAGGTGTTGGGACCGTGCGATTTGACTGCTTGGAAAGAGAATCTGAGGAGTGGTTAACGCGGACTTGAAAACTCCTCAGTGGTCTGACAGCCGCACCTGGGAAACGTCATCCTCCGCAGCAGGGCTGCTGGCGCGTGACAGCGGGGGGAAAGGCTTCCTGGTCGCTGCGGGTCTCTCGATTCCGGTCGAGGTGGTGTGCTCACCGCTGCGGCTGCCCTGCCCTGCTGCTGCGCCGTGAGGCCTCCTTCCCTGGTCAGCTTCTCGGCTCCTCTCTGTTTCTTTAGCTTTCCGCGTGGAAGTTCAATATTTCTCGGTGCTTTTAGGAAGAAGTAGATGATTTTAGGAGACCGTGTTGGGGCTGTGAGCTCTGACGCGCTTCCCAAACTCTGCATCAAGGATTTGCTTTCAGGCGGTGAGCTTTTGGCTGACATCTCTGTGAGCTTTCTCAGGAGCGAAGAGGTTTGATGCTGGCTCGCCAAAAATACAGAATCGCTTTTTGTAGCCTGAGGTACGTCAGAGTCGGCTAAACTGTTCGCTGTAGTATTTTCCCTACCCTGACCAGTGATTTAACTGCTTTGGTCAGGAGGAACATCAACTGTTCACAGCTCCTGTAACAGAAATCGGTCAGATTCATGGGTCTCGGCTTCAGAATCCTGCAGGATGTCTGTTATTTTTTGGTAAGTGAGCATTTTGGCTATTGTTTGAATAAAACTCAGAATTTCACGTGGTTGTAAGTGTGCTGTGAAATCTGTTGGGAGCTCAACGGTTGGTCATCTGCTCTGGTCACACTTCTACATCTGAGCCTGATGGGGCCGTTTGTTTCGGAGCAGAGCCTGTTGGTAGCTTTGGTGGTGGCTTGCCGTGTTGGCCTGGAGGCCGTCGTGTGACTTCTTTTCCCGTAAGAGGACAGAGGCGTTGCTGGAATGAACTGAGAAATCACAATGGCATGGGAAACTCACCCTGGTAGGGATATTGTCTTGAAAATGTTTTCTTCCCACTTAAAATGCAGTGGTGAGCATGCATTTTTGGGAGTCCTGTGTGTGCCTTCCACTAACCAACACCATTTGGTTTTGTTCTTCTTGGCCACGTTTCTGGTGACAAAACTAGCCAGGAGCAGATGGCCTTGATCCTGTGGGCGGAGCTTCTGCTGCCTCCGATGCGGCTGGGTTCTTCTCTGCCTGCCGCTGAATCCGACAGCGAGCTGGAAGAGAACAGCTTTTCTCTCCGCTTACCGACGATCTACATTTTTTAATTTCCTTATCGCACGGGTGTGTTTTCCAGACGGCTGCCTCTATTTTTTTCCTCTTCCATTTTCACTGGGATGATGACAGCAGTGATGAATTAAAAGAACGCTCGGCCTGATAATAGTTTGATTGCACAAAACTTACTTTCTCTAAATATTTGAGAGGTAACCAGCCCTCTGTGATTCCTGAACCTGGGTATTTCAAGACTGAGATTTCAGTTCTAGCTAAATCTTTACACGTTATAAATAGCTCTGGACGCTGGCAGAAATGCAGCTATAAGTGCTATATGTGCTGCAGTTCTTCAGAACAGCGCCAGTTCTTGCATAATACAAATCATTCAGCGAAATCTGCAGCCAGAAAATGGCATTATTGAAATCTGTTCTAGGATCCTTTTTGCATTTTAAAAAACAGGTTTTTAAATGGTTCAGAGTGTGATGTGTTTGATTTCTGTAAGTGATAGGAGTCCACCTTGCCCCAAGGTATAACTTAGTTGAAAGGAAAATTAATAAATCAGTAAATGAATACAGAAAGCTTTTCCTGCAGTGATGCTGAACCTGCTAATTTATACTTCAAGCAGCTTTTTTCGTACCGCTGTATGATGCTGTACATGTTGTGCGACTTCCCAATGAATTCTCCCACCTCCCCACAAGAGGGCAAAGTTAACGGCGCAGTGGGAGCCCCGACTTTGAATTTCCTAAGCGGGGTGCAAAATAAATGTTTGATGTGGAAACTTCTCCGTTAGCATTTGCTTCCTGTCCTCTTCGGAGAAACACAGCAAACTAGGAAAACTCAGCAGGTGATCATGGAGAAGTGGATAACGGACATAGAATTTTTAAAGTGTACTTCTTCATTTGAACCCTCGATCCTGAAATTGGGCTGAGCGAATCTCTGCAGTTCAGAAAATTGTTTCCAGTGACAGCGAACTGAGCGGAGACTCTGAGATCGTCTTAAAAGAGAGAAAGGGATTTGAGAGGCTCAAACAAAATGTCACCGCTGCTGTTGAACGGGAGGATGTCCCTGTAGTTGGGCACTTACCAGTCTGCTTTTACCTGGACTTGCTTTTCCTCCTCTCAGACATTTGTGATCAGGAAATAGCGATGTCATCAAAAGATTATTTAAAAAAAAAAGTTCCAGTGCAGTTAAAAAAAACCCACCCCAAAATCATTGAAAAGGGATTTTAAAATAAAACTCGTTGCATAGCAAAAGTTGTTTGTTCTGCTGCAGTTTTGCCAGCTCAACAAACAAGGGCATTGGTTTTTTCCTTCCATGCCTGCGCTTGCAGATGTGTTGTGAACTAGCTGGGGTTGTTTTGTGTTTGCTTGATTTCATATTGTTCTACCTGTGTTAAAAGCTATATATTTACCTGCAGGCAGTGTTTGAATGGGGAAGCGTAGGGAGGTATAACCTTGCCTGTTCTTGCCCTTTATGTAGTGTCTGATCTTCTGAGCTCCCAGTTTCTGGAGCTTGAACCTTCAGGAATTTTACCCAGAAACAGCGGGTGTGTTGCTGGGCGCGTAAATGAGTGACCGTCCTGGGACACGTCACCTTTACATCTCTACGCTGTTGTGCTGCTCAGGATGGGTGCTGTGTCTCCAAGTGTTTTACTGTGCGTTTTGCAAAGTGTTTTTGTTTTTTTTTTTCTAATTTTATTGTCCTTTCTTGAACTTCTGATTTCAGGCTACAAACCTGCTCTCATTTGCACAGCGCAGTCTCCGCATCTTTAGAGGCACGCTCCAAAGCCAGGGACGGATGTGAAAACAGCTGGTTTACAACAGTGTGTGTGCTGCAGCTACAAAATGCCATTCTTTTACAAACATTCAAGCTTGGTTACCTACCTGCAGCAAGGCATGCTGGCATCCTTCTCTCCTGGTGCCTTGGTTTAAAGCAGGGCGTCAGCTTCGGTTTGCAGCAGGTGAGTTGAAAATTGAAGCAAGCCAAAACCTGATCAATAACAGGAAGCACAGACCTATTTTCAACCCAAGTGGGTGTGCTCTGTGTGTGACCTCTCCCTAGACTCTCCGTAGCTCCATAATGTGTTAAATCTGCGAGCGAGCGGGATGTGGGCTGTGCTCCATCCACAGTACCTCCACGGTACCTGCTTACAGGTGACAAACTGCTGGTCGCAGCTTCGGCTGCAAGAAAGACTTCAGTGACTGGAGACCAAAAGCCTGCGAGTTATTAAACCAAGGTTATGAAATTCTTTTGTTTCTTTGGCAGCCTATGTTTAGGAGAAGTAAGCCGCATCCAACTGCTGTTAAAAAGTAATTTCAGAGAGTACACTCGGGCAGCTTCAGTAGGTGACTTAATAATTACCAAGCGCTGGACAAACCTGCCAGTAAGGAGGTGGATGTTGACCAAAACGCTTTTTTGTGAGATAGTCTGGATACTGCAGTAGTTAAAAGCTTTTCAGCCTCTATGTCTGCCACTTCTGAATCACCACCTGGGTTTTGTCTTGGCTTTTTTTTTTTTTTTTTCTGTTGGTTGGTTTCTTTGTGTTCACATGACAGAGAATGCTTTCCTCACTCCGGCTCCCATCTGACATTGGGCACCTGAGCCCTTCTGCAGAGGCTTGCGTAGGAGCAGAGCTCAAGGGTAGGATCTCAGGCTTTGTAAACAGCCAAGAGATTTTATCTCGGCTTTAGCGTACAATGTTGTCTTATTCCTGGAAAAATAATTGACGCACGCAGAACTAGAGCAGAGTTGGACCAAACAGTAGTAGGACTCGGGAGGGTGTGCAATGTGGAAATAAGTTGGTTTTAAGTGTCAACCTGTGGCCCGGTGCTCTCACCCTACTGTGCTGTGCATCTCTGGGAGGCGGCTTGTCTTTACTGGCAGACTGTTAGCTGCTCTTCTCGGAAGGAGAATGGAGTACAGGAGGGGAAGATCTACTTTATTATTTGATGCATCTGGTTGAACTTTCCCACCTCTTGCATTCCTGTGTTAATTCAGATCTCAAATTGAAAGGTAAAAGCCTGCCTTGAGTTTCTCACAGGTACAGCTGCATGCATGAGGTTTCAGATACAACAACGATGCCACCTTTGTGTTAGAGTTTGTTTAAAAAAAACAAAGAAACTTATATCCTGGCAGGTTTTTTGCTATTTTCTTAAGCAAGAGCAAGGAATATGTCCTATGTGCAAGAGGGTGCTCCAGTTGTGAAACCCTGCAGAGACTGGCTTTTCTCTGCCGCTTGTCCCCCAAGTATCACACTAGAAAGGAGGGATGCTGAGCCCCAAGGCTGAAGACCAGGGAAAGGGAGACTTTGGAGTGTGACCGCTCCAGCTTGCTTCCAGCCCTGACTGAAATCCACCTTGAGAAGGGCTGCTTGTGAAGTAACGCCACGTAGCAGGGATGTTGGCTCTCCTGGCCAGAGGGGAAAGCTGGGTGGGATATGCTGAACCCTGTGAGAAGCTGAGATAGTTTCACTTCCCGTCGCATTAATGACACAATTTCTCACTTCTCTTAAGCAGAACGGCAGCAGGAAGGGAGTGTGTGTGACTACAGATGGGAGTAGTTTTTCTTGCCACAATTTGCATTGCTGAATGGTGTCATGGCAGTGATTTGTCCATACCTTCTCCTTCTGGTGACTTAGAGCCTCCAGTCCTGACAGTTTTATGCTAAAAACTTTGGTAAATCCGCTTGGAGTAGACGGGTTTGGTGTTTTTATTGTTTTTATTGGTTTATTTTATTGTATAGTACAAAACTGAGATCAATCTGGCAACCCTGTGGGAAAAACTTGGACAACACTTTCAGGTCTAGGTGCAACCAAAGACCAAACTGTAGATGTAAGTCACATGATCGTGGGGCTTTCCAGCTCTTGAGGAAATCTGGGAGGAAAGGTCAGTTGTCTCCTCTGGCTCCGGGCACTTGCTTCTCTTGCAGACACATTGCAAGCAGTTCTCTAGAGCATGTGGACTTCCAGTAGCGCCTGTCTCGGATCTTGAGTCGTAGGGGAGTGGATGCACTTGGTTTCCACTTGCTACAGAAATCCAAAGCTCTACTGCTTCAACATCCGATGCGTCCGGCTGTGTGCTCTGCTCCGGAGACCTTGTGGTCCGGACGCTCTGCCGCTCTCTGAGGAGGAGGTTCTCCTCGGCGTAGTGGTGGATCCCTTGCGCAGACCTCAAACCCCCAGCCTGGGAAAGGCGGGTGGGTGAAGGCTACGAGAGGCGGCAGGAGCCTGGCCGCAGGGTGGGCTCGGCTGCTCGTGCGGGCAAGCAGAGGAGGAAATGAGATCACTTCTGCGGCTCTCCCTTCTGCGGCCCGCTTCCTCCTCATTTACATCTCGCACGCTGTCAGATGTGGGAGAAGGAAGAGCGGTGGCTGCAGGGACGGAGCTGCCTGGGCTGGACCTGCCTGCGGGAGGGAAACTGGGGCGCAGCCTCGTCCCCCGGCATGGGGGTCTGGGAAGGGGCTGTGGCCAGGCCACTGACCAGCTCCCCCCTTCCCTTCCCGCATGGCGCCGCACGCTCAGAAACATGGGGTTTGCTTTCTACTAATGCCTATTTCTGCCTTTCTTCTGAGCCCTGTAGAGGATACTTGCTCTTTTTGGAGACTAAATGGTCAAAGGAGAGATCCTCGCTCAAAATTGCTGCTGTGGGTCTCCTGGTAGGCATCTAGGTCCCTGATCAAATGTCCTCCAAGCCCAAAGGCGTCACTTTCCGAGCTCCTCGTGCTGGATGCTCACTGGGGTCCCTGCAGGCATGTTGCACGTTGTCAGTCTGGTGGGGTTATTTCCTTCCCCCTCCTCCTCAAACTCACGCAGCCCCAACGTCTGCAGGTGTCAGCAACCAGCGCGTTGCTGCAAAGGCAAGCGAGCAAGCCCCACTCTCTGCTCAGAGCAACACAGAAGTAATTCTGGGTTCAAAGAAGCCTTCTCTCTTCCCTCTTTCCATCAGAAAACCTGGCAAGAGCTAGGAGACTCCTGACGGCTGAAAATGGGGAGCAAAGTTGAGCCTGGTTGTGGATAAACAGGGACTTGTAGAGCAAGAGCCAGGCAGGAGCGTGGGCTGCTGCTGGGCAGGGAGCAGGAGTGGGGCGGTGGAGTCGGCCTGGAGGAGGATGCTCTCACTACGGGGGATTCCCAGGTACACGAGCCGCTGCGAAACCAGAGCCTGAAGCTTTAATTTAGTGACTAATGTCAGTGCTAGCAATTCTTTCCTTCGAAGAAGACTGAGCGTGGCTAGGTAAACAAGCAAGCAGGTTGTTTGGCTACAGCTTGGGGGGTGGTGGGGGAGAAGATTTTGAAGCTGATTATAAATTGCCAATTTTTGTCTTTCGGTTTCCCCTGCAAGAAATACGCTGCAGGGAAGCTGTGCTTCTTGCAGATCTCCAGTTTGGCTGCAGCTCTGGGGCTGCAGAGGTGCTTGTGTACATCGATCCATCCGCACCACCCTGGGACGGGGCACGTCCTTCATTATTCCCTGGGGATAAACCGGGTGGGTTCCCGTCGAGAAATTCAGCCAGGTGAACTTCCAGAGCTGCAGTTTAAAGTTAAGCCATCCAGCTAGACATTTTAGCTAGGTAATGTATGATCTGTCTCCTTTTTTTACGTTCATAGTTATCTTAAATTAGAGGCAACTACTGCTACCAGCAGCTTCTGAGATATGGTAGAGCTTCAACTTCCCTTGTTTTATCCAGAGCAGGTGATTACGTTAAATAACTTCTTCGCTTGTGTCTGCTTGATATGTTTGCGCTTCCTGTGCATGCTTGAGCCAAGTAGCAAATGCGAATTTGATGTGGGTTTTAAAGATAAAATTTGCATTTTCTTTAATTTTCAGAGTCTTCACTGACCACGGTGCCTGGGAATGAGCGGCTAGAGGTCTTCACCCTGTGGCCGCTCCTCCCTTTCTGGTGAGGTCCAACGAGGGAGGAACTGCTGCGAAAGAATCAGTCGCTCGAGTCTACCTAGTATTTTCTGTAATGCTGTTTGCAGTTTCCTGTGAGCCTGGAGATCATAATGTTTCTGTAGGTACTTATGGAAGCCTTCCCAGGCTCGTTTCCCAGAGCAGCTGGGTCTTCTCCCTGTCTCTATTTCCCTTTGTAGGGGTGCTCCTGCATCTTCTCCTTGTCAGGCAAAATGCTGGAGACCAAGCAGAGCCAGAGGCTTTCCGGGAATGCTTTGCACCTTCATCCCTTGTGGAGCGACTTGTTTACTTGTCTCCACTTCTCCATCGCAGTGGGAGTAGAGGAAGCCCATGGAGAAGCATTTCTGTTTCACTTTGTCCCGACTCGTCCCAGGCTGTGGTCCTGCTGGTGTGTGAACCGTGAGTGAACTTTTTCTTGGTGTTTCCACTCTGGAAAAATATCACATTTCCTGCAGGAAAAGAAGGGGCACGCTGAGGCGCAGCGATGGGGTTGCCATTTTCTGTTGCAGTTTCTCCTCTCCCATGGGGTCCTGTGCTGGGTGCAGCAGTCCAAGGGTGACCGGGAGGTTGTCCTCTCTTTGCAACTTTTCTCTTTGCACTTGACAATTTGAGGGTTGTTATGGAAAAAAGATGGCTTGGAGGGAAGAAGAGGTGGGAGGAATGGAGGAAGCTCACTGGCTTACTGGGTGTGAAACCATGTGGGGATTCCCAGTCCTCTCCTACAGCTGCAGGAATTGCAGCTGCATCTGTGGACATCACTCCAAGTGGCTGAATCTCCTTCAGTTTAATCCACCTGTGCTATTGAGCTGGACTGGAGCTTCATGAAGAGCTGTTCAGACCAGCAGCTCCTGGCAGCTCAGTCCCTATGCCTTTACTGTGCTGATATTAAAAAAAAAAACACCCTCAAAACACATATCCAGTCCTTACTGGGAGGGCTGGGTGTGGGCATGATGCTGCTTGAGAGGAAGAGGAGAGCAAGCAGCAGCTTCGAGATGTTTTCAAAACAATCTGGCTGCAGGATGTGGGGAAAGCGTGAAACGCAAGGCTGCGGCCGGCTGCCCCAGTGCAGAGCCAGCGGGCACTCTGTGGGGAGCAGCCCCGGGCTGTGGCTGCTTTCCAGGGACGACAGGGTGGGCGAAACGCAGCCTGGCAGCGTGGGTGCTCTCCCATCCCCCGGTGCCCCATCAGCAGGCACCTTCGCTGCTGGGAAAAGGGGGTTATGCTGGCTTGGCTTCGGTCAGCTGAAGTGGTGGGCTGGGGATGAAGCATGGGGATGAAGCACGTTGGTTTTTCTCCCAGTTCTTCCTGGGCTACAGGGAAGAAGCTGGTTTGGCCCGTTGCTCATCACCTTCTTTGGTGGCACCACATGAAGGAACCTCATCGGAAGTCTCCCAGGAGCTTCCGGATCACCCAAGAGCTGGGAATCATCACAGGTGAGGATGCTCCAGTTTTATGGCTTCAGGACTTCCCAGGTCTGGGGTGAATCTCTGCCGGCTCCTGCCTCTCCAGGGATCAGATGAGAGGTTTTGGGGTGGGTCGGGCTCATGGCAAGGTTCTGAGGAGTGGGTTTGTAACTGTCAACCAGTCTCAGCCCTTCATGTGACCTTGAGCAACACCATGAGAATTTTGCCCCACTGCAGAGCTTCTGCCATCTGCTCTGGTTCACTTGGATGAAGAGTGCTTCTCTCTTTTCCTTCTTGATTTTTATGCTTCAGACTTCCTTGAAAATGGAGGAAATGAAACCACAGGGCTTTTTCGTGAGTGACATGGGAGAGTTGAGTCTTCTTCCAGAGAAGAAATGAAATTTAGGGTGAAGGCAGAAAAAACACCTCCCCAGTCATTTGTGCTGGCTGCAGGAGTTTGGGGGCTGCTTGGTCTGGCAGGTGAGGGTGACCCAGGCCGTGAAGTCCCACGGTGGGGGCTTGGTGTGCTGCAGTGACACGTTTCATCTCTTGACTGCTGCAGAAGGTCCTGTTGGCGCCGATGCCTGGGATGTGGTGCATGGACCTCGCAGGGTGGTCCCTGCTGATGCCACTGCACAGGCCCCTGTTGCAGGGCTGAATCCTTTCCTGGTCGTTTCGAACCCTCTCCCAGCTAGGTAAATCCAGGCAAACTGTTTTCCCCCTCAGCAGCTGGATTGATCTGGGGGTGTGTGAAGAACCTGGGAGAGGGGAGACGTGGGGTGGGGAGATGGAGAGCAGGGGTAGATGGGGGTGAGGAGGAAGAGGGCCTCCCTGTTTATATTGCCTTGTAAATGTGGATTTTTCTCTCTCTCTGCCTTGGCAGTTGTGGGAAAAGCCATTTATGCTGACTTTCACACAGGGATTGCCACTTGGGAGGTCCCTGTGTCCAGATGGGTCTGACTTGCACCCTGGGTGCTGTGTTTGGCAGAATCCCGAGCAGCCCCAGGAGACCCAAAGCTCTGTGGGCGGTGGGATCTGAGCATCCTGAATCTCACCAAGACAACGCGAGGGGCTGGCCACTGGTGTCCCACAGCGGGGTGACTCAACATGGGGGGACCCGTGCAACTTTGGCTTGGGATACAACGGGAAATGACGGCACCTTCTCCTTCCCCCGCGGGAAGTGCATCCCTTGGCTCCTGTCGAAGCCCCTGTGCTGGGTGCTGGAGGCAAGCAGCGGCCTAGAGGGACGCAATGGGAATGGGTGCCATGCAGGGCAGTGCCAGTGGCTGTTCTCCATCCCCATCAGGGTCAGCGGCACGGCTCCGCAGGCAAGAAACCCCCCGGGTCACTGACTCTGCTGCCTGAAACCTTGCAGGGGTTTTGCTGCAGGAGCTACGCAGAGCAGTCACGGTGCAAGGGTTGTCCCCAGAGCTGGCTTGTCTCCAGGAGCAGTGGGAGAGCCAGAAGCTGCGTGACCCTTGGCAGGGGCCAGTTCCCCCTGCGTCCCCCTCCTTGCCTGCCTGGCCCCCACGGTTCCTCCTTGCTGGGGAGCTGTTTGCGAGTGCATGACCCGGGTTCTAAGTGCTGAGATCAGTAAGCGAAGTGCCTGGCCGCGCTCTCTGCCTCCATGTGACTGCAGTTTCCGTTAGCTCCTTCCGCAAAGGCTATATTAGTGCTAAGCGAGAAAGCGGGTGGGAGAGAGACCCAGCGGGTCGCACCTACCCTTGGCCCCAGGAGCCCCCCGAGCGCAGCCGGAGGGGCCGCCGGCTGCAGGATGAGTTGCGGCAAACCCTGCGCGCCGCCCCACGCGGTGA
>Ga0181612_183554_pt1 | contig 10654 bp, 7 predicted proteins | sample HoacroProtozoa21_FD_119630 | JGI IMG/M metagenome (GOLD analysis project Ga0181612, IMG submission 119630) | Hoatzin crop microbial communities from Cojedes, Venezuel. Combined Assembly of Gp0051906, Gp0051904, Gp0051908
ACACTGTCTCACACAACATCCTTGTCTCTAAACTGGAGAGACATGGATTTGACAGGTCGACCACTAGTTGAATAAGGAATTGGCTGGATGGTCACACTCAAAGAGTTGCGGTCAATGGCTCAATGTCCAAGTGGAGACCAGTGACGAGTGGTATTCCTCAGGGGTTGGTGTTGGGACTAGCACTGCTTAACATCTTTGTCAGAGGCATGGACAGCGGGAATGAGTACAGCCTCAGCAAGTTTGGTGACGACACCAAGCTGAGTCGTATGGCTAACACACTGGAGGGAAGGGATGCCATCCAGAGGGACCTTGACAGGCTTGAGAGATGGGCCCATGCAAACCTCGTGAAGTTCAATTAAAACTGGACAAGCAGGAAAGTTTACCTAAAGCTATAAAAGAAAACAAACAGAAATCTTACTAAGAGCTTCTGGATAATACATAATTGTAAATCACTGTAACTACAAAGAAGGAATATGTAAAAAGTTTATAGATGATGAGTACATATAATTGGTACACACAGTGTTTATTGTAGGAAAACCAATAGGGGCTTTAGGGCACAGCAAAAGTAAGACTGAAGAAAGATAGGATCCAGAGTGGGGTTGGGCAAAGCAGTAAGAAAATAGTTAAAGCAGTATAGCTACAGGAACAAGGAAAAATAAAGTACCAAAATTAAATCAGAGTAGGGAAGAGGGGTTCACAAAACCCTTTTCTTGGCCAGAACCATGGAAAATGGAAGTCCAAAGAAAGTACTTTGCTGAAGTGCAGTTTGTGATCTTGCGCCAGGATTTCTTTCCTTTCAGTGACAGTGCTGAGAGAAGGTGACAGTTGTGGCTTATGTGGTGAGATCTAGCAGGCAACCCATTTTTCAAGCTGAAAAATGGCACAAACCCCGGACTGGTATCACAGGAAACATGCTGAGTGTAAAGCAGCACTGGCAGATGCATTAACCACTATCAGTGCTGCACCCATTTCCCCTTTCTGCAGACAGAAAATCAGAATACTAAACTTCGAGAAAAGCAATGTCAGTGAAAACAAAGCTCAGTTAGGTTAGAAGTAGTAGTATTAGCTGTAATGATAAGTAGGATTAGTAGTAAGAATAACCACTACCAGTACAATAATACAGGCAATAATAACTTCTAGATGCATGTGTACATATTGATTATGTTTTCATTTTTGAAAGAAATGGCAAAAAAGGGCAAACCTGTATTCACTCAGCTGCCATCTAGATGCTTTGTCATTAATATATCATCTGAAAAAAAGCCCACAAAGAGAAGGAGACTTTATAGGAGGAAATGTTGCGCAGACCTTGTCAGGAGTTTTATGAGTGAAGGCTAATTGCTTCTTCCTTTCTTTATTTTGAAGCACTAAAATCCGACACTATACCTACCTTTTCTTCCAAAATCCTTATGACTATTTCATAATATTCCTTTGAGGTTTGGTGACGACAGCAACAAAGTGCCTTCCCCATCCGCTGTGACCTTTGTCATCTGGGCTGCCGCACAGCATGGTGTGCCCGTTCGGAGGGGTGTGAGGCGAGGATGTTCTGATGTCGTGCATCCAGCAGGACAGTGCGTGCACATACTGTCGCACGGTCATTTTCTGTGTCTGAGGCGGACAGGGTTGGCTATTTGTTTGCAGGAGCTTGGAGTAAATTAGGTTTAGGTATTTTCTAAGTGACACGTTTCTAGCGCTTGTTATTGTATGTTGCTCACGTCCCTTGCTTTCTAAGCCCATTTCTTCAGGCTTATTTGTTTTTCTGTGGAGTTAAACGATTGCACTTGCCTAACCTAAGGGACTGTTGAACCCATGGTCCAGTTTTGTTTATTCCTTTGGGTCAAGCTCCTTTACACTTCTCCTGGCAGCGGTCTGGCACTCTGTCCCTTGTTGTAAGAGGAGGAGTGAAATACATGGGGCAGCCTGGCAAAGGGAACTTAGAGGCTGGATATTTGAAGTCAGTTGTTGATATAGTCTCTTTCTATATATAAACTCTTAGGCATGTCACTTAACTTTTCTGCATTTTTGTTTCCTCATCTTTAAAGACTTGTGTCTAATATCCTCCAGGATTGTTGTGTAAATAACTTTGTATATGTTCATGTATACAGTCATTTGCAGATTGGCAATTCTCATAAATGATTTGTGTTTGTTAAGTACTTACTAAAGCCATTTAAAAAGCCAGCAAAAATTCTGCATTTCAAACACTGCCCTTCCCTGCCATACTTATTTCTTCTTAAGTAGATTTGACATGAGGATTTCCTTGTAGATGCAAGGCATAAGCAAACCAGAATCTGTTGTATGCTTCATTCTTTGGTCAAATCAAACAAAATGGAAAGAAACAGAATCCCATTTTTTACAGAAAATGTTAAGCTCTATATATTTTGCTTAAAAACTTTTCATTGTTCAGGCATGGAGATTACATTACTTCTCTGGCATTTTTGTTGGTGACTCCTGTGTTTAAAATTATTGCTTGAACATAAGTATAGCTTAAGCATCTTGCCTTGATTGTGGCAGTATGCAACTTGTCGGTCTCATTCTTGAGTGCAGCATACAATAAATTTATAGGATAAATTATAGAAAATAAATACCCTACAGCAAGCTGAAATTTATAGAGCCTTTTGAATAATTTTAGTAAGATTGTGTTAGTAGAAGGTTAATGCAATTGCCATCACTGTAATTACAGATTGCTAGGAGGTCAGGAAAAACAAGTAATATCACCTAAATGGTGGCTTGGAGCTGAAGAGTTCATATGAACCACTTAGTTCTGCTAATACCGGTTCAGAAAATTATATCCCAGAAGACTGCTTTTTCCTTAAGGGCTTCTCTCCCTATTACAGAAGCCTATTTCCTTGCTGTTTAGCCTTCTCCACACGCTGGAAGCTCTCAGAGGACCTCTCATGTATTATAACACCCATTCATTAGGCTGCTGGGGCCCCATGGGGCAGGCTTTCATTTTCCATCCTGTCTCCCAGGGTGGATCCATACTCGCGATTGGACTTGCTTTCAGGTTTAAAGCAGTAGCAAAAGTAGGTTCAGCAGCCGTAGCCCAGTCTGCGCAAGTCTCTGGGCTATGCATCCAACCTTCTGCCCCAGATCAGGGCACTGGGGAAAGTACTGCCCCTCCATCGCGCCTCACCAGGTGTGGATCATCCAGTGTCAGGCTTAGCCAGGCTTTTGTCTGAGATATATTTTTGTTTTGTGTTCACTCTTCTACACAGCATTTAAGCCCATCACTTATGGCCAACACCGGTGAGCAGCTGAAGTGTCACAGGCACAGGAGTCGCTGCGAGTGGGGGGGGTCACCCCCGTGCCACCCACCTGCTGGCAGTCATGGCATCATGAAAGGGACTGGTCATGCCAGACCCTTGACCCTAGGAGGGCAGGTGGTCCCAGACCCACGTCCTGCACTTCAGCCTCAGCTGAGCCACCCCTGTCTTTCCCTCATTTCCTTCCACCCCTCGCTGACCTACCTCCAGGCCATGTTGCAGAGCGGAGCTGGCACCGTCCACGGTTTGTGCCTCTTCTTAAGGGTCAGGGAGAAGCTGTGATGCCCTGCTGGAAACAGCAGTGCCAACATCGCTGCTGGGGAGAGGGAGATTGAAACTTATTGCAGAGTTCAAAGGTTTTTTAGAGCTTCTGATAATGTTGTGCCTGCCCATGTCTATGAATCTGCACATCAGGGGCTGAATCCTTAAGCTCTTATAAAAGACTGGGACCAATGAAACCTTAAATAAACTTCCACAGCATAAACAAGATTGGAGAATAGTGGAACCAGTTTGTGAGATAAAAGAGAGATCTTATGGAAACAAAATTTCTGCAGGGTGTTTCTACTTCAGTTGTTTTAACTATACTCAGCTTGTGGATTGCCATTGTCACTTAACCTTCACTGACATCCCAGCACTCCTGCAACGAGTTTCAGCTTGTCTCTGCATCAAGGTTAATAATGCATCCATCATGTGTGGTAGGATAAGGCGGATAATGAAGCACATCTATGAAGCAGATCATTTATCAGGCTCTTCTATGACCACAGACATCAGCAGAGGATAATGGGGGAATGGAAAATCCCTCCTGGAGACACATATGTTGCTAGTTGTGGTAAAAGACCTGCTTCATTCTGCTGCATCACCCTTTGAATGGGGGTGAGCGTCAGGGACATCCCAGCTACTCTTTGGGATTGACATTTGTTTCCTTTGCCATTGTTTGTGGTCTGCCAGCATGGCTCTGTGCCTATTCCAAATGCAAAGTGAAAAAAAGAGGTAACATAGACATACACACTGGTGAAGGTTTCCAGGATGTTATTGCAGCTGTAAATTTTTGGATTCATTTAACTAGAGAGTTGTTAGAGTTTAGTTCAAGAACTTGCTACGACTGATCTGACTACTGTGTTTCTAAAGCTGACAATAATGATACTGCCTCTGAGAGAGTGCAAAAGGTGAGTGACTATGGGTCTTGACAGGAGGTCAGAAAGGGGACCTTGGCAGCAGAAATGTTGCTGAATCTGTACTGGAGCAAAATGCACAGAACTGAACTCTTCTCTGCAGCAATAACTGTACCCACGCGTGGGCTTGCACACAGAAAGGAAAACCTGTGACCATATGCACTTGTGTCCTCCTCTTCATGCAGATGAAGTACACCGTAAACCCACAGAGAAATCCGTCAGAAAGACAGACCTTGTACTTCTCAGTAAATTGCAAAACTCACGGGCTTTGAACAGGCAATGCTTAACATGGTATGGAAAGTTTCTCTTTAAGTATCCTCAAGGGAAAACAATAAAGTTAGAAGAGCATTCTAGTTCCACATACTTCAGACTGAAGTTACTTGAAAGATACTATTATCATCATCATCAAGTATATTTAGTACATTCAATCACTTTTTTCTGTCTTTCCAGCTACTGTGTTCTGGCATTTTTTACTCTCATGATCCAACTACCAGTATCATTTCTGTTACAACAAAACTTAAGAGTCTCTGAAATAATGATAAAGGAGATCCATTTTGTCTGTCTCCGCTCCATGTTTGTTTTTTTGCCATTCTCATGTTTGGTGAATATCAGCAGTTGGGCTTGGTTCTGCACCAGCCACATCCTGGAAATGTTATGAAACGTCCTACAGAAATCTTGATGCTTTCAAGACAGGGAGAAAGTGCTGAACATTGATTTAATTTCAGTTTTCATTTAGGGGTGGCCATTAAAGGTAATCCACAGCCTTGAGTCTTCCTGACACACCACATTAAGCTGAACTACTTACAGCCGACCTCAACACCTTGTGGAAAACTTTCTCAAAACGTGCCTCTTGGAATCAGGGTGGGATGTACAGTCTGTCTTGTCTATTCCTGTTCTCTTGCTTCTTTCTGTCTTTGGGCTTGGTTTTTTTATTGTCAGTAAGTTCTCCAGGAAACCAAACTTCATCCTTCGCATTAATTTGATCATGATTTACCATTTTCAGAATCATAGTATCTACCAATTAAGATATTTACTAGAAATGTACTTAATTTAAAAAGAGAAAGCAGTAAATATGTAAACTAGCTCTTGGATACACCGACCCTATATCATAAGCTATAAAGAATATGGGGAAAAAAGAAACAAGATAGATAGGCAACAAACTTCTACAACAACTCTCTTGTACTGCCTGCATTTGACACTTTTTTTAACTTAGAAAAAGAATTTTTTAGTTACCTCAGGATTCTTTAGTTCCACAAAAGATTAGATTCTGTTTTCTCTTGAGTAATGTAAGAATAGACTACTTCTTTGCTGGAACATAAAGCTGGCTTGAAAAAATTGGCTTATTTTAATATACTGAGAAAATTATCAGCTTACAGCAGGCCAAACCATGGTAAAGAACACCATGTGCTTTCAATGTATACAAAAATCAGTAAGTATACAAGCAATAGCTCATCCTTCATTTTTAAGGAACTTTCTAAAGAAGGTTTGAAATAAAAATGTAAAAAGCTTATAAATATTATTGACTAATGCTTGTGTTGACTGACTAATTTTAAATTACTTGTTGAAATTTGCTACAACACGGTTATTAATCACAATACTGTGAAGAGCTTGTTGGGACATTTTCTGAATGCATCTCAGCTCTGCTACTAATCTCATTTGTGCATACATACAACGTAATGGAGACGAATGTGAGTGCTATTGTCAGATAATCTTGCTTGCTTACTTGAACTGGATGCCAGGAGCTTCTTTATCATATTAGAGAAATATTTGAGCTAATGAATAAATGCTTTTCTGTCAAGGTATTTAGACTGTTAATTTAAAAATCACACCACACTGACCAAAGGACTCTAAACCAAAAAAGAAATCCAAAAGCTCCTGAGCCCTGGGACTCATGTCGTGCGAGTGAGAACTTTGTAGCTGCATCAGTATACTGTGAACTTCTACTAGGTGTACTGGGAAAGTGCTAAATATCTGAAAAAGCAAGCCTTCCTGCTGTTGTAAAGTGTCAGAAATCTCTGGCCAGAATCCCGCTGAGGTTATCGTGTACTTTTGCTGTGACAAATGAGTTTATGAAAGTTTCTAGGAAATCTGTTCTTATTCACCTCTTGCTTTTGCAAAATCGTTTTGATTATATTTGCACTTAGAGATGCTTGAGCTTGTCTCTTTCTCATTTTCTTGCCTTCTTCTAAATATTTTTCATGCAATGTGCAATTATAAGAACTTGAGCTGTCTGATTTTGAATGTTTTTGAACATTTTTTTTGCTGAAGAATTGAAGCTGAACTCCGTATTTACATTCTGTTTAGAAAGAGCATGCAAAGGAGAACAGCAAAGGAAGAAAGCAAAATTCTGATGAAGAAACTAATGAAGGAACACAACACAGAACTAAATGGACATCAAGCTCATGTCTGAAGTCCTGATGCACTGCATGGGATCTCATATTTCTGTCCAGGGTTTCTTACACTACACACTTTCTCAGAAGCTGCACATTTCATCTGCTTGCATACAGCAAGTCAGATGCATTTTGTACATGTCCGCTTTCTCAGATCCAGCATTGGGGACACAGGAGATCCACCCAGTGTTTCAGAGGCGTCAAGCCTGTTGTAGCTGAATGACAGACCACAACACCTGTGTGCCACCTGAATGGCTACTTCCATCCAAAAATCCCAGAAATGACTGCAAATAGAGCCTCAGGTGTCTGAGCTCTTGAAGCTAACAGTTACCTGTAAGTTCTAGACCTGCTTAGAAAGAGGCTAGTGTTTGACCTCCTGGCCTCAAAAAATAATGTTGCAGTCTTCTTTTTTTTGTTTTAGTCTGTTTATTTTTGGCCTTCATGTTCCAGAGGAAGTACCTGTTAAATTGTCTGCAAAATGGAGTGGTCCAGAGAATTTAATCTCATAATATTTACATGAAGTAGCATTGTAATAATAACACTAGCTGGTGTTAAAGGAGAAGTGAAAGCTTTTTAGTCAGGTACAGCAGGAAAAGTTTTATGACAGATGAAGGAAAAATTCTGTAATAATAATCAAGCAATCTGGAAACATCTCTGTCATTAACAAAGTGTGATGTATCAGGGACAGGATTTTTTGAGTTCTGCATTTTGACAAGGCTTTGTTTTCTGTATTTACATGCTTGTGAAAATAAACAAGATTAAAATATATGAAGAATAAACAAAACTGTGAAGTTTCAGAGGGGATTTGATGTCAATGACATAGTGCAGTTAACTTCTGTGATGAAAACACCTAGGCAACATAAAAGCCAGTGGTGTCAAGCTGTTGTTAAAATTAGACCATGTAGATCTTGCTTCACGCACAACTGATGACCTCATGTGTTCTTTTGCATTGTAATGCATGTATTAAGGTTTTGAAATTGCTTTGAGGCTAATTAACATTAAAGGAGGAGTCAAAACCTCAGGTTTAGGGTGAAAAAAATCAGAAAAAATGTTATTTCTAAATTTATCAGCTGCATCAGTACGAGAATGCTGCGAAGGAACAAATGAGTATTCATTTCTTTCTAGAAAGCTTGTTTTCAAACAGTCTTATACCTCTTTAACAAAATCCAGGGTTTGTATTGACAGGAGGTGACATTTCGATCATAAAAACATGTTATATATAGCAGTTGCATGATCATTTTTGACTGGGCTATGGAGTGAGTGACCCCACATGTTCTTTTCGTGCACATGCATTGAGTAATCTTGACTTGGTTTGTTTCAGACATAAGGAAATTGATCTTTCCCTGGACATATTCAAAGATAGATCTGACCATTACTGAGCATCAACTTTAGCTACAACCAGTTACTCTAAATGTTTCCAGCAGTGAGGAGCCTTTTCCAACATCTTTCCAGAGGCAGAAACAAAGTATGTGCTTTTCTGTTGTGGAGATGATGAAAAACGAATGGTTCTTTCCAAAACATGTTTGTTCACCTCCATGGAGCCGCACTGTGCCTGGCTCTGTGGTTCCGTCAGACTGACCTTCCCAGCTTTAAATTCCCTCATGACCTGAGGAACTTCTCTGCCTATTTACACGAGTCCTGTCATCATCACTGTACAAATGCCATTCAACAGTACAAATTCATATTAAGCTGGTGGGACAGGGAATGATTCTTCCCATTGTACAAGTTTCACAGAGGGTGTAACCCAAGGAGACATGAAAAGGTCATCTCAGATACTAAGTTTAGATCAGCCAGTTCGTAATCCATTTACTTGCAATATGAAACCATTCGATGAAGCCATTCCTCTTTCTCTCCTCTTACAGATTATAAACCAAAGTATATGCTTGTGAAGGCATAATAGCTCAAATAAAAGCTGAAAAGGTAACTGTATTCAGTCAAATGCCACTGCAAGCAGCAGGCAGGTGAAGTCAGTGCTCACACAGCTTTCTAACACAAGTTTACAATGTTTGCTGCTACAGCCACAATAGCAAAATAACTTTGACATACACTATTTTTTGCATTATGCCTGAGTACTTAGCTTCTGGACGGAAGTTCTCCTGGCTCGAAATCTGTTCAAAAGCTAATATATAAAGATTCTGTGTGTGTCATGTTTCTCTGTCATTGGCAGTTTTTTTCTGCAAGGAAGGGAGAGACATTTCTGCAATAGTTCTAAGAGATTTTTTAAATTGTGTTAGAGAAGTTGAATCACAATCATTTTGGCTTTGATTGGGTTATTGGAGCAAGAAAATACAGTCATCTCATTTTTTTTCCTTAGTTCTCAGGGCCTAATTCTGATTTTTTTCAAAGACAAAATCAGCCTCAGTGGATTTAATTCTATTGTTGTATTCACAAAAGTGATGCTAATATTGGGCCTAGGGGTGAATTTATCACAGAGAGTTAATTGTTGTTGTCTTTTTCTTGGTCTTATGAAAATTCTGATTTGACTTTTAGCAGCATGCTTACCTTTATCACATTCAGGAGAAAAATATTATCCCAGTATAACTTGCTTTTGCAGTAAAAATGTCTATGATCCACCAGAAGAAAATTTAGGTGTTCATTTTTTCTCTTTCAGTGTTGTACGTACTTCAGTCAGTATAAATTTCAGAAGCATGGTTTAAATGCTGATATGATCAGAAGGGGGGGGTTCAATTCAAGTTTAAGATGTTTTATGAACATGTATGTAGTTGTCTGGAGACACACTAAGCACTTCATTCAGTTGCCTAAAATACGGGCAGCTAGTGACATTTGAAGTGTCCTGGAGTATCTTGAACATCTGTGTAGCATTGATAGGCATGACTCATGATCTCTGGGAGACTTCCAGCCTTCTGGTGCAGTAGCTGGAAGCTGAACATACTTTAAGGTACTTTACATGACACTAGCAACAGAATTATACCCAGGTGGGTAAGCTCACCATGCAGACCTTGTCATACATACTTAGCCTGAAGATTTGGTTCACCCGCAAGTCTACTTCAAGGGTAGAAGTTATCTAAACATAAGCATCTCATGCCATTTGAGAAACCCTAGGATATCCAGTCCGTCAGCATGGCACTATCATGGGCATCCTTCAGCACAAGAATGAACACTGATCTCTTGCATGTCTAACAAATTGGGACACATTCATAATAACGGGGGTGCCGTTGCTTTTTTTGCTGTGCATTTATTGCCATCTAACCATGATATCTGGATCATACCTGTATCTTCCAATCTCAGATGTATAATTCAAGATCTTGATGGTCTATTTTTAAATTATGGGTCTGAAATGTCTCTCACTGACATACACAGAAAAGCTCTAAATTGAAATCTGAATAGATAAGACAAATTCTGCCCCAAGATATGTCTTTTGCTGAGTCATGTTTTAACTGCCTGCCAAAAAATCTTATGATTTAAGAAAATGGGCAGAAGGAATATTTTAAATCTATGTCAGATGTGAAAGACCATGATTAACAATAATAACAACAATCAGACATATAACTTGCAATACGGATTTCTGCTTATGAATGGTCAAGAATCACAAAATCACAGAATCACAGAATGGTAGGGGTTGGAAGGGACCTCTGTGGGTCATCTAGTCCAACCCTCCTGCCCTAGCAGGGTCACCTACAGCAGGCTGCACAGAACCGTGTCCAGGCGGGTCTTGAATATCTCCAGAGAAGGAGACTCCACCACCTCCCTGGGCAGCCTGTTCCAGTGCTCCGTCACCCTCAGAGGGAAGAAGTTCTTCCTCATGTTCAGATGGAACTTCCTGTGCCTCAGTTTGTGCCCATTGCCCCTTGTCCTGTCGCTGGGCACCACT
>Ga0181612_139457_pt1 | contig 10653 bp, 8 predicted proteins | sample HoacroProtozoa21_FD_119630 | JGI IMG/M metagenome (GOLD analysis project Ga0181612, IMG submission 119630) | Hoatzin crop microbial communities from Cojedes, Venezuel. Combined Assembly of Gp0051906, Gp0051904, Gp0051908
AGAAACAATTGCCTTTCTGGTTGATGAAACCTGTCGTCCCATCAGGTAACAGACGTGACCAGGAAAGAGAAAAGCGATAATGAGTCAATCCAAGCTGTTTGATACATTTCAAATCTTCCTCCCACAGAGTGTAGCTGCCACAAGCTACATCACCAGTCTGGTTCTTGAAAACTCGATCTCCTCCCTGATGGGTGAATGTGTCCCAGACATTAGGACCCTTTCCATCTGCATTCCAGCCTTCTGCTTGAAAAACAAAACTTGGTCGTTACACTTTTGACATCAAAAGCCATATGCTGAATGTAAGTATTTATCACAAAGAAGGCACAAATCCCTCAAAATCCTATGAGCAAATCAAGAAGTATTCCCTCCCTTCTCCTCATATCATTTAAAGTAACTGGGAACTTTTAAGCATCAGTATATATTAGCACTAATTTTTGTATTTATTCATATTATTGCTTGCTGCTAATTATTTGAAAATCCTGTTTGAAAAAGCATTCAGAGTTCTGACAGTCTTCATACTTCCTTAGCTAAAAATCAGATGTTTGCAACTCTTGAGATATAGATTTTCACAAAGGTTATTTTCTAATGCAGCTTCCATCCATGAATGTAAAAGATCAGTCCATATCAAAGAAAGCCTTTCAGGTATGAGAAATACATTCAACAAATAGGCACTTATGGCTTTCTGGATGTCCTTTGAAAATCCTGACAGTCTGTTAAAAAGAAAGGAATGCCATTATGAGCCATGGCCCTAGGCAAATACAAGCTGAATTAATAACACAGCTCTGCAAAACTTCTGCTTTTTGCCCAGTCAAACGTTCACAGAAATGAATTTTGAATGCACAAAACCCCTGTGCTATTTTCTTCACTTTCATAGTTTTGGGAAATTTCTTTGCAATTCCAAAAGTGAAATAGACAGATTACTTCTAAAATATTCAAAATTTACCTGTTTGAGATTACACAGTACTAACATCACACAGGATTTAAACCAAATAAATGCACCTTTCTTCATGACAAGCTTCTTTGTCTTTCTAGAGCAATGCTGTAGCTGAGGCAAACACTTCATTTTTAATGTGGAGAGCTCTGTAAACTTACACCCCTTCAAAGTGTGGTTTTCTCATACAATGCCAAATAACCCCAAAATGGCCAATCTCATTTACCAGCAAGATTTTTCAGAGCCCCGTGGATGCACTGTTCCAGGGTTACTCTTTAAAAACTAAAATGACATTGCGTGTTAAAATCATGTATAAATTAAATATCAGTTGGGTTGTAAGATTAATAACTATATAATAGCTACATATCAATCCTCAATAAAGTGTTTTAATAATCAATTAGTATCATAGAAATTAGAGATGGAGGAGAACTATTAGGAGGTCATTGAGTCCATCCCCTGCCAATGCAAGATTGCTCCCTTAAGTATACTCAGTACTTAATACACATCTGTCTTATTAAATGTAAGTTTAATGCAAGGTTAAACATATTGAAGACAGTTAATTTAAAGCATTACTAAAATTTGTAATATCACTTCTCTAACCTAGCTTTTCAAAGATCATTGTCACATTTCATGTGCTTTACAGAATTTTATTGCAGCACACGAACACTGATACATCTACATTTGGTTGGTCAGTAAATTAAATTCTTATATGGGACAACCTTCAAAGTAGGTCAAATTTTAGATCCAGAAAGTTTGAGTTTCTCTTAATCTCAGATTTTATCACTGACTTTGTGCTCTGTCTGTATGTGCCTTGGAAAAATACAGTACTGAAAGTTTTCTATATCTTTCTTCTGATCTCAAACATGGCTGCTGAAACAAACCGTCATTTTAGAGGACTGCAGGAAATAAATAACAGTAATTCTTCGGTGGTACCTTGAAATTAGAAGCCTTTAAGAGCAGTTTTCCTGCACCATATTCATACAATATAGCTCCTTTTTCACTACGGTGGGAATGAAGGGAAGCCAAATGCTGCCATAACAGGCAGCTAACACACCTTCATTTAAGAAGCAGTAGCTAGCGCAGATACTGAACGATTTCTTTTTTGTCTGCCTTCTCCCAGCAAAGCAGGTGGGAGGGAGGGAGGCATTTGATTTTCAGTAGAGTATGACAGTACTAATCCAGTGGTCATTAGCCACTATAAAGCTCTGACTGGAGCTGTGGCAAACAGACTCACTTTCAAGGGTTCTTCACACTGTTCGAAGAGCCTCTCTGTACAGTGCAGAGCATCCAAGGTAGCTAAATAAAGTGCAGGAAGCAATCTAGCCAAGGCAACAGAAAGCTCCACATACACTAAGGTATCCTGCTGAGCCACAATTAGTCTGCACAGAGCTCTGCTCTGCTTCACTGAACTGAGCTTGCACCTCTAAACTTGCTCAGAAACCTCCACGCTACGCAGCAGTTCAGAGCGTAGACATACCCTGAGTTTTAGTGAGCTTCAGGGCCAGGAAAGAACAGCGATGAGGAACTGATTTTACATTCAAGCACATAGGTGAGACTTCGCTACCAAATCATCACATAATATGTCACCAAATGACTAATGTAAATTATCATGAAATGTGATGCATGTTCCCCATTCTCTGCAATTATTACAACTGGACAAGCTAGAACGTTTTTCAGTGAAACTAGTGAAGCAGGAATATTACTGATCAGAGCATTTAAGTTTTCATGTACTTTTCCAAGGTAGTTTTTCTTCTAATTCAGCTGTGCTTTCACCTTTCAGTGTGAAATTTTCTTGGCCTGGTTTCTGCCCAAAAGGTAAATTTTTGTTTGAATTAATGCAGTTCACCTATTTGGCATCTGAAAAAAGTAAAGAAAACCACTTTTACCATTACGAGAAAATTTTTGTAACTTTTCCCTCTTCCAAAAAAAAAAAAAAAAAATCGAGCAGAGAGTTGAAATTTAGCATAGAAATGTCCCTCAGTGAGAAGAAGTGCTTTTGAGTGTTCTGGTGCAAACTGATTTTGATTTGACTGAGTCATGAACCTTTGAAATCTGCACTTTGAGCATGCAGAGTACAATTGGTATGATTTTTTTAGCACTCTGAAATATACAGAGTGGAGAAGGTTGTGCTGTGCATAAATACATAGCTGACAGTAAAAAATAAAGTAGCCTGTCAGCCATTGCCTCATCCACTGTGTATCTTGTGAATATGTGCAGCAACTTGCTCGTGTAGAGTCCAAGAGTTTGGACTCTACAAGAAGTATTGCTTCAATCATGCTGCCTCTAAGTTGGAAGCAGCACGGCTTCCAAAGCTTTCAGGAGGAGGAATTCCCTCTTTAGTTTCTTACTTCTATGGGAAAAGGGTCATTTGAGTAGCATCTAGACCACATTATAGATTTATTTTTTCTTTTACATTTCTCCCACTCAGAAGCCTTAGGAAAGCTCATTAAAAATACATTAAGAGAACATTAAAGTTGCACATCTAGCCACTCAAAAGGCAGGAAATTATACTGTCATTCTATAAGCACATACAATTCACATTTTAAAAATTAGATAGTAGAACTATGCGCATTGCAGGACTCGAGTTAGAATCTGGCCCAGAATATTGATTCCCCAGGAACAACGAGCTGTTCAGTCTATTAGGTGAAGCTAACTGAGCTCGTTAAAAGGTACCTAGCATGGGCAAGTACTCTCGCTTTCAGCAATAACCAAGAACTAAAGGCTACATCCTCAAAGACAATTTTAGATCTACTGTTCCCATTTAGGTACCAAAATCAATGGGAGCTAAGTGCCTGTATGCTGCAGGGTATAATATGAGAAAATCAGATCTATATGTATTTTAAAGGTCTCTAAACACACATTTATGAAGGGATAAAGGTAGGGGGGATTATGGCTGCAGGTGTCCCTGTACCTTATGGATTTGCATTCCATACCCTGTCACTTATTTTCATATCATGCTGGGCAAATCACTTTATCAGTGCCTCTGTTCAGCTGGGAGCGAGACATGTCCCTGGGGGAGGGCCTCCACGAGTCCTCTCAGTTCACCATTTTTCATCCTCTTTGGAGATGAATTGCTTACTAAGGAGCCCCTGTGAGTACCAATGTCTGATGAGGTAGTTCTCCCATCCAGTTTTGGAAAAGCTGATAGTAATCTGCTTTAATCAACTCTAAAGAAAGGAAATACTCCACCACTAGTTGGAAAATTACTTATTTCTAATTCCCTGACCCCCAACAGCTAGTGCAAAATTCCTCCTCCATTTCCATTACCTAGCCATATTCTGAGATTTGAAACATGTTTTACCCTTTTCTTGCTGCTCAGGCTAGAAGTGTTTAGACAGAAGTGCTACATGGATTTGCATCAGATGTAGCATCTCTGTAATGAGGCAAAGATCAAACACTGTCCTCCCTGGATCCAGACTTTTCACTTACTTAAAACTTCCTTAACACTTCGGCAGCTAAAAATCGACACCTTCAATTTGATACGCCGCTATAGCTGCGCCCCAAGCAAATCCAGATGGAAAAGCAATATCCTCTGGCACCGGCTGCAGAGAACAGGCGAATACACAGCATTATGTGATGCTATGGAGATGTGGGCTTCATTTGCAGACAACGGTTTCTGGTTCAGCCACTCTTCCACTTGTTACAAGCAGATTCTATACCGAAGACAAAAATAAACCCCGTGCAGCTTCACACACTGAAGGGCAAGCCATGCACTTTGCATATCTGAGGATTAAAGCGGAGAGGTTCAGTCAGCTAACGGTGAAAGTGGAAAAGGCAACAGTGGAAAAGCCTACGGTGGTCACGGTAAACGGGCTCCACTTAGTACAAAGCATCAGTACACAGAAGAGACCCCTGTACCTCTTCACATCCCTCTCACCTTCTACTTCCCAGCCAAAGGACTTTGTGGACCCTCTACTCAAAGTAAATCCTTTAGCCACCAGGCAAAAAAAATAATTTCCACCCCTTTCAGTAAGCTTCAAAAACCAGCAGCACCTCTTCTTTTCTGGCATCTAATTTATATTTTTTCTCTCCCAACATGAAAACAACTGGCCTGAAATAGGTGAGAAAGGATGTTTTAGCCATTACATGTTTAGCAGTGGAAATCAATGACTGGAAGAGGAAGATTTGTATGGGAGTTCAGACAGAACAGCTATCTTTCTCCTTCTTTAAAATCCCACGGATGCTCATTTTTTCTAGAGCAGCAATGACAACCTTATGGCATGTGTGCCAGAATCAGCATCTGTACAACAGCCCTCAGGTCCTTTCCTCTACGTTCTGTCAATGCAGTCACTGCTCCCCTGTCAGCAGGCTGAGAAGGGAGCAGCAGCAGGAGGACGAAGCTGGATACGACGGTAACAAGTGGGGTGGGCTGAAAGTAGTTTACTGTCCCTTCGCAGAAAACTCCAATGCCTGGCACAGTAGATGGCACTACTGCAATTTTTTTTTTTTTTTTTGACTTACAGGAGTGTTTTTCCCCATTTATTATAACGCTATATTCACTCTGCTTTTGCCCAAGGTCAGTATCTGCATTTACTGGACTGCTAGGCAATAATGTATGATCACTACCTTTTTTTTTCCTTGTTTACTTTTCTTGCACTCTTTTGATTTTGAAACCTTTCTGGGTGAGGACCTGCTTCTGCAAAGCATTACACACATAAGTGATACTTTCTTTGACAACAAAAATAAGACAAACCTTAACATATACAGAAAAAGCCACTAATACAGTAAATACACATACTTTTGCCAGGAATACACACAATGAAAGAGTCAACTTCTTAGGAAAAAAAATGCTTTGCAGAAATGAAGAGAAGCTGATTTAATTCCAAATGCACATTGCAGAACCAGACAGCGCAGATGCAATGCAAAACAAATCGGGCTTTCACAGCAGGCATGCATTTCCTCAAGTGTCTTTCAAAGGAAAGGTAAAAGCCCCTTGAATACAAAGGAACAACATATCGACTTATTCCCAAAACACATGCTGGAACATGGTCTAGGCAAATATACAGATCCTTTACGTGTTTTATACAGATGACCAAAAATTAATGCAACGAACTAGTTAACGTTCTCTGGTTGAAGGAGCCTCCTCAGGCTTTCATTTGCAAGAAGGTAAGCATTGGACAGTTAACAGTAAAACTCATCAGGGACACCTTAAATCATGATTAATAGGTATTAATGAACCAGAGTAATAATACATATTTTTTACATCATTAAATGTTATTGGTAGGTACCTTTGAAAATGTAAGTGACATTAAATCTTTTCCCAGAAAATCATACAATTCAATTTCACAAGAGATATAATAAATATGTAACTCAATAATAGGGGGAGAGGGGCAGACAGGAGATAGCAGCAATAAAAACCCAATAAAAAGTTTTATAAAAATGCTTAACCGTAAAAACAAGGCTAAAAAGTGTCACTGCTGATTCTCTAGCAGGAATCAACAGAGACAGAGATGGGTTTTAGGAGAGACTGAGTGGGAGGAAAATATTCCATAAGCAGTCTGGGGAAGAGTGAACAAAATTTGCCTCAGAGGTTGAAGGCAGATTCACAGTAATGAGATAGCAGGCTATGTCAGATAAGTAGGCAGATACTGAAAGATGCAGAGCTTCAAAATTCAAAGAAGGTGAGTTTATAGCAGTTAATTTCAAACTCTTCTGGCAACCCAATTCTGTATTTGTGACCCCACTTCTGGCTGCATTTTTGGACCCATGAACCCACTCCTTGTCGCAGTAGCGGGACTTGCAATTATATTTCCATTAGACCCACTGCATGTCATGGCCCTTAGGATGCACCCACCTTCTTACTCTGATAGTTTTTCCTCGAACAAATAACCTGAACTCAACACGAATTTCAATATTTCAGTGTCCCATTGTTTTGTTCAACATGTAAGAGTACAACACTATAAGAGATCTCAGTTCTACCTAGAGGTAAATTTTTTCCAGACGAGGCTTAGGGTTGTAACATTTGCACTGACACAGACTATATATAACTAAATGAGCTCAAGCCAAGTTTTCCTAGGAAAAATCGAGCAGTTCTTGGATATCCAAATGTATTTAGTTAAATATATTTTTGGCAAGTCAATAAAGACTGAGAATAATTGGCCCTGGTACTAAGGGTTGGCAACCTAACCTTATAAAATGCGAGGTATTATATTCAGGTGAAGGATGAACAGGCTTTGGTGTTGGGCCCTTAAGTCATGTGGGATTAATTATTATCAGAGGAATTGTATTCTGTCAAAATGAGTTTTTCCTGACTGAATCTATGTTCTCTAACAATGTATTACAAACATGTTTAATAGAATTTACTATGAAATTTAGAAATCAAACTTTGAAGGGGTTGTGAAAATTAAAATCTCTTTCCTGAAATATCACACTGTGCAGGAACAGAAGAAGGATACAGCTTCTTTGGAAGCAAGACTGTACGTCTCTGCAACAGCCAAAGACAGACATTCACATATTCTGTGAGTTGTCTTTGAAATTGCTACTCATAAATTTAGCTTCCCTTCCTGGCAACATAATGGAACAGCTATTGAGAAAACAAATTTACTAAAACACTTTGAAGTCTGCCAGACAAACTTGATTTTTTAATAGTAATACAGAATTAATGAATAGAGAGCAGAAGCTATACCGTCACGTGTCTGAATTTTAGCAGTATATTGTTTTCTTTAGGATATTTTAGCACTGAGCTTAAGATATTCTCAATTAAGTTATGGAGACGGTTTCCACCTTACACTGTGGCTGCAGCAGAAGATTCCTAACTTTGATCCTCTAAGCTGAGCCTTAATTAGAAGCCTCTGCTGGATTTTTGATTAGCCTTTCTTCTCCCATCTCCAATGTGCCAAAATTCTGTTCCCAAACTTAAATCAAATTAGAAATGAACTATCATGTTGACTGAAATGAAAGGTGATGACAAACAACAAAGGGTAATGATAAACAATAACTTTGAAGGGAGGCATTTAGTGCAGTACACAAAGATTAGTATTACTTCTGATCTCATTTAATAACTTCAATAATGAGCTAGAAGAGGGAGTAAATGGTACATTAATGAAATCTGCAGATCTATTAAACTAGGAGGAGCTGAGCACACTGCTGAAAATGGAGAAATAATACAGGGGTCATGGGAAGATTAGAAACACAGGCAGAATATTGCAATGAGTTTCAGTTTAGAAACCAGAATAATATTTGGGTAAAAAAATCAACAGATGGTAACAGGTAAAAATCTGGAGAGCTGTAATACTGGAAGAGACATAAAATCAAGAACATCAGGAAAACCAGGCGAGAATCTGTAAAGGAGCAGCAGAGAAAAACAGTGAAATTTGGGCAAAACCATTAAAGAACGAACAAAGAAGTAATGACTCATAGAGCAGCTCTACAATCATCAGCTCTCTTCTGCATTTAGTCGGGGCACTGGAAAAACAGACTATCAGTCAGATGCTTAGAGATTTTGCAGCTACAGAATTTTGTGCAGGAAGAAAACTTAAACGTAAGCCATCCATTTAACAAACAGAGTGTTGTCCTTCATGAAGTGAATGACATAACAGTGAGCCACTGGCTAAAAGACTGTAAAAGAGCATGAGACTGAAGAAATAAAATATTCTCCCACTGCTTCTGGTAATTGCATCATGCAGCTTGAATTTTTTGATATTGCTGAGGAAACTGCCGAAGTATGCCAGCTGCTATGAGCTTTCCAATACCAGATATATGTGCACAATATCTTGGAGAGCTAAAGCCAGTTGTGAGCAAGTTAATTCCAGTTGAGGAGCTCACACAAATTAATCTTGCTGGGAATAACTCCACACAGGCTATAGTGGAAAGCCAAAGTGCTGTTACACCACCCCCAGTACGAGAGAAAACTTTGTGCAGCACAGTATTAGGATGTATAGTACGTATGTAAAGTGATATTCCACATTGGTCATCAGTCTTCAAAAGTCCTTGGTAGCTCTTGGCTGTTGAAAGCATCGTCCTTTATTGCCGAGTGCCTTCATACAGTATTTTTAAGCGGGCTTGGCCACTCAGGAGTTTGTCACTGTCACTACGTTGTGACCCAAAACTGAGTGTGCGGAGAGCAGGGCGTTGATCCACAGCTTTAAATTTGCACACATCGGTAGAAAACTTGGAACAAGCTCTTTCAGGTAAAACCTTGCTCTATTATTTTATATCTTGGCATGTCCTGCTATTCCATGTTTCTGGATTGTTCACCTTCTAAGTTAACACGCTTAAAAACAATGAGCTGTCATGCAAAAATATCAGGGTATAAAAAGGAGGATATATACATGAAAACCAACATAAAAAATACCAGAAGCATAGACAGACCCCCTGGTCCCTTTTGAATACAACTTCTTTGCTGAGACAGTGCCCCTTCACTGACGTTTCACAGAGAGCTGCCTACATTTTCCAGAAATTGAGAGTTTCAAGACATTTGTAGAAACTACCTACTGGCAAACTTGATATGATTTTCCCAGAAAAATATCTGCTGTACCTAATCAGATTGGCTGCAACTGGTTAGAATGACACATCTGAATGATTTTAAACTAAACTTGTTAACATTTTTAAAACAGTAGGCAAAGCAGCTTCACATGTGTGTGAAAGCAGTATAATTTCCCTATTTATGTCATGAAACTGTAGGCTATTTCACTAGACAGCTGAATTTTCAAAATCATGTACCTATAATCTTTGCTGCACATACCAAGTTCTTTAAAGCCAGTATGCCCCATTTTTTTACAGTAGGTATACTTTGATATTTCAGCAGCTTATCCAAGGGCGACCTCATCCTCAAACATCATTTAAATGTCCATATGAATACAAATCTAGAGGTCAACTTTGACTCTCTTGAAAATGTAGGCCCAGTATCTGGTCGTTCTGATGCTTGTAAAACTTCTCGCTTGTCAACAGCTAAATCATTTACTCTTAGGAACCTGTCATATCACTTGGGTTTTATTCCTGGGAGATTATATATGTGACATCTGTATTATTCACCCACTCTTAACACGCACAACTTACATATTTCCCAGCACAGCACTGATTTTTTTTTTGCTTGCTTCTGACCCCACATGCCATCAACAAGCAGAAGCCAAAGCAGGGCAGAGCTTGCGGAGACTGTACCCCTCATCCCACGCACACATCCACCCGCTGCCCCGGCTGCCCCTGCATTCCCAGGTGGCAGAGGTGTGTGCTGCCATCACATCACACGGTGGGTAAAAACGTTGCTGAGAAGATTGAACACCTACAGGGACAATGAGGCTTTGTCCTCACAGTCTGTCAACCCTCCACTGATATCAGTGGAAATCACTAGCCAGCACCAGCCAAATTTGACAGAAAACTAACATTTGTGAGAATAGGTGGCTGAATAAATGGATAGACTGATATTGGTGTTGCAACTGATGGAAAGCCTGAAAAGTAGGTGCAACTATAATATTAGGCACCAAACAATATACTCAGAGAAGGCATATTACATACAGATGCTGATACTATGGGAAATGCTTCAAGCACAATGCATAAAACCACACAACAGCAAAAATCAAACCTCCCAGATAAACCTAGTTTTAAAACTGAATGACCATAGAAGCGTTTCTTTTTTTCAATTCTATGCAGATTTTCTCACCAAAACACTAATCACATAGAAAAATTCTTAACACTTTTCACTTTTTTTCAAGTTTTCTATTATTATTTGTTTTAACACATACATAGAATAAACTAGGAAAGGATTCTGCTCAGATCAATTTTAT
>Ga0181612_182890_pt1 | contig 10653 bp, 3 predicted proteins | sample HoacroProtozoa21_FD_119630 | JGI IMG/M metagenome (GOLD analysis project Ga0181612, IMG submission 119630) | Hoatzin crop microbial communities from Cojedes, Venezuel. Combined Assembly of Gp0051906, Gp0051904, Gp0051908
ATACAGAGCTATCATATCCACAAATTTTATGGATAAATATCCAGGCAACATAAAGATTTTTTCTTCATGCATATCAGAGATTCATTTAGTACCTACTCAGTTTTTTTCACTCTGATCTAGAAGAGAAATTGAGTTTCAGTAATTAACATTGTATGGAGAACTAACAAACAGCCCATACAGAAGGCAAAAGCAGGACTGTAGGAAGTAAGGAATTTACATTGTAAGCACATAAAATGTACCTAACATCCTATTAAGCCATCATGAGAGTTGGTATCAGAAGGCAAAACTGATGCCATAGAGATGGTACCATGACATATGGCTCTGCAGTGAGATACCAGCATCTTCACATGTCCTCTTCATGTACTGCAGAAACAGATTAGTTCTTTATTTTTTAATTTTTTTTTTTTATAAAAATGCTCTTGTACTGTGGGGTTTTTTTCCCAAGCATAAGCACATTTACAAAAATTGTCATCTTCTGCAAGTCTCTTCACTGGTTGCCTGAAAGGTAGGGTAAAAACTGGTTTTCAATTTATTTTGCAGTCCTAGCTCACAGCTTAGTTGTAATTTGGTTCACTTATTTTTCTTTAAAGAAAGTTTTGTCATATCTCTTGTCCTACTTACTCATATGCAAAATGTTTATAACAAAAGGAATAATAATGAGTAAGTTCATCAGTATGTGTAATGTATTCTAAATTTTTAAATCTATGTTTTTAGATCCTGTCAGTAACAATGGTGTTTTGCTGGCTGATATAATAGTTGATTTCTTTGCTGACACACAGAGTAACAAGAAAATGATGAAAGTGACACAAGCTCTATACTTCCCAATTAAGAATCCTAGTCATTTGTTTAAATTATGCCAAAAATAACTAGAGGTTAATAATAGGGTGAAATCTTAATTGCAATTCTTTCTTGCCTCTTGGCACAGACAATATTCATTGTTATAGTTTAATTTAATACGTCAAATTAAATTCTTTGTCTTCAGTCCAGAACAGTCTTTATGTTTGTTTAATGACACTTTCTTCCTCTATCCACAGAGATATTTGGCTTACATTAAGAGAAGCTATTATATAATTCACACCGTGCTCCCTTAGTAACTATTTAGATGCCTGTCAACACGAACACTCTGCTCTCAACCATCAAGTAGGTAAAATAAACCATGAGCCGGATTCCCTTCTTGCTTACCATGATGCATATCAGAAATATATTTGTTGAACTCAGTGAAATTACATTTCTGTAAAAATAAAGAGTCTAAGAGAGGTGAATTAGATTGGCATTTATCTAGTAATATCAAAGTAATTTTTACACACAGCAGTAACTATGTTTTAGGAGTAGTACTCTTCCATGGTCTCAATGGCATGACTTGATGAATGACTTAAATGTATCTGTTCAGTACAAGAACTATGCCTTATTCATTATAAGTGTGCACAGTGCATGTTATGACAGAACCGTGTTCTCACCTGGAACCTCCAGCAGCACTTTAATAGACTTGCCAACAATAAGCTCAATCCAAACTATCAAGAATAGAAGAAAAAATATTTTACAACGTCCCAGGAGAGCTTTGCCACTACGAAAGTCCCAAAACATTCTGTCAATAAGCACCTGGAAAAGTTTTCCGGTAGTCAGAAATGCTTTGAAAACTTTGCAAAAAATCAAACCAGTATTTTTGTGGGCCTAATTTCAGGGAATAAAATTAATTTTTGCAGCTAATTTTACATGTGTTTTCACAGTTCCATTACAGGATATTAAGCAATTGGAATGTTTCCATGTTTTAACTATGAAACTGTTAATGCCAATGTTATTTTACCGGTTGGATCAGGGAAGAAACTATATTAGAAAGCAGAGCAATTGACTGCCTTGCCTTGAAGCAACTGGATTTGATTAATTGTCTCAGCATTACTGATGAAAACAAATGCTCATTAGGAGCCCAGTAACCTAAACAAGAGTGGCATATGAAGGATTTTTTTAGTCTATAGACAGGTGACAGACCTAATGCCATTAGAGAAAAAGGATTCAATTCAATTTTTATGCTTGATCTAGATTTGATGGCAAATCATCAACACTCAGGACTACAGATCTCTTGACATACAAGACAAATTGTGGAGGTGCTTGATTTGTTTGCTCAAGTTTTACTGTGTGGTTACTGTGACATCTTTATTCTATTAAAAAGGGGATGGCCAGGAAGCATAAGCGTCTGTTTGCCTTGCCCTGGTGGAAGACAAAGAAACATCTGGTATTGAAGGATGGAAAGAAATCAGTTCCTTCTCACCAACTGAACATAAACAGAAACAACAGCTCTGGAGAAAGACAGCAGTCAGATGTCTCTTAGAAGAGTATGACATTCTTGCAGGAGGAGTCTGAGCTACTTGTCAAGCCTAAGGTATGAGACAAAAAAAGGAAGTTTCTGAGAGACCCAGAAGGGACTGAGGTGTTGTCAACCTGGAAACCACCAAAAGATGCCAAACCACATGGCAGAACCAGAGGGAACAGGCACAAGCCCTGCAAGGACAGAGCAGACAGGGAACAAGGGGCTTCTTTTCAAGCCTCCTGTTCAGGCTGTCTCAAGGCAGCACTTAAGGGTTTGTTCTCTTTCAAAGTTATTCTATTTCGACTTAGTATTACATCATTCAAATAAAGCAGAAATTTAGAAACAGAAGCCTTTTCTCTGATGTATTCATTTCAAAAAGGAAAAAAAAAAGACAGAAAAGAATATCAGCTCCATCTTGAGGATCACAAGGTCTCATGACAGTATATATCAGCAAGGGTTTTATAAACAAACAAATCCATCAACTTAACAATGGGTCATAGCATGGGAGAGATGTCTTCATGTCACTGCATCACCACAGACTTTTTTTGTATCTAAGGACAAATCACAAAGCTTTTTTGTGGTTTGGATCTACATCTCTAAAGGAAGAACAAGTAGCAGTCTCCCCTTTGCAGGAGTTTGCCTTTGCAACAGTTTGTGGATATTGCAGCAGTGGTGACTACATTTATACCATAAAATGGGCAGGGGAAGAGAGATGAAGCTGAAGTTGAAAGGAATGGGTGTGCACTGGAAGAAGAAACAAGAAAATGTACCCTGACTAAAAGACCATAGACTTTTGAAAGTTATCTTGTCTGTCAAATGATGATTAAGAATTGGCAAATAGCTTCAGGTTCAAAACTTGTAAAAGTGCAACTTTTCATAGGAAACAGGCTGATTTTACAAATACTGAGAGAAGATATTTTAATCAGAAATAGTGTGAACAACACAAATATGACTATTCTCCTGAGTGCTATCACATCCCACTCCTTAGTACAGACTCTGCCAAAATAAGACGTGTTTTAATGGAATGAAAAATAATAAGTCCATATTAAGTTTTCCATAAGAAATTAAGTCCCTGACTGGCCCTTGGGAACACCTTTGTTCCAAGCACTTAGCTGACAATATTTCCCTCAGTGTTCACTGCCTTTCGTGTACAGTCAACTCTATCATCATTCACCACTTGTATTATTGCAGAGCCAAAATTTCTAGTCATAGACAAAGACCTCATAAAACTAAGCATTACACAAACATTAACAAAAAGATAATTTCTTCCCCAAAGAGTTTCCATTCTAAATGTAAAATATCAAACTGGAAACAAAAGATCTGCCTAAAAAGTCAGTTTGCAGACAATTTTAGCTCACTCTGGGAGAATTCTACTTAGAAGCTGCAGGCAACAGGAAAGCAAGTGGTGGACACTAGAAAAAAAGGGAGAGGAAGAAGACAGTATTAATATCCTCTGGGAATTGTTCAAGTTATTCCAGCTCTGCCATTTTGGTAGTCATTAATAAAGAGAATTTTAATGTGCATAATTAGGATAGAAAATGAGTATTGCAGGTGTTGGAAAATCTTTTATGTGCTTACAGTGGACATTTTACTGTGGTTATTAAAGATGTTATTAAAGAAACCTGTCAAGCATAGTAAAATTGAAGACTAGTTTAAAAAAGACACAGAGGCTCATTCACATCAACACTGAACAGAGAATCTGTACTTCATGAACACTGAACCATGGAGAGGTCAGCCCCACAGAGAGATGTGTAACAGAGACACTGACGGAGTCTGCAGCCAGCAGGGTCTAACTGGTTCTCTGAGAGAACAGGAGGTACTAATGAATACCTGCACTGGGACTGAGGGAAATGCCAAGAGTAAGGAAGGAAATATACCGACAGTCTTTTCCTTTAGGTATTTTTGTCTCTATATCCTATTTATTTTTCAGCAAAAGAAAATATGTGTCACTGCATGTCATCACTATACATAATCTCCAAAAGAAAATCACGCAGGCACACAGTTCTTCCGGATAATGACATTAATCACCTGGATTCTGAGTGGCATCACAGCTAATCATTCAACTTTCCTCTGTGTCTTCAGATGGAGGGAAACGGGATGACTGGCAGCGGATTTTAAGGGAGTAGCCTATCTCGGGTTCTGTTTAGTAAATTTATCCCGAAGAAATGCTGATGGAAGACTACACAGCAATTCTTACAGGAAGCTGTGATGTATTAGCAGTAAAATTTAATTTACTGACAGAGACTCCCCAGTGAGACAGATGTCTGAGGTTCAGGACTGGCACCATAGAGAATATCTGCCTACTGAAGCAAACAAATACATCACAGGATGTCTAAAGTCGAAAGCATATAATCACCAGCATCCCACTTAGGAAGCCAGAACTATTAAGTTCTGCTTTCTGTAAGCCAAGTATTAAATACCTGTATCAAATAGTCTCATTACTGTTCAGCACCACTATTTTAAAATAACTCATATGCATTGTTTACTCAAATTGTGTACCAGTTCTTCAAGTACACTGTGCTACCCCTCACCCCCTTTTCCCAGAAAAAAACAATTACAACAAAGCAAAAAAAAAAAATCTATCACTTGGCATAAATTGATGACAGAGTCACTAGCAGATTTTGATACAGTTCCATACCGTGATGGTGATATCATCTGCTTCTTGGATTTCTCTTCCGTGGATCTTTGGCACAAAACACAATTTAAACTGTCTTTCTTTAAAGAGAGAATAACCGAACCTATACCTAAAAAAATAAAATCCAGACTTGATGTTCCCAGATGGGTCCATATGGGCTTGGATGAAACACTGGTTATTCTGGTTATTCTCAGATCTTTCAATAATAAATTTTCCATTTGAAAAGCAGGGAAAATGTTAACAATCTTCCTTTGGAAAGAACAGTTTAGATAAAAATTGAGTACATACTAAATGCCAGTTGCAAAGTGCCTCAACTCCACTCAAAGAATACATAGGGAGGACAGCATTGTCACGTACCATTCAGAAAAAGTTCTTTCATTTTTATTTTTCCTGCATATTGTAACGACGAAAAATCAGTGAAAAGAGTGTTCATGAGGGCAACATCTTTTAAATAAAACCTACGAATTCTCAGGTTTTGATCTAAGAGAGGTGAACACTGTTCCAGAAAACATCATCTTAGAATCACACCCATACATCTGTGGAACAAAACAGCACCATGTGATTCATGTAGCATATCAGAAGGACCTATTAAGACTGAATGTTATACACAAAAAAAAAAATATTGGCCAATAAATGGCTCATAGCTTACAAATCTAGAATTATTCAGAGACATATTTTTTTACTTACAATTTGCTCATGGGCTTGTTGTTCACTGAAAGAGAGAGTTTAATTTTTCAATTATTCACCTAATTCTAGTTCCTCAGGTGGCCATTGTTGTTAGTGCAATGAATGTAATGCTCTTAGTCATATATAAACAAAGAAAAGAAAGTAACAATGGAATAGAAAATAACAGGCTATTTCATTTGAAGGAGACAGCTTAGAACTACATTATTTTCTGGAAAATGTTATTACACTGTACAACAAAAAATCAGTAAAATTATTTTGAAATATAGAGTTTTTAAAGCCATATGTTGTGAACATTATTTCTGCACTGAACTAAAGAATGTTACCTAAATCTATCTGTAGATAGTACAAAGCATCTGATATGCAAATAGTCACAGGCAGCACATTTCCTCCTTCCACTTCCTAGAATGTAGAAAAAAAAATTGTATCATGCTGTTTTGATAAACATCTCTTAGCATAGTTATAAAGCCATATAGTATTTGTCCAACAAGTGATTTGTTGTGTATGATAAGAACCTCTTACTAGGCAATTGACTGGTTTGTTTGTTTGATTTTAACGTATCATCTAAGGTGTAAACAGAGCATCTACATTAGTATTATGTGTATGAGCAGGTTTTGAAGTAAATCATACCCATTGCCTGTGATTGGAATATGTCACACAGTGAGACTACTTCTTGCAAACTGGATGCCACCGGTATTGAAGGAAATCAGAAGTTACACTGCATCTGCAAATGAAAGTTCAGAATATGGTGTCAGTTTAGAACCAGTCAAAAGTAAAATCATCAGCACACATACATTATAGATGTCAGATCCGCAGCATCAGCCTGCTTTGTACTACTGATTTACCCTTATTTGCAATGTGTTGTTTCTTGCTAAAGTACACATACCCGGAGCCTGTCTCCTTTAGATGAGGCATAACAGAGAAACAGTTTAGATTAAGAAATGACTGCTACTTTGCCTTATGTCAAATTGGAAGTGATGCCTTATTTCTTTATATCCACAATCTAATCTAATTTGACACAGAGACAGCATTCAAAGATTTAATGTAAAGCAGGATTGTTGGCACCCAAAGACAACAAATTAAAGGAACTGATCAATGTTACTCTCCAGACAGACAAATTACAGATTTTTGGTTGGGAGCATTCTTGGATGTATGGGCTGTGTAGAAATCTTTTGAGGGTAATATGATTGCATGAGAACAAAAATCATATGTATTTACCTTAATTTTCATGAATGCCTAAGTTCATGAACAGAGATAATGTTCTGGATATGACATGAGGACTCAGTATTTTTGAATGTGATGAACTGCTTACTATTAGGAAACTTTTACATGTTGGGCTCATATGGATTGCAGAGATAATTCTGATGTGGAGAATTTCAAGGGCAAAGTACAGGGAAAGCTATTTTCCGTTCCCCAACATTTACACATCTCTGTACTCAGACTCCAACCCCGTGCCTGAAGTAATTTTCAAGCCACAACTGGCTGGACTGTGTGAGATAAAGTGTGATTCAACAGACCATGCCTTCCTAGCATTATTAGAGATCCTGTCAGAGATCGTTACATGGGGTGCATGTTTCTGTAACAACCTGACATTGCTTTAGCCCTATTGGCTCTGGGGAAGAACCAAACAAATTTGTTAAGAAATTGTTTCTTTTCTTTCTATAGTATAGACAACACAAACTATTCTGGCTCCAGCACAAATGGCAAGTAAGAACCAAGAATTTGGTATCTTTTAGAAATCTCCTAACAAATTAATTGCTAAATCTTTTTGTTCTCTCTCTGTTTATCTCTTTTAGCGTATATATCAGGAAGCATGTGCATTTTCAATCATTTTTTCTTAAGGCAGTGTGGGCAAACACTATAGTACTTCTGGAAGCAATGGTTGAATCTTTCTATTTCTGTATCAGCTGTACCTTTTAATGTGCTAATCAACATGGTTTCTATGCCGTGATTACTCAGTACTTTCTCCCGTAGCGTTCTTCTTTCCACACACAAAGATACTTTAACAATGCAAAGTGCTTGGCCAAAAAGTGTTCAGATGTGTTCCACCACTCTCTCTTTCAACATACAGCTTCAAAAGTAGTAAAGAAAGGGCTGCAAGTTTCAAGTCAGTAACTATGCAATGTAGGTAAAAGGCTACATACTTTTTAATGAGTATTTATAGCACATCAGCACCCCTGTCCATCCAACGCTTTTTTACTTTCTTTTTCTCTCTTTCTTTTCAGGTGTCATTTGTTAATTCTGAAGTATTTTTCTGTTTTAATAGACCGCTTAAATATTCTCCATAAAAGGGTTATTCTGAGCAGATGTGCTGTGAGTCAATGATACTATGCCCGACACATAGTACTGTATCACAGGCCTTTACTTTATAATGCACAAGGAAATTTGGTTACCATGGCTATAATTACCATAATTTTACACCCATTAATTTTTTTCTGTAGCATTCATTTCCATAATCTACAATTTGAAACAAAAACATAATCTTCTTTCTGTTGCTGGCAAGAGCAGAATTATTATGAAACGCCTAAATGTCATTTTTTTCTTTTTTCACTGAATCTCTCCAAACATTTTCCTTATTATTAAAATTAAAACAGCTGTGAAATGGTCAGACAGCAAGAAGATAAAAGCAAATGTGAAGTGACCTTCATCCATGTTGAACAAATAGAATATTATAAATAAGCTTTCCAGATGAAGTTACACAGAGCAAATTAAGAAACACCTAAGGCTATAATTTACTAAAAAAAAGTTTCCTAAATTTCTGACAGTTTCATTTAACTGACTAATTAAATTTGCTTGTAGGCATTTCAGTGAAGCAGTCTTATAAGTGCACTATCATTTGGAAAGAAAGTGTACGTGACTTTTCTGGGGAAACATGTTTGTTATAATCTGCATCTCCTATTGAACATTTGACTGTATCAAATGGTGATACTTTATTGAATCAAATGAGAATGCTAAGCTTTAGTTAAAGATTATTTTAAGAATACACATACCAACAGTTTTATCAGATTAAATATCAAAACACCTGTTTCCAGGGGAAGTAAGGGTTCTGGATTTCAAATTGTCCTGTAGAGGTCTAGGATTAGTGAAAAAAATGAGCAGATTGTGAGCCTAATCCTCACTGAGATAAATCAATGTTCCCACTGAAATCAATACAGTATCATCTAACTGCAACAGCTAATGAACATTATAATCAAATTATATAATCACAATTTACTATTTCTCTAAATTAAAAGTTTAAAAAATTTTAAAGTGTGCATATTCTTACAGGAAATAATTTTATCTAAATAACAAGTAGTTTCCAGGAATTCTGTAAACAAAAAACTTTCAACTGAGAAGACATAGTTCAGATAAAAAATCCTATCTTTCTTGTGTGCCCCACACACACACACAGAGAAGCAAAATAACTACTACAACAAACAGGAAAATTTATTTTTCCTTCCCACATTTGAGAATAAATAAAATAGAACACCTTCATCATTACACAAAAATTCATGACTGAAACTTCCAGGCAATTTTGCAAGCATGCAATCTACAGGTGCATCAAAGAACTTGTACCATGAAACAGCCTACAATCTTTTGTAATTTCAACGCAGATGAAATCTTGCATAATGGTCAAAACATTGAATTTTTCTTTTTATTTCTTTGGAAACAGCTTTGTATCCTGCCATACAAAATAGAAAGCATGTGACAAAATTTAATAATGGCTTTCTTTCATTGTATCTAACTGTATTTTGCCTTTCAGAAAAAGACATTTAAAGAGAAAACACTGGGAGCTGCAATTATGTGATTATTTTACTAAACAGTAGTTCTTCATAGGCAACATTTGATTCAGAATTCCTGTGTACCCAAGGCAGTCCATAACAAACTGGAAATATGAACAAATTACATTTTTGTATGTGTGATAAACGTATAGCTTTTTTTTTTCCCTCCACACCAAAAAAAAACCCCTTATTAGACTTCACATAGCATAAATTTATATTCCTGGATAATATATTGTGTGCTTTGCAGGAAAAAAACAGCAAATATCATTTGTCTGTCAACTGAGTTAATCAACTGACTCAAGAAAGATTTCTCTGCGGGAAAAGTATTTTAAATCCATTAACTTCAACTAAAGAAGGTAAAATGGACAAATTTTATTTAGCTCTCTAGGACCATGACTCTGTCAAAATCATTAGGTTTCCATGATTAATGCTCAAAAATGTTGTGCTATCTCCCTTCCCAAAACCAAAATTTACATACGCTATTATACCACTATTTTTGTAGCCATGACATTTTAAATATTGCATAATAAAATGTTATAATACTATTTATTCTCCAGTAACAGCTGCTCAGTTTCAAGCTCAAGACTGCATATGACATATTTTATTCGTCTTCAGCTGCCGTCCTACAGCAGGGGAAAAAAATGTTACTTTTGCTGCTATTGCTGCCACCATAGAAGTCACATACTGGATCACAAGATATATAAATTATACGTTAGTACAGCTGAAGGGGATTGTGCAGAAAGTAGCTCCAAGCCATCTTTGGTTCTTGCCACTCAAAACTCTCTGGGACCAGACAGTAGTTTAGTGCAGGTTAGAGTGGCTTTGGGGTATTTGAAATCTCACCAGCTAGATATGCGAGCACAGCCAGAGAATGGAGTACGGCTGCTCGGGGACCTGCTGCCTGGGTTGGTGCCTTCTCCCTCCTCTGCTGTATTTACCTGTACTACCTCTCAAATGTGGACTCGGTAAGGGTCTTTAGTACTTTTCATGTGTTTCATGTGCTGCACTTAATATGAATCAAGCTGACTCTGCTCTCCTGAAAAGTTTTATTTACTGAGGATGAAGATCTACCTCTTATTTTCAAGTCAAAATTAGTCTCTGACATAGTTCAACAGCAACCTTTGTATATCATATCAGACATGATTTTTAAAGTATTGGCTTAGACAGCAGAAAAACATATGATGTGCACTAAATCCGATTTCTCTAGAAAAGACCTTTTGGAAATCCTCGTTAGGAGATTTTAAGATAAGAACTGAAATTAGAATGGA
>Ga0181612_108037_pt1 | contig 10652 bp, 5 predicted proteins | sample HoacroProtozoa21_FD_119630 | JGI IMG/M metagenome (GOLD analysis project Ga0181612, IMG submission 119630) | Hoatzin crop microbial communities from Cojedes, Venezuel. Combined Assembly of Gp0051906, Gp0051904, Gp0051908
AGAAAGACCATGAAAGCAGATGATCAACCAACCTAACTGACCCAGTTTGTAACCAGCTCAGATCAGAAGATTCTCTTCAGATCATAAGATTCTCTTCAGATCATGCTTTTTCAGTGCTTTCATTTCTACCAAGCTTTTCATTTTAAAAGAATAATCCCCAGTAAGCACTTCCGTAGTGTTTTGTCCAAGCCAAAATGCAGTTTGCCAAGCAATGGAGGTTGAGATTTATTATTATATTAGAAACATAAATACCGTCTCTTACCTGAATGGCTTTGACATGTGACGCTGGCTGCTTTGACATTTTTAAGACAGAGGCTTATCCCTGGAAGCAAAATGGGAAAGTGTTACAGGCTCTGACATCCTGATAGCTAAGGGAGATAAGCTAGAATTTAACCCGTACTGCCTCTTGACAGGCATCCATTTCATCTGCCCAGCTCCTGTTTCCATCTCCTTTTCAGAGTTGCTTAGTTATTCCTTCTGAATATCAGAAGGAGACGGAACACCTGAGCTTCTCCAATTAATCTTTCATAGCCACAAATGGAGCTACCTCTTTCACATTAAAAACAATAATGAGTAGAGATAAGGAATCACTCAAACCTTAATGGCATTGTAAAATGAGTAAGAATTAAGGGAAGCACTTGAGGATAAACAATGTATGATTATCCCTGACATAGTATGTACGTGGGAATTCTTAGAACTCTCAGTTTAAATCTTCTTTCAAATAAAACATAACTTGCTACATAACTTTGATAAATGCAGACATAACTTTTTTCTGACTTGCAAATCCTTGCAAATTTTTAATGCCCATAGACTGAAAATGATCAAGATGGTCAAACTGTAAAGTTTTCTTTGCCAATTGCTATGGCACAAAGTAGCCCTTCTTGAAAGTTTTAAATTATATAGATTAATCTTTAGCAATAACATAAAAAACAACAGAGTTTTCCATATAATTTTATGCAGGTAGAGAAATACGGACTGATACAGTATTAATACAAAATAATGAAGGGATATACACCAAAGTCAAAATATTCAGTAAAGGTGAAAAAAAAAAAAGCCAAAACAAGCATGAAATTTCAGTATCAGATTAACTGAAACATCATCTCAGCCTTTTGTTCTTTCACTGAGAATTAAGATTTTAACTCGACTTGAGCTTCATCGAAGTCTGGTTATTTAAATATTATAATACAAAATAATATAGTAATACTAAAAGGTCAGAAATCAGTTCACCAGAGAACTCACTGATCACAGCCAAACTACAGCATATTTTTGCTACTATATTTAGCCTGAGACGAGAAGGAAAATTTTGAGAAAAGTAATAAATGACGTAGGAGAGAACAGTAGAAATATACTGAGAAATCAAAAGGGGGTCAAAGGCTTTGGTATTCCAAAGAGTATAACTGTCGTGTGGAGGTGGTATCAAAGAAAAGTGTAGATGAGTTGTAGGTTAGCTTCAGCCTGGAATATCAGCCTGAAATTGTATCACTGGAGCTGCATGGAAGACTTGTTCTTGCGCGTCCTCACATCAGCTTTAAGTCTGTGTATAATGCTGAGCAGAACTTAAAGTAGGAATGACCTGCCATTAGAGGTCTCTCTGATCGCAGTTTCAGCTGTAAAGAGTGCTGTTCAAACCAACACAGCGTTAAGTCAGAGGACATCATCTTCATATGTTGCTTTGAGTTTAAATTGCTTCCACTAAATCAGTAAATCAGAAAAAAATCCCACCGTGCAAAATAATAGCAGCACTCTTCCAGTGAGTTTTATATTGTGGTTTTACATTTACATTTACAATCTTAAAATCAGAGGTAGTTTTAAAAACTTCAGAATTCACTTTGGGGGATGAAATCTTGGCTACTGAAGTTCATGACAAAATTTGTACAGATTTCTAAAAGCCAATGTGATTTACTGCACTCTCTCTTTTTCCTTTTTTAAAATCTTTATTATGCATAGAAATAACTGTGCTGTTAACCAGTGGTTGTATTCGAAAGACAAATACAAAACAATTCCCCACTTTATTGGAAAGACAGGACTCATAATACAGAAAAGTTTAATTAATTTCACTTATCATCTTCTCTTTCTAATCAGAATGAAAAATGGAAACAAAAACACAGGAAATTAAAGCATTTAAAAACACCTTGGATCTACTTTCTAAATACTGTGACAAAGAAATTCATGCTAAGATGTACTTCTGCATCCTGCATGCCTGTGCATTGCAAAAACACTGATACACACTTCTTGGGCCACCCAGAGCCAACAGGGCAAGGATTTACATTGCATTTCAACTTTAAAACAAGCACAGCGACAGTGCTCCTCAGTGAGGTGCCCTGGGTTCGCAAGAAGCCTGCATTCGTAATGACTGCAATCAGATGCCGGTTCCTAAAGACAGATGCATGATAGAATTGTGTAGGACTGTTTTTGGAGGAGGTGATTTTCCTACCAGTTCATGCTGTCCTCATTACTGCCAGAGAAATCAGGACAACAGCACACTACTGAGTAAAAATAGACAATCTTCTCCGGCTCTCTCCCCTTCCCTCCCTTCCCTGAGTTTCCCTCCAGAGCAATACTGACCATCAACCACAGGAAAATAAACCTTAGATTACAGATGCATCTATTACTGAAATGATTAGTTAATTTTCAGAAATTCTTTTGTTCTTTCACCACGTGTCTCAGAAAGACAGTCAAGAGTGCTGCACTGATTGTGTTATTCCTGGCATTCCAATCAGCTCTGTAAACTTGTCAAAACCACTCTTCACCCTCATTTCCACTGCAGGATTTCACATGTATGCAGCCAGCGAAATGCACACGCACGCAGCCTGTATTCCCCGGTGTCTTCTGGCCTCCCCACACCTTACCTTTTACCTTTTATGGGCTGCATGCTGAGCCAATCTTAGACAGCAACAGTGTGGTTAGTTCAGTTTGGAGCTGTTTCATGCCAGGCTTCCCCTGTAAATTCCCTCGCTTTGCAGTGAAAGTACTCATGAACAGGACTACTTGTGAAATACCGGACTACTACAGTGAAATAAAGCAGCGTTTTGAAAATAAACTGTGTAAAACAAAGGACTTATCTTCTGTCCTTTTGCTAAAAACAATTTCTGTCAGGGCTGCAGCAAGATAATAAGCCGACTCGTTCAATTTGCTTTAAATACGATGAGATACCATAATGCCGTCTTTTGTAACCCGCACAAGAGTCGTACGGTAGCACACAGACAAGGGAGAAAGCCCTCCCCCTGCCCCAGCTGGAAGCTGCCCTCTCCCCCCGCCGCCCTCACGGCATCAAGCACAACAGGGACTCTGGACACAGAACTGCAGTGTATTCTATTAAAAGGCTTTGACAGGAACTACACTACTGCGAGACCCAGCTAGTACACAGACAGAAGAGAAACCCCCACTTTGTGGCTTCCAGCCTGTTACACAAAAACTTACTACATGTGCTAGGCAATTACGATCACATTTTCTGTAATGCAGCTGTCTCCACTACAGTTACCTGTTAAGCTTACAGCAAAAGAACACCTCTCTTACCACCAAAACCCCCATGTGATATTTCACTAGCTGTAACAAACATATGGAAAACAATAAGCTTGTACCTATGCACTGCAGTATTCAAGCTAATATACAGTTCGGCTTCTTACGAGACACTAGGTATCGAAGTGACTTTCTGTTTTAAATCTCTAAAGATCCCCACAGACTATGAAGCAATAACTATAACAATCTGCTCTGAATACACTGACACTCTGTGCGAGACATTAAAATAAGCAGAGACCCATAACTATTGTAGTCACCTCGCAGCAGTTACTAAAGAGTTTTCATAAGGGTCTTTCGAGTTTTTAATTGACCCCTTCAAGATCATCTTACTTATTTACTTATATAAGAAAAGATCCAAACCGTCAAGTGAGTATGTGCACCTCCTTTCGATGCTGAAAGAGGTACCTTCTTCGACCAGCTGAGGTATTGACTGCGATCCTTTTAATGTATCTGAAATAGCTCCGATGCTTTCAGCCCGGACGGCACTGAGAGCTGCTCCAGGCTGGAGTGGGACTCGGCTGAGAAGCGAAGTGTAAAAGCGAATTCCTGTCATAGCTTCCAGTTGTTCTTCCTAAATATAGAGTTTGATTCACCCTGTAACTCGGTCCCCTGTGACACTTGACCATCGCAAAACCAGGGCTCAAGTGTCAAGCGGGAGGTGCTGAAGGAACACACCTTTGGGTCCTTTTCCTGCCCTCCTTCTCCCTCTTGCCCTGCGCTTTTCCCCAGCGCCAGCCATACAGCAGCGGGAGGTAACACGCAGCTCCTCCCGCGGCATCTGGGGCAGCGCGGGCCCCCCTGCTGCCACACCGGAGGAGAGAATAATTATGGAGACATAATTACGAAGAGCTCACCTCGGAGTGACAAACTAGGGGAGGTGAACGCCACACCAAGGTGACTGTCTCGCCAGTGCACACAGCAGCTGCCTCAGGCTCTTGGTGTAGCGCTGGCCCATGCGGGACAGCCACGCTGACGGCGCGGAGGGTTCCTGACCCTGCGAGGCCACAGCGGCCGGCCGTGAGCCTTAGGGTGCACGGATGGAGGGGAGCTAAGGGAAGAGTGCATGGGAGGGAGCTGCAACAGCTAGTGAGGGAAGGGAGACGTTACTACACAGCCGTGCTCCTACTGGCTGGAGTACTGTCTTTGGTGGAGGCTACCAAAGGACACGTGCTACGGCAAGGCGTGCGTGGGGCACAGCTGCACATTTCCACCCCCAGAAGCGCAGCCTCCTGTTCATTGCATCCTCACAAGAGAGAACTTTCCTCTTCATCGCTCCTCCGCCGTACCTGATCTCCACCTGACCCATAGCCCTAATGGTGACAACAGCAGTGTCGTCTATGGGCGATACAGTCCTGGCCACTTGCTGCTGGAGAAGGACAGGGCAACTTTGAGGAGATGAACAACTTTCAAAATCAGTGTCAAAGACATTTATAACAACTAGTGGTTGGGATAGTGATTTCAAAGAGCATTTCCCTTGACTGTAACTTATTTGATCAATCGCTCTTTCCATTTCAAGCTTCCCAAAGAGGAAGATGACCTCCCAGAACACTTCATTAAGCCTGTGACTCACTCTCTGCTGCCCACTTTCCCAAAAGCGCTGTCATCTGGAAGCAGCTGATACAGCTGACGACTTGCTCCAGCAGCTTGCAGACTATTCATAGCCACCCTCTTCCCAAGGAGCCTTGACAACATGGACACACACCCAGACACGCAACAGGCACATGCATTTGTATTAGGTCGAGACTGACGGAGGTACGCGGAGCAATCAGCTCCTTCCAAGGAGACCCCTTGGCCTGTTTCCTCAGAAAGGCTGAGCATGGCTGTTGTCAAGTATTTTGAGGCATGAGAAGACTCCTGCACTTGAGACACAGCAGAGCTCACACAGGGCTCACAGACCTGTCTTTTGCCTAGAACAGAGGTGTTTGCTGTTGCAGTCTAAGGTGCTGCCACCCAGGTGGGTGAGACCACACTAAAGCAAAGCTGGAGTCAGATAGTGCCTCTATATACACCCTTGTGAAGTTTCGTATTTACAACAAAAGTATTAGAAGGAAATGAAATAGGCGATATATTTTTGTAACATGGTCTTGTACATGGATTTATTTCAATTTATTTTACAGTAGTTTTGTTACAAACCATCTCTGGAATGCACGGTTCTTTCTTCCATGTGTCATTAATTTAGCAAAGGTAGGCCATTGCTTACATTTTATAATCCCATTGTCTTGCAAATATGCCTAAGAAATGCCAGCTCAACACTGTTTTCTCCAACAAGTTTTCATAGCAGTGACAAGTAATTTAATAGATAGTCTTAGTGATGTGTAAATAGGAAAAGAATCTACCTCTTAGGTCACACCTAACATGCATAAACTATCATACCTAAACTGTATTAAGTTGTTAGAGTAAACACAAATTCTATCACTAATATAAGAAAATGTAGATCTGAGTAGATCTTAAAGGGGAAAATAGACACTTTTAGCATTATTTTGCAGAGTACAAGTCCCTTTGAATAACCACTGGGATGCGCACCCCATGACTTGCAGATTCATCTGCTAAATACATGCAGCAGATGATGTAGTAAGTAAATAATGAGGCATATTTGCATTTCAGATGACAGATTCTACACCTGGCAAGTTAGAGCCAGGTACATTGACACACACTGCATAAAATTCTTACATCTCTTGTACAGAGATCCAAAAGACATAGTAACAATGTGTTTATCTGAAACATGAAAATCCCAATGTAGTTCAAAACACAGTTTTGTTGCATTCCTAGAAGCTTCCTGGGACAGCTTATTAATTTTGAAAATGAAGCTGATGGTTAACAGAAACATGTATGTATCTTACTTCTTGACTGAGATATTTCGCTGTATAATGTCAGAATTGTTTCTTTAAGCTGTCACTGCTTAATATGCTTACTTCAATGTTTTTCTTTTTGAGCAACCTCATGAGCACAGATATAACTTCCCTGAGGCTCTCAAAATAAAAATATTTTTTCTATTGTAGTCCAAAATGTTTTAGTATAATCCAAACAATGTAATACAATTGAAAATGCGCATCATCAAAGGAGCAGTCATAACCTCAGCTCACTTGAAATAAGACTTCTTTAAAGTAAAAAGTTAAAAAACACTTTCCTGCAGTTTTGCTTTCAATCACCAAGTAGTAGCAACATATTATAGAACTTTGGCAATGCAAAACTTTGCTTCCCTATCCTAATTTTAGCTCTATAAATTACAGTTTATTACCAGATAAGAATAGTGGGCCCAGGATATTAATTATTTGGTTAATCAGTTCCTATCACTACCTTCATTTCAATTGTTTGGTGAAGAATCTGAAAACTAAAGTTGCCGTGCAAGAGAAACCATTTTCTTCACCCAACACACCTAAGTTATTAAGATTTAGAAACAGGAAATCTGCTATGAGACAGATTTATGAGAGGACTAACTCAGAGGATCCTGGGAAAAAAACCCCACCATCCATTTTCTAACCCACACAGATTTTATTTGTACTTTTGTGCTCTTTTCCTTGAGTAAATATATATCTGTTCATGTAACAATGATTTGGCACATAGGCCAGATGAAAGACAGAGACCTTTTGCAATGGTACCTAGTCATACAAGGTTAGACAGAACTGCAAAAATTTAAAATACAGTGGAGCTAGCAATTACCAGGCCTCAGACACTGTTCTTACTCTTGCTTCAAACTGAAAATATGTTTGAATTCTAAATTGCAGAAAGAATATCAGACCTCCGCTGCTTTGTCAAAAGAAATGTTGGTTGAGGAAGTATCACCTACTGTTCAACTGTTTCTCCCAGTTTCCCCCAGTCCATATGTTTCTTAATATCAAGAAAAAAATGAGCACTTTCTCTTGAGTTTCTACTTGTACAGCTATGCCAACAACAATAATGTCAGGCTATTTAAATAATGAATGACATAAAATTGCATGCAAAAATGTTTGCTGTTATCTAGTGGACAGGAAATCAACAAACATATCTAAATCAGCTGCGGTTTTTTCTGTGACATTTCAGAGCCGCTAAATATTAATTCAACTCCTGCATGCTCTCTTTCTTTTCCATGTAAAAGCATGGTGATTATTATCACAGATTGTTCCATCAAGAAATAATTAGCCTTGTATTAAGAAGATGGTCTCATTAGAGGCTGCCAGTGACCTTGTTCTAAATTTCACAGTTCCAGCATCTTTTAATAGCATTGTTAGCATCATCTAAGAATTTGTATTAATTTCTAACAACTGCATTATGAATATAACCCACACAAGTGCTAGAACATTGTAACTTTGACCACTGCATCACCCAAAAGCCGTATTCTCTGTTGCTTTGTATTCTGTAAGGATTTTATTTACCAAAATGTTTTGAGTAACTGAAATGTGACGATGACATACAAGCAAAAAATTTGTTTCCACATCTCTCCTGGAAAATTTTGGCCATTATACCCAGCAAAGCTGATGAGACCATAAGAAAGAACAAGGGCACTGGCAGATTTTGAAAGGAAGATGAATTTTAAATGACATGCTGATTTTGTAAACATCCTGTCTGCTATAATGATTCAGCATCGTTTGGAAAAGAAACAAAAAACATGACATTGCACCATCAGATTTTGTTCTGAGGAAACAAGTTTGACAGAATAGGAACTGACTGAATTACTGGTGAAATTCTGAACAGAAAGACTCCTCATCATTTTCACAAGTCACGATAATTCAGACAAGCATCTATTATCTTTTTCAACCCCATAACAGACTTGTTTTCATGAAGGCCATCCCTGCCAGTTGATTACATCTGCTGAACACTATTAGCTCTTGTCTTCAATGGTCAGATTAAGACCTCACTTGATGTACAGTAAGGAATTTTGCCACGGTACATACCTGGCCCAAAGATGCACAAGAACTAGGTACTGATATACCAGAGGAACTGGGGACTCAGCACCACACAAAGATATGCACTTCTGTCTCGTAATGAAGCATGGAATAAAATTGCAGCTGTGCATGTAACCAGCTCACGCACAGCTATGATCCCGCTGTGAGAGCAAATGTAGTAGACTTGAGAAGAGCAATCACCTGCAGTCTAACAAAGAGAACAAAGACTAATTTCTAATGATTCCTCATCTAAATGGCATATTAACAAGAATAAAGACATGCTTGACACATGAAAAATCTGCCTAGTAGAAAGATGGACCAAGAACAAGGCAGATCAGGCAATAGGCTGGAGGAACCAGAATATCAGGGACATTATAAAGAAATGAATGTCTTTAGATAAAAAAAATTACTGAATTCAAGGACAACTGCACCTACCTGCTGAATCATACATGATTGATCAGTTGCTATCTTTGGTTTCTATCTGCTGAACATGAAATAAAAGATGAAGATTGATAAACGGTGGGTGTGAAGATTCTTAAAGTTTGAATCAATAGCAGGACACTTATCTTAGTTCCCATGAGTCATAAGGAAATAAAATCCTTAGCTTCTCATACCTCCAATGTTCTGAAAAATAAGACAATCAAGAACAAATGCTTTCCACGATGAAGATATGAAGAAATCTACTAGTCATACCCATCTATCAAGTAGTCAAACATGATCTGTATCAAACCTTACTTCTATTGAATCAGATCTGCTACAGGAACATTTTTCAATCATCTGTGGTCTCCTGCCATACAAATATTGTACCTGTTCAGACAGAAATTGCCAAAAGAAATCAGTGTTGGCACAGACAGACTGGTAAAATCCCCCAGTTGCTAATTTCTAAATGACTTTTCCCAATACAATATCAAATCTCAAGTGTTAAAAATAGTATAAACAGTGTTTCTTAGGAAATTACACAAAGTAGTTTTAAAAATCTTCACATACTACTTTACACCCATACGAAGCAGGGCTTTGGACTGGCAGTATCTCCTATCCAACGATAATAACAAACTTGAAAAAAGAAACGATAAATATTAAGCTGCTTCATTCAATCACATCAGCCTGTGCAACACAGGGGGTAGCCTTTGAAGTACAGTTCAGTTCTCAAGATCTGGAGCTAAAAGCAGTACTTGAAAATCATCTGTCCTGAAAATGACTTCCGAGAACTGCAGGCTGCTCTGTGTTTCCTGTGCCCAACAACTGTTGGTGAGGTGCTAGGCCATAATCTTTCTACTCTGACTAGAGTACCCATGAAGACATTCACAGCTTTATTGCAGCCAACTCTCAAACAGATTATTTATTTTTATTAGGAAAAAAGCCGATGCTCTTAGCTCAGGTTCCTAACATAAACAGATTGCTGTAAGGCAAAACCACTGTTTTGCCATGGGTAGTTCACAGGACCTCTGACTGACAAGGGGCAGAGGGTATTTGTAGTACTGGGACACTGGTCAAGATTAGTTTATCCACTGTGTGGAGCACTATGTGATCATGAAGCAGCTCCTTATGGCCTGGTCCTTGAGGCAGAACAAAATCAGTGCTGGATAAACTAAGTGTTCTGCTGTATGATGAAGCAATTCAGGAGCCACTTCAACCACCTGTACAGTCCAGGCGGACAGTTACGGTCATATACTCATCAGTTAGTCCTGTGCCAGACATTCCTGTTACTCAGAACAGCTGAATATCATCTACATAGAAGTGCTATAGGCTTTAACAGTCTGCTAAACAATGAACCACAAACTGTTCTGTCTTCTCCAGTGTATTATCTCACTTTGACTTAAGCAAAGTGCACTTCTTTCCCTAAGGTTTAAGGCTGTCCTACAGGTTTGGGGGTTCAAACTTCATAGGCCTAATGCTATCATGTGTATTTACTTCAGGTTACAGTGAGTATGAAACAATACCTGTTAGACTGAAACTATTCTATACCTATTTTGCATTCTGCAGTGGAATAGGTGATTGTGTACACAGGGATTTCACAGGTAATTTAGAGCCAAAAAAAAAAAAGGCAGGCACAACAGCTGTTTGGCATTAGCTTCCCTTGTGTGATCTCCTCCTTCACTTACTGAGTCCTTTTTTACTGCAGTTTAGGTAAACCCATTTTCAGAGACAGACTTTTCAAGTTGTAAAGAGATCCCAAAATAGGAGCTAATGCTGAACAACTACTCTGCGTAGATATTCCATGCTTTTTCTCACGTGTAACTTGTAAATGATTGCAGAGGATGCAAAGCCCAG
>Ga0181612_127233_pt1 | contig 10652 bp, 12 predicted proteins | sample HoacroProtozoa21_FD_119630 | JGI IMG/M metagenome (GOLD analysis project Ga0181612, IMG submission 119630) | Hoatzin crop microbial communities from Cojedes, Venezuel. Combined Assembly of Gp0051906, Gp0051904, Gp0051908
CCTACCTGACGCTCCAGTTCGTTTAAAATATCATTCACCCGAACCAAATTATCCCGCTCTTCGGAAAGCTTCTTAATGGCCGTATTCTTACGTTTTTTAAACTTAACAATACCCACAGCCTCATCAAAAAGTTCCCGGCGTTCCTCCGGCTTACCACTTAAAATTCGCTCAATCTGACCCTGACCGATAATGGAGTAACCCTCTTTACCGATACCGGTGTCATAGAAAAGTTCCGTAATATCCTTTAAACGGCAGGGAGTCTTATTCAAAAGATATTCACTTTCTCCGGACCGGTATACCCGGCGGGCAATGGTTACCTCATCGTATTCAATAGGCAGCACGTGATCGGAATTATCCAGAGTAATGGCCACATAAGCAAAACTTAAAGGCTTTCTGTTCTCGGTACCGGCAAAAATAACGTCCTGCATACTGGCACCACGAAGCTGCTTGGCACTTTGCTCACCAAGTACCCAGCGCACCGCATCGCCTACATTACTCTTGCCGCTGCCGTTGGGGCCCACAATGCCGGTAATACCATTGTGAAACTCCAGGACAATCTTATTTGCAAAGGATTTAAATCCATGCATTTCAATGCTTTTTAAATACATCTATTACCTCCCGCCAAGGGTTTTGATTCCCTCATATGCCGCTTGCTGCTCCGCCCGTTTCTTGGAGGAACCTATGCCCTTTCCAATTACCTTCTGATCCAGTCTGGCCTCCACAACAAACTGCCGGTTATGAGCCGGCCCGCTTTCCTCAATCAAATGATAAGAAAGTTTGCCCAGTTCCTTTCCCTGCACCAATTCCTGCAGGGATGACTTACTGTCGGAGAAAAGCCGCTTATGCTCAATATCCGATAAAATAAACCGTTTAATGAACTGCTCCGCCGGCTCCATGCCGCCATCCAGATAAATAGCCCCAATGACAGCCTCTAAGGCGTCAGAAAGAATGGAGGGACGTTTCCTTCCTCCGGTTAAATCCTCACCCTTTCCCAGGCGCACATAATCTCCCAACTGAATCTCTTCGGTACAGTAAGCCAACGTAGGCTCACACACCAATGAGGCCCTCAGTCTTGTTAATTCACCTTCCGGTTTCTTAGGGAATTCATGGAATAAAAAATCACTGGAGCAAATTTCAAGAACTGCATCTCCCAGAAACTCCAGCCGTTCGTTATCTCCTCCCGGCCCCATTTTATGCTCATGGGCAAAAGAACTGTGGGTTAAAGCCTGAAGCAAAAGCTCTTTGCTTTTGAAAGTATAGCCGATTTTTTCCTCAAATTCCAAAGCCTTTTTCAAAAAACCACTTCCTTACACGGAAAAAACCCTTTGCAGGGCTTTTTTCGTAAAATACAACCATTTTTTCTGAAAACATCTTCCTCTACAGAAGCTTAACCTACGGTCTTTTTCAGAAGTTCAACCGCATCCTCCACGGAAACAATTTTCTCAGCCTGCTGGGTGTCGATTTCAATATCCAACTCTTCCTCGATACCCATAATGATCTGAAATACATCCAGGGAATCTGCTCCCAAATCATCTACAAAGGTAGTAGACATGGTAATTTCATTCTCATCAACATTTAAAACTTCCGCAATAACCTTCTTTAATAAATCAAACTCCATCACAGCCTCCTTCATTCACTGTTCGATTGAGAATTTAACTCCTCATTAGATGTAAGATTTTGTTCTATCTTTTCTGCGATACGGGCCTCACGAAAAGCCACACACTGCATAATCGCGTTTTTAAGTTCTTTTTCTTTGGCGTTGCCATGGGTCTTAACCACCAGATTATGAAGCCCTAACATAGGCGCTCCGCCGTATTCTGTGGCATCGTATTCTTTTAAGGTACCCTTGATATAAGGAAGCGCCAGTAACGCGCCGATTTTGGACCGGAGATTGGTCTTAAAGGCTTTCTTTAAAACACCAAGTAAGGTAGACGCCACTCCCTCATACATCTTAAGAACTACATTCCCAACGAAGCCCTCGCAAACAATCACATCGGCATATCCGGATGGAATATCTCTGGCCTCCACGCTTCCGATAAAATGAATATCCTCACAGGCCTTCAAGAGAGGAAATGTCTCCTTTACCAGAGCATTGCCCTTTTCCTCCTCGGCACCGATGTTAACAATGCCTACCCGGGGATTTTCAATGCCCATGACATCCCGCATGTAAATGGTACCCATACGGGCAAACATTACCAAATGCTCCGGCCGTGCATCCACATTGGCTCCGGCATCCAACAAAAGAGATACTCCCTTCTCCGTGGGGATCAAGGGTGCAAAGGGTGCTCTCTTTACAGACGGAAGGCGTCCTGCAAAAAGCTGTGCTCCCACCAGAAGGGCTCCGGAATTACCGGAGGACACCAGGGCATCTGCCTCTTTGTTCTTCAGAAGATTTAAAGCCACCACCATGGATGAATCCTTTTTCTTGCGGATGGCAAGAACCGGGGGCTCATCTGTGGCAATCACCTCCGAGGCGGGAACCACCCTAATCCGGTTAGCATCATAATTATAAGAAGAAAGTTCTTTGTTTAAAACTTCCTCCTGTCCCACCAGAAGAATTCGAAGATCATCTTTTAATTTTATTGCTGAAACAGCTGCCTTTACAGGCTCTACGGGGGCATTATCTCCTCCCATTCCATCCAAGGCAACGGTAATCATATCTGCCATAAGATTTCCTTCCTTCGAAAAATACCTCTGATAAAATATACACTATCGGAGGAAATTCGTAAAGATAGAAAAACCCGCCCGAACTCATCGGGCGGGTCATGTCATTTAAGCCTGTGCAATGATTTCCTTTTTGTTGTAGGAACCACAGTTCTTACATACACGGTGGGGAATCATTAATTCACCGCACTTAGAACACTTGACCAAGGTCGGAGCCGTCATCTTCCAGTTGGCTCTTCTCTTGTCTCTTCTTCCCTTGGAAGACTTATTCTTAGGACAAATGGACATCTTAATACACCTCCTTATACCTTGGTTAAATGAAAAGAATCAGGAATTCTTTCCTTGAAAAATATCGGATATAACTGCCATACGCGGATCTGGAACAAATGTATCACAGGAGCATGTGCTCTTGTTTAAATTGGTACCGCATACCGGACAAAGGCCTTTGCAATCCTCTTTGCAGAGAAGTTTCATGGGCCACCGTAAATAAATCTCACCGGAAAGCAATGCGTCCATATCCAACACACCGTCAGAAGAAAGATAACTCTCCCCCTCATCGGATGTTTCGGGAATCATAAGACGTCCGTCGCTTACGGAAACCTCTCCGGAATAATCGAACTCAATGGAAAAATCCACATCTTCCAAACATCTGGAGCATTCCCCGGTAAAACTCATACGACCGGATCCGCTATAGGAAATCCCTCGATCCCCCTCCTTCATTAATTGAAGAGAAACAGAGGAATCTTTGTCGTTATACTGACATGTATTACCGGATACATCCAAGGACTCCTGAGAAAAAGTCACCTCAATCTCCCGCTTATCTTCTTTGGAATCTAAGAACTCCTTAAGACTTACTTCCATAATACACCTCAAAACACAACAAATTGATTATAGCTACCTACCCCTGCCTTGTCAACAACTTTTTTATTTTACAAGAGCAACGGTTTCACGGGCAATTGCCAGTTCCTCGTTGGTAGGAATAACATATACCTTTACCTTGGAATCTGCAGTGGAAACCAACTCTTCCTCACCACAAACCTTATTTTTCTCCTCGTCCAGAGAAACACCCATAAATCCAAGATAATTGCAAACCTTGGTACGGATGTAACCGTTGTTCTCACCAACACCGGCAGTAAAGCAAATCACATCCACACCGTTCATGGCTGCGGCATAGGAACCTACATACTTAGCCACACGATACGCAAACATATCAATGGCAAGCTGTGCTCTGTCATTGCCTTCCTCGGCTGCCTTTAACAGATCACGGAAATCGGAGGAAATACCGGATACACCATATACACCGGACTGCTTATTTAAAACATTCACAACTCCGGAAGTATCCAGATTCTCCTTGCGGCCGATAAACTCCAGTGCAGAAGGATCAATATCACCGGAACGGGTACCCATTACCAGGCCTTCCAGGGGAGAAAGTCCCATGGATGTATCCACGGATTTACCATTCTTAACTGCACAAACGCTGGCGCCGTTACCAAGATGGCAAACAATGGTCTTTAAAGAATCATAAGAAACACCCATTACCTCGGATACACGCTTAGAAACAAAACTGTGACTGGTTCCGTGGAAACCGTACTTACGAACCTTGTACTTATCATAATACTCATAAGGAACCGCATACATATATGCTTCCTTAGGCATGGTCTGATGGAAAGCCGTATCAAAAACACCTACCATAGGTACATTGGGCATAAGCTCACGGCATGCATTAATACCAATGATATTGGCAGGATTATGAAGAGGTGCAAGATCATTACACTCCTCAACAGCTGCAATTACTTCATCCGTAATAACAACGGAAGAAGTAAACTTCTCACCGCCGTGTACGATACGATGTCCCACAGCATCAATCTCGGAAAGATCCTTAATGGCACCGGTCTTCTCATTGGTCAGTGCTGCAAGTACCAGAGAAATTGCTTCTTTATGAGTGGGCATGGGAGCATCGGTAATCTCCTTCTCACCGCCCTGGGGCTGATAAACCAGACGACCGTCAATACCGATACGCTCGCAAAGACCCTTTGCTAAAACCTCTTCCTTTAAAGAGTCAATGACCTGATACTTTAAGGAAGAACTTCCACAGTTAATTACTAATACGTTCATTTTCTCACTCCTTTGCACCAAAATGCATTTTCAATCTTTCCTATTATATATAACTTTTCTATAAGGAACAAGATACCCCGCCAATTTGTTCTCTGAAAAAAGCAATGTGTCTATTGCCCGTTGCCCGTAAAAATCAGAAATGTTAAGATGAATTTCGGAGGAGAACTATATGAAGGTTACGGGAATCATTGCAGAATTTAACCCCATTCATAACGGCCATAAGGCTCTAATCGACTACGCCAGGAATAAACTGAAAAGCGACTATGTTATTATTGCCATGAGCGGTAATTTTACACAACGAGGCACTCCCGCCATTTGCAATAAATACACCCGGGCGCAAATGGCTCTCTGGGCCGGTGCCGATATGGTTATAGAAATTCCCACTCCCTGTGCCACCTCCGCAGCTCAGTATTTTGCCCGGGGCGGTGTAGGTATTTTACATAATACCGGCGTATGCTCCGGCCTGCTTTTCGGCGCTGAAGCAGATAAAATCACCGATTTTCACACCGCCACCCGGTACCTTCTTCAGGAGGACCCGGAATTTAAAGCAAAATTACAAGACCTTCAAAAGCGCGGAGCCAACTACCCCACGGCTTTTAAAAATGCCCTGCTTAGCATGGAAGGCGGAGAAAATATTGTCTCCCTTATGATGGAGCCCAACAACACCCTGGGCATTGAATACTTAAAAGCCCTGGAATACTTCAAGGCCTTTATGAAGCCTTATGTTATGAAGCGGGTTGGTGCCGTCCACGATCAGGCGTCTCCCCAGGAGGGATCCGCATCCGCATCCTATCTTCGAAAACTCATCAAGGAACTTGCTGCAAAGGATGCACCATTAGACCCCTTATATGAATACATGCCCAGGGAGTGCGTGGAAATTTTCCGCCCCATTTACGAAGATCATCAATTGGTATACACCGATGATATGTCCTCCATGCTGCATCAGAAACTGGTAAAATACTTTGATTTCTCGCCGGTACTGGACATCGGCATTGACCTGTCCAACCGTATGAATGCCTACAAGAAAGACTTCACCACTTACAGTGATTTTGTTAAGCTTCTCAAGACCAAAAACATTACCCAAGCCCGGATTCGCCGGGGGCTTTTACACTTGGTATTGGAGATTGTAGAGGACGATCAGCACCTGATGGAGCCGGAAAATTACGCTCCCTATCTTCACATTTTAGGCTTCCGTCCCGACGCCAAGCCTCTACTGAAAGAAATGAAAAAACGGGCCATGGTTCCCATTTTTATTCATCCCCAGGAATTAAAATCCGTTACTGCCGTAGCCGGAAACACCTTCCATATTGACCGGTTCGCAGATGATACCTATCGGGTCCTGGCTACCCAGCGCTGCGGCCATCCTCTTCCCACAGAGTACACCCGTCAGTTTGAACCCATGCCACCCCTCCCTTGTGAGGAAAATGATTATTCCTGGGAGACCCCGCCGGCTGCGCCGGCACTGGATGATTTCCTGGAGGATGATGAAGCCGATACGGCAAACGAAAGCTTTAATGACAACGATTCATAAAAATCAATTCGACTGATTACAATAAAAAATCCCCCTCATAAGAGGGGGATTTCATTTTTATCCTTTATTTTAATGGTGGAACAAGCGAAGTCCGGTAAATGCCATAACCATATTGTGATTATCGCAAGCCGCAATGACTTCATCATCACGAATGGAGCCGCCGGGCTGAGCCACATAGGTCACACCGCTCTTAAAGGCACGCTCAATATTGTCTCCGAAGGGGAAGAACGCATCGGAACCAAGAGATACACCGCTCATCTTAGATAACCATTCCTTTTTCTCCTCCTTGGTAAATACGGAAGGCTTCTCGGAAAACAGGGTGGGCCATACATCATCCCGTAAAACATCTTCATACTCTTCACCAATATAAAGATCAATGGCATTGTCCCGGTTTGCCCGCTTAATATCCGGAAGGAACGGAAGGTTTAATACCTTGGGACACTGACGAAGGAACCAGTTATCTGCCTTGGAGCCTGCCAGACGGGTACAATGAATTCGGGACTGCTGTCCTGCACCGATTCCAATAGCGCCGCCGTCTTTTACATAGCATACGGAATTGGACTGAGTATACTTTAAGGTAATCATGGCAATAGCCAAATCATGCTTAGCACTTTCCGGAAGGTCCTTATTCTTAGTCACAATATTGGAGAAAAATGCATCATCAATATTTAATTCGTTCCGGCCCTGCTCAAAGGTAATACCGAATACCTGCTTTTTCTCAATGGGATTAGGTACATAAGAAGGATCGATTTTTACCACATTGTAACTGCCCTTTTTCTTGGACTTTAAAATCTCCAGCGCCTCCGGTTCATATCCGGGTGCAATAACTCCGTCCGATACTTCCCTCTGAATCAGCTTCGCCGTAGGAACATCACAGACGTCAGATAATGCGATAAAATCACCGAAAGAAGACATACGGTCTGCACCTCTGGCTCTGGCATAAGCATTCGACAGGGGAGTAAATTCCATGTCCAGATCATCCACCCAGTAAATCTTTTTCTCCACGTCCGTAAGAGGTACACCAATAGCTGCACCTGCAGGAGAAACATGCTTAAAAGAAGTTGCTGCAGCAACGCCGGTGGCCTTCTTTAACTCGGATACCAGCTGCCATCCGTTAAAGGCATCCAGAAAATTAATGTAACCCGGCTTTCCGTTTAACACCTCAATAGGCAGTTCTCCCTCTTCCATATAAATGCGGGAAGGCTTCTGATTGGGGTTGCATCCGTACTTTAATTCCAGTTCTTTCATGAAAATGCTCCTTATCTTTTGAAACTATATGTAAAAAAACTCTGCAGGATCTAAGCAGGAGTTTGCGTTAACTATTCTTACGTCGCAGCTTTCTAATGCGAGGAAACGCTATTTAACTTTTAAGTCGGGGCCGGCACCAAAGTGCCATCCGGGCACTTGCTGCCTTTCGCTGCCATCCGTGGCAGCTCACCCCTCTTTTGTAGCCTCGCATAAGAAAGTTGTCTCCTCGAATAAAATCACGCAATACTCCCGCTTGGATCCTTCTGGATAATTGCAAGATTTTAATCGGTCGAAGATAAACAAGATAAACATCTTCCAAATATCCCTACATATTCTTATTGATAATCCGGCTTTCAAACTCTCCCGTCTCAACGTCAATAAAACGTACAAAGAGAGATACCTTGTTTTCCTCATTTAAGTTATCCCAAAGCATATTGGCAAACGCATCAATATCTCCGTTAATTTCTACAGGCTGAGGCTCTCCGCTAAAGGTTGGAAGGGGATTTCCGTCACCATCATATGTGTGAATAAAATGACCTTGACCGGCCGAGGGATTTTCATAAGCAAAAGTGAAACGCTGACAGGAGGAAGGATCTCCCTGATTGCTTTTTAAAATAGATAATGCATAATTGTAATTTCCGCCTTCGATATGCATAACGCCGGAAATACGAGGAGTATAGTTCGGTGCATCGGGCTCAAACTCACGGCTTCGAAGAGACTCTTCAAAGGTCTTCTGAGCATCCATGCCTTCATAAATAGTATCTGTCTGATCTCCGTTGGTAACAATGGTCTTATTCCCAAGAACACGTACCGGTGAATAAATAATCAGGCTGGGATCGGTTAATTTGGAAGGATCAAAAGCCTGGGTACGAATCCCGTCACCGTCTTCCACGAAGATACGATTTCGGCTGTTCTCACTGCGGCCCATAATAAAATATGCCGCAACCGCCTTCTTACCATCCTTGCTCTTTCCAAGAACAATGCCTCGTCCGGGGTAGGAATTCTGAGACAATTCCTGTGACAGAGAATACAATTTCATGCTGCACCTCACATTCTTTTTCACAACACTGCAGGTCTTTACACGACCTTTCCCATTATACAACAGGATATTATTCTTTTCTATTCAGAAATATAACAAAAAAAGACCGGCTCAAAAGAGCCGGTCTGTAGGAATCACTAAAACTTACGCATAAGATGAATATGTGGATGAATAAGAAGAACTATAACTTCCGGAAGATGTATAACTTCCGCTGCTGATGGCAGACTGTGCATAATACTCAACCATGGAAGCATTGCTGCTGATCATGGAAGCATATCCGCCAGCGGAATTAAATACAGACTTAATGTCGGAAATATCAGCCGTCTTAAACTTGGTCTCATTAATGGATAAGGTATTATCACTATTAATGGAGATACCTACGGAAGCAAGAACTGATTTGCTTGCGGAGGAATAATTGGTCATGCTGGAAACATTTACCAGTACTCCACTGACGGAAGAATTACCGCCACTGGAAACCAGGTCATTATAACTATCCACAAAATCCTCTGCTGCGGAATATAAAGAATCCCAGTCATAATCTGTAGTGGTATTACCATCAGAATCCTTAGTGGTAACCTTCTCATATAAGGAATCATCAGACAACGTATCGATGGCGTCATTCAAAGACTTCGCGTTATTTAAAGATACGTAATTATTGTTCGAGGAAGATACCAGACTGGAAGTCGTATCACTACTGGAGGACGCATCTGAAGAATAATACGCCTTCATTAACTTCGCATAGGAACCATTAGTAATGGAATACCAATCCGACAAAAAACTGGTAGACGAACTGCTGCTGGATGAACTTGATGACAAACTGGATAACAATGTACTGCAACCCGAGGATGCCATTCCGGAAATTGTAATAGACATACTCATCACTCCTTTGATAAAAACAGTCAACATCCGTGTCGACACTTCTAATCCAAACTCATTATAGCACCCAGTCTCCAGTCCAGTCAATAGGCTGTAAACTATTTTCCTGAAGAAATTCATTAATCTCTTTAAAATGCCCGCATCCAAGAAACCCTCTGTAAGCCGATAAGGGCGATGGATGAGGTGCTTTTAAAATCATATGCCTGGGATTGTGAATCAGCTTTTCTTTTTTCTGAGCCGGAGCTCCCCAAAGCAAAAAACACACCGGCTCCTGTTTTTTATCCAAAGCACAAATCACCCCGTCGGTAAATTTGTCCCATCCCAGATATTTATGAGAAAAAGCCTCTCCTTCTCTTACGGTTAAGATGGTATTTAAAAGGAACACCCCTTGTTTCGCCCAGGACACAAGACTTCCGCAAAGACCGGATTTATTTTTGTCGTACCATTCCGAAAGATTATACTCAGAAGCAATTTCTTGATAAATATTCCGAAGTGACGGCGGAACGGAAATTCCCTCCGGCACGGAAAATGCCAGGCCCTCCGCCTGTCCCGGACCATGATAAGGGTCCTGACCCAGAATTACCACCTTTACATCTTGATAAGGCGTCTCGCAAAACGCCCGGAAAACCTGTTCCTTCTTAGGCGCAACTTTTTCCCTTTCATAAAGAGACTCTGCCGTCTCTAATAATTCCGTAAAATAAGGCTTTGAACATTCCTCCTTCAAAGCCTCTTTCCAATCATTTGAAATATTTTCAAATCCCAGCACCAAACCACTCCTTGTCCCTATGCATAATACGATGTCCTGACAGAAAACAAAAACCATCAACTGCAAACAGCCGTCAACAACACATAAGTTATGGGCGACTCAATACTCCATCAGAGGCGCACCGGAATTCCCTGATTTTGCAACTCCTGCTTTAAGTCCTTAATTTCTAACTCTTTAAAGTGAAACAATGATGCTGCCAGAGCCGCATCGGCTCCGCTATAGGAAAACACATCGTAAAAATCCTGCTTTTTACCGGCTCCTCCGGAGGCAATCACCGGAATATTTACGGCTTCGCTTACGGCCTTGGTAAGTTCCATGTCATAACCATTCTTGGTACCGTCTGCATCCATGCTGGTCAAAAGAATCTCTCCTGCTCCCAGGCGTTCGCCCTCTTTGGCCCACCACAAAGCATC
>Ga0181612_132713_pt1 | contig 10652 bp, 4 predicted proteins | sample HoacroProtozoa21_FD_119630 | JGI IMG/M metagenome (GOLD analysis project Ga0181612, IMG submission 119630) | Hoatzin crop microbial communities from Cojedes, Venezuel. Combined Assembly of Gp0051906, Gp0051904, Gp0051908
CTAACTGGGCTTTAGAATCATAGAATCATAGAATTATTAAGGTTGGAAAAGACCTCTAAGATCATCAAGTCCAACCATCAACCCATCATCATTATGCCTGCTAAACCATGTCCTGAAGTGCCATATCTATGCATTTTTTTAACACCTTGACCAGGTGGTCTGTAGCAGACAACCACCACAATGTCACCCACACTGGTCATACACTAATCCTGACCCATAATCTCTCAACTGGCTTCTCAACTGTCCAAAATCTGGGCTCCGTGCATTCTAAATGCTCTTTCATAAAGGGCTTCTCCTCACCCTCCCAGCCTGTCGGTCCTCAAGACCCCGTACCCATCCACTGCAGCACTCCCATTTCAGTGCATCTCTGCGATCCCAGTGAGATTACAGCCCTGAAATTGGACGTGGACCTCTAACTCCTCCCATTTTTTCCCCATGCTGCATCCATTAGTGTGCAGGCACTTCAGAGAGGTATCTATTTGTGCTGCTTTCCCAGAAAAGGTAAGAGAGATTCCCCCACAATGCCATCCTGTGGGTACTCCCTTATTCTGTCCATATCCTTGAGGTGGGGCCCCAATATTGATTAGCATAAGCAAATTAGTCACAGAGCAGCTCTTCTTAACCTTTGTTTCTCTTTGTCAACTACTGCTCTTATTTCATACCTATTAAAGGATTTGGCTTTTCTTTTTCCAGCCAACCTAACAAAAATTACTAGATCATTTTACAAATGCTTTCAAAGTACAGAAATTAATGTCTGTTCATGTATACGCACAAACCTTACTGAAACATCTTGTTGGGAAGATGACACTTGCACAGTTTATTGAAATGTTTCATTTCCTTTTACATGGTAAATGATCATCACTATTTATACCCATCATCTTCAAAACATTTAGTGAAATAGAACTACTAGTATGGAATTTTACATTCTTGGTTCACCATTTTTCCAGCCCTTTCCAGCAAAGATAGGGATCCCACTGAGTTTACAAGTAGCCCCATTATTTCCCTGTCAGTTTCTCACTGCTGGAGAATCACTACTGTGTAGGAAGAAAGCCTTAATATCATTAATTACACAGCTGCTCTACCTGAGGCACTACACATAAAATGGGAGTAGACAAGCTGAACATACCAAGGCATGAACAACTACAAAGTCATTCAAATACACACAAGCAAATCAGTAAAAAACAAAGGAAAACAATCACCAAAATGAAGTGGCAAAACCATCCATGGTTGTTCCCTTGAGCCACAATGTACTGAGCACTAACTAGAACGAAGTTGAATCTGGAACTCTGCTTAATGGAAAAATTTTAAGTTGAATTTTTAACCAAGTTCCCTGAGAATGCTGTTGCTACTTATCTGTTGTTCTTCCAGCTGAATAACTCTTCAAACTGTTAGCTGCCTTCAAATGAATTTTATAGAAAACAAGACATCCCAATGATGAAAAAATTAAGGAATGTCACTGAAAATACCTGCTGGATAGAGAACAGAGCCCTCATACGAAGGCCTACTTTCAGAAAGCAGGTAAGAGTTTAATTACTCTCTCTTCTTTGGGAAGCAACACTTAGCCCATTAGCACAGCTTTAAATCAAGCATGTGCTTTTCCTGCTCAGAGATGTCATAGGCAACGAGATGCCATTCAGGATGCTTCACTAGAAAAACTAGAGGAATTCCAGTTCATGTGCGCTTACAAAGAGAAGTGGGAGAAGGAAGGAGAGGAGGTGTGAAAAGACAAGATACCAACCCGTCATTAGCAAGGCTTCATGACCGCTAGCATAAAAACTGTTTGTTCTGTAAACTGCAAACTGAACAAAATCCCACATCTGGAACAAAATACTCAGTATCTGCTTTAGAAAAAAAATCTCATTGGTCGTTTCAATTTTGACTCCCTTTTTACATTAGTCAGTAACATCTGTAAACAGCAAATGTTACTGGACAGCAGATTTTGGGGTACATAGTTTATGGACTGTTATAAATATACCAAATATTAAAATCAAAATGTGTTATTTTTTTAAAGGCTTCATTGATTTAATTATCCAAATGCACGATTATTGATTAATTGTTGCCAGTTAGATATCAATCCATTAGTACCAAAAATTATTTTCCAATTGAGACTGTAGTTGGTTTAGTAGTAATCACTAATTGGTGTTCTAATTGGTGATTTGCTGTTTTATTTGTTAGCATGTACAAATACTTAAAATAAGATACAACAGACAAGGCAGCAGGCCCACATGACAGGCAGCTGGGGGAGCAGACAAGATGGCCAGCAGCCAAGAGCAAAGCAAAGCAGCTGGGCAGCCCACCAACCATTCCCACAGAATACTTCAATTCCATCAAATCATCATTTCTTAACAGAAAACTGTACATCAGTAAATTTTCAGCCCACCCTGTGAATATATATACTAGTGAGTTTAAGAGCTTGCAATTTCTAAAGGCAAAACAAACAAAGAAATAATACAAACAAGCCAAATGATAGGACACTTCTTTCACTCTCCACTATCTCTTCTCTGCTAATTCTGCACAGCTCTGTGTCGCTCTTTCATCATCTACTCCAGATATCAGTGTTCTTTCCCGCACCAATCCCTCTTCTTCTTACCATTGTATCACTGCTACTGTACCTGATGTTACTCAATTACTTCTGCCAACGGTGTAACCTCTGAAAAATTGACTCTGAAAAACTGCAAATGGAAACATCACAACTGTCCTGAATCAGTAATCCGAACATTTTTAAACCCAGGTGTCTCTTCTCAGTTCTGCTTATCGCCTTATCTTGCAAGGAAAGGTCATAAAAAAACCTCTCAAAGTTGGTAGTTTCAAAATCTTTTTCTCTGGGGCAGTTTATTCCTCAACTCCGTTGTTTATGCAGTTAGCTGGTAGACTGAAAGAGGAGGGAAGAGAGGATAGAAGAGTGCCAATTAACCAGTGCCACAGTGTGGGCGTCTTCTCATCCTCTGTTAATTTGACATCCTTTTGCAAGACTCCAGGAAGCTCTTATTTAAAGATACCCTGCTAAGCTGAGTTCCACATATTAATTGTATATTACAATTGCTGTTCCTTGGTGTGAGTGGATACCCCCTTACTCTTGTACTAGAAGTCAGAAGAATCCCTTTCTAATCCATACACACGGTATGTGTTGATTCACCCTCCTTCCTGTCAGTCTCCCCTGCAAACAGTTCTTGGATATGCTTTTATCGTTTATCTGAAATTTCATTCTGCTGTTCTACGTCTGAGAGGAGGACGACTAGATTCTAGCAAAATGTCAAGTTGAACTATACTTATCTTTTACATAAGACCACACTTTCCAGTACAGGCTTCAATATCGTTCTTTATTAAACTAAATATTGTTTGGGCTTTTAACTTCTTCTTCACACTCTCTACTTTTTCCGATATTCAGGTCAGTTTCCTGAACACATTCAGCTATGTGTACACATGACATGGTGGATACAAACAGTTTCAATTACTTCCATTTAAAAATCTCAACATACCAGATGAAATTCCACCTGCTATCTTAATTTTCCATAATGTTTTTTTGTACCTCTAAATTTCTACCATTCAACACACAAAATTTATCTTGTATTTTAGAATATCAATACTCACTTTCACTTCCAATCATTAAATCACTAAAATTAATTAAAAACATTTAGTGCCAGCCCCACATTTACAAGTCTTCCATATGACACTAATGTACATCAATTTAAATTTATTTTCCTAGATCAAAGATGTAGTTTTTGTCCCCTCACAACACAATTCACAACAATTCACTTCAGAAAACGTTAAGGACTGCTTAAATTTACATCCCATCTTTTCTGAATACGCAATTCCTTTCCAGCGTAATCTGAATCTCTCTACCTTCTTCTTTAAAGTAGTATTTTCAAAAAACACTTCACAGCTTTCTTATGCATTGTCTTAAGGTCCAGTTATATATTACAATAGAATTTCCATAAACAGGATCATTCTTTAATTGCAGATATCAAAAATGAAGCAAATTACACCCACAGAAATACAAAGCTAGTTCTAAGGCACGAAGACAATGCTGTGGGCAGCTTCATAAATCTGTGATCACGGCCTTGCGGTCACCTAGCAGATCTCAAAATGGGCAGGCATAAATATCCTACCTTGAAATTATCAATACTCTTTACAGTACTTTGCTTAACCAAAGAAGAAAACCATTTCTCAAATGTGCAGGAGAATGAATACTAATGTGGGAAGATTATATGAATTAATTAAGTGTACTTAAGTACTGGTCTGCTATCAAGAATGCCCAATACTGAAAAAAAAAATTTTTACTCCTTGGGAGACAGACCATAGCCATGCAGGCTTGCTCTGACAGACAGGGAATATGACAGGCAGGGAGCCTAAAAGGTTCTCTTCACAATCAATGTCAGGGAGAAGGAGAGAGCATAAAATAATTCTGTGGAAGGTCTAATTTGTGCTTGATGCCTTGCAGAAGCATTTGGGATAAGAAGTTTTGTGGAACACTTTCCTCTTTTTAACATGCTTTTAACATTACATTTGATCCTTTTCTTAAACACATACACATCCACTTCAGGATGTGAAGTTCAGGCTATATTTAACTGTTTAATGTGGTGATTAAATACCTGATTCTGAATAAACTGGTACATATATTCTACTTCTCAACTTCTCTTAAGATTTCACAGAATGATAGCTATGCCTCTCCATCATTTTTAAACCTGTTTAGTGCCTTCACTGTGTGACTGGTCTCCAATAAACAACTTTCAGGCCTAAAATTCAAATCCTCTTCAGTAAAACAAAGAGAAACCTCAGGCTAACAATCTGTTTCAGCCCTCCCCAAACCTCTTCGAGAACTCTGCCGTCTGTGCAATATGCATGGGGTGAAAGGAGTAAAATAGAAAATCCTATTTTATTTACTTGCATTTAAATGAAGCGGGAGTTCTATATCAAGAATTTTGAGTAACTTGGCTTTGTAAGACCCATGTCTTGCATTTTCTTACACACGGCTACTCAGTCTTCATTCTCTCTTTCTAAAAGCAAAGACTACCAAAGTGACTCTGGAGAAGCAGTACGCTTCTGGATTTAGATCGGTTTGCAAACCCAGACCAATGAATTGCTGTGCTCACAGCTGACTGACACAGCACAGAGACAGGAAACTTGGTTCCACTTCTGACAAAGTAATCCTTTGTTGACATGGCAGATCACATTCTTCACAGTAATTACAAAAGTGTCAACCACTTTCTTTTCACAGCCAGAACAGATGCGATACCATGGAAGGGAGCAGTGCTTCAAGACACTGCTCCAATACCTCAGTGATTCACTGTTTTCCAGCTAAATAACAAAGCAAAAGTCCAGGCCCTGATACTTGCTCTGTGAACTTGAATCACCAAAAGATCTCAACACACACACACACACACACACACACAGAGCATTTCCCAGTTTGTATATACAGGCTGCAAAACTAAGAATATGTAACTAAAACTACAGGAAAAGATAAAAATCTAAGTTAGGAGAGGTTAGTTAACAGGGAATACGGACAGATGCCACACAAATTTGCAGTTACATGCCTATGTAAAATACCAGAATTAGCAAAACCATTGAACAGGAACATTTTAAAAAAATCAAAAAACGCAACTGTGTTCCTTTAGAGTCACTTTTATTTTGTATTATTTTTCCAAGGCAGCACTTAATATTCATTCTCAGTTCCAGACTAGCTGCCTTCCTGTGGCATCACTCTTCTGGGTTTGTCTTGAACTCAGAAGTGACATTCATCATCTGTTTGCTTCAGTTCTCTCTTCACTCAAACCCCAGGTCAGAAAAGTTCACCAGCAAGGAGTACCTACATGTTCTTTTTCTATAAAAGCCAGTGTTACAGCCACCGTGATCGAGGAGAGACTCCCAAGGAATCTGTCTGACATCAATGCACAGAGAAGAAAAATTTAGGAAAGAAAACGGCTGGCATTCTTCTGAAAGACATATTGCCTGAGTGAAGCGGAAGTGCCTTCAAGACAAGCTTTTCTTCAGAACTTATTTACAAGTTTCAGACAGATAGAGGGCTCTGTTTGCCTAGATTTTGAGATCAGAAACAAAACTGAGATAGGGTTATAATGCTCCATTATGAACTAGATGGATGGTTTCATTTATGTTATTACATTTTTATGGATTTCAGAGAGAGAGATATAGAATAGGATAACGCGTACCGAAATTCTTGTGTAGCTCCACAGAGTAACTCTGCTCTAGACAACATCCAATGATTCCATTTAATCAAAAGATCATCCTTCCATCCAAAAGGTAAAGACTGTCACTAAACAGAAACACAATTCCAACCATGCGATCCTGCAGGGAGGTGGCAGGCTATCATACAATTCAGCAGTAACATTTAACTTTTAAAATGCTGCTGAAGTTACTGCTAAGAGTAACTTCACTGACCTTTCTATCACTATTTTAAGCCTTCCCCTCCAAGAACACCCTCCTAACCTCCAGTGATTTGTGGTTCAGAGGTTTCTAAAGCCAGACAAAATGTCTTCATATTTAATTGCTCTTAATGGATTTTTCTTCCCTGAATCAGTCTAGCTGCTTTTTGAAACCATTAAAGCATTGCAAGTCTGCAGCATTCTGCAGAACCGATGCGATTCTCTACACAACCAGTGATATGAAAACTTCTGGAAGATGCAGTAAGCATGAATTTCCTGCAGCAGTTGACAACAGAACAGAGAATATCATCAGCAGCACTTGTCTCATTTAAAGAGATTCCCTCTTCTCTGTCATCGCTATGGGTTTTCATCCCTTGGCTATAATGCAAATAATCATTTGGAATGATCATCAGTTTATCATCTTCTTTCCTTTCCAAAAACAAAGTTTAAGCTAACTGCACATATGTCTGAAACCCTCCTTTCTTTTTTTCTTTTTATTTCTTCTCTCTCCCCTCACCCCACCCACCCCCCACCTTAGATCCTGTTTGATCCATCTCCACTTCTACAGTGTCTACCAGGATTGCAATCAGATTTTTCAGCTTACTTGTTTTCAGAATAAGGTCACAAAGTTCTGATTACATCACTAAGATAGCTGGTCTGATCCCCAGAATCAGAGTCTGACAGGTAAATGCATGAAATGAATCTCAATCCTCTTTAGGAGGAGAGAAAAACAATACCTGCAATACTTTTAGAAAACACGTTAAGACAGCATCAGTGTAGTTATGAAGTCTGGTAATACAGTTTTCTTGCTGTTTTTCTGATGACCCTGAGAATTATGAAAGAAGCAGCTAAAACTATCCCTGTAATAAGAAAAACACTAAGTAAAAACCTATTCCAGAAAGAAAGACTGAATGAAGAAATGAGGATAAATAGCTACATTTATTTTGGCTGGTAATACCAGAAAAAACTTCAACTGAGGAACATTTTGGCCTTGCAAAACAAAGACTAATCTGGGAAAAAAGAAAACAGGGTGAAAGATCCCTAACTGACTGTTATTCCTCCCATATCTGAGATGCTGGATCTCATCAGTCCCATTCCTCTAGCAAATGAGATAAGGAAAATGACACAGCATGAGGAATAGAAGCTACGAGTTCTGAGTTACCCCTCAGAAGCTGGGAGGGATGACTTGCACAAAACAAAATGATATTGTTGTCCCAAAGCGACTTCGGGATTAGTACCAAATAATTTGAATATAGCAGCCCAGAGAAGTGGTTAAGGGTGACAAACTAGTATCTTTCCAGGTTCTTCTGAATGCTGATAAATCCCTATATATTTACTACAAACTTGTAAGCTGCACAGGGACAGACATTAGCTACAAGTTTTCTAGGTAGCTACAGACCTTCCCAGAATACATCTAGAAATACATTTGCTTGAAATTATATAAACTGAAAGGTTTTGTTTGTTTGCTGTTAGTATGCTTCAGTATTTGAATCGCCAGTACTTTGTCAGCACCTGGTCTTCCCTTCAAGGAGAGTGCTCTGGTTTCAGCACCAATCTCGCCTGATGCACTCAGCGGAGGTGAGTGCACACCAGAGATTCATTTTTGTTACACATTTACGCAAGTAAACACGAGAAGCAGGACTGATTTCTGTTTCCCCTCTAAATACTCCTCCTTGTAAGGGTGCTTCACAGAGCAGAGCACAACCATGCTCAAACACTACTCTAAAAACATTTTAAATTATTTGCCTTTTCTTCAAACCATGAGCTTATCAGCCTCATACAAGCTACTCGTAGGCTCTTTAAGAAAGAGACCCCAAGCTCTATGTCTCTCCATCCTCCCACCTGCTACCTTCTCCATCTATTCGTACTAGATCCACTCACACTTCAGCCTCTCCTCCCACACCAACCCCCACCACACAGAAAAGACTGAATCTGCATGCCTGGGAAAAGGAGGAAACAATGCAGCAGAACACTTTAATTGAGTATATGCTTGAAAGAGTATTTAAAAAACTAGAACTGAAATGTCAGGTCTGAAGAAAGCAAATTCAAAAACTCAAAATTTGCAAAATGAAACAATTCTTTGTTTCTACAGCTAAGCAAGTATTTCGTCTTTTAAAGGCACAAACTTAAAATGCAAGATTCATTTATGAAGAAAAATGCCAGTTGTTACTGAGACGCAGTTATTTACTTACAGATTATAAAACAGGAATCTACAAACTACATATACGAAAAATACGGTGGTGTGTTTTGTTTTAACCTTTTCCACGCAACCACAGAGCAAGCATATGGAGTATGAAGCAACTGTACCATTCCTGTGGTTTCTGCAAACAACAGAACACTTTTTCAAAGCAAGCCTCACATCCATTGTCAACACAGTTGTTTATATTTAGAAAAAGAACATTAGGTCATTCAATATCATCAACATTCAAATAATATTCTTGCCTACTGAAGATGTGTCCTCCATTCAAGTCAGAACTGTTCTACTCAACTAAATACGCCTCTCTCTGAACAATCTGAATTGATGAGTTTCTCCACTGCCACACTTCAGCATGTCTCATCGTTTAGCATCCTACATTCTCATCACAGGGATTGAGAAAAGGAAGCATGCTATTATTCTAAGTACTAGTAGATGAAGGATGACAGTTTTTTTATTGTGCACAAAAGAAACTTCTGCAATAGGAGAATTCAACATGCATGAAAAGCTTTTCTGAAGCGGCTTTTCCATCAACGCTGATGATACTCATGTTATTTCCACCCAGAATATTTGGACTTCTAGACAGAGATCACACATACAAGGGGACAGGAAGAGCATTCGTGCTGAATTTCCAGGGTGAAGCATCACCATTAGAAAATGGTATGAATATTGTCTGGAAACAGATACCAGGTCTAGGGTGAGGGGGGAATATTTCCTCTGAGATTCTGTCTTGCCTGCTCATTCTCCTGATCCAAGCAAAGTTTTTCTCCAAAGCACATTATTTCCTCTTCTACCATTAACATTCTGAGTGTATTACACATCTGCCATAGTTTTGAGTTCTTATGAATACCTTATGAAAAGGGTAACTGGCTTAATGAATATACACTGAAAAAAAATCAGAACTGCAGATACTGAAATTAAAACTTTTTTCTAATTTAGTGAAAATGGAATATATTTCTGATCAAATAGCAACATATATGCTCCCCAAAAAGACCTGATACTTTTTGTGACCCAAACAGACACGCGGTTCAGACGTGCAGAGGAGGATTCCTTTATTTTGTACGATAACACTTGACAGAGACAGACATAAAAGAGAGGCAATTAATCAAATTTATATGGAGGTCAAAGGCAGCTTGTCAAAATTTATTAGTGTAATTGGTCAGCCTCTTTATTTTTAAGATTTTACACCTGCTCTCAATTCCTTTCAGGAAGGGGGAACACGCTCTCCTGTCATAATTTCGTTAGATAAATCATCTAGTAAGAGAGTTAATTCTTAGAACCTTGTACAATTTCGCTGTACACAAAATTGGACATGCTGCATTATTTGTCTGCATTACCAACTGTAAAAAACTGTTTCCACATATTTCTCTGTCATAGGACTACCTAAGAATTCTCTGTGTTTTAACTGACAGGAGGACAGAATTTTAGACACACCACACCCAGAATGAACAAAAACCTAAAACTGTACCTCTTAAGATTTATTACTCCTTAAGAAGCCTCTGGATTAAAGTATCCTCTTTTCTAAACTAGGGATCAGTAGTACCTTTAATTCACAGCATGAAATACAACACATCTTCTCCTTACTCTTTCTAGGTGGCATTCATTTAACAATTTTTTTTTAAAAAAAAGGTTACTTCTTTCAACTTGTCTGCTTTGCTGATTTACAAGAAATGGCATTTATTTTTATCACCCAATAAATAAATAAAAGATCTTTTTCTGAAACCCAAATACAGTTATTCTTTCACTCTATTTTTTGTGTATTTTATGTCTGACCAAGTGTTATTGGTAACACAACCATCACTGCCTTTCCGGCATTCCAGAGTTTCTCCTTAGCTATTAGCAATTCTCTCCGAAATATTTACAAAGTGTACACATAATTCTTTTACTCTTAAGAGGCAGAATTCCAGTTAGTCTTCATAAACACAGTTTACATTTAAGAATCCCTGTTTTTTAACATCACTGAGTAATCAAGCCAAGTGTGGCCCGCAGGTCGAGGGAGGTTCTCCTTCCCCTCTACACTGCCCTAGTGAGGTCTCATCTGGAGTACTCTGTCCAGTTCTGGGCTCCCCAGTTCAAGA
>Ga0181612_137659_pt1 | contig 10652 bp, 10 predicted proteins | sample HoacroProtozoa21_FD_119630 | JGI IMG/M metagenome (GOLD analysis project Ga0181612, IMG submission 119630) | Hoatzin crop microbial communities from Cojedes, Venezuel. Combined Assembly of Gp0051906, Gp0051904, Gp0051908
CCGAGCCACCCAGCTCCCCAGCCGCCGGTGCCCAGCAGCAAGACGTGCCTTGCCCTGGGCAAGCAGCCCAGGGTATTTTCTGTGATGGAGGTATGAAACCCTAAGCCACAGCCCAGCCCAGGATGGGATCAGGGACAGGTCAGTTCTCCTGTTCCACTTCATGGGGGCAAAGAAACAGCTCCCCATCGTTTCTAATTTTAAATCACGACGTCTCCATCTTCTGCTGGTAAATTCTCTGCTGCTGTCAAAAGGTCACCAGGCCAGTTGGAAAGCTATTTTTCACCACCTTGCTAATCCAGAGGCACCTTGCTGCCTCCTGTCCCCAGGAGAAAGCTGCCAACAGAACTAACGAGCAGCCAGCAGGACTGCGGGGTGGGCAAGGCGCTGCAGGCAGGGCTGGCCTTTAGGGCACCAGCCCGAAACCCCAGAGATTCAGGAGCTCCCCTCATGAGCCTGGGCCCCAGCTCTGCACCTCAACTCCACCTCTACTCACGGAGGCTAATAACGCTTCCCACAGCTGGGCATGCCGATAAATTAGTTTATATTCAGGAAACAATCTATTACCATGGGCACAAGGGCCCTTTCAGAATAAAACTGGATATTCTCCCCCTGCCATCACCACTGGCTTTAGGAGAAATGAAGCCAAGAATGACTGTAACCTGCTATGTCTAGAGCTGGGCTTTTTACTACATTTGTGCATTTGCTGAATAATCTTCTGCAGTCCGGGCTGAGCGAATTACACCGACTGTGTGTGCTGAAGTTTAAGGGGGGGGCTATGAGCTGCCTCAGAGGGGCACTGGCCAGTCTCTCAGCTGGCTGGCACAGCCTGGTTCAGCTGAGCTCAGCATCTGCAGCCATCGATACGGAGAGCATAGCGAGGTGATGATCCCGTGCTCAGCTCTGGGATCGTCTCCCATCACCTGCTGCCACTTGTTGGCAATAAATATTTCTCAAGGAATAGCAGCTGCTTAGTACGCTCCCCGAAACAACCCAGCCTCTCCCAGGAGGAAGGGCTTGGCCCACAGCATTTCTATTCAGAGCAAGGGGGATCATCAGGGACCTGCTCGAGCGTCATCCCTCCTGCCCAGGATTTCTACCTGGCCATGAACTAAATTGCTTGATAAAAGTCTTCAAGCTGGCACACTGTACCCACACGCTCGGGCTGCTAACAGCGCCAGGCACACGCGCTTCTCAAGTCCGGCTGTGCTCTGCGCCGTGGCTGGGGCAGGCAGTTACTCCAGGGCAGAGGGATGCCAACCACCCAACAAACGACCACCCCAGCGCCTGAAGCTGCAGGGCCAGCAGATGCTCCGCAGCAGGAGGCGGGTCAGGAGGGGGTGAACTCCTCCTCACCCAGCTTGTTTTGTCATTCGGACTGATGGAATCCACCGCTGGTGAATGGACATCCATTTACTTTTTTTTTTTTTTTATAATTAAATTAGGGATCACAGACTGCCCCGTGGTCTGTGATATGCACACAGGCATCCCCTGGAGCCTGGCCTGCCTTGCTCTCCATCACTGTGGCAGCGGCTGGAGCAAGGAGAGACCCACGCCACCCCCACCCACCCCCACAGCATCCCAGCTCAGCCACCTCCTGAACAAGCCCTGGGAAGCTGGGACAACCCCAGCTTGGAAGCAATGAAAGCCATCTCAGCATCCCCCAGCAGCAACAGGTCTTCCTGTCTATAAAACATAACGAGGGGCTCAGCTACTGAAGCACAGCGTACCGGGACCCCCCCGAGATGGGAAGGAAAGGGAACCCCTAAGCTGCCTGTCAAAACTTCAGCGGCAGAGATAATTGGTTTATACACATTTATCCCCGCACCCAATTATCAGCTCAGTTTAGTGTTTGATTTTACACGACTCCGGTCCAGCAGACCTACCATTGTTCTGCTCAGTTCTGCCTCTCTCACTCATTTATGTATATATTATCCAGTCCCTAAATCATTTTTAATAGCTGCTTTACTCGCTTGCCCTCCTGTCTAATTCCAGCACCATCAGCACAAGGCAGGTTGCAGATACGAAGAAGCTGACATTTCGCTTTTGAGTAATTTGCAGTAGATTTCTTGCCTGTTTGATGTAGTCATTTTGTTCTCTGCGCTGATGTGACATTAATTATTGTTAAATATTCTTATCTGTTACGTACAGCTCTCTTTAGATAAAGGTCAGTGCATGAACCCCTGACAGTGCTTGTCGCTGCCATGCTCTAAAGCCAATTTGTCATTCTCTCCCTTCAATACCCTCATTTAGCTTCAGTCCATTTTTTCCCATTAATTCAGGCACAGTAGAGAACCATTAAAAAAATGCAAAATCTCTCAGCTGTTCAGATTGGCACTCAGATAGGAAATTCTCAGCTTGGGCAGCACCGGTTGCCCGGGGAGGTCAGGTAACACTGCCCATGCGAATCCAGCAGCAGCCTCTTGTCAAGGAACTGTGTGGCTGACCCCCGAAACACAGATACATTTCTGCTCTACCTGAAAATCAGCTAAGCCTCGCCTAGCGTGCAATGCCTTCTCCCAGCCGGGTTTGCAGTGGAATAACAGCGTAAGCCAGCACCACCCTCTCTTGGCAGAGGACAAGAAGGGCAAACGCAAGCCATCGTCACCCAGCTTACCAGAATGGAAGCACATGGCGATGGGATCTGTCTTCCCTGGGACTCGGTGAGCAGCTGGGCTCACATGAGCCTGCTCCCGTTGAGGACAAAATCCTACCCCTGCATCCACTCACTCTTGCTTTTTATCTCCCTGATTAATTCCCCCCCCCCGCCACCGCTGCGTGTTCCTTCCCATGCTGGCACCCCTGACGTGGGGTGGGGATGGAGAGTGCAGCCTGGCTGGGAGCCGCTCCCAGCACCCCAGTACCCCACCTGCCTTGGGACACTTCAACGGGCCAAACCAGCATCTCCACAGCACATTTCGAGTATGGGCATTGCAGGCTTGCTAGCCGGTGGAAAGCAGCCTGAGCAGCTCTCCTGGGGGGAGACACAAGGTGGTCACACAATTTCAGTGACAGGCGTCAGCGCGGTGTGAACAACAGACCTCAGAACATCTCGTCTGCAGCAGCGGAGGGCAGGGAGCCATTGCGATGCCCAGGCCACGTTACACCAGCAGCCACCAGGACGAGGAGCGGGGCTGGCATCCCCCCGTGCCTTGTAAAATCTATTTTACTGCTCAGTTGAAGCTCGTGTGCTTTTATGTCTCCATCCAGCAAAGCGCTTCAGCACAGACTTAACTCCAAGCACACAAACAGCCTTAATTACACCCAGGGAGCCATTCGGATGCTTAAATTGAAGTCCATGCCCAAGTGAGCATCTGAGTAAGAACTTTGGTGCAGAAAGAGGGAGCAGAGAGGCTGGCAAGAAGCTGAGCCCACAGCCCCACCAAGCCAGTGACAACGACCAGGGTTGAGATGCTTGGACAGAGCAGGGAGCTCTAGAAGCAGGACTGGGCAAACGCAAGGGCTCAGCTGGCTGCAGAGGTGGATTCTGCTGCAGGAATAGAGAAGGATGCAGAGGTGGATTCGGCATGACCGAAACTACCAGACAATAAAGCATCTGCTCGTTTCAGCACTTGCGAAATGGAAGAACATTTGATCATTTATTCAACGTGACATTTAATTTTGCATTGTGCTAAATCATTTTCTACTTTTAAATAAAAGAGAATAAACTCCCAAACTCATCCCCCTCTCAACAAAATACAAAGAAATACTGCATTTTGCAGAATGTAATCAAGGGCAGGATGTTTCCTGCACTGTGTATATGGAACAACACAGAAGATGAAAGGGAAAATTATATTGGGCCCCCTCAGTTCTAGGCACAAGGGAGAAAAGCACAGTTCCTGCAGCACTGAACCTTCCCCAGTCCAAGGATTCTGGACTTCTTGTGCAGCCGGCACCTTGCAGTCCTGGACAAGCACGCAGGCTGCAGCTCCTGCTCCACGCAGACCTATGGATACCCAGAAACACGCTACCGTCTGATGGAGACACGAGCAGGGCAGAAGCCTCTACACTGAACAGTTTCAGCCTACACCTGACCCTTGGGTCCCCGCCTTGCAACCAAGGACCCGCCTGCACGCAAGGGCTCCTACACCCTGACGGAGATGCCTTCCTCCTCCTTTCTCGAAGACTCCTGTTCAGCGCAACCATCAGTAAACTCCTGGGCAAACAGTTACTCACATCTCGGGTCCTCAGCTACACCACTACAAGTGGAAAGAAACTGCATTGCCGCCCTCCCCTTCTCTAAACTGGGACACAGGGAAGGGCGAGAGCTGGCTTCGCACATTTGGAAAAGTATGAGAAAACTCAGGTCGCCTCCAGGTTTGGGGACAGGGTGTCCTGCAGCTAAAAATACAGAGACAAGCCAGAAAGTCAAGGCTAGCAAGAGGCATTGGTAGGGTGACCAAAGACAAAAACAGAGCTTGTTTATTTATGTAGCAAGTGACTGTCCAGCAAGAGAGACGGAAACCTCCACACACATGCTGCCTGCATGATTGACAGGCTCCTGCCAGCTGTAGGAGTCCATTTTCTCATGCAGACACAGGGGTTCCCTCTCCCCTTCCCTTCTTGCAGGGTCACACCTTTCTTTTAATTATTTTTAGCTGTTACACCAAGCAGGGTAACGTGCAGGAACAGAGGGAAGAGACAAGGGGTGGAAAACACTGCTCTGGTACAGGCTCTCCTTCCCCATACCACCACGATAAGGAGCTCAGGATCCAAGCCTCATCAGGGTGCCATGCTCAAACCTGCCCAGAGTTTGTGGGATCCAAGATGAAAATCTCTCCCAGAGGTTCCACCATCACCTTGAGCGTGCTGGGAGACGTCCCTTGCCTGGTGCAGGACTGGGCTGCCCAATGCATCTGCTGCCGAGGGGGTCTGGCTCTTCATCATCTCCAAGGAAAAGGTCCATTAACCAAAGCAGGGGGATAGAACTTCAAGGTGGCACGGCTGGCTGGTGGCAGTCCCAAGGGAGGGGGCTGGCCCTTGAGCCCGCTCTGAAATGGCCACGTCCCAGGCAGCTCAGCCTGCCTGCAGCTGGCTGTGGGTGGCAAGGAGCCAGCATCAGCCACACAGGAATGAAATACCCCTAAGACCTGGGCAAAGGAAGAGCCAGGCCACTTGGACATCAGCTTTGCCCTGCCACGAGGAGTTTGTCTTCATCAAGAATCCTTCGCCACAAAAGGGCAGGAAGACACAAATACACCTGAAAGAATACTTTTCCTGCATCAGGGACAGCATCTCTCACTGACTGACTTCTCTGCAGCAGCTGCTGTACGTATACCAGCGCCTCCCAGTATACCAGCGCCTCCCAGTGCAAATCAGGGGTAGCAGGGCTGACCTCACTCAAGTTAAACTGCGAGGGAAGTTGTGGCTGTAGAGAAGAACCGAAAAACAATGCTTTAAGATTACCAAGCCTAAGAAAAGGTGTTGGAAAGGCCATGGTACGATCAGGGTTTTCCCGGCCTGATTTTGCTCCCGTCTTGCTCCGAAAGGAATCGGGGCAATCACAAGGAAAGCCGGAGAACAGAGGCACAGAGGGGACCCAGGGCAGAGCTGCCCGCCAGAGCCCTTTTCTCCAGTAACACTCTCAGAGTTTCATTTCCCAAGGTTACGCAGCTCCGTGCCAGAGCCTGGCAGGCAGCGGGAAGCAGCGGCTGCGGGGCAGCAGGGAAGATGAAGCATCTTGCTCCCTGTCAGCAGCATTTAGAAAAGCAAATCTTGAGCCAAGCGGACCCAAGAAGCTCTCAGAAGTCTGGGCACGGGCAGCAAAAGGTCCTGCTGAATTAGCTGTCCGGAGCAATGCATCAACAGCCGGGGGATGGACAGGGTACGATCCATTACCCATGACAGACACTTTTGACTTCACAACAGCCAGGCATAACTGATGCAAAGGACGAGTGACCTTCTGCTGGTGACTGAACCCTCGGACCCACTTGTGTAATGAGACACGTGTCCTTCCCACAAGCTTTGAGGCCATCAGGAGAGGAACCAGTGAAGCACGTCTACGGCCTGAGAAGACATGAGGGCAGCTTCTTCTCTTGGGGACCTCGGTTAGGAAGCTGGGTGCACCAACATTTTGTCCCTCCACAGACGCAGCGCACAGGGGCAGGTCCTGCTGGGCGATGCTCAGCCAGCGCACAAGGTGTGTGGGAGCGGGGTCTGAGGGAGACCTGGCCGAAGAGGTCACAGCTCACATCAGTGCCAGCACACCAGCTCCCAGGGCTCGGATCCCTCCCCGGAACAAGAGGCATGGCAAGACACAATCCCAGCACCTGCGAGCTCAGGCATCAGCCCTTCTGGCAGGAACGGCATCTCCTCTGCTCCCAACGTCATGGCCAGATCCTCCATCGCCAGCAAACAGACCTTTGCATCAATCCCAGCCTCCCACCCAGGCGCTGATGGGCTCCTTACTCCAGGGGCTGCCTGGCCTCCCTCCTCCCTGTCCCACCCGATGGCTATCTGCCATCAGCACACATCTGCACCACCTGCTCGGGCTGGGCAACCCCCCCACCAGTTCAGCTCAGGGGAGAGCTGGCAGGATACAACGATCTGTGTCAGGATTTAATTCAGATGCCACAGCTTGCCAAAGTGCCACGCGTGCTTCTGTGACAAATATTTGCCACCTCACCCGAAGGATCCTGCTCAGAAGGACACCTCGGAGGGCTTCCCAGGGAACAGCAGGAACACAGGGCTGCGACGCAGCGAGCTCCACAACAGCCCCAGAGCAAGCGGTTCAGAGCTCCGTGGGATAAGCGCAGGCACACCCGAGTACTCAAGCAAAGAAACAAGGCACGAGGTTTGCCTTTTGCAGCTGACGGTTCAGCTCCTCCCAGCCAGAATGCCGACACCGAGACGCGGCCATTAAAAACCCTGAGGGAGCACCAAGAGGAGCCTCCGGAACCAGCCGCGTGCCAGGCCAGGCCTTCATACAGGGCTCTTTAATTCAATTTGCCTTACTTCATTAACTCCAATGGATTTACACCCGAGACCAGCACTGAAAAAAATCAGTTATCCATCTATTTAACCTCACTGCTCTGATATTATTCCCTCTGTCCCATAGTTGGCTATCCCTCTGATATCTGGATTCTTTCAGGCCTGCCAGAAACTTGGGTGCAGTCTCCATGCTGGAGGACAAACTTCCTGCTGCATTCACCAAGGCAAGGAAATTGGTTTTTTTCTAGAGAGATTTCAGCAACAAACTACTGCAAAAATAGAAAACTCCAGACATACAAGTTCAGCTGTCCCCTCTGCAGCTCGCACTCGATTGCACAGATTAAGGTTCATGTCTCGCTGTAAGAAACCATCTTCCTCCTGGTAGGAGCCGCTGCTGGAGCTCTTGGCAAAGCGGGCACCCCGTTAGAGCTGAAAGCAGGAACCCATAGACCGGCGCACCCGTTAGCGGAGCCCTGACAAGCTGCCTGGCACCTGGACAGCACAGCTGGCGGTCGCTTTCTGCCCGCTGCAGTGGTTCTGTGCTTTTACCTCACTGCTGATGGCAGAGGAACACTGGGTTTGAGAAGTTTTACACAACAGGCTTTCATCAGACAGGTGCTGTCTGTTCCAGCCTTTGGTGCAGAGCACTGAAAACCACAGAAAAAAATATCTCCCATGGGGTATAAATAATTTTTGTGCTCCTGTGAGAGCAGTCAGGAGGGTCCTTTCTCCCCCCCATCTTACACAGACACCTCTTGAGAACCTATCTGCAAAAGAGCCAGAGCTCCAGACACAGCCACAGCAAACTCAGCCTGGCCACGGGGACCTCCCGGGGACGCCCACACTCGCCCAGCTCCAGCTGCAGAGGCGGATATTAATTCTGTACCAAACCGGGTGGTTTGTTGTACACAAGCAATTTCTTTTTTTAATGAAATGGGTGTATCATTATGATTAGGCATAGTCGTTACAGTCAGCCTTTAATTAGATTTGTGTAATTAGAAATTCACTGAGTTATTTCACACGGTGGAAAACATATTGCTTGGATGGGGTTATACAAGATGGCGACAGATTCCTCCGCAGCTCCCAGAGCTGACTGATAATCTGAAACAAACGCCTTCTTCGATTCCAAGACCTTCACAAGGTGTGAACAACGCTTAACTTCTGGCAGGTTTTGTATAGCTAAGGGGCAGAGATCAGAGGCAAGTGGAAAATATCATGACCAGTTCCTACTGGTATTTCCTTCTCCTGCGAAGATACTCACCCGCCCAGCCAGGGTAACTGGGAGCTTGGTGCTGCAGGGGAGGCACCGGCCCCAACCCCCAGCCAGGCTCACCGCGATGGATGGGGCCAGCACAAGGGCACATCTCCAAGTCATCGCCAGGGTTTGGACACAGGAATGGGACACACTCCTGTACCAAAGGCAGAGAAAACCATTTGGAGAAAACCCAACGGATCGGAAGGCTTTTGCAAAAGACCAGCCAGGCAGATGGGGGTGCAGACCCACATGACTCGGACCCAGCTCCAAAGCAACCACGGGAAGTATCAAGCAAGCTGGTTGCCCATTTGGCATTGTTTATCCTAGCCACCAAAAGCAGGCAACACAGCTGCTTTCCACGGGGGCAAGCACCAGGCTAGACAGAAAGCCATTGGAGCTAAAGGAGAGTCTGCCACATGGAGAGACGGCCACAAGCCCGCCGCCAACAGACACCAGCATCAAAGCCCTCAGCCACCAGCACAGAGGGGCTGCGCTGGGTGCCCATCTCTTCTCCCAAGATAAAGCTGCTCATAAGAAAAAAAATCCAGTTTATGTTTGAGGTTACTCTTGAGCAGTTATGAGACCAGACTCCCCAAGGTGGGTGCTCCCCCGCAGTCCTTCAAGCCAGTGTGCACCAGTGCAAGGGGCTGATCCAGCCATGCCCGCTCTGCTTAGTTGCTTTAGTCTTCAAAGAGCATTTCTAGCTGCTCCAGATCATCATGATAAACAAAAGAAAAACCTTTTGGGGTTTAAGCATCAGCACACTTGTACTGACCATGGGACGCAACAGACATGAAGCTGCCATATAAGAAGAAATGCTTTCACCTATTTCTTTAGGTTTGACTTAAGAGCAACATTCAGGTGTCCTGGAATGGATCAAGCTTAGAACAAGCAGCCACTGACACTGCTACTGATATACAACTAAGTTAACCCTGCCAGCCAGAGGCTTCAGACAGAAGGAAAAAATACAGGGGTCTGGGATTTTTGTTGTTGTTATTTTTTACAGTCTTATGGCATTACTAATCTGAAAAGAAAAAAAAGATCTTCTCCGAGGTCATTCACATGTAAGTAGTATCGTCCTTCCACGAAATCCTATCACCAAGATGGAAGAAGGAAGACTTTTTCCAACAAATGTAGTATTTGCTCAGGTCCAGTTGCAGGGTGAACAGCTACATTTATTTACATATACAGACACATCTTGGAGCCTGTGTGCATGTGTGCACACAACAGAGTTCCCTCACGGCCTCCTGTCAGAAACACCTTATTACACTTCATCTCAGCACTGCCCTTTCAAAAACCACCACTTCTTCAGCACAATAGCCTCCTCTTTCTCTTGCAGATCCCCAGGTACCACAGGCTTTGTAGGAGATGAGTTTATCAATTCCAAGATGCTTCCTCCATCCCCCCAAAGGGGACTGTTAACATAAAACCATTATAATATAAAAAGTTTATCTGATCATTCTTGTTTGGACATAGCTGAATACAGAGCTTTTCCTTAAATCCACTCTTTCTTGAAGGAATATTTTTAATTTTGAAGATGACTTAACCTAGCCTTACACCAACAGAAATGCTGCATAACTCAAATATATTTTGCCTCCACATCTTCTCATACACAGATGTGGATGGAGCGTCCCTGCAGCAGAAAAGCCAGATGCTACCAGCCATCCTCTGGATGACCACCGAGAGCTTCAACCTCCTGCACCACAGAACTGGTGTTTCACTGCAGACATCCACTGTGCTTGGCCAAAACCACGGAGGCAAGTCCAAGGCGGTGTCACCCGTCAATCCGTTCGATGAGCTAACGCGGGGACCCTTCGGCAGACGTATCCCTTGCACCCTCACCCACCCACTAAAAATGCCCCACTGACTCTCGAACAGGGCTAACTGGACACCGCACAAGCTAAGGATAAAGTAGTAGGGAAAGCATCAGCTGGAAGACACAAGAAAGCATAAATTCAGCATTTTTTTCCTCCATTTCTATGTACACCATGTAACAGCACAGTAGAGAGCAACACCAGCCCCAGACATCTCCACACACATCTGGGCAGGACCTGGCCCCGTTGTTACAGACAGCTCCAAGCGTTCACTGAGAGCCTGGCTGCCTTCAGCCTCACGACCTCCTCACAAGGCACATCTCCAAGCCAGGTGCTCACCCCCACCCACCAGAACAGCCACAGGTCTTCTGCCCACCCCAGTGCCAACTGCTCCCTCCCAGGCGGGCGAGGGAGCACCCCATGGCTGAGCACACACTGTCCATGACCAGGGGCAGTAACTGGGACACACCAGTGGACACCAGTCCCAGCAGCCCTGCCCACGCAAACTGGGCACCTCTGCCAGCTGCTTGGGTACCACGTTCCCCGTTCCCACCAGGAGCCAAGTGCCACATCACAGGTCCCACTTTCCATAGCCAGAGCATGGTCCTCCTGGACATTTCCACACGCTCTGCAACACAGATGCCTTTATGACCCCA
>Ga0181612_149240_pt1 | contig 10652 bp, 6 predicted proteins | sample HoacroProtozoa21_FD_119630 | JGI IMG/M metagenome (GOLD analysis project Ga0181612, IMG submission 119630) | Hoatzin crop microbial communities from Cojedes, Venezuel. Combined Assembly of Gp0051906, Gp0051904, Gp0051908
CACCACTGAAAAGAGTCTGGCCCCATCCTCCTGACACCCACCCTTCAGATATTTGTAAGCATATATTAGGTCCCCTCACAGCCTTCTATTCTTCAGGCTGAACAAGCCCAGCTCCCTCAGCCTTTCCTCATAGGAGAGATGCTCCAGTCCCCTCACCATCCTCGTAGCCCTATGAGGAATGGAGATTGAGTTGAGGCCCAGCAGAGTAGGAAGCCAATGGCGTGGGAGGCCAAGGAAATGGGAGGCCCAGGAAGTTTGGAGGCCATGAGACTGAACATCTCAGGAGTCGGAGGCCCGGTGAGTGGAGGCCCAGGGAATGGGAGGCTAAGGAACTGGGAGGTTCAGCTAGTAAGAGGTGCAGGTTGGTTCTCCCACCACCAAATAAACACATGGATGGAAAATGAATGTGAAAGGGGATGATAATTGGTTCCAATGAGCCTGTTCACTGTCTCAGAATTAATCTTTTCACTTTCCTCCCACTGCTCACCCAGAGTGTCACTGCACACCCAGGAAGACTTTTGATCTGCAGGATATTGCAGTTATTTTGCTTTATTTTGTTTTTTCTTTGAAAAAGGGTGGGATTTTTTTTCCTTCCCTGTGGTTCAAAAATTCTCAAAAAAGAGCATTTTGGGAATACCCTCTTAAGGAGTTTCCAAACCCACAATTGTTCCCCATACCCTGAATCCAAGGCAGAAGAGGTCCCTTCTGCGGAGGAGGCTGGTCTGTCCTGGCTTCCCGCAGCGACGAGGTGCCAGGCTGTCGGACCTGCGTTCAATGCCGCTCAGCAGCCCTGCTGTCCCTGCAGCAAGCTGTGGACTAGCAGAGGCTGAAATCTGCAGCATTGCATTAATGCTGATCACTGGGATGGGCAGATGGGGTTCCAGCCTTCTACTGTTACTCTCTCAGGTGCCATCGTCTCTCTGTCTCAGAGTCCCCCTTGTCTCAGAGGACAAGTGATGAGGCTGTGTGGAGCAGAAGAGAACTCCCCTGTAGTACCTGTGTTCCTAATTAATTATCTAAATACACAGCAAAGTACTACAGCAGTAGTAAGGATCTAGTTGACCTTTGAAGTTGTAGAGCATACTTATTAAATGCCAAGCTGCCTGAAAAACACGCACAGAACTTGATTTTTCTCACTATTATATGGGTTTTTTGAGGGAAGATGTGGAAGAGGGTGCCTTACCAGAGCAGGGACAGCCATGAAAGTAGAGGGGCTTGGATGAAGCATAACCAATATTTGTCTCCCAGTAACATGTAGTTTGGAGGGATCATTAAGTAAAGAACTGCAGGGTGACATGACTTTTGCATGGCTCCTCAGGGCCATATGGAAGATGTCACCAACCACAGGGATGATTCCACACTGCTTTTGATCTAGTTGTGGGGACCTTCTTCTGAGGTGCGTGCGTGTAAACCCAACCTAAGCTCAGCCTCTTTCATATGACACTGAATGGTTCCTGGTGATGCAGGTAAGAGACCAGCAGAAACTCCTACATAGGTCAGGCAATAAATTTTCATAACTGAGAAGCTTTTGAAGGTCTGCTCTTAAGGGCCACCCCATCACATTCCTGAGAGCTTTGATCTGGCTCTGGGAAGGCCAATAAATCCCAAAGTGCTACAGACTCATCTTGGGTGTCTTCAAGCAGCCAAGCCAAAGTCCATCACTGATCCAATAATAACCACACAGCTGGCTGTGATGAGAGCACAGGCAGTTGTCACGCTCTGGGTGCTGTGAGCCAAAGTCCTTGGTTTGGTGGGCAGTAGAATCGGTGCAAGGTCTCCTTGCCACAGCGCTGTGGCACTAGGACACTGGCAAACATGCATGGCTCACTGCTGGGAGCGACCCAGGTCCACCTACAACAGCTTGTGTGTACGAAGATCCCTGTGACAGAGTGTGGTGGGGGGCAGAGATGTCTCCAGCTGGGATGGCAGACCACCAGCTCCCCAGATTAGTTCTTTAAGCCAAAAAGTGCAGTGCCTCAATCAGGACAACAAAGCGCATATCCAAAAAACACTGTCTTGGACTCCCAGCACTCGATGTTACATTTTTCTTAGCTGCCTATTATCCATCTTATATAATGGTGGGGAAAAAAGGTGTTTCCTGGAGAAGGGACACTGAGTTAGTGACCATGCAGGGAGAAGAGCTCAGGAGTCTGACAGGAGGACAGATCTGCCCTGCTGAAGAGTCCCAGCCAAGGCCCTGATCCATGGACTGAAGTCCCCTGAAGTCTGAAGCGTGGATGAGCGATGCCAGACAAACGCAGCCCATGGGCAGAGAAACCCAGCGGAGTCCTGACTGGGCCCATCACATGTGGTACCAAGAGGTGTGGAGAAACCATGGCCAAAGGCCAGTGGGAGCCCGGCCACAGCTCAGGCTAAGCAGTGCTGCGTTGCTTCAGGGTGACCATCTGTGGTGAAAAAGGCCAGCAGGCCAGCTGCACAGAGCCAGAGTCTATCCACAAAGCCATAATGCAGCTTAGTGATGCGATCCCAAAATAGTCTGCTGGTCCAGCGAGAAACCCTCTCTAATTCGGCCTGTGTGTTTATTTAAGGAGCCGCTCATTTCCTTCAGCCTGGCTTCAGTGACCGAATAATCACCTGTCAAGTGGCTTACGTGGTGACAGGCTGGAGGCGGGAGCACAGAGCAACAAGGAATTATCGCTCCAGGTGACTTTTTAATATCCAAGAGACAGTGGCAGACAGGAGAGTGATGGGAAAGTGTGGACACCGGCAGCACATCTGCCAGGAGCTGCCTGTCCTGCAGGCAGACAGATGGGCTTTTCAGCACACGTTTCAGCAGGAGAGGAGCCTGCAATATAGCATGAAAGGGGAGAGAAGCACTAAAGGATGAAGACCTGTCCAAGGGGGACAGGGGAGAGCAGCGTCCCTGCAGTAAAGTGGGGCTCAAAGAGGCTGTTTGACCTGGGATAAGAAGGGAGTGGCAGGAGTTGGGCTTGATGGGGCCCAGATCATCACAAATTTCAGCCAGGTTTGTCTGTGGAGGGTGAGGATGGACACTTGGGCCGTGTTTGTGGGCTGGGGTGCACAGCCTCCCTGTCCTTTCTGGGGACTTCTCTGGTGACAGTGGTTAGCAGGAGGGGGTTTTCACAATGCGAAAATCTGCTCGTTTATGTTCAGGTTTCTTGTTAGTGGGAGCCTCTTTTCATAGCCAGCAAAATGCCTGGGATTAACTTCATCACATATGGGCTCAGTAGTACCTTCCTCACCTTCCTGTGGTCCTTTGGGAGCTTTGCTCCGGTCTGCAGGTCTGGATGGCTTTGGGGATCTTGCACCCCAGGCTCCAAATCTGAACTCTCATTGCAGCGCAGTGCAAGCTGCTCTTCTGGGGACTGTACCTGCTTCTCTTACCTATAGCCTCAGCAGTGAGGTGTAAGGCAAGAAGACTGTGATGGCAAAGTTCCCTAGATATTCCCTGGACAGATGCTTCCTTTGCTGCTTGTACCATGCTTCTACTCAGCAGATAGGCAGTATGTTTTGTCTATACAGGCTGTGCAAAAAATGGCCTACTGGGAGCATCTGAACATTGGTTTCTAATGCATCTGAGAGATGGTATTGCCCTGAATCCCCATATCCAGTGTTTCACTTCAAACAGTAGCTAAACCACAAAGAAAGTCCAGTTACTTTCACTGCCACAGCCTCCTGTGGGATGAATTTGCCTGGCAAGAGTCAGCATGACCAGTCCTATTGATAAATTCTTCCAGAAACACAAAACTCTTTGGTTTTTGGGTTTTTTTTAAGTGAACACCTCAAATTCTGCCATGACCTTGGCAGGTGGTGGTCATATTTTACTTCTTTTTCCCTTCCCAACCAGATTTCAGTGCTGAATCTATCTTGGAAATGAATTTTCTATTTCATTATCCTACTCAACACTTCTGAGAAGGTGTGATAAGAAGAGAATTCTTCCCTCTCTTTTATTGCTGGTTGGCAATAAGCTATTAACAGAAAAAGATCTGGAAACACCCCTTGCTGCTTTAGATTTATTTTTACTTGTCTTTCTGGGCCCAGTTTAGGTTTACCACTTTAGGGCTGTCAATGGAGCTGCCATCAGCCCCTGCTCTACTCCCCCTGTTCAGGTGCTGGGCACTCTCTCCTGCTTGGAGGGCCAGCCCGCTACCACCCTGCTTCCCCCCGGGAGCAGCCCTGCTCTTGCTGCTCCCCGACACCCAGCCTGCTTTTGTTTCCAACTGATTCGTGATTGGCAAATGCACAAATACAAATGTTAGCGTGAGTATTTACTGAAGAGATTAAGTGTCCTTCCACCTCCTGTTTTTTTGGTTGCTTCTATCCCATTAGCTGATATGGCTCTAGCTAAGCCCCTTTTGCCAGCTGAACGGGTGCTGGCCTGCCCCTCCCCTGGGAGCTGGACTTTGCCCGCCAAAGCTGGTTATTCTCCTTCAAGAGCTGAAAGAACAAGTGGTTTTTTTACCTCCCTCCTGACTGAAGGGCGTGACAGGCCCAGCCTGACAGATCATCGTGTCCCTGGTCTGATGGCAGTGGGTGTTGGCCTGTGCTTGCGGTATGTGGAAGCGTCCCAAAGCTGCAGAGGTCATGACTCCCAACCCTCCTGTTTGCTCCACCGAGCCTTAGGCTGGGACCAAGGATTGCAGCTGGGGCTGCTTCATTTGTTTCCACGTGCCCTCCCCAAGGCTATGGAGCTCTATGCTGACCCGAAGGGCTGTGTGCCCCGTAAAGCAGGGGAAAGTGGTTATGGGCTGGCCTCTACAGCTTTTGCACAAATACTCTCTGCTGGCAGCCTGATTGCTCCTTCCTCTGTCCCAGAACTTGGTATGCTTAGAGGAGTTTGTGCCATGCTGTGTTTTCAGGAGAGAGATCACTGAAGCACAGATCCAGCCTCTTCTACCTGGGGAAATCCCCTTCTGTGTTCCCACCTCACAGTGCCCTCGGGTGTAGCTGTGGTCAGGGCATTTTGATGCTCTTATACATTTGGACCAAGTCTCCAGTTTTTCACTATCCCGGGTAGACCTTAATATTTCTGTACTCTGAACCTAAAATGTAATTTTTCTTAACTAAAACTTCCCAAATTGTCCCCTATGTGAAATTCAAACTGAGCTGTTCCCAGCCAAGAGGTTCTGTATCATTATGAGAAAGATTCTTCCATCTGTGTCCTGCTGATGCTGTTTTTGGAGGCTTCTCTGCTCTTCAGGCAGTGAGTGCAACAGCCCTCGCCTCCTCTGCTACACTGTTAGTTCATTTTGCTATTACAATGACAAATGGAGGAGGGTGGGGATACACTTACCTGTCCTTCAGCAGCACTATTGAAAAACATTCTTAATTACAACAGGATCACGCTTCCACCCAGGTGGTCTTGCCTGCAGATGGTTGGTCCTAGGGAATGCTACAGATACCTCACCCTCTCCAAGGCCCCTGGCATTGATGTCTCCTCTAGGCAAGTCGTGGTTTTCCAAATGCAGGACTTGGGAGACTGGAATGCCTTGTTCCCTGAGAGTCTGGAGGCTGGATGGGTCCTGGCTCAGTTCTGGTGTTACCGTGCTGTAAGTACCACACAGCTCCAGCGCTGCTTTGGATTCATGGGCATGTAAGATGGTCTGATAGATGTGGGTAGGAATAAGGGAGTGGAAAGATGGATGGCAGGAATGAAGGGGTGGATGCATGAGTAGAAAGATAAGTGTGACATAGACAGACCAAGGCCTTTCAATCAGTTATGGGGTCTTTCGTGCCACTTGAGGGGCTGTTGGCCAGGACCTTGTCTAAGACAACTGAAGTAACAGGGCAAAAGCTCCTGCCCGACTCCAGCAGGACTTGTTCAGTTGCCATCAGTATATCTCTGTATTGCTCTGGGTGTCTCTGAATCCCACTGCCTGTAACGGGATCTGGCCAAGGGGAGGGTGTCCTGACTCCAGCAGAGCACACATTGCTCCCCAGAGCACCTGCCTTCCTCTCAGGTCTATTTCTGTCCTCCAGCGTCCTTTGATCCCCACTTCCAGGGGATGCTGTGACTCTGTTTTCTGCTCTTCTTTTTTCATACTGTTAAATAAGCATTTCACTTTAAAGTGAGAAGACAGGGGTGAGCAGAAAGGTTAAACTGGTGACTCTGGCACCTAGTGAGAAACCCATACCCTGTCCACACCGGAGAGTGTATTGTTTTGACAGTTGGTTTCAGGTTGCTTCTCTTCCTCCTTCTCTTTGGGGACCTGGCAATATTATTAGATGTTGATTTGAAGATTATTCAGCACAGCTTCCCTCTGGTGCCTGTCTCATAAGGTTCTTCGTAGCTCTCAGCTGCAGTGTGACAGGAGGGAGTGTGTACTGTGCTGTGCAATATGACAGTCAGTGGGCTCTGAGTCACCAGTTCCAGGCCCTTTCTGCTGCTGAGAGTGTCTGATGTGGGGAAGCAGAGGACTCCATCCAAAGCACCCGTCCTACACATGAGCTTAGCTCTAAGCACGTGGGCAGTGGATCCAAATCCTTTTGAGGAGACGTAGGGACCTCCTTGAAGATGTGTTTGAGTTCAGACCTCACTGGTACCAGAAGTGGGTGACTTAGGGGCACAAGTTCTGCCTCTTTTTTGGGGGGGGGCTATGACTTTTGTCAGGGTTTGTCTGACCCAGCTGTCGGGGAAGGCAAATTCCGTCTTCCTGGGAAATAGTCCTGGGGAGAGGGGCAAGTGACAACATAAAAGAGGTGCTGCGGTGTTCAGCTTAGGGTCAGCTGGTGGTGTGTTGGTTTCTGTGAGTGGAGGTGTTGAATTCATTCTCACAGCACTTCCTTGGAGCTGACCTTAGAGACGCTTGTGAGCCATGGACTGCTGACCGCTACATCTGAGCCTTGTTGCCTGCCAGATGGTGGGGTGACCAGGCTGCCTGCTCAGGGAGAGAGTCCCCAGCGAACCAGCTGCCAGCCTCACCCTGCCTATTCTTGAGGGTAAGGAAACATCACCTCCACCCTGTGACCACACCAAGGCTTCAGTCATCTGGGGTGTAGGAAGTGCTTCTTGGCTCTGAAGGCTTTGTGGTGTGGTTTGTAAGTGCAGTCTTCCTAGGGCTGCAGTCACCAGGTTTTAACAGGGCTGGAGCTTTTCTTCCTTGGGTTCTCAGCTGTTCAGGCCACAAAAACCATTGTGAAGATCAGACTCATGTGCTCTCTTGTTCCCAGCCTACCACTTCAGCAGGCAGGTTTTATGAGGATCTGCAGGCAGGCTCTCCCTCCACTGTCTCTTATTTCCACCCAGTTGAGTTTATTGCTCATAGGCTGTCTGATCTGAGACTCATCTCTGATTTTCTTCTCCACAACCCCCCACCAGGTGCTTTCCAGTGCCTCCCCAGCTCTACTCTATAATCACATCAGCTCCCCATAGGGATCCATGGAAGCACACTCATTCTCGGTGTCTAACTGATTGGGTTTGTTTCAACACAGGCTGACTGTGAAGAGGTTTTCTCAGGGCTGTGTGGTAGCTCTGCTTTTGGAAATGGAAATGTCCTGCTATTTCAGCAGTTAATCATAGCCTTTTGCTGATGAGCCTGGGCTGAGCTTTGCACAAAGGTTTTTCTTTGGAAGGTTTTTATTCCAGGTGGTGTGGGTGTTTGTTTGTTTGGTTTTTTTTGGTGTGTATGTGTTTTGTATTTTTCCCCCTCATGTTTGAGGCTGGCTGCAGGAGGAAACAAGAAAAGGGGCAAGCATCATCCTGCAGCCAAATATCTTGGCTTGACGTCTGTGGTCAGATTTCTCCTTTGGGAAGAAGTGCCTCTGGGGCTGACTTAATATTTTCTTGGTTTGCAGCTTGCTTTTTGAAATGGCTCTTGCCTGGATCAGAGTTGGTCACCTTTTTAATGGTTCTGGTGCAAGTGTCTTCATGGCTCTGTCCTCACTGGTCTGTATTAACAGGTTTCATTTATCCAGCTGCATCCTGACTCAGTTCCTCTGTTTTCTGTGACCAGTCACACCTCCATCTGCCTGCTCACAGACCACCCAAACCCATTAAATGGTGACAACAGTGGTCAGATCCCACCTCAAGGGTGGAAGCGTCTTTTGGTGTTCCCTGTGTAGTGGACCTTCTTCTTGCACTGGAAACTTTTGGGTCTTCTAGAGGGCTGCAGAAATTCAGTCTCCTACTTTACCCAAAAGGAGGATGTGTTCATTAAAACAGACACTGCTCCACACTCAGTCTCCAGCCAGATGTATTCCCCCGATGGGTTTTCCTATTGTTTAAGCCAATAGAGTCCAGACCTTCTCCCAGTGAGCTCAATCTCCTATCTGCTGTTTCTATAGCAACCTCTTATCCTAAAAGATTCTGAAATCCCTTTGTAAACACAGCTTGAGAATATGCCCATAAACACACGTGGGAGGGAGGATAGCAGGTGCCCCAGAGCCCAGAGGGGCACCCAAGAGGAAGTCAAGAGTCATCTTGTACCACGATGACTTTGCAGGCAGATTTGAGAGAGTTATTTTTGCCAGCCCAGCTGGTGCTTTAATAACTCTACTGCTATTTTGCACTGAGAGGAAAAGGGTTGGAAGACCTGTTGTGCCTGTAAGTGGCTGTGGCTCTAGGCCACTGCAGAACCTTCAAGACTGGGACCTAGGCGCTTGCTCACAGCCCTTGGCCTACTCCTGGCAGGCTTGCATGTAAGGAGGCCTTGATCCAGCATCCCTGGACAGCATTGGAGAGACTCCCTTGAGTTTAATGGGGACAGCTCATGTATGGTATGAGCAGGGCCCAACCTGCTTTCTCTGCAAGATTGTGAAGCCAAGCACAATATGCCATTGGGATAGAAACAAAGTCAGTGAACTCCAGCATGGTCCCATACTTGTAATGGACCATAAATCCTTGTAGGTTACCTGGTTAAATCCAGCACGGATCACAATTCCTCTGAACACAACTTTACTACTGCTTCCCTGTTCCCCAGGGATCCTGAAGTCCTTCCTCTGACTGAGTCACTGCATCACTAGTGCATGCTGAAGGCACTGCTAATAATTATTATTCTTTATTTGCCTGATGATGGCATGCAAAGGCACCAAGGCTGGTGGCAATATGAACAGCTGATCAGACAGGTCTGCCTTTAGGGATACAGACATTCATCTTGCCTTTGGCCATGTGTACCTGGTACCTACTGAGGTCCTTGAGTTCCTCAATGGCTGTGTGGGACTTAACTAGTCAGGGAAATTTTTCTACCACTGTCTGTGGGTTTTTGATCTGAAATGTTCTAGAGGAAATCTCATGGCATAGAGAAGCTGTTTTCCTGCCTTCTGCCTAGGATAGGTAAAGGGGTGGTGTAAAGCCCACATGAATACTCTGAAGAAAATCTTTCTGGTCCCCCATCATCACTGAGACCTGTAAGCAATGGATGGACAGCCATGATATGTTTCTGGAATGGTTTTAGTGAGGCAGTAGAGACCAACTGATTTTCCCCAGCATATAGGCAGTCCAAACCATCTGGAGGCTGAAATAAGTATTTGATGGCAATGTTTCCAGCACAGGCCAGAAGAATTACGTGGCCTTTCTCTGGCATTTCCTGGAAGATGAAGTAAGGACAGCTGAAAACGTCAGGAAAACACACCTATAGAGGTGTCAAATTCTGCTGTCCCCAGGCAGGCATGGTTGACCATGCAAGTAGGTAAGCTGATGGAGTCCCTTCAGAGCCACTTCTGAAGAGGTGCCCAGCCACAACCTCTTCTCAACAGCTCTTTCCTGAAGTCCTCAAACACTGACTGTGCTTGACTTTAATGTGCCAATGGCCTTCAGAGGATGTGCTTCTGCCTCTGCCCGGCTCTGTGGCAACACCAGTCGTGTGAACGATTTTGAGGATGTGGAAGTTGTGGTTTAGCACTTAATCAATTTTGTTGAAGGGAGCAGAAAGGTTGGGTAGCAGAGGAGCAGAGAACGTCTGTGGTGTAGAAACACAAAACAATTGGCATGAAATTATGCTGATTATTCATGTATTAACTGGAAAAAGCAAAAGCTCTGGAGGAGACTCAGACTGCTAATTTCCCTCCTGAGACAGGCACAGAAAGGTCTCTTAGAGGAAAATGCACCCCCTGGGAAGCCCTCGCTAAGCCTAGCTGAGGGAACATTAATAATACAAACCCAGGGAACTTGTCCTGGGGTCAACGTAACTGGTTAGATAGGGTGAGGTGACAGTGTCTTCTTACATGCTTATGTTCCAACCCCCCCTCCCAGGGTTAGGTCTGGGGGGAAACACAGAGCTGCCTTGTTGACACTTGGGCATCAGCCCAGACACTGTCACCAGCTGCTCAGCCCTGGAACGGGCTGGGGACCTTCACAGATGGGGGGTCTGAGAGCTGATGGTTAGAAGTAAACCAAGAACCGTCACCTCTGCAGGTGAAGAAATCATCCTCATGCTAAACTGAAGCATCAGACCTTCTCAGGTGACCCTCGCTGCAGGGAGCCTTGTTTGTTCGTAAGATCTCTGCTAGCTGTGAGAGGCTGGAAGGGGAGCAAGAAGGAGAAGACACGGTTGTTGCTGGGAGACAGGGGATGACAACAGTTGAAGTCACGTCCCTAGTTTTTGTGCATTTGTGGTTTTTTTTTCTCACAGGCTTGTGACTGTCTGTACCTGTGAAAAATGGACTCTGAAAGCCAATACACAGGAGAGGGAGGTGTGAAAATCCTGACCTTGGAGATGCTGGGAGTGTGACTG
>Ga0181612_161645_pt1 | contig 10652 bp, 10 predicted proteins | sample HoacroProtozoa21_FD_119630 | JGI IMG/M metagenome (GOLD analysis project Ga0181612, IMG submission 119630) | Hoatzin crop microbial communities from Cojedes, Venezuel. Combined Assembly of Gp0051906, Gp0051904, Gp0051908
AAGCTGCTCCATCACCTTTCCCGGGATGGAGGTGAGGCTGACCAGCCTGTAGTTCCCTGGCTATATGGGATGATCTTCAAAGGTCCGTTCCAACCCAAACCATTCTATGATTCCCTGCAAGTTCGTGCATCACCTAAATCCTGTTAGAGCCTTCAGCGCAGGCCATAAACAGTTCCTGGCCTGGTTCGCAGGTTGAGCTGGAGAGGGTCCTGAGCCAACCTATGCGAAATGGATGATTTTATTCATGTCTGTCCACACGCGTTAGAGCCGCTCTGCAGAGATAGCAGCGTTGTGTTCGGCATGGCTGAGGACTGGTGATTTTAAAGGAAGGACCTCTGGTTTGGAGCGCTTAGGCAGGGACTGGTGTGAAACGGCTGGTAATATATTTTCATCACGCGTTGTATCATGCTCCTTTTTTTGAAATAAAGTGCTCCTGGAGATGAAATTGTGTTGGACAGTTCTGAAGCTAGGAAAACACATTTTATGACTGTGTTATGCATCCATAAAAAGGGGATTTTATAATACTTTTGCTGACAGGCCCTTAAATAGACAGGCACAGGTAGGTGCTGCTGTCAGGTCCATGCAAATTACTGGTTAACTGGCCACATAAATTTGGAGTGAAATATAATGAATAGAAGAATAGATGAGGTGCATGCAGTGTCTGTCTGGGCAGAGTGGTTCAGTGCAAGCCAGCACTGCTCTGTTAGAGCCAGGAACATGCCATTCATTTAGAGGAGGCTCAAATGTTTGTTTAAAAAAAAAAACAAAAAAAAAAACCCCACAACACAAAAAAAGAAACCACACACCCTGAAAAAAACAGGAAAAGGTAAACACAAGTCAAAATGCTGCAGGTCTGTTTTGTCCTTTCTCACCTGCAGCAGCCGAAAGCCACCATAGAGAAATGAATGAGTGCAATCAAATGCGACTTCGTACCACGCAGCCTGTTCTGTATTTGTTTGCATCTCTGGTGCTTAACCCTTTGTACTGTGTATGGTATTTATTTTAGCACATTCGATTTCCTGCAAACCCTCTTTCTTGTGGATTCTACTTCACTCCCCACTACCTTAAAAGCCTCTTCAAATATTTACCACGTGCCCTTTCTTGCTATGCTTCTCTTCTGCTTCTCCAAGCTGTTCCTGCCCTGCTGCCATGTGTCTCCCCATCTTCTCCCAGCTCTCCCTCAGCTGCAAAGTTGTCTTGTCTGTGAGCAGAAGCAGCCCTCCCAGTTTGTTGTTTCTGCTGTGCTGCTTCACCTGCACCATGTATCACTACCTCTTTGTGGCTCCCTGCAGCAGGACACCAGTTCACCCAGCACCGTCTCTTCCCTGCCTACGTTCCCTCCTCCCCCTCAAGCTGAAGTGAACATTGAGTATGTAAAATCAGCAGGTGCCATGAAGTTAAGTACCTCTCACTGTATTTTTCTTTCCTCTGAAAAAGCAGGAGGAAACAAAAGAGGAGGAAAAAGCAGTCAAGAAACAAAAGAGGTGTTTCCAGAAAAGGTTTGAAAAGAGATAGGGAGTCAGTGAGGCAGTGAGTATGTCTGAGCTCCCCATGGAGGTCTGAAAATCACCTGAGGTTTTTGTTCTTTTTTTTCACCCCTCTTTTTTTCCTTCTGTTGCCTGCTCTGTCATCAGAGACTTTCCACAAGAGTATTCAAGCTGTAGTAGCAGCCGTAGGAGAGGAAAACTTGGAGGCTGTGCCTGAGAAGAAAAGAAGGTGGGGGGAGGAGGAGCTGCAAGAAGATGTGAAAAGATGTGTAAGTGAGGAAAAATAAAAGGGCTTTTTAAAAACTGTCATGAACATTAATTTGAAGGGCAGAGAGAAAAAAAAAACCCACAACACTTTAATCTCAGAGCAATCAAAATGAGCAACACCACCATGGACGTACAGATGGTCCAAATGAAAGTTTAAAGAATTTCAAGAAAGACGAACCAGACAAACCCCTGCGATTTATCTCGAGCAGCAGAAGCCAGGAAAATTCTCCATTCCTCAGCTATGTGTTTCTTGGCTCCCAACATTCAATAAACTTTCCGATTCAAGAATTTTCCCCATCCTCCTCTGCCTGTCTCTCTTTGTGGCTTGCATTATCAGCTGCCTGACTACAATATATATTGTAGTACTCCACTTATTGCGGTTGACAGCTTCCCGTTTTCATAGAGCTTCTGTCCCACCTCTCAGAAGTTCTGGATAAATGGCTGGCGCAGCCAGATAACTACATTAAAATGAAGAATGCAGGAATCTGTTAAACCTAAATGGGAAAACAAAATCAGGAGAAATGGAAGAATTAGAAATATGATGACACAGGGAAACACGAGGCAAACATCATGAAGGCAGGGCTAGAATTAGGGGGAACAGATTTTGTTGCATAGGGTTTTATGAATTACTTGCCATGTTTGTGTTTCTTTGATTTATGGGTGAAAATTGATTTATCGCATTGATTTATGGGATAAGTTTCATACAGCCTTATTATTGTTGCTTGTACATGATTCTTCTGTTAAGTACCGTAACACTGTAATGTAACAGGAAGAAAAAAAATGATGGCTCTGCCTCATGGCATAATGCTGCTTAGCTTCGAAAGTCCCTTTGCTGCCCTGTGCAGCCATATCGCAGCAAGGCAATTCCTGGCTCTTCCCAGCTTTCCTCTGGCTGCATTCGAACCAGCAAGGGGTACGTGCAGATTCGAGCTGCCGCCGAAGCGGGCTGGTGCTGCCGCGAAAGGCTGCGGCTGCGCTGGACATGCAGAGCTTGGTTTGGTTGCTCCTGTTTTGCGGAGGAGGGCAGGGCGAGATGGATTGCCTGCCTGTGACCTCTCGAGTCTCGTTTGTGCAATTGGTAGGGAAAGTAAAGCTTCACACATGCTGGAAATGTCATCCTTTTGATTTGGTTGTATTTTGTGTGTGTGATTAATGGTTAATTTATGAGGGAGAACTGGTTCTGGCGAGGAAGGAGCCGGAATAGTTTGTGTTTTTTTCCACATGGTCATGCTCAGATTCCCCCACACTGGAAAAAAAAATCCGCCTCCTTTCTTGTTTCTTCCAGGGGAAGTCCGAAACCAGTCCTTGAAGATGACCTTAGCACTGAAAACAAGCAATTCGTTGTTGTAGCGTGGAGCTGGTGACACAGAGTCCTTTTACTATCAGTATAAATGCATTTTTTTCCTTGCGCCGTAATACCCTTATTAGTGCAGGGAAAGCTAATGAATTAAAGCTATCCTAACTCCCTCAGTTTTCCTTCCCATGTTCCAGGCTTTCTCTCACTTTATGCTGGTCCCAGAAAACAAAAAAGTTTACCTGATTTGTAGAAAGGGTAAAATAACCCAGGGCTTGCGTGGAGCTGGTGCGCATGCATGGCACGTCCCTGCTTTCTGCCTTGCACAGCAGCTGCTTCACGGAACCATCCTCCCTCAAAGTTTGGGTGGCTCAGATGCTGCAGCCGATGGTTGCACTTGGGGTCAAATTAGGTTTGGCCATTTGCAGGAACAGGGAGTGTAAAAGTGTCTGTAAGCAACTTTGGGACCTGTGGTCCTGTGCTGCCTGCAGGCTGATGCAGCTGGGTGTTGGTCCGTAGGGAATCACTGGGCTTAGCGCTCAAGGAGGTTGGAAAAAAAAATGAAACCCTAAATTTTTGTTATTTAGGAGACCTCATGATTTTAACAAAACCACAAAGCAGGTCAAAGAGGGGATTCTGTGGGTTCAGATTCCTGCCGAGTCAGCTGCTTGCTATTAAACACGTCACTTGGCTGCTTGTCTTGTAGATCAACTACATCTTTGTAACACTGAGAAAGCGAGGCCTCATTAAAATGGGCGCTTCATTTCTACTGAGAGAATGCAAAAAAGATGGGGGGATGAATGTAGAAGCCCAAACGGAAAGGGAGGTGTGGTCTGGGAAGGCAGGAACGCGGGTCTGCTCATGCGGAGTTTCCCTTCCCCATGGGTGCTCCTGCCTGCATCAGTGGGGCTGGGCTGTGTCTGTGCAGCCCTCTTATTGGAAGTGATAATATGACTGTGTGTCTTCATAATAAATATTACAATAATAAAATTTAGAATTTGAAGCAACCTTTGTGGCATAAGCTACCTGTGTCTTAGAGTGGTTTATATTCCGTAATTGCTGGTAGCTAATGCTTTGGAATGAGGTCTTTCCACAGCAGCTATTTTTGTTGACTTTTTATTAAGCTACTTGGCACTGTGAACTCTTGAAGATACTTTCACTTCAGAGAATTTTTGTTTTAATTCCTGAAAGCAGTAGAAAACCAGCCCTTGGTCTATGACAGAATCCACAGTATAAAAGATTTTCAAAATCAAAACACGGCCAGGTCTGGCTGTAATAAACCAGGGAATTCATTAGAGTTCAGCTTTGTGTAGCACAGCTCCGCTTCTTAGAGTTCATATAAATCTGCGAAGCGCTACTCTTCTTTTTTGTTTCCCTGCTGATGTTGCAGAGACAGCACATTATTGGAAACTCTAGAGTGGGATTGCAAAGTATGCAAGTATGCATTTTCTGAGTCTCATTACCTGTTGTTAATGCTCTTCTGAGTGACTCCTAGTTGAAAAATTAAGACTCATGTTGCTCCTCTTGCTCTGAATATGGGTCTAGATCAGAATGTTAAATACTTTGGAGTTCAGGTGTGCGCAGATGAAAGGTTTTGATTCAGACTACTAATAGCATTATTATTTTAGCTTGAAGCTAATGACAGAATTACTAATGTGAACTCTGAATTTGCTAGCTACATGCTGCACTAAAACTTTTGATTCAGCCCTGCCAATTTTGCACCAAGTCTGTGGGAGTCCTCGGTAGGGAGACGCTGAGATGCTGGTGGGTACAGGGCCTACCATGGAAAGCAGTTGTGCTCCACAGCTGTCAATTCAGTTGCAATGCCTGGCGAAACCATTTCCATGTTGAGACAAGAAGACATTTCTGTGTGGGTTACTGGCCCATTTGTATGTGACAGTACTGTTTTACTCTAGTTGCAAGAGATACCGGAGCTGGGTGGGATGCCCTGTGTCATCCCCTCCCTCCCCAGCTGGAGATTAGGAGACACAAGGAAGACAACAGTTTGGGTGATCTTTGGTAATGTGACTGGTGGAGTTCTCAAAACTCTTCTTCTGCCATTGTGGAAACCTTGATGGGGATGACCTTGTAGCTAAAGCTTGAGAAAAGCCTTAAATACTATTTGGGTGGCCTTGTGCATGCCACATCAGTTAATCTTTTCAAACCTGTCCCTTTGCCCTTGAGCTCCCAGTTAGCCAGACTGTGGGATGCCTCAGCATCTCCTGGAGTTAATGGGCTCTCTCAGGGAATGAGTTATCTGAGCTCTTTTTGCGAGATCCGCTGCTGATGCCTCAGATCTTCTGAAAGATGAGAGTCTCCAGAGTGATGTCAGGATCTTCTTCCCCATGCCCCTTTCCCAGGGGGACCATCCTGTGCACACTCTCCTCCCCCAGCCACCGCTGGCCTCTGCTGATGCTGCAGGCACGAGCGATAGGGTTACTACTCTTTGGGCCCCGGAATACAGCTCATGCTTGCCAGATGAAAGCACGCTATAGGAAACCCTGGCTTTTGGTACCCTGAGTTTGTGGTTCCATAAGATTTCCATTTGTTTTACCCAGAGATTGCAGAAAAACACCTGCAGAATGCGCAGGGACTGAGGGCGTTACATTCATTATTTCCTTGGCAAATCTGTAATTTCCAACCAGTCCTTGTAAAAGAAGACACATATCAATATAACTATAACACACGTTAAAAAAAGAAACCTTATATTATTGTAAACTACTCAAAATATTTAAGAAAAACAATTGAGAATTTGCCTTGTGAAAGCAAGCAAAACTTTTATCTTCCACTTCAGGAGCAGAATCTGCATTATAAGTATTTGTCCATTTTTTGCCACTTTTCCAGCAGTTTGACCAGCTGGGGTGGTTTGTCCCATATGAGGACGCCCTATATCTTAGCAAATTGTGTTTTGAGGAGCAGTGAAAGAAAAGGAAAATGACTCTTATGTTTGAGCAGTACAGGCTGTCACAGCTTCCGATGAAAAAGATACTGGATTTTCATTCTCTGCAAAGTGACCTCCCGCAGCTCACTGACCCACAGGTCCCATCTGCTAACAGCAAACCATCACAACTAAAGGGATGGACACCCACCACAGTGATTGCTATTCTCGGTGGTTCTAGTAAACTAAATTTGGACCTATGCCATAGTCTACAAAAGAAGTCGTTCTTCTCTCTCCAAAGCCTTTCCAGCATGTTGCCGTGCTCTTAGGAAATGGGTTTGAACCCTGCAGAGTGTTTTTCCAGGTGATTCCTTCTCTGAACCAGCAAGCTCCATTGTTCATGGGTTTTAGGAAACAGTAATAAAAATTGTAGCTGGGAAGGAGAGTTCTTGCATTTACCTACAGTTCTCACACAAGTAGAAGCTTTGAAATCCAAACTGAAAATCTGGCTCATCCCGTGCCTCACATGCATTCTCTAGTTTCTCTCCTGATTTCCTTTGAGCTTAAAAATGAAAGCTGAATTCTTTTTGTGTTGTGAAAAACTTATTGGAAGCTAAAAGCAAAGTTACTCAAAATGAGGAAGAAGAGAAATTTCTTTTCATTCCTCTTTCCCCAAATATCTACACCATTTAGGTGCACTCTTTGGATTTTTACCTTTTCTATGTTGCAATTTTGGGGTCTTTTTACCCTTTTCTTTCCAAATTTAGGGTTTTTTGGATCTTTTGGGGTCTCCCTAATTAGGGGAAAGTTTGCAGGGAGAACTACAGTTCTCTGTGTCACTTATTGTTAAAGTGTATCAGTATCTGCTTCTCTTGGCAGAAGTGTTTGTCTCTAGACCCAGAACGTCAAGTAACAAAACTTCTGTTGAGGTGAGGTAACAGAGTTTAATTCAGTGTATAGATATGTATATGGTTAGTGAAGAACAGCTTCGCAAAAATACCACAGAAGCTAAACTGGTGAGATTATTCCTTCACTGAAGACTTTCTTGTCCATCATTTTGGGGAATAACACTTGTTTTCATTCTCAGTTATTCTGATTTCACGCCAAATTTGGTATTCTTTCACTTCAGCTGAAATTAATGTAAGAAATGGAGTAACATACAGCTAAAGTTATACTGAAGGCTAAAGTAAAGTGACTGGGCTTGGCTGAAAAGATGAAGGTTTCCCGTATGCATGTTCAGCAGAGGATTGTGCGGTGGAGGAGGAAAACACCTGCTACATCCATGTCAGCGTGTTGCTAGTGCTAATTCTTAAAGATATTTGTAATAGCATGAAGTCAATCTGAAACTCACTTTGTGCTTGTAGATTATAGATGCCCATTTTTTCTGCGTGCCTTTTGAAGAGTTGACTACTACTTAAGGTTACTGGTCTTGCTTCAGTAGAAAGACATGAAGTTATGGGTACTTAAATTAAAATTGATCTAGCAGTGGGGCAGAGCGCTGGTAGCTGTGTCAATCCAACACGGTGTCACTTTTTTCTGCTTTGGGAGTGTGTTTATTGTTAGTGCCATCCTTCTAGGATACTCATCAAAATCACGTTTAGTTGTCTGTAAGGTAGATGAATCAGAAGAGGAGTATGTTTTGAGATGGAGGAAAGGAAAATGAAGGCAATAATGAAAAAAGGAGGAATCCAAAAAGGAAATGACTTGGCAGTTCTGGTAATCTTGATAGGAGAGTGATAAAGATGAGTCTAATGATGGATGAAGACAAGACTTTGAGAGAGAGAAAAAAACAATACGGTCAGCTGCTTTGTTGGGCTTCTTTTATCCAGAGTCTGCCAAGGGCTTAAAATTAAGTGCAAACTGAGGTCAGAGAGTGTATGTCAGGTCTCAGGACCAGGGCATGACTTTGAGTAAACCACACAGGTCCGTGTGTAATAGAAGTATGTGATTAAGCCATTGGAAATACATTTGCCATGCTGAACATCTCGCATTCCATGCTCCAGCCTGGGCTTCTTACTCATATTCTCTTGTGTTTTCATGAGTTGTTCATTTAAAACAGAAGTTTTTCACAGCAGGAAACTGTTCCTTGATACATTTCCATAGCACCTAACTCAGCAGGGCATCTCTATTAATAGCAGCCCTGTAGGTCCCACCACATCAACTGGCTGTAGTAAGATTCCTCCAGCTGCTACTTCCCGATTAAGTTAAGATTAGGTGAGAAAGAGCTGTGGTTGTAGCGCATCTCATTTCATTTTATTTGCTTTTTGCTTTCCTTAAGCCTAGTACTTAAGAATTGCATGGGAATTTAGTTCTGGATCTTTTCCATAGCGTATTTAATTTTTGTTTACTGTTTGCTTTGAAGGGGGAGGGAGGGGGAAATGAAGCCAATAGGTACAGAGAATGAAGAACGTTACCTTGCATGGAGGTCTGAGATAATTTGGTGGTGTTTGGCTGGAGACTGGGGTGGCAGGGAGTAAATGCCAAAAAAAAAAAAGGCAGAATTAATAGGGAATGCATGTCATTCTGAATAATTTAAGTTAAAAATTTGATAAGTAAACAAGGCAGCAAATAGTAGGAGCAAGCATTACCCGTTTTTGTACAGAGAGATGAATTACTCCTGTAAGAGTCTGGCTTAGAGGTGCAAAAAGTACTTTTCCTTAAATCTTGTCTTTGGCATGAACCAGCGAGGCTCTTCGTTCTGTCCGTGGGATGAAGGCAGGTGTACTGCAAGTGTAGCCTCTGTGTCATTAAGCTGGGTGCCACCAATGGACAAAATAGCTTTTTAATCCACTGAAATAAATGGACATGGAGGCGAACAAAGTACAGAGATTAAGGTACAATAAATTACTTTCCATTCGAGTCATATTTTATAAGTAGAGCTATTTATGGCTTTTTTTTTGACTGAGAGCAGAGATGATAATAATCTGACAATAATTACCTTGTGGGAAAAACAGGAACAAATGAGTCTGAATCCTTCAGCATTTGATCCTTGTGCAATAGATAGTAGAATGATAAAACTTTTATGAAACAACATTGCAGTAGTATGTCAAGCTTGGTTTTTATTTCATTGCAGATAACTGTAAGGGAAAATATCTGAAATTAGATGACATGCATTATGACATACCATTTAGCCACGGAGATGTAAGCTGGGATCAAAGCTTGTTTGGAAAATTGAGGTCCTTGGGAGCAGGAAAAGCGGAGTTTCTAACAAACAACATCAGAATTCTTCCTGGTTCCTTAGAGCAGGTCTAAGGTTTCTGTAGAGAGGTCCAACACTTCATTATGTTGCAAGGCATGCACTAAAGTCCGTGTGTCTGAAGAATGGGTTATAATTCTTAGCCTTTTCTTGGTCACTGTCATATGAGGTCAGTCTATCATTAGAAGTCAGGCTTGTGCTGTCCCTAATGTATTGTCTTTTCTTTGACCTCATTTTACAGTTAGCTACTCAGTTTGGTACACGAGAAGAGCTTTAGCATTAGCAAAACAAGATTGAAATTAGCCTTTTATTTTGTCTTCACTATTATCCTGAGTTACATTAGTAGGTTTTCAGTTTTCCATATGTTAGAACCAGTCTGCTTTTGGAAAAGCTGTTCTCACCGTTGCACGCATGTTTTCTCCGTAGAGGAGCAAAATGCAGTCAGTGCTGGAGGGCAGGAGCTGTCTTTCTGCATTGATGGGGATACCAGGGTGGTTTGGGGAGCTGGCAGATGGCTTGTGGTCACAGCAAGGGTCCTTCCCTCCCTACTCAAACTTTTGCAGCCCGGTTGTTGATGTTTAACCTTGATTATCCAGTATAAGCAATGATTCAGGCAATTCTCTTTCACATCACACCAGAGTGTATTGCTGCTGCCAAAACAGAAGTTATAGCTGACACGGGAGTATGGTTCCTTTATTATTATTATTTTTATTATTTTTCTTTTCTTTTTTCAGTTACTGGTTTTGTCATTCTGTGTTATTTTCCTCCTCCTACAAGGCTTTCACCTGTTAAATTACTTTCTTAAATGTTTCCCTATTCTGAGTTTTTATTTTTTCCTTTGTATTCACAGTTCCAGATATTTTCAGATGTAACTTGAGATTCCCTGTAAGTTTACAGGTTCTTTCCTCATCAGGCTGTGAAGTCACATGTGTACTTTGGAAAGTGAAAATACTTGGATCATATTTGTTTTTCAAGTATTTATCTTTTTTCCCTAGCATTGGTGTGTCCAACCGTGCCACCTTCTGTTTTCTGCTCCCAGAACTAAACACTTGCAGAAAACGTTGACAAAACGTTTTGTGCTTAGGAAGCCAGCTGGGACTTGCATCCTCATTTAGCTCTTGAGGTTAAAATTAGACCCCTGCTTGCAAGGTTCTGAAGGTCTTTGTCTAATTCCAAACAGCCAGGTGATCTGCTTGGGAAGTAAAAATTCTGAAAAAAAACCCAAACCCAAACAGTAACAGAATCTTAATCTCATAAAACTCTAAGTGATTTTCTTAAGACAGATTTGACACTATTAAGTTGCAGTGCTCAAGTGAATTTGAAGTGTTGGACTGTAATGCATACCAGCAGTCAAAGGCAATGTTGCATGTTAAGGCTCTGCCATCTTCCAGCTTTACACTGATAAAGGATTAGTGCAATGCTTTCTCGAGAGCATCAGCAGCCAGATCCAGACTTACCTGTAGTCAGTGCAAGTTTTTCTGGTTTTCTAGGGAGAGTTCTGCAACACCAAATGTCTCAAACACTTATATG
>Ga0181612_148613_pt1 | contig 10651 bp, 6 predicted proteins | sample HoacroProtozoa21_FD_119630 | JGI IMG/M metagenome (GOLD analysis project Ga0181612, IMG submission 119630) | Hoatzin crop microbial communities from Cojedes, Venezuel. Combined Assembly of Gp0051906, Gp0051904, Gp0051908
ACAGCTGAATCTACGTTCTAGTTCTATGATTTTATTCTATTCTATAATAAATCTTTATAACCAATCTCTAACAGTCATCGACTGCCCTGGAGACTTGACCAGACTGAGTAAATTTCTGTGTTATTCTGTAGGCTCACGTAACACCTGATCTTTTTGATGTATGTGGTTTGTAGTTATTCTGTAGTTAATGAGATACTATGCCAATACTTCTGTACTTACACTAGAGTGCAGTTCTAGAAAATTGTTCAGCAGTATCTCTTAAAAAAAAGGTATCAGGTGGCAAAGCACATATTTCTGGCTCCTAGCCTTAGTTTCTAACTGATTTTTGTAGGGCTCTCTTAAAGTGGCTTGATAACTGTGGACGCGGAGGGGAGGTGTGGAGGAGGTAGCAGCACCGTGTTACAAAGAAGCAGCTGGTGTTTCCTGGACCACAAATTGAGAAATGAATTTATGCTAAAAAGTTTTAAATTAAATCGGGTTTTTAAGAAAATTGTTCAATTCAGTTGCTAAAATAATGTTAATTTCCTCTTATTTTTAGGTAACTTATGAAGCTATTAAAATACCCAAGTGGTCTTCTCTTTCAGAAATGCATCCAGTAGACTATTATTCATCTTACACGAAGAATTGCACAGGAGAGTTTACAAAGCAGGAAGTGAGAAATATTAGAGCATTTTATTATGCTATGTGTGCGGAGACAGATGCCATGCTAGGTAGGTAATGTTTCATTATGCAGTGGGTTTTCTTGTCCTGATTTTTTTAAAATGCTGATAGGGCTGTTCTTCTGGAAAAAAAAGAATCACACTTTAGATCTGGGAGTAAGTCACATGGGTGTTGCTTAATCCATCTATATGATAAATAACGGGATAGCTTTTAAGGCTATTGCAAGGTGAATTCAGAGCATGCTGAAAAGTACTGACAACCATCAGTGAGAGACCCTGCAAAAGCCCAGTAAATGGAGCAAAACGCTGCTTGACCCATGTGCAAGGGGAACTAAATACTCTTTGATGAAGTGCTAACTGAAATAATGGAAACAATTGTGAAGGGGACAGACCAGCAAAGCAAAGCTGAAAGGAAAGAAAAATTTTAGGGCATAAGCAGTTTCACTGGAGATTGATTTCAAATGTATAGACTGGATGACAGCTATTACACATAGACTAAACAGTAAGGTTACCTTTGAAGTCTGCCTTAGCAGCACATTATTGAAAGCTAAGAAGAAGAAAAAAAAAATGAAGAATTCTGACTATCTAATTAATTTGGATTAAGGTCTACATACCTAAAAATTAAAATGTAAATTGGTCTTCATTTACAGTATTTTATTTCTTGATTTTAAAAGAGACCATGAAAGAATAAGAATTTCCTTGCATTGTAATATAGAATTCATTAATAAATAACTGGTCTTTTTAGCAATGTTAGAATTACAAAGTAATTTAAAAGACACAGAATTAGTCGTCCACATTTTATGAAAGAAAAGAGATCAATGGGAGCCTGACAGTTTTAGAGAATGAGGGTATTGCACAGTATCTGCAGTGGGGTTTAATTTGATAATGTATTTTAAGTTTTTAACTAGTCTGTTTAAGCAAGAATCATCTTAGTGTTTTGATGTTAAAGATGTGTAAGTGCTTTCTTCATTGTGGACTTCACTGATCATGGCCCTGTCTTCGCTGCACAAATGTATATCCAGGGGTCTCCTGCGAGGATATAGGCACAGGAAGGAGAGAATTCCACTGATTATGTGTAAGGTGGACAGCGTCAAAAGTCTTCCACGCTAAATGTAGTCGCAGGCCTTCTGCTGACCTATGTTACTGCTGTTGAAAGAACTATTATTAGTTATGCTAGAAGTGACAATAGCGAAAATGCAGCTTGTCCTCTGGTGCATCCTTGCCTTTTGAACAGTTTATGATTGTTGTTCAGTGCTCTCGACACTTCATTTGGAACCAGACTCCTGCAACTCATTGATGAGTCTACATTATTCTGGTCCCTCTTCTGTGGCAGAGAGAGGCGTTTCCAGCCCTCCATCTAGGATTCCTTGGGGTTTGCATGCTGCTTTACAGGTACAGGAGTTGGAAGGAATATTTTGAAAGTATCCTTTTCAGTATCTTTTTCTTGTTGCAGGTGAGATTATTTCAGCTCTGACAGATACTGGGCTTCTTAAAAGAACAATTGTTATATTTACGGCAGATCATGGAGAACTTGCAATGGAACACCGGCAGTTCTACAAAATGAGCATGTATGAAGGAAGTTCCCATGTTCCTCTTTTAGTTATGGGGCCAGGTGTAAAAGAACAGCAGCAAGTACCACATGTGGTATCTCTCGTGGATATATATCCTACTATGCTTGGTGAGTTAAGTCATTTCAAATGATTTTTTTTTTTCCCACTACTATTATTATTATGCATCGGTATTATAGTTGGAATTACATCTCCACTTGGTGAGGCAATGTAGTAACGCAACAGGAGATAACTTATCTGTGGAGCATAAGTACGGACTTAATACAAAATGCTAAATATGGATGTAAAAATTAAATAAAGGAGCTGATGATGTTTCTCAGTACTATATCTGTCACCAACACAATTACAGTGAAGGATTATATATAGGATTACCTGTTATTAAAAAAAGGTGATAAAAATCAATCAGATGTGTTTTAGATATGCGTAATTCTTAATAGCCTTCATACCTAACAGTTCACTATAGAAATTACAGTGTAAATGCATCCAGAGATGAGATTAAACTTGAAAAAAAATTTGACAGCAGCTTCATTAGCTTATCAGAGGACTATGCTTTATGAAGGGTCACGTGGAAGAAACATGGTAAAGACATTGTATAGCAAATGTACAGTTGATACGGGCAAGCACAGTAAGGTATGATAATGGGCATCCATTCTTACCTGCTTGGATTTGGAAATAGTCATTATGGGGCAGAGAAACAAATAAAAAGGACTGACATCGAAATACTTACACAGAGATGGAAATTACTTTTGAGAGTGAATTTTTGAACAGTTACCTGTGATAAAGCATGCTGCAGATGAACCTCATTGGAACTAAACATTAGGTGAAGTAGCCATTTCTGGGCTTTATCTGGGATCTTTTAGGCTACTGATCAGAAAAATGTTCTTTTCAAGGCAGTCTGCAAAGCTGTCTTTAAGAAGTGTCATGTACACTGCAATCACCTGAGACAATGTGGGCCAGTAGATAAAACTGTAGTTCTGTCAGCAAAACCCAGTAAAAATCCTTTTGTATATGAAGTTGGTTTTCTAAAACCAGAACAAAAGATATTGATCTGCCTGTATGTTCTTAGAACTTTTGAAGCAGTTATCCCCTTGAAAATAGGATATAATCTGAGTAGTTTTCTCTTCCAAATTTGATATAAAATTTCTTATATATATATATAAAGCAGTCTGTGTTATATATGGTTCTTGCAGAAGTTGTGGTATTGTGTGTAGAGGTAAAAATCTCTTTTTTTTCTTCTTTGTGCCTTTTCCCCAAATAACATAATTAGTCAGGTGGTTTAATACCCTTCCGTCTTGTTCTTTTCCTCCTTTTTTTTCTTCCCAGAACTCTGTGTTTACAAGTCCTTTCCTTCAGTTCTGTCACTTCCCCTTTCCTGTAATCTGAATGTCAAAAAGCACACATACATGAAGATGAATGTGAAAACATGAAGAACCATCTCTGTCATTTACTACCGCTTCAGGCTGCGTGCTACTGCTGACTAGTGAGGAAACAGATTTTAAGTCTTTTTTTCATGATAAATGTAATCCCTTCACTTTGCTTCCTCTCAGGGCAGTGATCTCTCTTAAAGACCCCATCCAAATGCTTTACTGAACAATTCCTCCTTTACTGACTTGATTAGGCGCACCTGGTAGCAAGTGTGGTATGTTTTGATTCCAGCAGAATCAGTGTGATAGGGATATTTCAGCCAGGAGCGTAACAGCTCTTCCGTTTTTGACCAGGATGTAGTATAACCCTTCCTCCAGAGAGCACTGGCTTTGTTGGTCTGCATGGAAGTACCTTCAGATCTCTGTTGGAAAAGCAGGAGCTACTGAAGGTGCCGGCCTGGAGCATTCTTTGCATGTGGTGAATGCAGTTACTGCAATTAATAGCATTACTGGGTTAGGATGACTGAAGAGGAAGGCCTTTTTATTTACTAGAGGAAGATTTACAGATTAATGACAGGTATATATGCTGTAGAAACAGATGAGAAAATGGAAGATACGTGCTGATGAAGAAAAGTCACCTGTAGGCAATCTATAAGCACTATCACCATTCAGCGTAAAACAGAAGATAAAATACTGCCATAGTGCTCTGTGAAATGGAAGGTGTTGAATTTTGAATGACTTGCATGCTGTGTTCAGTAGGGTGATTAAAAATAGTGATACTGTCATACCACATTTTTAGGGCATGCTGAAGTTTAGGTAACATCCTTGGGATTCTCAACTATGTTTTTCAGAATGTCTCTGAGAGATCTTTGCAGCCTCTTAATACTGACCTGGTCTTTGGGAGCCTTAGAGACACTTGTGATGTAAGGTGATACTGAGGAGATTATTCAAGTTGCAGCGTCTAGGGGCCGTCTAGTAGGCTGTGAAGTCATCTGTCGCATTAAAGGATTTCAATGAGTCTGATAAGCAGCAAGGGGGAAAAGCCCTCCCGTTGAGTCAGGAAGTTCAGAGCGGACCTCTTTGCTTCCTAAACTTCTCAGAGAGGAGCCTACGTGTGGCTGGATTCACTCCAAATCCCAGACTTGGTCAATGGCTTATGTCTAAGGGGTTAGGTGTGTAGCTGCTTGTCAGAGTCAACATTTGCCTGTCAGAGCCCTCCCAGGGACTTTCGGTGAGACAGTTGTGCAAAGTTGAAACAACAGGTAATTTATGCAAGCGGCGAGTATCACAGATTCAGGATTGCTGTTGATAAATGCACTGTCTGTCTACAAAAATTGAGCTCGTTAATAGTTCAGTGCTTTAGTTAATATTGTTTTCCGGCGGATACATCTGACAAAGCTGGAGGCGTGACTCTTACCAAAAGGGCATCCCTTCTTGGGGGGTCAAAGAGGTCCAGGCCTGTTGACCTGTCCGTCAGGTAAGGTTTTCGCTTGACTCCTCCTCCAAAAGAGGGTGTTCAAGTGTCAGTTTTATACATTTGAAAAATCTTTGGAAGATCTTGGTGGGGTGGGAGTACGTCAATTATTATGTGTTGGTTGGCTCTTGGCATAGCATTTTGTGTCATCAGAAGCGGGACTCAGCATTTTGGGGTGCCCTGGGGGCAGGGAGCTTGCTACATGTTTGCAGGGGCCTTCTCATCTTTAACTGAAGCAACATCTGGCTGTGAAGTGTTAGTTCGCTTCACCCCAGGTGTCACACAGTTGATCTGAGTGTTGGGCCGTCACCTGGTACTTCTGTCCAATAAGATGATCCAACCTTGTTGTTCAAGTCAAACCGCTCCCTTTTGTTAACTCTTTGGTGTTTGACACACGGTTCTGAGCAAGTCCTCCTCAGGCAGCAAGAAGTCCCAACAAGGCCAACAACCCAAATCATCCAGTGTTCTCCATCTGTGCACTGTTTCGATACCACCCCTGATACCATATTTATCTCCAGATCTACCAGAGAAACAAGTGGCTCGGTTCCTCAGTTTCCCCACCAGGCATAGGTGATAACCATAATGGCCACCGTCTGTGAAGTGTTTTGTTATTCACTGATCAAGAATGCTGCATAGGAGCTTAGAACCGTTATTGTCAAAGAAAGGAGTGGTTAGACCATGTTGGATGTGGAGCTTTTAGGGTCCTTTCATGCTATCACAATCTCTTCCTCTTGCCTGAGGTGGTTAGAGCAGAAGGGTATAAAAACATGATTTAAAAAATAAAAAAGCACCACCTGTCACTGGAGGCTAGCACAATCGAGTTTAACATCTGTCAAAGATTGACTTAGACATAGCTGGCACTGCTATGCCAGTCAAGATGGTAGACACCTCTCCTTGAAAAGTTCCTTAAGGATGTTTTTTATTACCTGCGTGTTTTTGGGTTCCTGTGTTCTACAACAAGAGTAGTTAGGAATGCGTGTTTTATTATTGCAATAGCATTTATGTTCAGACACCTGTAGCATTACATTAGGCTTTTTTAATCACAATAACTGCAGTAGCGTTCTGACTCTGTATATCTTTGCTTAGACATAGCAAGAATTCCTGTCCCGCAGAACCTCAGTGGATATTCTCTTATACCGCTGCTACGTGGAAAGGCTGAAAACGAAGTGTCACCCGGAGCGCCTCGGCCCCCGTGGGTGTTGAGCGAGTTCCACGGATGCAACGTGAATTCTTCCACGTACATGCTTCGAACTGGCAAATGGAAATATATCGCGTACTCAGATGGCTGTTCAGTACTTCCACAACTGTTTGGTATGTTACAGCTTCTATGTCCTGACTGACTGATTAATTTACTTAACTGCAAATTGGCTCTTAACTGACTTTTTGTTTGTTCCAGACCTTTCTGCAGATCCAGATGAGCTAACAAACGTTGCCATAAAGTTCCCAGTAATTGTGCATTCCTTGGACAAAATACTCCGCTCTGTAGTAAATTACCCAAAGGTTTCTTCTTCTGTTCAGGAGTATAACAAAAGACAGTTTATGAGCTGGAAACAAAGTTTGGGTCAGAATTACTCAAATGTTATTGCGAACCTTAGGTGGCATGAAGACTGGTTAAAGGAACCAAAAAAATACGAGAATGCAATTGACAGGTGGCTTGGTCAAAGTGAGTAAACAAACCAGCCTAGATTTAGTATGATTGAGGATATGAAGACATTCTGCATTTGTAATACTGTGCTGTATTTCAAGTGTTAGACTTACTGTCTGATGTAAGCTACTGAAAGCAAAGATGCCCAAACAATTACCACTTTGTGTAAGAAAGCCAAAAGCACTTTATGTAACTAGCCAGCACAACAAATCTAGGTTTTTACATGCTATAACTCTGTAATACAGAAGTATACATAGGAAGGGTAGTACGTAAGTACTAACTGTGTGTATGGAATATTTACCTGGTTGCAAAAAGACAGGGTATTAAGCATGAGAATGCAACAGGAATTTCTGTCTCTAAGGCCAGACTAAAGCAGGGATTATAAAATTCAGTGTAGTGTAGTGAAATGTGCTGGACCCCACTTTCCATCAAGACGGATTTTAAGTCCACAATGAATCTATGTTCTTCCACCTTAGAGAGGCTGTTGTGGTTGCAATACAGTCAAAAAGCTAACAACTAGTACTGGTCTGAACACAGATGCAGTTTATTCATGTACTTCCTATGTCAGCAGTTTATACATGATTGACTCGCCATCTTTTCAATGTCTGTCTTCTGACCTCTTGCTTTTGGATCTGGTACTTACCCCTCCTTGCTGTTTAAAACTTCGTAATATGCATAGGCTACGAATTGAACATGTGTGCAGGTGAAAAGCACTCTGGGCTCTGGTCACTGTGGGAAATTAAAAACCAGCAAACACCTCTGATGAAACCTGAGAGCTGAGCAGTTCTCTGAAAGGCAATAGTGTGATTTGCATAGTGTAAGATGAAAACTGCTTGAATAAATGTCCGTTATGCAGTTAGATTCTGACAGTCAATCTTTCAATGTGCATCAACAAGTGGAGAACTGGAACCTGCAGTGTACACAGAGGAGATACAATTGAAGCGTGCAGCAAAAAGTCAACATAAAAATACTATTTTATGTTTTTCTAGGTATGTGGTAAAAAAAACCAAAGCAGTTTTGGAAGAAAGTAAGGTTTAGCTAGTAACTCTTCTGCTTAAGGAAGAATGTAATTGTTGCAGCATTTACATTTACTTACTTTTTATCACATTTACTGCTGCTATAGTAACAATTCAGGATGAGATTATACTTCATACCTAAATGCTTTCTGGAATCTGTAATGAAATACTCGGGAGTGGCAGTAGGCTAGTAAAAATAAACATGAAAAATATATGTCTTTTCTGATGGCTAGCTAGATGCTCTACATGCATTTTGTAAACTACGTACCACACTAGAATTCAGTACATATTTATGAATATTTTAGCTGTTTTGTATCATTGTGTTTGTGGAACATTAACGCTAACCTTATACTGTTTACCGCTACAGTAGAATTTTTCCCCCCCTTTTTTTTGTAGAGAAGCAACAAATTAACAGCTAAAATAAACCATCAAACACTGTAGCACATGTCATCAGAATTCTTGCTAAAATGAGTTCAGATAGTGATGAAGTAATGTCAACAAAAAACACGTCTTAGCAGTGTAATGTAGAATGGCTGCATAGGAAGAGAGCATAAATATATCCATAAGAAGGCTCATTTATCAGGAAAAAGAATAAATAAACTGTTTGCTTTCCAGAGGTCTGGGTAGAACACAGTACGTTGTACAGAATACAGCAGAATATGGTGAACTGGATGTGTTTTGTGTGTGTGCTTCTTTTAGTGACTGAATGTTTAAAGAAATTACTAGGGAAAATTGTATTTTGTCGGTTCTATGGACAGTGCTTCCTTTAAAGACACGAGCTTTTCAGGTGTACTTCTTCATAAGTGTTAGACTTACAAAAGTGCAGTTTGTGATACTTTGTGAAATGGAAAAACAAACTGGAAAACTAAACTTCTTGCCGTAATACCTTGCAACAGCTTCTTGTGTCACGACTTCTTGTGTCACAGGCTGTCCGCAGAAGCCCAGTGCTCGGGGCCAGGTTTCCAGATCATGAGGGAAACCCCAGGAATGTACCAGCTCACAAAGCAGAGCTAGAATGTCAGGAGGCAGGGATGCAGCCACACAAGGTGATTCTGTGGCGCGTGAGCCAACCAGCAGCCATCGGGTCCCGAGTCAGTATGTCTGGTCCAGTACTTCTTTTTGTGTCTGGTCTTCTTAAAATGCTTATTTAAAAAGAAAACATCGACTTGTATGTTAAAATCAAATCTTTGACTTTTGCATATTTATTTTTTGTGTGTGAGTGAACCTTTGTTCTGAAGAGTTAGAAGGAGAGAAGGCAAAAGCCCCTTAATGCCTTCCTGCCTCCGTTTGCAGTAAACAGTCTGCTTGTGTTGGTACAGAAATGGGCTAATTTAAGTCCAAACCAGATACATTTAACCATGTGCTCATATTCAGTTACCCTGTCTTAGTTATACTAATGCATCTCCATTATTGTAACATAAGTAAATGAGGTTTGCAACGTGCAAGGTTGGCCACTTAACAAAGGAAAAAAAAAATCTGTTTTTCAGACATGCTCCACAGGTTACGCAGTATTACCGCTGACGAGACGCTATGGAATGAAGGGGAGAAGGCAGGCTGGAATGGCAGCAGGATCAAGTGTAGTTATTAGGTGTAGCCAGGTCAGCGCAGCCTCTTCAGCTTTACCCGAGACTACAAGGGGCATTGGCCTGATCCGCTTCTGAACCCTGCTTCTCTCCAAGTGCTTATGAAGGCAGGAGAGGTGCCACTGTCGTGATGAACAAAAAGGAAGTTACTTTTGTAAATACAAGTTCTTTGTGGTCACTGGAGAGGTAAGAGGCTGCCACTATGAATTTGCCGGTGAATCACTTGAAAATAACCAGCAGGGGCCTTTGTCAGGGTAAGTAGCCTGGTCAGTAAGGGAAAAATAGGTGGGGAGATCAGACTTAGAACACACTTGGGCAGTGGCCTGTCTGATCATATTGTAAGCAAGCTGTGGAAACAGAGCCTAGACAAAATGACTGTAAGCTAGGTTAACAACTGGCTAAAATCAAACTTGGTAGTAATTAAAAAGTGGTAAGGCTGAGCAAACAAGGTCTGCGAGAGTTTGGTGCAGTACTGTTTCATACTTCTTTAGTAAGCAATTTGAATGCAGGAGTAGGCACTTTTTTCCTTATTAAACATGAGAAAATGCACCCTGGGAGAGCTATCAGCACTTCCAAGGATAGGCTAAAATTCAAAGTAGTCTCAATTAGCGGGGGGGGAAAATGATCTGGAATCAGTCAGGCAAAATTCATCATGGACTCGTTAAAGGTCAAAATAAAAAGGAAGGGGAAAAGCACTAAAATGGTGAACAACAAACTGTCTAGGATGCAGTTTTGCAGGAAGAAAAGCCCCAAGCGCCTGAAGATTTTACAGAACCAGAAGCAAAGCGTGAATTGACAGCATGATGCGGTGACACGGGAAACAAGTGATGTTCAAGACCAATTTAGAGGAGTGTTGTAGGCAAGACATGGACAATTATTCTTCTTAACGCTAGTGAATCCTCAGAGTGTCGTCTCTGCTTTTTTGTGGCTTTTTTGTTTTAAGAAGATGTAAACATGAGAGAATTCGGAGGAAAGTAATATAAATAAGTGACTTGTGAATCACATTAGGTTTGTTTCAGCCGTCAGAGGAACCTTGACAAGTCCTCGGCTATCAATAAGGTGCTCGTAGGAGCACAGCACGTGCTGCCACCGAGAGCAGAAAAAGAAATTTCTCCGTTCTTCAGGCAGGGCTGTTCTGGTGAATTATATGAAGAAGAAGGAACTGCAAGCGGTTAAACACTACAACAGCCTGACCAGAGAAGCCATCTAAACTCTGTCAGTGGAACTTACTGAAAATAAGTTGAAAATACTGGTCAAGAGCGGCCAAGGTACGTGTGATGCTGCAGTGGGTCAGGGAGCTGGACCAGATGCCCCCAGGATGCTCTCACAGCCCCTCTTGGTG
>Ga0181612_142764_pt1 | contig 10650 bp, 3 predicted proteins | sample HoacroProtozoa21_FD_119630 | JGI IMG/M metagenome (GOLD analysis project Ga0181612, IMG submission 119630) | Hoatzin crop microbial communities from Cojedes, Venezuel. Combined Assembly of Gp0051906, Gp0051904, Gp0051908
AATATTTGGCTATGGCTGAAGCAGACTTCAGCACTAGGTGTAAGTTTTTATTTCTTTTAGCACAGCATTTACTAATGCATCAAATCATAAAACCTTTGAATTTTCTACGTTGCTAGGTAGACATCACCTACGTTGCTAGGTAAACATCTCAGGGTTTTCCTGTATTTTTTCATTAACTAACATCTTTGGAACAAGATTAATCTACAGTGCCCTTTGAGATAAATCTTACCAATCTGGCCTTCTATATGTTATTAGCCCACTACTAAACACAAACATTGTATTGTGTTGAATAGCTGCAGCGTCAAGGAAAAATCAGGCAGAAAGGAGGACTCAGAAACAAGCGCGGCTGGATTGCAACACAGAATGTAAAGACATCGCAGTACTTTACCGTGAGTGCCCACAAGCACGTAACAGATGACAGATTAAGTAGTTTATTTGTTACTGCTTGCTCCAAATGTGTTTCTGAAAAAATTCTGCTCTCTCTCCCAAGTTTTTTTTTTAATGCCCACACAAACAAAAACCGAACCAAAATCAGAAACTCAACATGAATATTTGTTCATAAATTCTGTATGGTTTTTTTTAAATATTTTCTTTAAAAATTCAAATCACAAGGGATTACTTTAAAGGCAGAACTGGTGGAAATAAAAGGCAGAACTCAAACTCATCACTACATAATGAGAAGCTGTTACTATCAAAACCAATATTAATGACATTCTAAAGGGTATAAAAAGTCCTGTGACATCATTATAGGAGATTTGAAAAATATAAACTTTGCAGTAAGGATGTGAGCTGTTGTCTGACACGTCGTAATTATCTTCCAGTAGAAATACTACTATAACAATAAGTCTTGTTTTGAACATGAACACTGTTAGAAAAATTATTTTTCTGTAAAATGTTTTAAATATCATTTAACTGATATTTAAGAGAAACAATATTAAAAACTATTTGACATTTAACTGAAAGCAATGAAAACAATACAGTAGATTTATAAGACTACAATTTTGTTTAAAAATTAGTTTGACAATTCAAGGTCTCTGGACATTTGTATGTTATGATTTTTCTTCTAAAAGTAAGACTGGTTTGTATTACATTTTTAGCATGCAACATATGTTTATCTTTTTAAGATAATAAATTCATCACCATACATTGCCAAATATTTTTTGACAATAAATTGGAATACAGTAGCATTATTTACACTTGTCTGAATTTTGTGTTATCAGCATAGACTTGATACTTATTAAATGGCCAGCCACTTGCAAGAATACGTAAGGGCCAGGAGAAAACGAGTTATCTTTCTTCTCCCACAATCAGACTTTTACTCGTACGCTCAAAACGAACCAGTAACACCCAAACCTAAGTTACAAAACAGCTCCAAGTCAAATGAGGCTTTCCAACACAGTTTTACTTGATAGTAAACCAAGATCAGGTTTGAAGTTGCTCTGAGTTAAAAACAAAAGTAAAGACAATTTATAAACACTACTTAATTGTAGATTTCATCTGAAAAAAATGTTTTCTTGGAGACAGTAACAGCCCTCCCACAAGAGTGCAGCAACTCTAAATGCCTCCTACTAGTTTCCTATCCTGAAAACCCCACACTTAACCAGAACGGCACAGCCCACCACCACAAAGCTTTTACAGATGCTAAAACGAAGCCTCTGCCCTCAGCATGATGTTTGTTGCCATTAGAACAGCTGCAGATCCATTGACACCTTCTCCAGTGAAGTATTTAGCACACTGAGTGGTTTAATTGCATGTGAGTGCAGAAACAGAAGGGAAACTATAGTTATTTTAGTTATTTTTTCTAAAATCTAACATGACAGCTATCTTTAAAAGGACTATTTGGAAAAGAACAAAATTCTTGTAGGAGATTTTAAAAAAACATCCAGCACTTCAAATGCCTTCTTGCTGCTAAATCCTAACTTAAACTAACAGTCTCCCATTTCAAAAGGAGTAAATGAGAGATCAAACAGCTAAACAGATCTACATACTGTGCCTAGCAGAAAAAAACCCCAAGAAATACAATATTGATTGCTGTTCCTGCCATCCTAGCAAATATTAAAAATATACATTTTTTTTGCCTGTTAGGTTTCCTAAAAATATTTCTTATGAGATTTACGTGTTGCTTGAAGAACAAGCCTCCATGCTCAAGAGATTAAATCATTTTAGGCATCTCATCTATCTCTCTTTAATACCTTTAAATACAAGGAAGGTAGACCAGTATTTGATAAAAGCAACCTCAAGAGGTAGTAAAGCATCAAACAGCAAAACATTAATTACAAGACCAAGAAAGATCAGGCTGTTCCTGCAACAGACATGACAAAAATACTGCAGTAGTCTGGACTGTGGAGAGTTCTGAACTTTTGACACATCTTAACAGCTAAATGCTATAGCATTCCGGACTAAACGTGTTTTGCCCAGACAGAACAGTGTCACTAATTTAGAATTTTCAGCACACAATCAAGATTGCTGCCATATGCCTTTGCTGATGGAATTAGAACTTACTATCTTCACCTTGAGCTGGTAGACAAACCTCTGTGACACTCTCTAGCCGAAGTCAAATTTTCATACTAGAATTCCTTCTCTAGGGAAAAAACAAAGTGGGGGTACAGGGGATGGGACAGGGACAATTTCTGTCTGTGCCAGAAAGGAATAAACCTAAAGAAACATCTGGATCTGGAAATTTAGGATACAGTGCTGTCTCAGATCAGAGCTTTCAAAACTACCCACGATCTGGTATGAGCCACACCAAACATACCACGTACGTGCACAGCTGCACCAACTCCTAACAGCCTTTCCTCGCTCTGCCTCTGGATACTGCTACTTGGAAGTGTACCACCACAGGCAGGCTGTTGGTTTCTACATCATTACACAAAGCCAGAGCAAAGCATGATAAGATAGCAAGCACCAAGCTGCTGAGGTGAGAGGTACCTTCAGTGTGCCTTATAGGAAAAGCAGCGTACAAAAGTCAATGGCTGAAAGAGAAAATCAGCAGCACAGAGAGTTGGGTTTTTAGTACACAGGTCAGCAGCCCCATTTGGCCCTGAAAGTCAAGAGCTGCAGCTGCATTTATCATGATGGTAATGATTAAAACTAAATTTAGCAGCTCCGCCTAAATCATCGTCCCCTGCTAGGACAGCAACAAAAAGCAGAGAAGGGTAAAAGGACATATCCAATAGCACTGGACTATGAGGCAGCAGGTGTCCCTAAGGGAAAACTAAGACCACTAGCATGCAATTCAACTTTAGTCTTCCTATGGCATACAGTACCAAATTAAAAACATTAAGAGCTGAATGGTTAACTAATAACATAAATGCAGCACAGAGAAAACCAGGAAAAAACACATGAACTCAAAGCCCAGGCAGCAAGAGGATGATCAAACCCCTTCTTAGAGGGCCAAAACTAACTGAGGAATATCTCTCCGATATCTCTTTTAAGAAATAACAAAAGGCAGTAAAACCAAAAGGTTTGATTTTACTACTGAATTTGAAATAAATCTAGAAAATCCTGAATTCACAAAGAACAGATCTACACTAGATTTCTGTGATATTTATATAATTGTTGGTTAAACATTATACACACTTTTTAAACAATTCAACCTGGTATCAAGCATATACCGCCAAAGAACACCTACATAGACAGGATATTTACAAAAACTCCATAAATTCATTACTATCAACAAAACATTTACACTAACATATAAATTTAAGCTATATAAAAAGATAAACAAATCTATGGTATTTCATATGCTAACAAAATATTAACAACAGTAAACCAGTAAAAGGAGAATGAGCTTTACAGTGTGTCTGGTTTTGCTATACATTTTCTGTTAATTCCTTTAACATATACACTTCATGAACAGAATGTACACAGGAATGTAATAAAAACCTTTAATGCTATTAAAACCAAGCTGAGATGACAGAATGAAAGCTGTTAAACACCCTACTAAGATATGCTTCAGAAACATTCCATTACAGAAAGTTTGCTGTTCTCAGGAAAGAATTAGCAGTGAATTCTTAAATTCCAGAGAAAGTTAAAATTTATCTATTTTCTCACTGGAAACATATAGAAAGATTTCCAGTGGTAATGTACCCAAAGTTCACATTAACATGGCATTATTTAGAGACGGATGTAAAGGTCCTTTATGGGTAAAAGGGAGTAAGTGAACCTCAAAAACAGAATAAAAACCAAACGACCCAGGTGACACATGCGCAGATATGACTGACTGAATATTCTTTAGCTACCATTGATAAAGCATTCTTTCAGTTAATTTTCTTAATGCCCAATGCCATGCTTATTTCAGGAACAGTAAGCTTACCTTTCCTTTCGGTCCAGATTGCTTAAAATATGAAAAAAGAAAAAAAACCATAAGATGCAAAGCATCACGTGTTGCACATCGCTAAATTCAAAACTTGTTAAACTGTTTCATTGCTTCTTGCACTCACTGGACTACTTTTCAAATGAGCATTATTACATTTCACAGCATTTTCGTAACAGTAATTATAAATGCACACACAAATGTTACTTCACAGACAGCAACTGTCAGTGGTCCGAGCACTACACTGTCGTGTCCCTATTTCAGTGCGTAAAATTTGATAAATTCTAAACTCAGCCTGGTTGTCTCACTTAATTCACTGCCATGGAGAACCTGATATGACAGAATCCTAATTCATGAATTAAGATCAAGGCTCACTTCCAATTCCTGATTGCCGTGCAAGAGGACAAAATTAATTTACAGAACAACATGTTTCCAACCATTCAAAGAATATTTAAGTGTTTGAGGAAAAAACTTTCAGAAAGCACTACCTAAATATTTAGGAGAGCACATGCCATTAACCACTGGACAGAGAAGCGTAAACAGAAGCAACCAGCCTTCTTCTGAGGTTTTGGCTAAAAAGAATTTCCAAAAATATTTAACAATTAGGGCCACTAGTTTCAGAAGTGTCTCCTTTAACATCAATAAATGTAGCTGGTGCTCACCGCTCAAGTCCTCTGTATACCAAGATCGATATAAAAATAGACCTAACTAAGCACAGCACGAAGACAACTTGAAAACAGTATCTTTACCTCTCACCTTTTCAAAACTTGCAATCTGGAATGCTGTAAGCTTTTAATCTACGTGGCTGTTCCTCCCAAATATCTAAAGCCTAACAAACTTCTGTTGTGTGCATTACACTAACACTACTCTAAAACAGAACAAACTCAAACTGTTTCCTGTTTTACCTCAGTCAAATTAAACAGAATGATGATATTACAGAGTAATATAAACTCATTCTCCATTCCTTTTCACAAACAGAACACTTACTAGAATAGAACAGTCTCTGTTACCCAGAGAAATGGCAGGACTGAAAGCAAACCAGATAAGAAGGTAATCCTGATAATCCTGCTGAGTGCAGAATGAAAACACATTCAGTCTCTGCAGTGCTCTGGGTTCTGGGAAAACAGTAAAGGGAATTGAAAACTGAATGTGACCACTGCAACTTAGACAGGGGTGGGGGTAATTAGTCAATGCTGCATGAAAGTGGGGAAAAAATTGCTTCCAACTGGAGCTAGCCTTTACAAACAATAAACGCTGTTTTTGTGTAGGTCACATCTGAGTTTATAAATCCAGTCAGATCTAAACCACATCCATGTGGAGCCATATCCAGTATCTTTGTATCCTTGGCAGTTAATACGTAACTTGGATTAACTGTTTATAGGTGCTGTAAAGAGTCCAACTGTTAAGAATCATAAATTTTAATGCTAAGGATACTTAAAGGCAGGAAGAAGATTCCAGAATGCCTGATACTGTACACTGTCATTACATTAGATGCCTCGCTTGTTTTAAAATCCCATATTAATATAATGCATTTAAAAGAATTCTCACTTTTACATCTCAGAAGGATTAAGAAATGAGAATCCTGGACAGATCCAGGAATCAAAACAATCAGTGTCCCTATGAATTGCTTCATGCAGCTCATGCGTAAGATTTGCTAGACATGCTGTACATGCATGCTATTCCAATGCCAAGTCTTAGAGAACAGTTAGTCAACAGCATAAGACAGAACTATGCGTCCATTAAATCAAGCAAAATAGTTTGAACCAACTAGAAGACTATAGGCTAAGCTGTATCCGAATATCTGTTGTATCAAAAGTGAACAAATTTTAATTTCATCCCCAGGTTCCACTGGAAAAAAACAAGAATAATGTTTATCAAAATACTGTCTTGAAATGCCCAATTTTGTTGTACTGGAAACTTATATTTTAAATATGAATGCAACAGATATTCAGCCAGAATTTAAATTAACATGCACGTGCAAAAAAGTCTGAGAAAAAACTAAGAAATATAGTACACACCACAAGTTCCAAATTCAACTTAATAAAGAAATTACAATTAAGTTTCATAATTAGCTTGCACTGTGTGACACCTTCCTCACTCAAAGAATCTAGTATAATTAACAGAATCTGTAACACCAGTGCCAGAGCATCAATCTGCTCAGACGCAATGTAGTTATGTTTTTGGTTTTGGTTATCCTTTCAATAATCCACTACAGATTTAAGAACAATATGTTAGGTTGGTTACAACTATTTTCCCCATGTTGTTACTGATCACCATACCATAAAACAATTCTACAAATGCAAACAACGTAAAAGAACACACCTTTGTGTTGCCTGTAAATTAGTATAAGAAAAAAACCCTACACTTTAGAACTCTATTTCCATGCTACCAGCTTTTCTTTGTCTCAATACATATCTAGAATTTTATTCTTGGTTTGCCACACACATCATCTGTACATACTCCTTTCTGAGGAGATACCCATCAGAATTTACTTTTAAACTCAACTATTGTCCAATGTTATTAAAAACTAGGAAAAAAGTTCCCAAACAACTAAAAATATATGACCAAAAAAACCTAACCACTTTACATGCACTGGAATTTTGTATTAAGAACAGTTTTAAACAGTCCTACTTTAGGTTTGGTTTTTTTTCAAACAACTATTGTCTTCTCATTCATAAACGTCCATTTTCCATATCAAATAGCCTTGAGATTCCCCTTCTTTGTTAATTAAAAGTATGGCAGGCAGCCATGTTCTATTAATTTTCAATCCTCTAACTCAGAAAGATTTAGAAGTTTTTTAAAAGCAGTCAATTGAGTCAACTGGCAAAAGATACTGGAACTACATGTCCTTTGTACAGTTCCTCTGTAAGCTTACCCTCAGTTAATTAGACCATGCTGGTTCTGCCATCCTCCAGTAGCAAAACACTGCTTGGTATTGCTATGACTATTTCCTACCTTTGAAACTCCTAAAAATATTCTTAGGGTAAGAGTTAATTGTCTGTTGTTAACGTAAATGAACTACAAAAACAACTCTAACACAAAACATACTTAGAAACATTCAAGATGACTACTATCCAATTACTTCATGCAATATTCAGCATGCCTATATAGTGCATTAGTTTTCTTTCTGCGTGTCACACATACGAAGTCACTACGTTCTTTTTCTCCCCACATTACATCGAAGGCTTATAAAGAAGCAAGTCCTGTAAGTGAGAAAGGCAAACAGGCAAGTCTAACTTCCCTTAAGATTAAGAGCCTCTGGAGCAGACTCTCTTGCATGCTGAAGAAGCCTACGGCACTTAACTAGGTAAGACGAATCCATGCTGACTGGCTGTTCCAAAGAACCATCTTAGAACAAAGCTTAATCAAGTACACTAATATTATTAAGGTCAATATTCAGTGATCCAAGAAAGAGCAGTTTCACATGATTTTGCTTACTTCAAATCATTTTACTTAGCACTGCAGATCAAAATTTTACCCCCTATAATCACCAAACAAAAAAAAAGAATAAAGTAAGGGCATGAGTGCTTAGAGATGCCCCATGCTTTCTTCAATGGAACACTGAAAAAAAATATTCTGAAAAGGACCGCTGTAAGAAAAGAGCACAGGTGGTTCAGCATAAACCACACTGATAATATAAACCTAATTTTTCAGTTTCATTTGAGGGAAAAGTCCTCCTCAGTCACTCTTGCCTTGCAATGATGGGAAGAAATGTAAAGAAAAGGAAGATCTCCTCTACTGCATCCATTGTTACTAAGGGGAAGGAAATGTCCATTCTGTTTTCCATTTAGAGATGCTAGTACAGTTTGAAATGGAAGGAGGCAACAATGGTGTACGTCCTCAGGGACAGGACTGCAAAATCCATTTTTCAGTCTGTTTCTTCAATGCCACATTATCCTAATTAATACTTGGATGACATCATTCATTCACATTAGTATATGGGTCTTGTTTTTCTGAAGATAGCAAATGAAAGTGAGGAAAGTGGGATGAAAAAGAGGATGATGCCTACACATAATCCCACCACCCCAAAAAGTCTACTCTAAAAAACAGACAGGAGAAAAGGGGGCAGAGGAAGCAGGCTTCAAAATCCTGACAGAATGAAGCAGTCGTGTGGGCTGGTGGAAATTCATGAAATTTATATATAAGAGCAGCTCTGAATGGACAGATTTGAAAGAAAATTCCATAAAGCAATGGTTAGCTCGTATGTTTGTGACACACGTTGGGTATGAAAACCTTGTAAAAAAAAAATAAAAAAACACCCTGAAATTTATAGAAGTTTGATGTTGTTTTAAGTTTTCAAAAACATTTAAGTTTCATTCAGCATAGCTGAGAAAGATTCCCCAGTTTCCAGTCATCCATTCTAACAACTATTTATATAAATGCAAAACTTTGCTTCTGTGAGATGTCGCAGTTTATATGTTTTATGCTGTACTTACAGACTACATATGATCAAGGATCTATAACTTGCTCTTATACAAGCTGGAGTTTCTGTGAATTAGTTTTTGATGACGATGTTGTCAGTCACGTGAATTTCAACTGCATACTATGTTTGTCCATTTCAAAGTATTGTCTAAATATACTTACATTAGCAGGTGCTATCCTACTGAATGTAAGTCAGTGTGCTTTAAAATTAGTACATTCTAAGATTATATAATAGCAAGTCCTAAATGGTAAGTTTTATGAAACTTCAGTAATTTAAGATCAAAGCTCATGATCAAGAATGCACCATGTAATTACTTATGTTTCCTTAAAACACTTCATAGCATAAGGAGAACCATTACATACAAAACCAGCAAGGAGTTTTTACAAGTGACATTTGGAGAAACAAATGTAGTCTTACCTTTGGGCTGCTGTTTTTACTACTGTTGTCTGTGCATGCGCATGGTGAAAACGTCTACCATGTACCACAGTTACAGGACAAGACATAGTCTGAGCATTTTCACTGCAAACATACAGAAAAAATAGTTTAAGAATAGTCTCTGGTGTAATTGTACATTGTCTTAGATAAAAACTGTGGCGTCCTGCTTTTACAATAATAGCCATACAAAACCAAAAATCAACAACATATTTCTGAATCAATAATAGAACTTCTTAAGATCCTCTGACAGGCATAAAAACATGCAGTCCTAAAATAAATTGACAAATAAGAATACACACTTAATTTTTTTCTGGAAAAAAAGGTAAGGATTTTAAAAAATTTTATCACCATGCAAAACACTGAACCAGCTCTCCTTTACTCAACCCCATGACTGCAAAAAGACACTGCCTTTTTTAATTAATTATAACCATTTATAACTAACTTTATGCTTCCCTCTACACATTTTATTAAGGCATAATATTAACTTCTTTAATATGACTTCAAGCGCATAACACGTGAACAGACTGAATCGCACATTCAGGAATTTCCCTCACCATATTAGTCATACAGGAAAATGCAGCAAATTTATGGATCTAATACGGCTGAACTGAAACAACACATTTCAAAAAGAAAAGAGAAGGATTCTCAGGGGCTAAAATATCTCAGCAGGACTCTAGACAGATACAGTACATTCACCGATGTCTTTTAGCATTTCTTTGGTTTCTTCATCTGTTGTCTTTTGACACTTGAATCTCATTACTATGTACAAAAAGTAATTCTGGAGAGATTACTTACCATTATACTCCCTAATAAAAGATGATATAAAGATACAGTAGACCAATAATATAGTATTTCTTCAAAGATCATTAGATCCTAACAATTATCCTACATGCTTCTGCGACAAAACACACAAGAAATGTTCAAAAAACATGCAACTCTTAACAGACAGCATGTTGATAATGCAAACTGTTTCAAATCATGGAAATACAATGCTTGAATTTTGCTTGTAAAATTGTTTGGAAATCTTAATTGCACTGAATAAAATTATGTGAAAAACCACTCCGATTGATTCAAAATACTTCTCAAAAATGTTACTCAGCAGAAGCTTTGCTCCTGCCATTTGTCCTGTTATGAACCATGAAAAAACCCTGAAGTACCAAAATTCCCCCAAAAGCTGACAACCAATTCCTAATCCTTTCCTTCCTTTACTTTCCCCCCAAAGATGAAAGTGAGCGAACTGCTAGTTTCCTCTTTAAATTTCTTTTCAGTTTAGCACTACAAACTGTTTTGGGAGCCTTATATCAATTATCCTAAGTCAATATTAGAAGCTCTTGGAAGATTTCTGACTGATCATAAGATGACTGTTATGATCTGACTGATCATGACATAACCGTGAATGTAACAGGACAAGACTGATCAAAATCAAAATGGAAAACTTTCTTTTTCTAGAATATGAAGTCTAGAAACATCATAAATG
>Ga0181612_144382_pt1 | contig 10650 bp, 9 predicted proteins | sample HoacroProtozoa21_FD_119630 | JGI IMG/M metagenome (GOLD analysis project Ga0181612, IMG submission 119630) | Hoatzin crop microbial communities from Cojedes, Venezuel. Combined Assembly of Gp0051906, Gp0051904, Gp0051908
CCATAATGGTTTATGAATTTAGGGTGTGTTCACAGTTTAAAGAGAGAATCACAGGAATTTAGCAACTGTTAAGCACAGGTTAACTTAGCGTATACAGAGTGATTAGAAAGAATTTACTAGTACAATCACAGTAATATGGTATTATACTTTAAATTGATTCACACACAAAAAAGATCATAAAAATTCCCCTTGATTTCAGTGAAATCAAATGATTTCTCAATGGATGAAGGTTGAGTCTCAAGGAGATCAGCCCAAATAGTTCGCAAGTTACTCTGAGAGGCGTCCCACTCAGAGGGAGTTGCTGGGTGCAGCCTGCTGCGGACCAGAAGAGCTCAAAGGGCCTTCCTTGGTACTGCTGTTTATAGGGTCTCAAGATGATTGACTTTAGGCATCAGTATCGCCAGGTGGGGGGGGGCGGGGGCTGCACCACCACAGAAACGAATGGCATGCTTCTGGATTGTAGCAAAAGTTGATATTGATGTTGTGTTCTGTTTATTATGAACACGACACTGTACTGAAGATGAATATATGACATGCGGATTTTGCTTTATCTACCTTTGTTTGTCTTTCATCTTCGAAGTTGTCCAGAGGAAGAAGAAGAAGGAAAAATGAGTGAATCTGATGAGGACAGGCGTATTGCTGAGGCCAAAACATCCAGAATTCAGAAATGTCAAGGTGTGGTACCTTTCCTGCCATTCTGAGAGCTCGTATGTTCTGACAGTTCAGGATGAATAATGTGCCCATACTGGCTGATGGGTTCAGAGTGGCTTGATAGACAGGGTCACAGAAGAGAAAGCTGGGGTGATCCGATTGTATGATGCGCATTTATTGAAAGTGAACCATTTTTTTCCAAACACTTCATTTTTTTGCAAAAGTATTGTGAGTACAAAAGAAAAATAAAAATTGATGCTTCCAGAATAAACACTGAATTTCCTGGATTAGAATCATGGCCAGGTAGTTCCCTGCTTGTGGAAATACCTCAGATCTTCAATAATTGTATGGCTTTGTGCTTGTTGATGGCATTTCATCCTTTACCGTTATTATTTTTATCTGAAAATGTGGCTGACAGGGATAAATTCTGCTTCTTCCGTTCCCCTGCACCTAACTTGCACATCTTTATACTGTTATGAGAAGAGAAATTCCAGCAGTGTCCTTCCTATAGAGAGCCACAGGGAAGGACATCCTCTGCTGAGAGTAGGTGTTCTTCTTGGACCTTGAGGCACAGAATCAGTGCATCTTCTAGCTGCCTGAGCCAAGTGTTTTTCCAGCATTGATCATTGTGAGCGCAACAGGAGGTAGCTGAGGGCCCCAGAGTGCAGCCCAGGCCACTTCATCAGGTTAGAGCACTGGTCTGGTCCTCTACCAGGGTCTCTGCCAGCTTTCAGTAGGATGGACTATGGGATGAATTTGGTTCCTGGCCACTTAAAAAAAGCCTAGCTCAAGTCAGCAATGTCTGTGTGGCATAAGGATTAGAAGGGTGAATGAGGAACGTGCTTTGCTTGCAGGACAAAAAATATTAATACAATGTTCAATTTTGGTTGACAGAATCACTGAGTAACCAGGACCAGCAGATCTGTAGTTATTTGGAAGAGAAGTTGTGTATCTATGCAGAACTGGGAGATATAAGTGGGTTTGAGGATGTTCATGTAGAACCTCACCTCCTTATCAAACCTGATTCTGGAGAAACTCCACAGGCTGCTTCATTACTGGCAGCGGCACTCAGAGAAGGTGAGTTTGCATGGGGTGAGTGGACTGGTGGCTATTCATATGGGCTGATATTTCAAGGTAACAAAGTACAGCCATGTTGCCTTGTGCTGTGATTCTGCCAAGTCTTAGGAACTGGCAGAGTCAAAACTTGGCAAAGGGCATTGAGGAGAAGTCTTTCAAGTTCTTACTTGTCAGATGCACGAGATGGTACCTGCCAGACTGTAAGATAAGGGATATGTTTAGTGCGTAACATCATATGTAAGCAGGCAGGGATGTGGTGTTAGGTTGCACTTGAGGATTGTTTCCTTAGCTGTGCTCCTTGCAGTACAGCCCTGCATCACAGGATGCAGTACGATATTGCACCTGGTCCCTGACCTTCACCTGCCTTGGCTGATTTGATGGCAGATCTGAATCGTGTAGCAGATAATCTTGGTGGATCTGCCTGGAAACACCTGCCAGAATTGCTGTAGGAGCTGTGTTTTTTCTGCATACTGTCTAACAGAGAGATGATAGCCTTGTGCAAGCTGCAGTACGGTCCTTTGAAGAAAGAAGGGGAATGATATTTGTGGATACCTTGGCTAGCTGGAAATTCAGCTAAACGCCTGCTAAACTCAACTGAAAAGAGTCCTGGTAAACTGAGCCATATCCAGCATGAGACATATGCTCTTCGAGAAAGGCTACAAGATTTTAGCATCACATAGTTGGAGAGCTGTGGGCTAATAACCATATTTCAACTGATAAAGCAGTAAAGGTTGGTCTCCATCATCACTATGAAGTTAGAGAGCGTTTTGTTGATAAGACTGATAAAATCTGGGTGGGGAATATAAGTCAGTGATGCAATAGTAAATGTCATTTTAGCTAAAATGCAGCCTACACTTACACATCTTATTCTGCCCACCTTTTATTTTCTCTCATGCCAGTGTTGATGATGCCTTGTATTTCAGGACTCTTCAGCACACTATAAGGAATTTACAATTGCTTACACTGTAGGCAATTTGTGGGGATTATTTTCCAGAACAGAAATACTAAGTCCTTGAGCTAATAGCAGACTATAGGAATAAAACATTGCTCATAGTAGAGAAGGATGGAATTAGGGAGTGCTTAAGCAAATCGGATATACACAGATCCATGAGATGAGAAGGGATAAATCCGAGGCTGCTCAGGGAGCTGGTCAATGTCATTGTGAGGCTGCTTTCGCTCATCTTTGAAAGGTCACAGTGATCAGGAGAGGTTCCTGATGACTTGAAGAAATCAAGCATTACACCCCTCTTCAAGAAGGAACAGGGAACTACAAAGTAGTCAGCCTCACTGCCATCTTTGAGATGATGACAGAGCAAATCCTTCTGGAAGCCATTTCCAAGAATACGAAGGGCAAGAAGGTGACTGGGAACAGCCAGCATGAATTCATCAAGGGCAAATTGTGTCTGACCAACCTGATGGGTTTTCTGATGAGAGGAGAGCAGTGCATGTGGTTTACCCTGACATCTGCAAGGCATTCAACACTGTCTGCACTGGCTGTGGTATCCTTACAGCTGAATTGGTGAGATGCAGACTATGTAACTTGGTGGAAAACTGGCTGGACTGCTGGTCTGAAAAGATTGTGATCAGTGACACAATGTCTGGCTGGCAACATGTTATTAGGGGATTTTCTTAGGGGTGGATCCTGAGACCAATACTGTTGAATATATTTATTAATGAAGTTAACCAAGGGACTGAGTACACTCTTAGCAAGTTCATAGCTGTCTCCAAATGGGGTGGGGTGATCCGTGTGCTGGAGAGACCTCTACAGATTGGGGGAATGGGCTAAAAGAAACCCCTAGAAGTTCAATAAAGACAAGTGCAAAGTCCTGCATCTGATATGCAGTAATCCCATGTGTTAGTGCAGGCTGGACACTAACCAGATAGAAAACAGCTTTGCTGAAGTGGACCTGGGAGTCCACTTAACAGCAGACTGACCATGAGGCAGAAATGTGCCCTTGTGGCAAAGAAGGCCAGCTGCCTCTCAGGCTGCTGCATTAAGACGAGAGTTGCCAGCAGGTTGAGGCAGGCGATCCTTCCTCTGCTCACCCCTGGTGAGTCCTGTCTAGAGTGCTGTGGCCAGTCCTGGGGTCCCATGAACGGGAGAGACATTGACAAACTGGAGCAAATCCAGCGAAGGGCACCAAGATGACTGGAGGGCTGGAGCACATGGAGTCTGAGGACAGGCTGAGATAGTTGGTCCATTCAGCCTTGAGAGAAGAAGGATTGGTCAAATCTCATTGCTGTCCTCAGCTGCCTAACAGGAGCATACAGAGAAGCCAGATATTTTGTGGAGGTGCATGTTGATAGGACAAGAGGCAGCCAGCACAAATGGCAACACAGGCAGTTCCAATTAAATGAAAAGAAAAATTCTATACTGGGAGGGTGGTCAAAAACTGGAACAGGTTGCCCAGAGAGGCTCTGAAGTCTCCATCTTTGGAGATGTTAAACGCTTGTCTGTGCAAAGCTCTGAGCAGCCCAATTTAGTTCGACCAGCTTTGAGTAGGGCGTTGGACTGGCTGACCTCCAAAGGTCTCTTCCAACCTAAATTATTTTATAATTCTATGTCATTGATTGATGCATTAAGGAGGTATTTAAGGGGCCTCTCTAATTCTGCATGTTTTCCTCTGTAGTTGAAAGTCTCCATGTTGCTGTAACAACATCACAGGTGAGTGAAACAGACAGATCACCAGAGGAAAGCACTGAGGAATTAAGTGTGAAGCACAGATTTAGTGAAATCTGGGAATCTGTTCCTGGTGGTGAGTAGAATTTGATGCTTTTACGTGTTCAGAGTGCTAAAATAATTGGTTTTTATGGAAAGGTTTCTCAGAATCAGTAGCAATGTAATAAAAGTTGTCTTTGGGCAAATGCACAGGTAGTGTGAATTGTCATATAACTTCATTGAAGTGAATGGATGGTTTGCATCCACTGCATCTTTTCCGTTTCTCACCAGCCTAGAATCCATTATGTAACTCCAAACTACGTAAATCTTTATTTTCAGCATCTTGTGAGTAGCCGTAAAAAAGTGTGCCCTTTATTTCTCCAGTCAGAATATGCTTTTATACCTTTCTCTGGCATTTTATTGGGGCTTTATTTGTTAGATGCAGAAATAAAAGAAGTTGAAGAATCATCTGAAGTGGACCTCAGTGTTGAAAAGGAAATGGCAGGTGCCGATCTAGAGGATAAGGTATTGTAACCAGTTTTTCTTCCTGGGTTAGACATAGCACTCTGGGCACTGGTAATGTAAATGCTGTCCAAATTTTTATGAAGTATCTAAAAACTGTTCCAAAACACAAAGCATGAGATAGGCACGTTGTGTCCAAATTTAGATAATTTAATTTAACAGAGGTCACTGCAATTAATAATGAGTTTTAAAAAAGCAATCATAAGCAATCGAAATGCAGAACAATTTTTCTGCCAGGGTTACAGATCATCGGATTGTAATAACAGCCACAGTGTTTTTGTACCACTTGTATGGGCCACTGAAGAGCCTGGTTTTCTGCTGTCACCATTCATTTCATCCATCTCTGTGGCGCTCGCAACAGTATTCCATCTACTCCCTTCTCCTTTTCACAGGATGATGAAAGTCTTCTGCAATGGCAGAGACCTCAGCTAATGCAAGGAAGTATTGGAATTCTGTATTGGAAGTCCTGAGAACAAGCGCATAAAATAGGATGGATTTTCATACACCAGCTTGCTTCAGAATTTTGAGTAAAGACAAAATGGAGCAATCAGAGAATAGAAGAGAAACTGCCCATTTTTCAAAGTCCTATAACTCGTAACAAATCTGGAGAAAAAAGCAGAGTCAAAAGTCAGTTCTGGGCAAAATTATGAATGGCAGATTTCATGTAGCAGCAGAGCGTTAAGAGTAAGAGCAGCAGGAGTTACTGTGTGGAAATAAACTGAACTGTAACTGTGGAGTCCTTAGGTGGAGAAGCAGGACCACAAAAGGAGTTAAGGGGAGGGACAAGAATAGAAGATACATGACTTGAAATGGAAAGTGAATTTTGCTAGAAAAGGAGACACTTGACGTTAGCATTGTCTTTGCATCAGATCTTAAAGAGGGCTTGTGTGCCTGAAACCTAGGTTTTTTTTTCCTGGCTGCTCCTGGAAGACTCTTGCACATACACTCAACTGCTTGTAACCTTGCCTCACGTTCAGCTCTAGGTCATCTTACTTACCAGGCTGCCGTGTTAGAAGGGAGTAGGAAGATGAGTGTGCATGGAAAAAATGGGATGAAAACAAAAGACCAAGTGAGGGCACGCAGAAGCTAGGTGAGGGGAAATAAAATAACCTAATAGAGGATAGATGGTCTCAGATCTAGCCCACTAAAGGTTCCAGTAGCTCCACATGAAAGCGTTGCGATTGGGGTTATAGAGAAGACAGAGCCAGGCTTTTCTCAGAGGTGCACGGCAAAAGGATTAGCATCCAAGATTACAAGTTGCAGCAAGGGAAATTCTGACTATATGTAAGGGAAAAAAGGCACCGTGAGGGTGATCAAGCAGGAGCAGGTTGTCCAGAGAGGTTGTGGGGTCTCCATCTTGGAGGTTTCCCGGATTTGACTGGAGAAGGCCCTGAGCAAACTCATCTAACTTTGAAACTTAGCCCTGCTTTGAGCTGCAGCTGTACTGTAGGGATCTGCAGCAAACTTCCACCTTGACTTCTCGTTCTGGTCTGGCTCCTGCCGCAGCTTACCATGTCAGACTCAGTCTTAACCAGGAGGTGGCAGAAGGAGCAAACAAAAGCGGCAAGGCGAGGGCTTTCAGGGGCGGAGGGTGTTCTCCTGCCCTACCTTCGGTCGCTGGCTGTGCAGCCCTGGCCGTGTGGGATGGCAGCACCATCGGATGCTCGGACGATGCACGATGGGGCTCGGACCAGCTACCCTGGGAAACCAAGAGCCGGCAAGACGGGACGAAAGCCCCCGGCTCTGGGGTTAAGTGCTGACCAAGCATCAGAAGGAAGATCTTTGACTGTGCAGGCAGCAGTGGGAGCTGGTCCCCATCTTGTCCCCCGAGCTCCTGCCTTGTAATCAGATCTCCGGGGGGTTGTCGGATGCACTGTGCATGCAGCCTGCCCTGGGATCTGACCGTCCTCAGTTCCACTGCTGCTCGCTGGTCTGAACCAGGGTGCTTGGGAAGAGTGGCAGGGAGGTGATGGTGACCCACAGCACGGGTTAAGCATCTTTGGACCTAGCTGGACTTCCAGGGCTCGCGCTGAAGCGGTTGCGGTGCGGCTGCAATGCTGTTGTCACCATGGCTAGCTTGACTAAACCTGCCTTGGGCTCATCCACCATCACGCAAGTGGTGCTGCAGTGAGGAGACCACAGGCATTTGGGCTGGCCACTTGCTACCCCGTGGCTGTGCCAAAGCCAGCTAAGCCTCCAACCTCCCTGTACACCTTCTTTATTAAATTATAAAGGGCTTCAAAACATGAAAGAAACCCTACTCTTGTTCAGCATGTGGGCTCTCCTTTGTACACTCACTCTTCCTCACCCTGCCAGCATCTCCTCCTCTCTCTCATTCTTGGCCCTTCTCTTCCTCCTTGCCCACTGCTCATCCTGGCCACCCAGCAGAGGGAAAGTGGAGCTCCCCTATGTCAGTCCTTGTGCTGCAGAGAGGCATCCATGCAAAGTCCTCTGCTTCTCACAGCAGAGCCGAGCATTTATGTGGCTTGTGGGAGCAGTAAGAAGCGGAGGAGGAGATGAAGATGTGGAGAGCGAATGGAGGGAAATACTGAAGGGAGATAATGAGAGAGAGAGGAGTGGAGGAAATGCTGCAGCTGGTGCTCCCTTTCCCCCTGGCTTGTCTGCGTTGATCTGTGTTTCATGGCCTAGCCTTTTTCATCTTTATTTTCAGTTATCACAGCTAAATGGAGCAGCTGCTTTGCTCTCTGTGGTTGAAAATGAAACTCAGTAGAGAACTCAGGAGAATCAGAGAGTGAGCAAATATTCCCCAAACCCTCCTCTGCTTATTTGAAAAAGAATCATGAGAAAAATCATAGAGGAAGTCTTTTCAGTGTAGCCTCAGAAGGGATTGTGTTTTATTTCTCCACTGTTCCACTGTATCTTTCTCAGAGGAGCTGTTCTTCTTCTGAAGGGATTATGGGTGGCTTCACCCTGTAAATTTAGAAAGCTTCTTAGGAAAAAGGAGCAGGGTGGAAAGTGTGAAGTGGCTGAGCCTCACTGCAGTGGACAATAGTAACCACGCTGGTGCATTTTGCGGACTGTAGTGGGCACGCAGCCTTTGCTCAGCACCTCTCAGCACATCTAAGGCATTCGCCATAACCCACTAACGTGACTTCTGCTAGCTTCTTGCTACATTAATATCTCTATTTTTGAAGTCTTGTGCTGTTTCATCCTACTGCAAGTAATATAAACCCACTGTGCTGTATACACAGAAGTCTGGTTACTGTATTTCAAAACTGTCAAGTAAACAAAGAATGAATGGAAATGTCTTTTCTGTGTAGCATTAGTCATGAGAGGAATAAAATTGTGGATGAAATATTTTTGTTTTTACAGTTGTGCTTAGAATCTCTAGTGATTTCCACGGAAACCTCAGTGTTGATGAATTATTAGTTTTCATAGGTTATTGCTTGTGCCTTTTTTCGCATACCCACAAAAAGGTTTGACTCAGCACTGCATGTATTAGCCATATGAATGTCTCCACTAGTTTAAAAAAAAAAAATTACCTAGATGGTAGAATTCTAAAGTTAAAAACTAGTTTTTAAAGCAATGTGTGTTTATTTTAGGGAGGAAGTATGAGTTTCCCAGGATCTACAGGGACAGAGGTGAGTTTATTTAAACCCCAGACAGAATGTAGTAACTATTTAGGTAACAGTGGTCAAACCTTTGAAAATCCTTGTCTTTATCTTCTAGATTGTACAAGCAATCCAGAACTTAACCCGTCTCTTGTACAGCATACAGGTGACTATTCCACTGCTAACTTTGTAGAGTAATTAGTTTATATAATTTACTTTGTAAGGTTTGTTTTCATCTTGCCCTGCTCTTAGACATTACGTCAGTGCATACTTATAACTATTGACTGTTGCATAAGTTTTCATGTAACATATTTTTATTCTACATCAGTGGTAGAATAAATCTTTCTTTAAAGAACTGAGTGATAGTTGTTTGGTTGGAGATCAAACCCCTCCCAAAAAAGCATGTGTGTACAGTCCAGAAATCTAGGGGGGAAGTAAAATAGTGGCTCTAACTGAACTGATGTCATTTCATGTACAGATTTCTGAAATTATAGTTCAAAATACTGAAACATTTTAGTATTTTGTTTGGAATATTCTCGTGGCTACTAGTAAACAGAGCCTCTGCCACTTAGGTAGCAAACTCAATCCATTTTAGATACTTCAATCTCCATAATATTATTGTGTATGTTCTGTAGGGCCTTGGGTTGAAGCAATGTGAAAACAAAATAAAAAGCTTGTAATTCAGGCAAAATTTTTGAAAAATTGAAAAGCAGATAGCTTAACACCAGAAGAGCAATAAAATAAGACTTGGGATTGTGCCTTAATCATTCAGACCATGAATTGGCAGTATAGGTGCAGAGAAATAAGCAGAGGATCCTGCCCTTACCCTTTTTAAAAGCACTGGAACTGACCCAATACTGGAGGAAGAAAAGTGGGAACTGCACATTGCAGAAAGTTAAAAACTCTTTCTGGGGTAACAGGGCTGTGGGAATTCTCTGGGAATGTCTTCTGAAGTAGATTCCCATGTCAGCTCTTGAAGACAGGCTGTGCAATAAGTGCCTCAGCAGATTTAGGGCTTTCTTGCTTTTCTTTCTTCTTAATCCCAGCTATTTATTTTTGTGTTATTGGAGGATGTCACAATCTTTAATGCAAACAATGTCACAAGATCCTTGTGAAGGACAGAATATAGCGCTCTTGCTTGTAAAATAAACTGTTGAAACATCAAAACTGAGATCGGTACTATACAGCAAATTTCTGCCAGCACAGGTATCTCAGTCAGGTGAATGTAGCAGTACAGTCCTGATGACATGGCTATGTTGGCAGGTGCCTGTAGGAGTGATGTTAGTAGGGGTGTGCTGTTGCAGATCAGCAATGAGAGCCTTAGACTTGGAGTGAGCTGGAAACAGTATGGTTTTATCTGTACAAGCTACATCTGTGTTAGGAATACTTTATTGAGTGTAGCATTTCCAGTGCCTTAATGCCCCCTTTAACCATGAAAAATAATTTTTCGTATGTGTCTTAACATCCTCTGACAGAACAGGACCCCAGCTGTAACTGAAGTGCATATGCACAGCTGTAACATAAACCTGAAGCTGTGTTGAAAGTGCTCGAAATGGTTGAGTGCTTTGAGAAAAGTTTCTTGGTAAAGACATGAACATGGACTTTTCTCTGCTTGCATAAGGAATAACTTCCCAAAAAGCATGAAGCGCTGGTATTTTGGGAGGTTGAAGCATTTTTGCATAATGCTTATAAGTAAAAATACAGAAATGGATTAATGCTAATATTTACGCATTTGTGTCTGATTTTGTTGTGGTGTCTAGGCAGCACTAGCTATCCAGGACAGCCACAGAGAGCTCCATAGGTTACTCCTGCAAGAGAATGAGAAGACTGGTCGAGGCCATGGTTCTCGGCTAAACATCCTCCTGGAACAAGAAAAATACCGGAATCTGGAAAAACAAAGGGTGGAGCTGGCCAACATCCACAAACTGAAGCAGCAGTTCCAGCAAGAGCAGCAGCGATGGCGGCGTGAATGCGCGCAGCAGGGGGGGGGGGGGGTGGCGAGGGGGGGGCGGCGGGGGGAGGGGGGGTCGACGCCGAAACGAGCGATCTATGCATCAGAAGGACACGCACCGCACCCAACCCACCACCCCCGCCACGGACAACACACCCTCACACTAAAACAACATGCACCATGACCAACACGCTACAACAACCATACACAGCCACCGA
>Ga0181612_125680_pt1 | contig 10649 bp, 10 predicted proteins | sample HoacroProtozoa21_FD_119630 | JGI IMG/M metagenome (GOLD analysis project Ga0181612, IMG submission 119630) | Hoatzin crop microbial communities from Cojedes, Venezuel. Combined Assembly of Gp0051906, Gp0051904, Gp0051908
AAGCATGATTTCCCCTTGGGGAATCCATGTTGACTACTACTGATAACCTTCTTTTCCTCCACTTGCTCAATGATGACCTCTAGAATGAGCTGCTCCATCACCTTTCCAGGGATGGAGGGATATTGAGCTCCCCTGTTCAACACCATCATCAAAAGCAGTGACGTCATCTTGAAATCCTATGCTGCTGGCGCACCCTACTCCCTCCAATGGCTGTCACCATGCCTGGCTCAGAGTGTCCTCCTGTGGCTCACTTAGGACCAGCCACTGTCATGGCCCTCGAGGAGGAGAGAGAACTGTGACATTTCCACCCCAATCCTTGGAAGGAAAACAAAGATCCCAAATGAAAATAAAAGGAATCCAATTGTCAGCCCACATGTGCAAACAGCCCTGATGTCCTAAGCGTTCTATGAGGAATCTGCTAGTAGGTTGTTCCCCAAGGGTTTTGGAAGTTGTAAGACCATCTTACTCCTGGTGCCAAGTCCTGTGTGGAGAGTGTGGAGAAATGCAGAAAATCAAATACACAGAAATGCACAAGCATACACACACACATACACAGAGAAATATGTGTGTGTGTATTTCTACGCAACCTATGAAAATCTGAAAATCAAAACGCAGCACAAGGCGTCAGTCTTCTGATGAACTTCAGGCCTGCATGTGACAAAAGCTTAGATTCAAACTGGAGTAGTAAATTAACCCCGTCAACAGGTAATGTGCAGTCTACAGGGACTGAAATCCTGGTCTGATTCTGGCATTAGGGCTCTTTTAGTGGTCATCTGAGAGGATGGTGGCAAGAACGATTGCTCCAGAGGAAAAAGTGATGTGCTGGGACATAATGACACAATAACTTTCCTAAAAAAGATCATAAATTACTTCATGCAGCAGCTATTTAATGAATCTACTGGAGAAAAAACAACTTGTGGCTTGGGCCCAGGTAGTTTGGTGGATCTGCTGTGAAATTTAAGCAGAGCCAGTTTGCGAAAGTCATTGTAATGCCTCTGGGTTGGAGTAGCAAACACCCAGAAACACGCCAGAGGTGGATATGCTTTCTGATAGAGTAACTGCCTAAGAAAGCAGATACATTTTTTAAATGAAGATTTTTCTTGAAAATACAGTAAGAAGGATATAAAACTTCAAGATTCCCTGCAGGGCGCAAGGCAGCTATTTATGGACCCATTACTAGACTCTCTCCGCAAGTGCATGCCACCTGCTAGGGAAACCACAGGCAAGCTGGCAGGATTGAACTGCAAGCTACAGGGAGGCTGCTAGAAATAATGCTGTTAAAATTGTCTTCAAAGGGAGAGGTAGGAAAGCACAACCTCTGAAAGATTAAATGTAGAGAATACAACAAAAGGAGCAAACTGCACAAGCATAAAAATTAATAGAAAAGCCATTTTCACAAATATCCCAATCTGGGAAGTCTGCCAAAGCATCATATAGCCAATTCAGTACAAGGACAAGGCACAAAAGGGGTGTTTGGAGAAGAGCAGACAATAACAGAAACAATATATATATATTTGACTATATATGTTCACAGTAAGGTTGTCGGAGGGTTTACCAGGGTAAAATTTGTCAGTAGGGATGTTCTCAAATCCAAATGTCTGTAGAGGCTTAGAACAAAACAAACCTGAACTGTAGGAAAGTGTGAGGACCAGATGGTTTTCACCCTGGAGCACCAGAGATGAAATCTCTGCATTACTGTTAGCACAAAGAAATGAGACGTCTTCTCTGTTAGAGAAAAGGAAGGCTGCTAATGGGACGTCAGCTTTTAAGGGGTATTAGGGAAGATGGGGGACACGGCACCTGAGGCTTAACAGACCCACCAAATTTACTGCAAATATACTGGATTAGACAAATTTACTGTGATTACATAGGCTGCAAGCCTTTCCTGACGTGACCTGCGGGCCCTGTGGACAGGTAGCCCAGATGGGGAGTGCACACCCAGCTCTGCTCCAGGCTGCTCTCCAGGGCATGGCTGGCTGCCACACCCTTGCCAGCTGCTGCTTCAGCAGACTGAAGGGTCCTGGCCTGCCTAATTGGAACTCAAGCCATAACCTGGTCTTTTTTGTTAGCTTCGCCAAATTTTCTCCATTTCTTCTGTATCGGTTTGAGACGGGGAAGGAGGGTGAAGGGAAATCAAAACTGCACACAGTATTCAAGATGTGGGGCCACCATGCATTTACGTGTTACTGCATAGTGATATTCTCTTTGATTTTATATTCCTTTCCTAATGATTCTTAATTGTCCATTTGCTTCCCCAGCCACTACTCATTGCTGAGTGGATGTTTGCCTAGAGCTGTCTGTCATAACCCCAACATCTTGCTTCTGAGCAGCTACGGTCAGCTCAGAGGCCTCAATTTTAAATGAGAAGTTAGGATTGTTTCTCTCTTTATTTTAGATTAGTCTACTCTGAAATATTGTCTTCTGTTGTTCCCATCCAGTCACAGAGCTCTTTAAGCTCCTTCTGCTGTTCTCCACACTCAGATCTCGTCTCTATCAGCCTGGTCACTCAGCATCACCTCCCCACTTACTCCTTTTCCAGATAATGTTCTGATTTCCAGATAATTTTCCAATAAATGTGCTGAAAAGCACACAAATCCAAACACAGGTTCCCACAGGTCCCTCTCCATTGTTATAACTGAACACTTCCATCTCCCTGCTCCTTCCTGGCTTTTAATCAATTTTTTCAGTGATGCAGAGACCTTCCTTCTGATGCTAGGGCAGCTCAGTTTCTGTAAAGAGACTTTGGCAAGGAAAATTCTTGAAATCTGTGTAGATGGTATCTCCCCTTTTCGTGTGCCTGTTAGCAGACTCAAAGAAATCTGGTATGTTTGTAAGGCATGAATCTTCTGCAGCCCCCCCCTGATTCTTCATTAGTATGTCATATCCACCCATGTGGCCTATGGCTCAATTTTTCAGAATAGTTTCTACTAATTTGCCTGGTACAGATAGATGTCAGGCTGCCTGGAACATATTTCCAGAATCTTTTTTGGAAACCAGTTTAAAACCAATTTGACACATGATAGCTTCCCAGTCCTCTGCTGTGGGGGTCCCACAATGCCAACAGCGTTCCAGCTTTTTCATCCCAAAGGTCCTGTAGGGCTGTAGGGTGACCACTCCCTGCTCCTGGTGCTTTACTGGCATTCATCTGATGTATGTCTCTATGTCGCCTTCTATCAGCTTGCTTCAAAGCTCCACCTCCGACACCTGCCCCTACATGTTCTCCCACTGTGAGCGCAAACTCATTTATGTCTCACACTACAGCATTTTTATTTCCAGATGCTCCTTTTATGTCTTGATCTACTGGCTCTTCCCCCTCGCAATCCATCTGAAAACCAAATTATTTTTCATTTTGCTCTAGCAGAGACCCCTTCTGCCTTATTTTGTCCTGTTTCTTTTCCTGATTCTGAATTTCGTTCTCTCCAGTTGTTCTATAAAACTGTTTTAGATACAAAGCCAAGGCACGCAGTTTGAAGATCAGCCAGACGTCTTGAGTCCTTGTAAAAGTACACTGACATACTCGTAGGTGAAGATAATGGATGTAAAAATTCCTACCTTCAGCGCTAATTCCCTGTGTGCTTCATACTGTGAAGCTGGTTCCCCTCTGGTCTGCAGCGATTTTTTAGCCTGCTGTACATTAATGCTTGTTTGCTCCCACAGGAAAGAAATTGGGAAGCAGTCTCCTGTGCAGGAAACTCCGATGTTAAATAATGAATAGCGTACAGCGAATAGCCCATTCTGATTGCATGCCTGCACTATGTGTTCTCTGGTAGGTTTCCTGGTTCTGCTGTTTGCAAAAATATTTAATTGCTTAATTGATGCCCTTTCTAGGTTATTATTCAGACTTTTTTTGGGGTTTATATTATCACATTCTAACATTTAACCAGAGAGAGCAGATTTGTTCCTGTTTTCCTCATTGCCTCAACTCTTCCTCAAGGAATGCCTCCCTGCTTATAAGAACCTTCTTTACCCTGCTTCTTTAGTAATGACTGAATCAGTTTTTGCTTCCTGGAGACTTTTTTTTTTCAGCTATGCCAAGCATTTGCTCTGAGCCCCTCACTTGGGTGTCCTTAACAAATTTCCATATAACTTGCAACGAGTTCACTCTTTTAGCCTCTTGTTATGGCTTTCTTCTAGCCAGTTTTCTCCTTTTTTAGACAGTTGCCTTTTCTGAAATTGGTGGATTTTTTTCAATTTTTGCTGTTCCTGCAGCAATGCTGACCACAGTGGTGTGGGCTCTGTTGCAGTGTATCTTGCCATGGGCCATTTAGCCCCTGCGTTGCTTCCTTGTACGACTTTAATCCAATTATCATGTGAGAGGCTGGATTCTCCCTTTACAACTGTGTTTTCTCCTTCTCTGCCCCTCTGATTGCCTTTTGTAGGTCACAGGTTTGTGAAGTCCTCGTCATGAAACTGAAGCCCTGGAGGAACAGCCTGAAAGGGGTCAAACCTGTCTGAAAGGTATCCAAATACCACGGCCCCCGTCGTAACGCCAATGAAGAAGAAGGTTGCAGTCGCCTGGTTCAGTCCGCGCTGCTCGCACACGAGGTCCCACTGAAACACAGGGCCAAAATGACACTTAGTGCCCATTTCAGTCTCTGTTGCCCTTCCCTCTGGTGGTCACCATCATATCAGTTTACATCGGCCTAATCTGGTTGAGGGGTAGAATCCTGCACTAAACTGTGCAGAGGACAGTGCCAGAGTCCTGAAAAATGTAAAGCTACGTCTTACAAAACTCAGAGGCCTCCCAGTTATCTATCCCCACTGTGACAGCCTCTCTGTGGACACTCGTTGGGCATCAGTAAGTTTTCCTGGGTACCACTCATCATGGAGAGATCCCCTTTTTCCTCTCCTGACCCCTGTGATAGCTGCTCTCAACCTGCTCGGGTGTAGGGCTCCCCCAGCTCCCTCCGCATACTCCTGGGATTGCCTTGCTGAGATGGGCGATTGCAGGGTGCCGCACTGCAGTGAGTTTAAGATATGCCTCAATCTTAATTAGGGAATGTTATGTTGATATCCGGTTCCTGTTGCCCTGACCAGTTTCCTCTGAAGTTGTCCATGCAGGGAGGAAGGAGGGCAGAGGGGCAATCAGACCAAATACTTGCTCCTGATGCTAACTTACTCATTTCTTACTGAGAAGTTGGTCTAGACATTCTTCCTAATTAAGTTAATGAGCATTGCTTTACTTTCTTGGAGGTGCAAATGTCACTAATGATTACAGAATGCTGTGCTGAATCTGCAGAGTTAATTTTCTATACGTTCAAACTTTGCACAACGTAATTTAATCATCAACCCAGCCTCACAGCCTCTCTGACAAGACCAGCCAGACCTTGAGCAACCGTCCTTAACGCAAGAGCAAAAGACTTCAGAGAAAGCCCTGGTCTCTTGAGCATGTCCTGGGGTCACTGCATTGTGGGTGCAGCATCACAGGGCTCCATGCTCAGCATCTGTGCTGCAGAGCACCTCCTCTGCCTTTTCCCCAAAGGTGCTTTATACCTTTCTCCCTGAAGCAGTGCAGAAATCAGGTACAGGCCTGGTGCACCCTCAACGCCATGCCTGCCAAAACCAGGGGTGGTTGGGTGGTGGGGAGGAGGCACCAGCTCTAGGTTAAGCCTTGGCCCTGCTCTCGCTGAGACAGCCAGCTGCTGTCATTTCAAACCCAACCATGCCCCTTTTGTCCAACCAAATTGTCCTCTTCCCTAGGACCTTGTGTGCTTTGGGCCACTTTTCAAGGAAAGTAAAGCATTAACACTCAGAGGTATCACTGTTAGCCTTAGCAAAGCATTTCAGAAGGCAGGTGGTTAATATTTGATGGGCAGGGACCTTGGGCAGGTTCAAAGTTATGGCTGGCCAGCATGCTGCATCTCAGTGGGAGGCATTTGGAGAGCACATTGGGTTTGACAGCAAGAAACACTGGTGGTAAGAGAAGAGAGGCAGCACAAACTTGGGGAGAAGCGGGGGAAGCCAGAGATTAGTGAGGAGGGGTGGCCAAAGGAGTAGAAGGGTTTGGAAAATCACGAAAGCAAGTCGTGGGCTCATATGAAATCCTGGCAGGGTGTAATCCTGTGCAAGTGCCATGTGGCCCAAGCAGAGAAAATCCTTCATGTGTGTCTTCCCCTCACCTCCTCCAATCTCTCAATCACCTGGAGAAATTAAAATGCTTATAACAAGAAATGTTGGCTTCTAATTATCAATCTAAGCAAGATGCTCATAATAATAATAATAATAAATGTTGGCTTCTAGCTCTGAGCTTCAGAGAGCTTCCCCATCGCAGGAGATCTTCTCTAAACAAGTCATTTCCACGGGTTACAATATAAAGATTCCCCTCTGACTCTGTGCACCCTGTGAACATTTCTCCATCTGCTTCTCAAAACACTGAGCTAATTTCATTTTTGGCTAGATCACAGGCCAGGCGTTACCTGGGTGGAGATGGTGGAGGTGAACTGCGAGTGGTCATAGACCCATCCGTGCTGGCAGTGCTGGATGATGGAGCTGTTTTCTGGTTGCAGAGAGGAATTGAGCAGCAGGTGAAACTGAGGTTGTGAGAACATCTCACAGGACCTGAAAGTGCCGTCGGGCTCCCGGGGGATGCTGATGAGCAGAACTTCCTCCATGGTGAGGTTCACAAATGCCTCTTGGTGTGGAATTGCACAGTGATGAGAGGGGGTAGCAGCAAGAAAATTGTGCAGCAGGAAATGCATGGGAACGTTGATCCTTGGGAGGCAGAGGATAAACAAAACCAAAATCTGGAATCTGCCAAAGCCCCCAGTTTCCAGCAAGAGATCCTCAAATTTCATGTCTTCTGTGGAGTTTGCTCATGCAGAGCAGCTATATACTGAGGAGCAGCAACATGAGCCTGAAAAGCAGTCTCTGTCCTTGAAGCTCAACTTCCTGTGGCTTTTCATATAGCCACTGCGTTGGACTTTGAGACCTTGCTGAAAGGTTGTCAAAAGTCACAGTGAAACTCTCCATTTGGGGTAGAGCCAAAAAAATTATCCTGTGTGCACACCATACATCCATTTCTAATGGACCCAGCACAAGGCACTTTCAATTTTTAATGTCCTTTTCTCTTTGTTGTGGTGTTTGGGAGGGACGTCCACATTAGGAAAGGAGGCTGTGGGAAGAGTGCTGTGAAAGCACAGTCGTTTCTAGTTGGGGGGGGGTACCATGCAGCATCTCAAGCGCTGCAACAAACTCTGCCTAGAGTGAGCTGGTCACCAGCCAGCCCCGCTGGATCATAAAACAGGGTCCCAGGAGAGCAGGGGTGACCCACTGTGTAGGGATGCCCAGGAGTACCAAAGCCTGGTTGCTGTGCATCAGATAAGCGGGTTTTGGTATGGCTTGTGTCAAGTCATGACCCTGGGAGCAGGGAGTATGGAGAGGGTGCGAGGGTGCCCAGAAGAGAAGAGAGCTCAGTCTCTGGATGGATGCAAACAGGGAGGTGAGCACTCTGGAGAGAAAGGGTGGGATGCAGCTGAGGGCCACCTGCTCACCAGTGTCCTCCAAAGGATGGAAAAAGTCAAACTGTTTCCCCATAAAGTCCCTTTCTCTGCCTGGAAAAGTGCTTTCCCAGGGCACATGCAAAGAAGTGATGAGAGAGGCTGCCCGTACCATGTTGGAGGCCATGACATACTCCTGCAAGGTCAGAGCCACTTGCCGGTGTGCTCTAGGGACGATGCGACACCCAAAGGGGTGAGTGTGCAGCCCCTGGCAGGGCCACAGGTACTGCTGCCACCACTGCATGGGTCTTGCACCATGGTTCTTCCACTGCCTGCTTCAGGGAGCGATTTCCTGAAAGAGGAGGGTCTTTAATGTGAATTTCCACTCTTATGCTCTTAACTGAGAAATGAGCTCTTTATTCAGCCAGAGCCACTGCAGAAGAACAATAATGGACCGTGCGTCTGAGAGGCTGAAAAGGTGGCTGGTCATCAAAGGCATAAACCACACAGTTGTATATCACACAGCTGCTGGGCAGAAGCTTTGACCCCAGGGTGGCAGGGAGCAGAAAAACTGCTTAATTTTTTGAATAGTTATAGAAACAGTGCCTGGAAAATGCAGCAACTGGGGAGATGTGGCATCAGAGCTGGCACAGTTTGGTTCACACGACCAATATGGTTCAAAGAAGAGTCCCTAGTCCGTGAGCCAGGAACAAAAAAATCCAGCAGCAGTGGCAGCTCCAGGTACCCCAGGCCTGCCAAAATTTCCAGGAGCTGTACAACTTATTCCATGGCCGGCAGAGACCTAGCTGGAGGACGACTGGCACTTCAAGACAAGATAGATACAACTCCCTGCCTCACAGCTGAGCAAGCTTAGGAAAAGTGATGAGATCAGGGCACATAAACTGGGAGCAGTGGGAGAAGGGGCTCTGCCCTGACTGGCTGGAGAGCCTGCAGGACCCTTTCTTGAAAGTCCCTTAACACCCTCGCCACATCTGGGTGCAAGACATGGGTATGCTTCCCTTGCAGCGAGTGCTCTGGCCAGGCTGGACCCATGGGGCATTCCCTGGGGATAACACATCCCAGACAGTCGCGTCCTGACAGGTTCAGGGAGCTGCATCATGCAGCAAGCAGGGGCAGCACCCCATGGCCCGTTCAAAGGCCACAACTCCTTTGCAGGGTGCACGTGAAGTGGCACAGTTACTGACAGCTTGCTACAGGTTCTCTCCTGCGGCATCTTCACACTCCACACCTCTCTCCTCACAGCCTGCGTCCTCCCTGCTGCATCAACCCTGCAGTCTTGAGTGCTGTGGATGCTGATGTGTCATCCTGAACCTTTCATAGAATCATAGAATCATTAAGGTTGGAAAAGACTTTCTCCAAGCTGCTGTTCCAGGACATGCTCTGCTTTAAAGCAGCTCTAGTTTGGCCATCCACCTCGAAAGTGGTGATGTTTGGTGTCAGGATGCAGGCGCATCAAGAGGCCGGGCATAGATAAAGTGCAAGTGCTGCCTGCTGCCAGGCGCTGCAGAGAGCTGCCTGTCTGCCTGCCCCAGTCCCTGCAGCAGACGACTAGCGAGAAGGGCTGTAGAGCAGCAGGTAGAGATGAGGAGGTCTGAAAAAGCTTTTTGGAGTGCCTTCTGCTGTGGTTGAATGCCCAGGCTGAGTGTCACCCAGATATTAAATGCTGCAAGGGCGCAGAGCACACTGGACAGGATAACGCCATGGGATCACACAAATAAGGCAAAGGACGCCACGCTGTCACCTTAGGAGATCTTTGCTCTTTTCAGTAGCATTTCTGGCTGTCCTTGTTTAACTAATGTGCTGCCCCAGTCTGCACTACAAGCCATTTCAGTGCTCATCCCAGGACGAGCATGAAGGAAGCATACAGGAGTGAAGCAGGGGCATCTGACAACGCTCTGCCTCCGGGGTTACAATTTAAGCTGAAGTTGAACTACAGGACAAATTGTTTTTCTTCACCACTGGTCTTCTAAGAGCAAGGAACAGAAACTCTCACTGATATGCTGTTGCATATTTAAACTGCAAAGCAGCCTCCCCATCAGAAGTGAGGTTATGGGTCATTGCTCTGCAGCTCCTGGGGCTCTGTTGTTCATACTGCAACTGCTTAAAATGTACATCGGTTGATTGCTGTATTTCTCTAATCCAAAAGTGTTAATTTAACCAGTGAACAGATTTAGTTAATGACCACCAAGCATACAAATGCTGTGTCTGACTATGCCCTACCACTTGGTTAATTAGACCCAGGACCTGACTCTGATGGCTTGCACTTGCCTGGCAGTGGTGAGAGCAGAAGGACTTTGCTGCTGCTTTCACCTATAAAGCTGGAAAGAAGAGTTTACTTTTTACTTCATGAGTGTACAATTTTCTTCTGCAATCTTTCTTTCTTCTCCTTGTTGGGATGCCAGCTAGATGTCAAGAGGGAAGATTATTAAATGACTCAGTCACTAATGTCCTGGCTTTTCTGTTTCCAGCAGTAATTTCATAGCACCTTGTGTGGAGCTGCAATAGGCTGAATGGAAAATAGTGAGGGAGTTGATTTGTTCCTTTAGCGATTAGAGCCACCCCACAGGTATCTCAGCCGCTGCAGAGTAGCTGGAGATCTGATCAGTTGTTGCAGGATGGTGCTTAAATGGTATTTTTCTCCTATGGGAAATCTGTAGATCCTGAAATCCTCCCTCTCCTCTGAGTTATGTCTGACTGCCATGACAATATGTGTCCATCAGAGCCAATGAGCTAGACTAACCCTGGTCTCAGAGGGCAGAGTTGTCCCCATCCAACTGCAGCTCATCGCAGGCTGGGGTGCCTGCAGGAGGGAGGTGCGCCACACACAGGAAGTCTCAATTTTTTGGATTATTTGCAAAGGCTGTTTGGACAGTGAGGTCCTACAAAGCTGGCCAAAGTCAGCTGAGGATGCCCACAGTATCAGTCTAAGGTGCACCATACAGCAGCAGCATGTCCAAACACTCTTGGCAGGACGTATGCGCACCAGATTTTGTAGCTCAGTTGGAGAAAGCGGAGGAGAAGTCAATGAAGAGGTTCTGGGCCTCCTGAAGATTATAGAATCATAGAATTGTTTGGGTTGGAAGGGACCTTAAAAGTCATCTAGTTCCAATACCCCTGCTATGGGCAGGGACACCTTCCACTAGACCAGGTTGCCCAAAGCCCCATCCAAGCCAGCCATGAACACTTCCAGGG
>Ga0181612_161676_pt1 | contig 10649 bp, 7 predicted proteins | sample HoacroProtozoa21_FD_119630 | JGI IMG/M metagenome (GOLD analysis project Ga0181612, IMG submission 119630) | Hoatzin crop microbial communities from Cojedes, Venezuel. Combined Assembly of Gp0051906, Gp0051904, Gp0051908
ATTTGCCATTGGAAAGCCAGTGAAATTGGGTCTCTGAGTCTTAGGCTTTGTAATTTCCCTCTGGTTTCACCAGGGTAAGAGGACAAATTTCACTACTGTTTTCATATTTCCATCTGGGCGAAGACAGTCCTGAGCACAGCAGTTGCCATCAAATTAAATGTCAGATGAATGCCACAGAAGATGAGAATTTAAATTCGGGTGCCGTGTCCACCCGGTGCTCGGGATCAGGCAGAGCTCGTTTCCACGCAGGTGCTAATCAGCAGCTTCGCTGCCTCCGGGCGCGCTCCAGCTCTGCAAGAGGCCGTGGACGGGGCTTCTGGACGTCGCTGCGGGCTGACGGTGGACAGGTCTGTGGTCATGTGTCTGCAGGGAAGCGGCAGAACCCATCCTTCCCTTTTAGCCTGCTCTCTTTCTCAGGCCAGCAATTTTCATACTTACAGGCTGCTGAGGGTGTTCTAAGACGGGTCCCTTCTTCTCGCGTATTTTCACTTGTGGATTCTCTCTGTGCCTGGACATCTCTTTTTTTGTGTGTGTTTGGGGAGTCACTGGTTCAAATTAAAACTATTCAGTATGATGTCAAGATTCACACCCTTCGAAAGAGCAGCCCTGGTTTAATGTTCGGGTTGCTTTAGGTTTCTCTCTAAATACCATTAACTATCTAGAAAATCTGCAAGTATGTCTAGAAGTATATAGTATATAAGTATATAAGTATATATACATATATATAGTGTATAGTATGTAAATATATGAGAGGTACACATAAATGTATCCATATGTGCATTTGGGCCAGGCATTAGGAATGCACAGGATGGCCACCTGTTCAGCATTCAAGTTCATCTAGCTAAACTACCATTTTCGTTTGTACTGTGGTTGTGACATATAAATCAATGCCCACAAAATGAAATTGCGTTGTCTAATAATGCTTTGTGCCAGGGTTATCAATAGTTCATTAGTCTTGCTTTGCATCTGTCAATAAAAGGTGCAACTGAGAAAGAGAGAGCTCGAGGAAAGAAGTAGGTTCTATATGGGAAGGAGATGTCTTCCACTTTGCCCACCCCTTCTCTCCTTTCGATTGTAGGTTGCGTGGTGTGGTTGCAACGTACGCTCAGCTTTTTTTCTCCAGAAACAGCTTAGAGGATGGTATATGGTTTCTTTTATTCCTGAAGAGCCCCAAAGCACTCTCAAGTCTCTGAGCTATATTCACACCATGAAAACGGGTGTGTGAGAAACTGCCACAACAGGACCAGTAATTATTTTAGCTGTCCTTTGGGTTTTGTCGCTTATCCAGCAGGCAGTCGTGCAACGGTAAGTTGTCCCTTCCTGGCTAGAAATCAGCGTGCCTCTGACCAAGATGACAGCGTGCTACATGCTGACTAATGAGTGCCCCTGCCTGGGCCATCTAGGTGCTCCTCACTCATTACCCCGGTTTATGTAGCTTGACATGAGAGATTGGATGTTATCCCAGCAAGGTGGCATGGCTTCAGGTGATGATATTTTACTCACATAATCTTGCCAAGTTCATCTTAGCAGCATTTGGTGATCTGGTTCCTCTTGATCTGAGTCACTGAACTCTACACAACGTGCTGGAGATAATGTGTGTCGCACTTCTGTGGCAAAGCTGACCAAACAAAACTTCAGCTTCTTATCAATTAATTAGAACTCTGCATGGTTTGACTTGGAGGTCAACAAATAAATTGTGTCATTAATTAGATACCAAATAATTACTTGATGGCTCCTGGGATGCCACTTGATTTCTTTCACCACGGTCATTATACAGTTACAGCAAGTTCTACTAATCATCAGCATGCAACGGTTTCAGAATTCAACAAACCAGTAGATGTTGAGTGGTGGAATAAAACGTCTGCACCAGCAAGGTGTTTGGAAGTCCTGGTCTTCTGCAGTAGTGGTGTAGAGGACAGGAGCCTTGGCTGGGTACAAATGGGATTTCTGGTCACGGAGGGACGTCTCGTGGTTACTTGGAGGCTGAGCTAGGAGGTGCAGTAGCACGGTTGTGCCCATCGTCCTGCAGCCGAGAAGGCTCTGCAGGCCGGAGGCTGGGCTGGATAGCTGCAGACTGGAGCTCCACCATGACCCCACGGTCAGGGTACAAGTCCGTTCAGCACATCTGAGAGAAGCAGAGAGTTTATGTAGCCCCGTAAAGCAATTGCAGAGATCTCAAGGGTTGTGTAGAGTTTATTCTGAAAAAAGCAGCTAAAAGTGAGCTGAAACCTCTGGCTTTCTGGTACACAAGAAACAAGGTCTTTGAACGTACATGTACCATGTGTAGTAGACCAAGTGAAATGTTTTGGCTGAAGAACTATTTTGTCAGCATATTGTTTCAATGAATGTTTCATGAAAACCTTTTAATTTCTTCAAATTTTCCTGTTAGAAAAACATCAGTCATGGTTTTGGGTAATTCTGGTGCAAGAAAATTCTTCTTCCAATTTATTTTATTTCCTTTTCCTTTTTGCCCAAGGAAAAAGAACAGAAGATTGAAAAGTTATAATGTCTTCAGAATATAAAAACAATTTCTCATACCCTTTGTTTCACAATGTACTGCTGAAAATGACAAATGGGAAAATAAAAATTTGCAGACTGAGAAAACTAAGTTATTTTGAAGTTTCTCGCAAGATGTGTTTGGGTTTTTTGAAAAGTCAGTCTTATGTAAGTTGGAAAAGCTGTCTGGTAGCACCAGGCTACAGTTGAACAAAAAAGATTTGTATATAAAGGACTGAGTGATTTTAAACTTGTTCTTGTGTTACAGTATTTTCTATCAATATTTCATCATGAGAAGTCGGTGCAGAGACTTTGAGTCTCTCTTTGCTGGCGCAAGGAAGCTGTCTCTCTGTTCCCGTGTCATTCTTCGGTGGTTTTCTCTGATGATAAAAGTTAGCAAGGGGAACGAGAAGGGACAAATGCTCGTAGCTCTCCAGAAAAACAAGGAGAGAATGGAAGAATTTTAGTTCCTTTTGAAACGACGTCTCTTCCCTCCTGGCTGCAGGAGCCCCTGCAGGCCCTAAGCACGTCCCGTGATTTGCTCACCCACCGACTCCAGGATGCCCCGATGCACTGCCGTGGGCAAAGGTTGCCATTGCCAGCTTTGAGTGTGGCAGTGGGAAGCAGCTCCATTAGCAAGTGATGCTCTGGGCTTGCGAGGAGTGCTTGAATATCTGTATTCATGAGAATTAATGATTGGAAATTTTGAACCTTTCCTCTGCCTGAAGCCAAACGCAGATGTTATTCAGAAAGATTATCCAGTAGAGTCAGCTTAAAGCCAGCTTTCCTCAACTATTCTAGATTTTTTTGAATAAAAACTCCGCAGTGCCCTCACCCCACCAAAATAACCAGTGTTGTCTCCGGAGCTGCAGCGCAGTGCCATGTGGCCGGCTGACAGCAACTGCAGCGACGGGCAAGACTAAGCCATGGGAAAAGGCACGGTTCGAAGGCAAGAGGATATCTGGCACACTCCTCCGCTGTCAGCTCCTCGTGAAGCTCCTGCAAAACCTGACTGCAGCGCTGACTGTCACGCTGTGTTTGAAGGCCAGATCCAAGAAATGACTCAGGGCCCATCTGCGTTGCCAGATAACTTCACTCCGTTGTTTGCTCCTGGTCTTCACCGTCTGGCTGGCCGTGCTGGAAGCTGTTTCGAGGTGAGCCAGCTAGTTCCCTCCAAGAGGCAGCTCTGCGGGGCTGCTGTCACAGATGCAATGTGCATTCTCACCATCATGCTGTCTCATAGCTCCAATGAGCTGTGGAACATCGCTGGTATCATCTCAGCTATGTTGGCCCAACGTCGCCATGCTGCTGTGGGATTGCCTGGCGGGTCCCAGCAGGTCTGCAGTGCGGATGAGGCCATCTCACTTGAGAGGGAACTGGTCCCGAGCCATGACCTCAAATCTCCCAAGCCAAAGAGAGAAGACGTTCGAGGTTGGACGGGGTGGTTTGCTCTGACGGTGCGGCATGGCTGTGCCCATTGCGGGGAGCTGCCTTCGCCGTGGGTAACACACGGTTTTAGTAACAGTTTAAAATCTGCAGCAAACTGTGAAGGTATTGGTATGAGAATCCACAGCTATATTAATTTTTTCTAGTTTCATCAACAAATATAGACTTTCTTAACAGCTTTTCTACCCTTTTGCCTCGCAGTGTATTTTTGAATGTGTTATAAATAGCCAGTGCTCTAGATCGGGTCAGTTCCCTAGGGAAATAAGTGTATGCCAATTATATATTAGAGATTAAATTCTTCCTTGCTTTATACTCACCGAGTAGAGCATTATGGGAGGTGTAAGGCAGGCAGGAGAGAACTTGATACTCTGTACAGAAAGTAATTTAAAGAATTACAGCAACTGGATTTTTAGAAACCTTATTATAAGGTCAATTAATTTTGTCAAATGACCAGTAATTAATTTTACAGAAGACATTAAAGAGAGTAAACTCTCAACTCTCTGCTCTGACTTGGACCTTGATGTTTGAAGTACAAGACCTGAGCGGCCTGGGCTTTCAAAGATGTGCTCAGCGTTGGCTGCGTGATGTGTGGTGGTGAAGGAGATGGCAGGGCAGGGGGGAGAGGGCTGAGCCCCCCTCAAACCAGCCAGCGACGGAGCCGGCAGCCGTCCAGCCCCGCTGTCACCCAGCACAAGCTGGTTCTTCTCGCCAGAAGCTGGCTGGTGCTCCTGGCCGGTGTGGTGCCTCTCTTTCTGTGCCTCTGGTCCTCCAGAGGTTACGAGGAGGGACTCTCAGTGCAGGGCGAAAGACACCGTATGAGGGATGGATGTAATTATATGGAATTTTTTTTTTTTTTTTTCCCAGAAATGCTAACTGACAGCTCATCATCCAGCACAACCCACTGTATGTTCCTTCTTCTCTGCCATCTGCCGTGGCTGCCCTCTTCCCTGCCTACTCCTGGTGGAAGATTTGTCTTCTTCTCCATCCTGCCAAGCTTCCTGGTCAGCTGAACCCCTTGGGCCACTGCCGGGCCAGTGTCACAAGGCTGCTGAGAAGACGTGACCTGGAGGAGACGGGTATAAACGCTGACCTCCCTGCAAGCTACGCATCACCCACTGGCGCTTCGGCTTAGCTCCTCACTCAGAAATCTCTCTTGATTCTAACAAAGAAACCAAAACAAAGCGAGGTTTGAAGAAACTGTAGTCTGTCTTACGCGCTGGCGAGGCAAAATCCCTCTCCTCACCGGCTGTGGGAATTGTACTCCAGAATTCACAGCAGCAGACTCTTTCATACTGCTGATGTCTGTAATGTAATTTACTCCTTTCCCGGAATGAAAAATGTTTAGATACAGGTGAAAAAACCTTCAACCTGTTTTGACCCTGTGGAAGGTCGAATGAAAAGCCTAACTGATTTAGCACTGCAGATATTTTTTGGAAGGATGCTCTTCATACTTTGGTTTAACAATCCAGCATAGAGGAAAACAGCACGACTCGAGCCAAGGAGAAGAGCAGAGGGAGTGAATAACGGCAGCACAAATCAGCAGTAAAGGAGCAGTCTGCTGCAGCACCTGTACAGACAGCCCGAGGCCAGCGAGGGAAGTGGCAGAAAGATTGCAGCGGGAGATGGCGTGGGGAGTACCATATGCACCGAGCACCGAAAGGCTGAGAGCAGCATTTTAAGCTGTCCTAAAGATGGGGGGAATGTCTCTGTCCTTGAGAAAGGGCAAAGAGAGAGAGGAATTTTTGCAGATGGACAGTTCAAGGCCATACTTTTAATCTTGGGCAAGTGCAGCTTTGCTTTTATTTAAACTAGAGTGTGTTGATGCTAATGAGGCACTGTCAACGTTCGCAGGGATGCAGTGTGCAGGCAGGAATCTAGCACGGCTGTTGGGCATTTCTTTAGATGAGAAATGAATATTGATATGGTTTCATGAACTTTACAATAAAAAGCAATCCATTAGTCAACCCAGCAAATTAACTGCTTTGAGTGCAAATTAGGGAGAGCTGCTGTTTTGCTTTGTTCACTGTGTTCTTGTTTTAGATAGGGTTTGATGCAGAAATTGTTTAAAGCAGGAATATAGTTGAATAGCATGCTCAAAATAGCCTCTGCTACTACTCTTAGAATGTTTTCAATCTATGTAATCCTAGATTTTTCTACTAAATGTATTTTCTTCCCAGTTTTGAATTTCCCTACTCTGCTGAGTCTGTTCCGCTTGGGATAAACCAGAAGAAAATGTGCTGTGTGAAATCAAAACAGGTCGTTAAAGCCGTCCCACAGGATGCAGGGTTAAGGTCCCTCACCAAAGCAGGCAGACAGTAAGTTATTGTCTTTTCTGTGGATTTTTTCCATATTTTTTGTTTTAAAGGTATACTACTGGAAGGTGAAGGATGGGCCACTTACTTGACTTGCTTTGGTACCTAAGTCATGGAGGGAATTTACAATAGAGGGTCCCGGAGATGTTGGACGGATAACCTCCTGCTCAGAGATGGCAGCTCCCCAGGATTTCGGTCTGGGTGAACTTACGTCCTCCTTCAGGTCTCTTCCTTTGGTAAGAGTGTAAAATGAGGTCTTTTGAATGACCTAGGTGTTTGGCTTCTGTCTTCGCTCGGTCAATGTACTACATTGTGAGCTTAGAGTTGAAAGTGAGCGTGAGTTTGCAGTTGGCGTCCGTGGGGTGGGAAGCAGCCAGGCGTCCCTGACGTGAGGGGATCGACACCCCGGGGCCGGCTGGGACGCGAGGGCTCAGCTGGAAAAGCTCTACCAGCGTCCCACGGCTTTACAATCCATTGACTGGTGACAGCAAGGTGTTTTGCATAGATCTCCTTTTCTTCTTACTTAAATGGGAGCACCTACAGATCAATCAACGGAGCTTGAAAATCCTCCTGGTTCTTTTATGAACGTTCTGCTTCATTATTCCTTTCACGTGTTTTGAACAGAACAAGCCAACACCAAGAAAGTAACTTGCTGTGGGTGATCAGAAACACCTTTTTTTTTCCTTTTTTTTCCTTTTTTTTTCAAAAGGCAGTACACATAAACTGAATGTTGTCTTTACACACAGAGTTGCCATTTTCCATATATAACCAAGGTGTTGTACAGCTCATTATTTCATAATGTTTAGAGAAAAAAAATCAGTGTCAACAGCCAAGCCTTGTGACTGTCATTGGTTTTATTAAAAGCAAAAACGTTTGATCTTTTGAAGAAATTAAAAAGAAATCAGCTCCTGTATTTTTTAAAATACTTTGCACTTGGTCTTATCTAAAAGCATCAAAAAGTGAAAAATCGAACGTGACATTATACATTCTAGTGGCCCCTAATAGCCAGTCACTCCACCAGTTTTTCGAAGTTTATCTTTAATCTGCTGCTTCCAAACTAATTAGGGTCTGAATGCCTTTGGACTGATTTTCATTTTGTCTTGAGTTATTATGACATCCTTACTACAAATTCTTTTTCAGTCTAATTAAATTCCTGCAGCATAAATGTCATTACTAATATCATCACCTTTGGTAGACTAACTTTGCCTTGGTCTCCTGATAACTGTGCATTGTAGACTAACTCCCTTTCTTCCTGGTTAATATTCAAAAAGTTGGCTTGAAGTAAGAACATATCGAGGCTTAGCATAGACAGAGAATCCATTAATATAAATATATTAATTCAGATTGCTGGGGTTTTATTAAAAAAAATCCAATAGTTATGCTATTATATTAGTTTTCAGAAGAATATTTCAAAACTCATTTAAAACTTTTCTTTTTATCTTCAAAAATCACTCCTGGATGCTACGAATTCTAATAATTTGAGGATTAGAAGTAATTCCCACTTACATGCCAAAAATTTCCAATCATATCATTAATACAGGTGGAAGGGAGACTCACTAAAAGAGTGTGTGTGGGAAAGCAGCGGACTACCAAAAATGAGTATTTGTTTCTCAACCAACCCAAAAGAAGCTTTTCTATGGGCACTCTGCAGAGGATGGACACCATCCCGGGAATGGACGGAGCTCAGCACAGGACTGGTAGGTGAGCCCTTTTTTCCTTAGCCAGTAAATACAAGAAAGAACTACCATGAAAAAAACAACTGATGTGAAGATTTCATAATCTGTCCATTAGTTGGGCCAACATTATCATGATAACTTTTTATTAATCGGGAATTTAACAATGATGTTTTTAGCTCTAAATCCATCAATCAGTAATGCAGAGATTTTCTGAAGGGCACAGGTAACAGCGAATTACCTTTTGTGGGAGGTGTATTAGAAGCAAATCAGCAAATTGATTCCTAGTCTAAAAACCTGATTGATTTATTAAGGTGAAGATTTGATCTTTGATCTCTCAAAGTTTTGATGAACATTAGTGGTATTAGAATTGCAGGTCCAGACATCCAGATCAATCTATTAAGTTAATAAGCAGTGAGAGTTTGAGATTGATTGCTATAATCACAGCATGAAAGCTGGAACTTCGTGTAGGTATAGATAACTGGGCCAGATTCTGGCGCAGCTGCAGGGATGTTTGTTATTACAAAAATTGTCTGCTTAAATCCTGATTAAATAAAGAGGAGGATAAAATGCTATTCAGAAAGGGTGAGACTCTTATAATTTGACTGTAATAAAATAGTCCTAAACTCTTCTTCACAAGCCCATATGAGTTTAGGCAAGCCTGAATAAGTAGAGGAGGGCTGTTACCTTTGTACTGGCTCTACAGCGCAGCCTGCATCGGCCCCTTGAGAAGCCACCGTGCACGGTAGCGTCGTGGTCTGTGTTGGGATGATATAATGAATCAAGTCTCTGGAATCTTCACATCGAAGCAGAGAGAAGTAGCAAGCTTCCTCTTGCTGTGAAATCGTCCTTCCCACCCTGTATCCACCGCAGCAAATCCCTGCCCACGCAAGGGATGCTCAGGGTGGGGTTGGCTGGTGTTGCACCGACCTGCGGGCAGAGGCTGTGCCTGCTGGAGCAGCCTGTGACGGATGGCCAGAAGCTCTCCAAAGGCTGATTAAATTGCCAAGTGAACGTGTTGAAGAAAGTGCACTTCAATAATTAAATTGCTCCAACGCAATTGCTACCTTCTGTGTTTTTTTCTTGCTCTCTTGTCCCTGCAGAAGGCCACACTTCCAGGGCTTCATTGGTGCTCCCTGAATTTTGTAGGTGAGCCCTCAACGCCGTTCCCTTCTCTGTGCCCATCGTCAGGAGACTCAAAGGGAGAGGGGTTCCTCGCGTGCATTCAAACGCCTGGTCCTGAGCTGTCAAGGGAGGCAGACGGTCCCAACACACCCCCTCAGCTCAGAAATCCTCCGGTCTGATTTTAAACGTGGTGCGGTGGCTTATCTGTTAAATAAAATCTAAATGAGAAATGTTGATACTTAATGAAATATAAGTTTGGGGATTTCACATAAGAAAGCTGCTGTCACTGCTGTAATTTATTAGGGTAGAGTTAGGTGCAGATGGTATATACAGAGTTATTTCCTGACTGTACTCCCAAGTAAGTTGATTTGTGGTTTAATGACTTTTATCAAAATGAAATAAGCATTTGATCTTTGGATTTGATCTGGCTATATCTGCAGCTGCTACACCACTACAGCAATTACTTCCAAACTGGGCTTTTTGCCCAGGCAAATGGAGTTCGTCCTTGTTTCATGTCTCATTGACTGTCCTGATAATGCACACAGTGGTACTGTAGGTTTTTTTCTTCCTCTAAATTTGATAGGTGTGAAAGTAGTAAGAGAGTAATTCCCTTTTTTTAGTATCAGTGTTGTTTTATTAGAGTACATTTGCTACTACTATTTAATTTTATCTTGAAGCTGCTTCTAACTAAAATTTAATATAAGAATGTGTAATTTTCTCTGTGTAATCCTGCTATGCCCTTTTTTAGAGAAACACGAAATTCATTTGTGAACTCTAAAGCAGGGAACCCTCATAGTAATCTTCACATCTGTCTGTGTGGTTTAGGGATGAAGTTGTAGCGATGCGTTCTACACCCACGCTGGACTAAATCCACTCCTAATGTATTTCCACGGAAGGCAGTAGCGGTATACTAGGAATAAATTTACCCCGTCGTATCCATCTCTGGAAGAGTGCTCTTTTTCACGACTGGCTAATTAATTACTTGCAGAACAAAATTGTCATGTGTTATGATTATCAATTCTTTTTCCAGGACAGTTCTTCTTTGTTTACTGCTCAGGACAAGATTTCCCCAAGTTCAGCCCCAAAAGCTCCTAGTGAGAGAGCGTCGCTGAGATTCGCAGTCCTGAGCGCTGGCTGCTGCCTCCGGCGAGCAGCCCCGGCTGCGGCGGTGAGCAGAGCGCAGCAGACAGCGGCTAGTTGGATGGCTCGCAGCCGGCTCGCCTGCGCGAGGGCCGGCGGAACGAAGCTGCCGGTTGGCAGTACGCCGTGCCTTCCCTGGGGAAGGCGATGCTGGGGGAGGATTCTCTGCAAACACCCAAGGTGTGCAGCTGGCAGATCTCAAGGCTGCAGGTTCGCGACGGCAAGGAGAGGCAGTCGCAAAGATTTACAAAACAAATTCAAGACTTTTGTTCTCCCCTTGTTCACATTGAGAGAAAGCACACTGCGCTTTGTGTGGTCACAGAATCACAGAATCACAGAATAGTAGGGGTTGGAAGGGACCTCTGTGGGTCATCTAGTCCAACCCCCCTGCCGAAGCAGGGTCACCCAGAGCAGGCTGCACAGGACCTTGTCCAGGCGGGTCTTGAATATCTCCAGA
>Ga0181612_165190_pt1 | contig 10649 bp, 9 predicted proteins | sample HoacroProtozoa21_FD_119630 | JGI IMG/M metagenome (GOLD analysis project Ga0181612, IMG submission 119630) | Hoatzin crop microbial communities from Cojedes, Venezuel. Combined Assembly of Gp0051906, Gp0051904, Gp0051908
CTTTCTTGATAAGCATGTGGTAGAGGCCGTCGGCCTCGATGTAGTTGATGTCGGCGTCAATCGTGGCATATCCCCAGTCGAAGAGCAGGCGCGGCTGCGTCAGTTTGGTGAATGTGGCGTCGGCATAGCTGTAATACATCCGGTCATACTGCTCCTCGCCGCGGTTGAGCATCGAGTAATATACGAAGTAGCCGCCCTTCTTCCCGTCGGGCCAGACGTAGTTGGGGTCCCAGACGAACTGCGGCGCCCACACGCGGTTGATGGTGCTCCAGTTCTTATATACGCTTGGTGCTTCGGGGTCGCAGAAGATGCTGGTGCCTTTGCGGTAGTCGAAGGTTTTCGACTCCCAGTTTATCAGGTCGTCGCTGCGCAGCAGGTCTATGCCGTAGTTGTCCCATTTGTGCGACTTTGCCACGCACATATCGGTCGTAACCATCAGATAGCCTTTGCCTTTCGCTTTGCGTGCGATGTATGCGTCGCGCTGTCCGCCCTCTATCCGCGCGTGCGCCTTTGTGTCCATTATGGCGTCGCCGCCGATGATGTCTTGCCAGTGGTAGCCGTCGCGGCTCACGGCGTAGGCAGTGTATTCCCCACGGTCGCTCATGTGGCAATAGAGATATCCGTAAGTGCCTTTTTGCTTGTTTTTTGCGGGTTTTCCGCCTGCCGATGCAGTGATGGCGATGACTGTCAGCGTCAATAGTAGGAGGGTTCTTTTCATTTGAATATGGTTTTTATGTTTTATGATTGCTTTGCAAAGGTAATAAGAAAATGCGAGGCAGGCGGCCGCGTGTCGGTTAATTTTCCATAAAAGAGAGCTTTTCAATTGTCGTATCGTGGCTGGTCTCGCTATTCTTTTGTAATTTTGCAGATGAAGAGTCCTGCTCTTTTTAATATAAAGGTATAACAATATAGAAAGATGGAAAGAACTTGGAGATGGTTTGGCAAGAGCGACAAGATTACGCTTGCAATGCTCAGGCAGATTGGTGTTGAAGGCATTGTGACGGCGCTGCACGACGTGCCAAACGGCGAAATATGGACGAGAGAACAGATTGGCGACCTGCGCACATTTATCGAGCGCGAAGGGCTTCGCTGGAGTGTGGTGGAGAGTCTTCCCGTAAGTGAAAGCATAAAGTATGGCGGTGCCGACCGCGACCGGCTCATCGACAACTACTGCCAGAGCCTGCGCAACCTCGCCGACGAGGGCATCAGATGCATCTGCTACAACTTCATGCCTGTGCTCGACTGGGCGCGCACCGACCTGATGCATCCCAATGCAAACGGAACGTCGAACCTATACTTCTCACACGCACAGTTCGCCTATTTCGACATTCACATTCTGAAGCGCGAAGGCGCCGAAAACGACTATTCGGAGCAAGTGCTGAAAGAGGTGGAGCAACTGAGCCAGACTCTTACGCCTGACGACGAGCACCGGCTGGTGGACAACATTATAGTGAAGACGCAGGGCTTCGTCAGCGGAAACATCCACGAGGACGACGAGCATCCCGTAGAACTTTTCCGTCAGCTGCTCGCACTCTACGACGGTATTACAAAAGACAAGCTGCGCGAAAACATGCGCTACTTCCTCGACGCCATCATGCCAACGTGCGACGAGTGCGGCATCAACATGTGCGTGCATCCCGACGACCCGCCATTCCCGATACTCGGCCTGCCACGCATAGTGAATTGCGACGACGATATCGACTGGTTTCTCCATGCCGTTGACAATTCGCACAACGGACTCACCTTCTGCGCCGGAAGTCTGTCGGCAGGAGCCCACAACGACGTGGTGGCCCTTGCCCGCAAGTATGCCTCGCGCACCCACTTCGTCCATCTGCGCTCGTGCCACGTCTTTCCAAACGGCGACTTCACCGAGGCGTCGCATCTTGGAGGGCGTGCCGACCTGATAGAGCTTGCCCGCATCTTCGAAAAAGAAAATCCGCAGCTGCCCATGCGAGTGGACCACGGCATGACAATGCTCGGCGACGAAAATCGCGGCTACAACGCCGGCTACTCCTTCCTCGGCCGAATGTTTGCTCTCGCCCAAGTGGAGGGCATCCTAGCCACTGTTGACCGCGAGTTGGGGCTTGCATACCGCGTGTAACAATAAAGTTTGCAAAATATAATTGCACTTGCTTGTTTACCATATAAAGAAGCAGCAGAGACCATGCGCATTGCCTATCTCATTACGGCCTATACCGACGCGGCACAGCTGGCGCGGCTCGTGGAGAGCCTTGCGTCGGACGAGGCGTGGTTTTTCGTCCACGTCGATGAGCGGAGCGACATCGCGCCGTTTCGCGAGGCTGTCGGCGGCATGGACAGAGTGAGCTTCACCGGCCGGCGCATCGATATGGTGTGGGGCAGCTTCAGACAGGTGGAGGCTCAGATGCTGCTCATCAGTACGGCTGTGGAGAGCGGCGTGGGCTTCGACTGGTTTTTCTTCACCAGTGCGCAGGACTATCCCGTGTGGAGCAACCAGCGGATAGCCGAATACCTCGGCAGTAGGGGCGACCGCGAGCTGCTGATGGGCATCGACATGACTGTGCAGCGAAAGGAGGTGAGCCGGCCATACACTGTCTATCGGCCGCTGGCCAACCATCGTTGGGCGGGCGGCTCGCTGAGGAGCAAGATGAGAGTGGCGCTGCGCCACGCGCTCTATGCCTTGGGATGGAGAAAACGGCTCGTCTTTGAGGCCGACGGACGCACATGGCGGCTGCACAAAGGTTCCGACTGGTTTGCCTTCACGCCGGCGCTGGCTGGGCTGGTGATGCAGACGTGGCAGACGTGTCCGGAACTGAAGCGGTGGTTCAGGACGAGCCACATTCCGTCGGAGACGTTCATCCACACCGTCGTGTTCTGCTCGCCGCTGGCCGAGAAGTGCATCCTCGTGAGGGGCGACTACACCACGCTGGCCGACCTCACTCCCAACACGTTTATAGACTACACCCGCCTGATAAAGGTGATGGACGAGAGCGACGTGGAGCGCGTGCTGGCGTCGGGCAAGATGTTCGCCCGGAAGGTGGTGAGCGGAGTGAGCGACGAGTTTGTCAGGAGAGTGGAATTAAACAGACATAATGGCAACACTTAAAGAGACAACGGCGAAGGGGCTGCTGTGGGGAGGGCTCAACAATGCCTCCTTGCAGCTGATAGGTCTGGCCTTCGGCATCATCATGGGATGGCTGCTCGACCCTAGCGACTATGGCATGACGGCGGTGCTGCTGGTGTTCAACGCCATTGCCGTAGAGCTGCAGAACAGCGGCTTCAAGACTGCGCTGATCAACAAGACATCGCCCACCGACAACGACTACAACAGCGTCTTCTGGTTTAATGTCTTGGTGGGGGCGGCCATCTATGCTCTGCTCTTTTTTGCCGCACCGCTCATTGCCCGCTATTACCACGAGCCGGCGCTGGTGCCGCTCAGCCGCTATGTGTTTCTCTCCAACGTCTTCAGCTGTCTCGGAGTGGCACAGTCGGCATGGCTGGTGAAGAACATGCGGTTTCAGCAGATAGCACAGTCGGGAATAGTGGCCATCATCGTGGCCGACGTCGTGGGCATCATCATGGCTCTGCTTGGCTGCGGCTACTGGTCGCTCGCCTCGCAGGGAGTGGTCTTCGTGGGCACCAACACGCTCCAGCTTTGGTATCACTCCAAGTGGCGGCCGTCGCTGCACATCGACTTCGGACCCGTCAGGACAATGTTCCGCTTCGGCATCAAGGTGATGCTGGCGGCGCTGTTCAACCAGCTGAACAATCAGATGCTCAACGTCTTGCTCGGAAAATATTTCACCAAGACCGACGTGGGCTACTACAATCAGGCTTATCAGTGGAACTCAAAGGCTTTCGGCATCGTCAGGGGCATGGGCGAGACGGTGGCCCAGCCGGTGCTGGTCGATACAGGCGGCGAGCGCGAGCGTCAGCTGAGGGTGCTGCGCAAGATGATGCGCTTCCTGAGTTTCATATCCTTTCCGCTGCTCTTCGGCCTGTCGCTCGTGGCCCACGAGTTCATCGGCGTGCTGCTGCCGGAGCGATGGCTCAGGAGTGCCGACCTGCTGAGGATTCTTGCCATCGGCGGTGCCACAATGCCGCTGGCATCACTGCTCTACAACCTCATCCTTTCGCGCGGGCGGAGCGACATCTATATGTGGGGAACCGTCGGATTCGCCATATTGCAGGTGGGAGCCCTCGTGATGCTGAAGGAGCAGGGCATCAGGGCGATGGTGGTGGCCTATGTGGCGCTCAATGTGGCGTGGCTCTTCGTCTGGCACTTCTTCGCCCGGCGACTGACGGGCTACAGGCTGAGGCACTTCCTCGCCGACACGTTGCCCTTCGCCGCCATTGCCGTAGGCGTGATGGTTGCCACGGCGCTCGTCACCCAGAGCATCGGCTCGCTGCTGCTGCTGCTCGTCAGCCGCATCGTGATTGCCGCTGCCCTCTACTACGCTGTGCTGAAGCTGCTCCACGCCCAGATACTCGACGAGTGCATACAGTTTGTGGTTCAGAAAATCAGAAAGAAAGGCGAGGGGAGATAAAAACAAGAGACGATGGAAAACAACGGAAAACTATTGTTTGTGCCAAACGGCGGACTGGGCAACCGCATGAGAGCCATTGCTTCGGCCTACTGGCTGATGAAGACAGCCGGAGTGAGCGTCAGAGTGGTGTGGATAAAAGACTGGACGCTCGGCGCACCCTTTGCCTCGCTCTTCCAGCCGTTCAGCGAGCGGGGCTTTGAAGTAAGCGACGCCTCGACAGCCGAAAAACTGATCTACGACCATCCGCGAAAGCACAACCTATGGTTGCCTCGCCTGCCGCAAGCGCTGATGTTCGGCCAGCGCATCGACGACTATCAGGTGACGCCGCTGAAGCAGCACAGCTTCGACTTTGCCGCTTGGGCAAAGGGCCGCAGAAGCTACATGAGCTGCTATCAGGAGTTTGGCGAGCAAAACGGCGACTACTACCGACGCCTGTTCCGTCCGACGGAGAGGGTGGGGCAGATGCTCTCCGAGATAACCGCGCAGTTTGCGCCCTCCACCATCGGTTTCCACATACGCCGCACCGACCACGCTGAGGCTACGGCCAACAGCCCCCTCTCGCTCTTCATCGACAAGGCCGCAGAGACGCTCGCCGACAATCCCGACACAAAGATTTTTCTGGCTACCGACGACATGGACACTCGCCGGCAGCTCAGCGCGCAGTTTGGCTCTGCCATCATCTTTCCGCCAAGCACCGCCACCAGCCGCGACTCTGTGGAAGGAATGCAGGCCGCCCTCGCCGAGATGCTCGCTCTGGCACAGACGCAGACCATCTACGGATGCTCGGGAAGCACCTTCCCCGTTGTGGCCTCAAGAATGTCGGGCTGTCCACTCGTAGTGCTGGAGAAAAAAGCCGCGCGGAAATAGCGCGGAAACCGCTGACCATCAGCACTCTCACCATCCTTCATCACCACCGGAATAATCTCCCGTCGGGATGCTTCAAAACTCCCGCCCCGATGCTATGTCAGTAAATCAAATTGATTTACCGACTAAATCAAATTGATTTACTGACTAAATCAAATTGATTTACTGAGCAAATCAAATTGATTTACTGAGAGCGAATCGGGATGGAACCGGAAAGCCATCGTTTTCCGACCATCAAACCATCGGCGGCGAAGACCGCTCCGCCGCAAAACATCAACATAAAAATTTGGTGATTTATCCAAAAAGCATTACTTTTGCAAGCATGAAACATCCTGCAAAAATCGACGTGGCGGTGCTGATGCTCTTCTTCAACCGCCCTGAAAGCTTCCAGCTCGTGTTCAACGAAGTGAAAAAGGCACGCCCCTCGCGGCTCTTCCTCTACCAGGACGGGCCGCGAGGCGAGCAAGACATGGAGGGCATCATGGCGTGCAGGAAAATAGCGGAAGACATCGACTGGGAGTGCGACGTCAGACGGCAGTATCTTGAGCAAAACCAGGGCTGCGACCCGTCGGGCTACCGCTCCCACCGGTGGGCCTTCTCGATGGCCGACAAGTGCATCGTGCTTGAGGACGACGTGGTGCCGTCGCAATCGTTCTTCCCATTCTGCAAAGAGATGCTCGACAAATATGAAAACGACGAGCGAATAACAATGATTGCGGGATTCAACACCGACGAGCAGACCGACGACTGTCCCGACAGCTACTTTTTCACGTCGGCATTCTCCATCTGGGGATGGGCGTCGTGGAGCAGAGTGGTGAACCAGTGGGACCCGGAATACACGTTTCTCAGCGAGCCTTACACCATGCAGCTGCTGGAGGGCGTGGCCAAAGAGAGGCACTACCGCAAAAGCATGATACCCATGTTTCGCGACCATCGGGCTACGGGGAAAGAGTATTTCGAAACCATCTTCTGGTCGAACATGCTGCTCAACAGCGGGCTGGCCATCATGCCGCAGAAGAACCAAATAAACAACGTAGGACTGACGGCCAATTCCACCCACTTCTCGGCCAATCTGAAGACCACGCCGAAAGGGCTGCGACGAATGTTCACCATGCAGCGCCACGAGCTGGACTTTCCGCTGAAGCATCCGAACCACGTCATAGAAAACGTGGCCTACCGCCAACGCCTCTACCGGCTGAACGCATGGGGGCATCCGTTGATAAAAATCGGACGCTCACTGGAAGAACTGTGGCTCAACCTGAAGGCTGGCAACTTCGGCCACATAGCGAAGTCAATAAAAAGGCGCGTCAGGAAATGGACGGGACGCGAGCACCACAAGTAGGGCCGCACCTGCCTACGGCTGGCGATAGGACAACGCCGCGCCGATGGCCGTGCAGAACTCGGCATACTTCGGGAAGTTGAAGTGCACCTTGTAGAGTTTCTCCATCGGCGGAAACACCTCCTTGCACTGCGGCAGCAGCGTCAGATTGCCAATCATCACAAAGTCGCGTATGCCGCTGTTGAGCGACGAGAGAATGGCCGCCGAGCCAATCGACTGAAGCACCATGCAGATGAGTCCCTCGGCAATATCCTCGCGCGAGGCATTGTTCGGAGCCTTGCCCAGCAGCGACGCCGTGGCCGTGAGCGGCAGTCCGGGCAACGGCGAGGCCGAGATGTCGCCAATCAGCAAGTTCATGTTCTTAATGTTCCCCTTCATCGCCAGAGCGGCCACCTCCTTGATGTCGCTCGTCTGCAGCAGCATCCGCGACAGTCCGGCCAGCGTGCCGCCGCCGATGCCGATGCCGCCGATGTGCTCAATATTGTCGCCGTCGTAGCCCACAAACGTAGTGCCGGTGCCCATGCTCACCACAATCGCCTTGTCGAGCTTCGACTCAAACTTGGCGCCCAGTCCGTCGCACTCAAACTCGCCGGCCTTCTGCGTGGGCAGGCCGTAGATGGGCTTGTTGATATATGCGCTGCCCACGCCCGTGAGCATCACCTGGTCCACGTCGCCCAGCTCAATCTTGTTGTCGTAGAGATACTTGCCGAAAGCGCCATAGAGCGACGTTATCGGGTCAACCGCCGTGATGCGTATCGGAGAAAGCACCACGCCATTCTTCACTCCCACAATCTTAGTCGTGCTGATGCCGACATCTATTCCAATGACTATTCCCATATCATGCTTTAATCTTTATACTTTGGCAAAGGTAAGCAAAAATACCGAAACGGCGGCAATTATTATGGATAAATTGCGCCTTTGTCGCTCGTTTCTGCGAATACATATTGAACTGGCACGGAGGACACGCATTACCTTTTGTCGCGGTTGCTTATTTCAGAATAGTTCTCAATTCCTCGTACTTGTCAAGGTTTTCCATATCATACCAAGAATACTCAATGAATTTCCTTTCATTGAATCCCTTTTCGCCGTTGGACTGATAAACCCGAATGATTCGGTCGTCGCAAATGACAAGCACTTTGGCAAGTCCCCACTTGGCGTAAGACTGTCCTTGCAGGAAGTTGTCGTGGATTTCCTCCTTGTTTTTCATACTCTTTTTCACCTCTATCACGACTCGCGCCTGAATGTCGCCATTCTTTCTTGTAACATGCAGGCAGAAGTCGGGACGCTTGTTTGATTGTGTCTCTCCACGTCCGGCTGGGAAATGGACCTCTGCCTCGTATTCTCCCTTGAACCCCATCTGGTCGAGCAGCGGCAACAGGAGTTTTTCAGATACGTCGGCCTCCTTTTCTATTATCACATTGCCAATCTTCTTGGGCTCGTAAAGTTTCGGCAATACCGACGTGTCGAAACCCTTTGCCTCGAGCATTCGTTTTATCTCATTGTAGTCGTCACGCGTAACCTTCCACCCGCTGCAATCTTGGAAATTCTTGCTTACGAAGTTGCCCTCTTTGACTCGGTTTTTGAAATACTCATTGTTTTTGAACTCTTGGAACGTGATGGCACAGTCAGCGGGTATCTCAATCTTATTGCCAATGTAAGTATTGGAATAGTAAAGGAAAAATGGGTCGATGACGCCATCTTCCTGTGCAATCCATATACTGTTCATTGCTTTCACCGGCGACTTCTCATAGAAGAGCATGATGTCGCCACGCGATGTCAACTGGTTGGCCTGCCAGAATCCGTATTCCATTCCCTTCTCGCCCTCAGTGTAGTTGCCTACGAGCAACCATGCCTGACCAGGCTCCTCAGGCATCTCCGCTTGCGGCTGGTCTGCTATTCGCTCCTTGATGTCGGGTATCTCGAAACAGAAAAGATATGCGCAAAACTCGGCAGGGTCTTCAAATCCGTTAGCGACGGCAAACTCTATGAGTATTTCGTTTATGTCTAAGTAGTAATTGTTTCTGGCAAAATAGTCCGTTCTGTTTGGCACTTCCGGCAACTCGATGTCGTATTTCTCGGCAAATTTTTGCAGATATAGGAATTGCATTACAAAGAAGTTTGGGACGAACAAACTTGGGAAATATGCGTGTAGCATCAAAGTCGTCAGAAGATTGCACGACAAAGCAAACTTGAAATAAGATTGCGGAATATCTTGGTATTCTTGGTCTGGGTTGTCTTTAAGCATTGTATAGAGTACGTACGAATAGACAAACGCTGTGTCAACGTCTTCGTTTTCTATGGCACGAGACTCAACGAGGTGAGATATGATTTCTTCGACCTGTAGCAAAATCGTTTTAAATCTTTCCATATCCTTCCTTTTGCTGTTTTGGAAGAATTGTGGGTCCATCTCTTTGGCGATGTTCAGCATTTCGTCAAACGTGCAATATTCGTCTTGCAATCGTCTGAATTTTGCAATGGCCTGTTTTCCCTCGGGACTCTCCTTAAAGAGATTCCAAGTTCTTTTAGAAATCTTCTCCATAAGCGATTCTTTATAATGTTAGTTTCGTAATATCGCCGCAAAGATAACATAAAAATTCGGTGAAACCACTTCTTACGACGATTTTTCGCAAAAAGAAACGGCTTTTATGGGAAAAATCACCTATCTTTGCACTATGAAAAGACTAAAATCTAAAAATGAGAGCGAGATACAACTCCTGCTATACAACCCCTTAGCCACGGCACAAAGGAGAGGAATATACAAAATTGCGATTAAGCGAGCGAAGACCAAGCGGGAGCGATTTATGCAAAGTTTAAAGTTTAAAATAAGACCCTTGCGACACGAGAAATTTGAACGGGAGCTGAAACTGCTCCTCATGCTCACGGAGAACCGAAAGCTCACGGCCGACGACATCTGCCAACGCCTCGACATATCGAGACGGATGTTCTACTATTATCTCGAATCGTTCCGACTCTTCGGATTCATCGTGCAAAACAACAGGCCATACTATAGCATCGACCGCTCGTCGCCATATTTCCAACGACTCTTCCGAACCATACACTTCACCGAAGACGAGGCCGAGACCATGCGACGGCTGCTCGACAGCGTGGGCGACCAAAGCCCACAAGTGCGCCACCTGAAGGAGAAACTCACATCGCTCTACGACCTCGACATACTCAACACGCCCGAACTGCAAGAACAAGCCGCCGAAAACGTCAGCCTGCTCTACGACGCCATCCGACAGCACCGGCAAGTAATCCTGAAAGACTACTCGTCGCCACACAGCGACACCCTCGCCGACCGACACGTGGAGCCATTCCTCTTCCTCAACTACAACAACGAGATACGCTGCTACGAGCCGCGCACGCAGACGAACAAGACATTCAAGATATCGCGCATCGGCCGCGTCGAACTGCTCGACCTCGTATGGGAACACGAGGCCGACCACCGCCAGATGTTCACCGACATCTTCCAGTTCAGCGGCGAGAGCCCCATGCCTGTCAAACTGCGTCTCGACCGCCTCGCCCACAACATTCTATCGAGGAATACCCCCTGTCGTCGCCCTACGTCGCCCCCGACGGCGACAACCACTGGACGCTCTCCACCCACGTCATCAGCTACGCCCCCATCACGCGCTTCGTCATGGGGCTTCACCGCAACATAGAAGTGCTCGGTCCCGACGCCTTCCGCCGCCACATAGCCGCCGAAAAGTCCGCCATATCGCAAGAAATTCCTTAATTTTCTCACTTTTTCAAAAAAAGTCTCCAAAAAATTTGGAATATTGAAAAAAACGCCGTACCTTTGCATCCGCAATTCGCAAAATCTGCTTCAGTAGCTCAGTTGGTTAGAGCACCTGACTGTTAATCAGGGGGTCGTTGGTTCAAGCCCATCCTGGAGCGCCTTAAAAATCAAGGAGTTACGA
>Ga0181612_116650_pt1 | contig 10648 bp, 6 predicted proteins | sample HoacroProtozoa21_FD_119630 | JGI IMG/M metagenome (GOLD analysis project Ga0181612, IMG submission 119630) | Hoatzin crop microbial communities from Cojedes, Venezuel. Combined Assembly of Gp0051906, Gp0051904, Gp0051908
AAGATCAGGCTCACAAGGCTCAAATGTGCCCTTACAAATATCCCCTCTGTAATCACTTCCTGGAATTTTCTTTAATCGCCGCTAAAATGTATTAGTGATAGCTTGTGTGTAATGTTGATTGTGTAGTTTGAATGTATAATCTGAGGACAGTTTAGGAAAAGAATCAGAGAAAGGAGACAAATACGCATGGGCAATGAGAAACAGGCAGAACCCATACAATTACATTTCTGAAGTGTGATTATTTTTAAGCTCTTTCTCTGGAAATGTATGTATACACATGCACAGACACACAAAACCATGGATTCTTTTTGCTTTCTGAGAGTCAGGATATCTGTGCTTTTAAGATGGACTTGATTAATATTTGCAGACCTTTTTCTGGGGATTTAGGAGAACAAGAAAGAAGGAAAGCAAAATTGTCATGTAGCTATGAGACTTCCCCAAGCCAGAGTTTTCTTTTGAAAGTTCAAACATTGTGAAATTCACAATGAACAGGTTGCGTCTCTGGAGTGCAGGAATTACATTTCCATGACGATTTTGAAACAAGGGCTAATCTTGCTCTGTCTGCATTAGTCAAAACATAGCAGAGCACAGTTCAGTTTCTTTGTAGACCTACTTGTATTAAACTAGACAAAGAGCTGCCGCGGTGCTGTCGCAAAGCATGTCGTCCTTTTTCACATCTTTCACTCTTTTTTGCTCTGCTGTATAAACAGCCCAGAGTTCTGTCCTGTGGTACACCTGAGGCTTTTCTTATCTTGGCTAGTCTCTTGAAGGTTTTTGAGGTTAGCAGTTTCTTCTTGAATTTGAGGAAGTCCTAAGCAGACCTCTGCAATTCACATGCATGGACATAAATGATAGGTGTAAAGCCAGCGTCTTGCCTTCAGGCAGCTGCACATCCTGTTGGCCTTTTTGATGGACACTGTTACAGCAGTGACGTATTACATGTATTGAATCCGGTCATTTTTTTTTGGCAGAGGAAATAACAGGTGTGTAATTTCCCAGTTCAGCCATATATAATTATATATAATTTGACTTAAATAGATACAGAGTTTCCACTGCTCCAGTCTCTCAGTCTGAGGCACTGTGTTGCTCTTAAATGCTATTTCTGAAAAGGATCCGGAAATAATACTTCAAAAGTTAATAAAGAGTTAAAGAGCTTGGGATAGGATATAGAAGATGCCAGATAATTTACTGCACATCTCCCAAATGCTTTTGGGCAGAAAAAGAATTCCTGTGTTTTCCCAAAAGCTGCTTTCCTTTTCTTGATATAGACATTCACATGGGGGTAGGGTGGGGAAAGTTAGTCAGATGAGAATTTGCTAAAGCTCAGCTAATCATTTATTAAAGCAGTCCCTGGCTTGCCAAACTCATTAATCTCATTAACAGGGAAGGAGGGCTATGGTGCATGGTTAGCTGAAAGTACTGTGTTTACTAAGCTGTGTACTTCGTTTGCAAGGGAAAGATTTAAATATTCACTGTGTCACTGTTTTGTCCCCGAAGCTGAAGTAACTTGGTGAGTCACTTGATCAGCTCATGTCACATGTGGCTTTGGCCACAGACTGCGTGGGGTCAGGCGTAGAGTTGCCTGATACAGGTCTGGCCTGGACCCATTTGTTTTTCAAGGTGTTTGTCATGTCTCTTACATTCAGATGCAACCCGGGCAGCATGGGTCTCTGGAGAGGAGAGAACAGGACAATGTTACCACTTGGTTCACTTTGAGAAGCAAGTGGTGATCTCTTAATACTGCCCAACCCCCATGTTTCTACCCCTCTAGTCCCTGGGAAAAGGAGGCCTGGCAGAAATGTCCCAGCTGCCCTTTCTTGAGTTAACTCCCTGCCTATGACTCAGGAAAGTGGAGGAGCTGCCTCATGCCCCTGCCTCTCCTGTGTGAGCATCTTGTTGGGACGGCGGCTGTGTTTTGTGGTACTCTGGAGGACACCCACACTTCAGCGTCTGGATTTGGGTGCAGGCACTTCTGGCAAAACTAGTAACATGTCCTGTGCAACTTCCATGTGGCACAAGTACGATATGTGTAATGTCAGGCATTCATTATATGCATCATATACCATTCCTGTGCAAGTGCCATAGCACCCTTGTGCACTGCAAGCCTTCACATAGTAGAACCTAGGGTCAAATCCTGCCTTCATCAGTAACTCTTTGTTAGTATCAGTGACTGTCTTGCCTCTCTGAAATATGCTTTCCTCTAGCTTCTGTCCATACTGTGTTTTAATCCCCTGACTGGTATTTATAGACTTCGTTGCGATTTATGGTTTGGACATTGATAACTTGTTGAAGTGGATATTCAGTGTTGGTCCAGCCTCTTCACTTTTCCTTTGGTTCTGACTCCTGATCATGAGATCTCTGCTTGCTTTTGCTTTTCAGGTTTGCAGCTGTCTCAGACATGACCTTGTCCCTTCAAGCCTGCTGTTGTCATACTGTTGATGCAGTTATTGCTCTCTGTCTGCTTTAAGCTCCAGTGCTTTAGTCTATGCCTTTTTTTCCCCCATCCTAAAGATATCGCATGTCATTTCACTTGCTTTTGCCAGCTTCCATCTCCTTTTCATCTCTAGTTTCTGGAGTGGGTGGCTTATTTTTGCTGACTGCATTTCCTTTCCTCTCTACATCGTTTCTTAATCTCCTGCAACCTGGTCTAGCCCTTTATTTTGACCTAGGCTGAGACACCTTCTTCAGCTTCTTCCAGCTGACCGTAAGCTTCCCGGTTCCATGATTGTCATCCTACTTATCCTTCTGCTTCCTATACTTAACCTGATACTTTATCCTTGCTCTGTTTTCTTCTTTCTTGGCATTTGCCTTTCTCTCCTACTGTTTGCCGACATCAGGAAGCCTTTCTTTGTCCTCAGTCTTTCATTTCTGCCTAAGCTTCCCCTAAGTGCATCAGTCCCTCCTGATGTTGTGTAAACATCCTCTTCTGCTTTATTCTCTTGAATGTTTCCTTGTGTCTTGTCCACTTTTTCACTGTGCGCTGCTCTGGGCTTCAGGATGGATGGTAACTGCGTGTAGGGAGCTGCCATCACCAACATTTCCCATACTGACACTTGTTAGTTATCTATTCTTGTAGGAACTGCCATCATCAGACCCTGCTGCCCCTCAGCTGCAGAGAGTGCCCCTGGTTACAAATGTCTTTCTTAGATGCCCCCGCCTCACTCCTGGGCTGTTTCTGTGCCTCCACAGGCCAGGTCATCCCTGCTTGGGGAATTGTCAGCGTGTGTTTCCAGTGTTGCGTAAGTGCTCTCAGTCACTGCTGCCTGCAGCGCAAGAAGGAAGCAAGCAATGAAGGGCATGCATGGGAGCTTTTGGCCGTTCCCCTGCGGGTAGATGGAGTACCTCAGTCTCCTGAGGGCTCGCTGCTGGCATTGCTCACTGACTCTCGGCTTCTCCCTAAGCTATACAAGGATGTGGCAGCAGTCCCATGCGTCTTCTCTGAGGCCTTAATACATCAGCTCCGGGCTGCAGCTCTCCCGTCAGCTGGTAGATAAACTTTACATGTTGACATCCATCTCCTCCTTGGGAGTGTGAGAAACTTGAGTGTTTGGGCCATTTTTCTCTGCACCTCCCACAAGGAGCAATTTCTTTCAGTGCTACATGCCAGCCCTGGCAGGAACTGTGTGATTTGGATCCACTCCTTCATGCATCTCTAGAGTTTGGCAGAGCAAGCAGCAATAACTGGGCACCAGTGCACAACAGGTTGGGCCAGGCACTGACTTTCAAAGAGGAGGTGTCATGTGACTGAAATTGGGAGGGGGGTGAGTTATTCTGCATTAGGATTGTTGTGAACTCAGGATCTGGCCCCTGGGCTGACCTGCTGTAGCAGTGGAGTGTGGCCATCCCTAAAATATCTCATCCTTACCTGTGAACTTGCCACAGAAGCCGTGAATCGTCACGCCACTGTGTTAGGGTCTCTACAAAGCATAAGGATACTACATTTGAGCCTTCAGCCCCATCATGCTGTATTTTCCCTTGTGGCTGTAGTCTATGAAAAAAGCCAACTTCTGCCACATCCATGCTTACATACACTGAGGAGTATTGCACCCTAGCACCTGAAACAGATGGACATTTCATTTTGTGTACGTGGGGAGAAGGATGCTATGATAAAATGCAGTAGCTCCCTCTTCAAGCAATGCCAAGGCATATGACACTCATGTTTTTGTCTTTTAGCTGAGGTGGAAGGGCTGCAGGTTACCGTGCCTGAGAAGAAGAAGGTGGCCATGTTGTTTCAGCCTGCTCTGCTTCGCTGCCATTTCTCTACTTCTTCCACCCAACCAGCTGTGGTACAGTGGAGGTTTAAATCTTACTGCCAGGACCGGATGGGAGAAGCTTTGGGTATGGCGACTTCTGGGTTACAAACGATGAGCAAGAGGAACCTGGACTGGGATCCCTACCTGGACTGTGTGGACAGCAGGAGGACAGTCCGTGTTGTGGCCTCCAAACAAGGATCTGCTGTCACTATAGGGGACTTCTATAAGGAAAGAGATGTCAGCATTGTCCACGGTAACTCTCCTACGCCGGTGATGCTTGGTGGGGGTTGGAATGGACCCTTAGCAATTTGGAATACCTGAGGCTGGCAGTAACTGTGCAGATAACTCCCTTAGAAAAGGCAACTGAAGGGAGCTGTCGTATGTCAGACATTTAGGATTCAACCAGCCAACCCTAGACCCAAAGGTCATTGCCTTTGTTGCTTCCCTGCATCAAAGTCAATGTAGGTCTCCAACCTTGATACAATATTCTTTTCTCTTTGATAAAGTGAAGGTTTTTATTCCTGGCTTCTGCATATTGCTCCGTGTGTAGATTTTCCTTAACAAAAGGATGCAAGAGAGGTCTGAATTCAGTCTCTGCAGGCTAGTTTTTTCTTCCTTGCAAACTCCACTGATTTTTTTTTCCCAGTTCCGAAATACCAAAATTATGCTACACCTCATGTTTGCTCAACTGTGGACTTCACCAGCCAACCCTGTCATGAGCCTAAACCCACACAGCCTTGGGCAGTGTGAAAGGAAGCGATTTCCATGGGGTGAAGTCAGGTTGGGTGGAGATGGGGTGCGGCAGGGTCCTTAGGCACATGGTCTAGAAGGCTGTGTGAGAAACCTTGTCCTTCAAAGTACAAGGCTTCTGCTTGACTTGAGAGGCCACTAGGCAGAAGTGGAGGCTCCTTGGTGTGGAGAGCAAGTGATCAGCCTCAGCAAGGGGGGAGTGTTTTCCTTTGTCTCCGTGTAACCTCTTTGGTTGATGACTGAAGTGCTATAGAGGAGACACTGCCTAAGCCCTTCTTGCACGGCACAAATACTGTTGGGAGCCCAGGCCATAGGTGATAGGAAGGACAGAGAGTAGCGTTAGTTACCCCTTCTGTTCTCGGTATGTGCAGAGTGAGCTGCCTCTGCGGCATTAACTGGTCTTCCCATTTACAGCCACGGAGCCCTGAGCCTGTTGTTTTTTCCTGAATACTGTGATGTTCTGGGTAAGGTTAACCCCCCTTCTGAGTAAGGAAATGAAATGGATTTGAGACACTGAGACGGACCCAGTGCTTTCAACACTGCATTCTTCCTATAGTTGTTGGAGGGAAAGTCTGACTTTTCCTTTTTGCCTTCCAGATGCAGACCTTCAGATTGGGAAGCTGATGTGGGGAGACAGTGGGCTCTATTACTGCCTTATTATCACACCGGACGATGTGGAGGGCAAAAATGAAGAATCAGTGGAGCTGCTTGTGCTTGGTAAGCCCTCTTGGCACATTGCTTTTTCAGCAGAGAGCTGATGTATCTTTCCTTCTGCTCTCTTGCTCTCTCTACGTATCTGTGCACCATATTACTATGGGTGTAAGATCTATGTAAAACAGTCCCTGCAGTACCTTCACCATTGCCTTGCACCTTGTGCAGCCGTTCACACCTAGGCAAAGTGGGTGGCAAATGCTACCAAACCAGAATAGTAATATTTACACCCACATTGCTCACACGTTACACAGGCGTAAATGACTACAGAAAGTGCAGGGCTGTGGAAAGTCAGAACCCTTGTTTTTAAAGCATATAACAATAAACTTGCAGCAAAGTGAACACTTGAGAGAGAGTCTTTTAAAAATAGACACCCAGAAGACATCAAATCGTATGCTTTTTGCAGTCTTTTAACATTCCCTTCATCCCACTCTTCTGACCTGTGAGGATGTCAAGAAGTACCATGTTTATCTGCTGGAGTGTGTCAGTTTGGGAGATTTTTCTGTGTGTCTAATTATACTTGTCCAGTTAGAGGTGCAGTTTCACCATCACCATAATCAAGTGTAAGCTGGTGCTCCCACTAAAAGGACCTGTCCTCTCTGCGATGTGCATGCTTGGCTCTGTTAAGCTCCTTTGAGCAATGTGGTGAGGAGGATCAGTTTCTGTCCTCTTTGCAGGGTTAGCTTTCAGTGATGGCTTCCACAGTCCAGCTCACTGTAAAGGTCAAAAAAGCACCCATACCAGCTATGGGAGAAAATGGGCATTTCGGGGGATATCTGTTGACACTGCCTTGAGCCAGCTGCAGTACTTCACCCCTAGACTGCCCCAGGAGAGTAAGATGAGTTTTTCCCAACTTAAGACCTGCTGACACCAGTGCTTGTCTGGTCAGCATACTGGCGTGATTCTTGGGTGTACAGATTCTGTACATCCTGTGAAGGAAATGTTGAAAAACTTGGGTCTGTAGTGTGTAGGTGATCTGTAGAGGCATATGATAGAACATGTCTGTCAAGTGCCCTTGCTCTCATGGCTAAGGTCAGAGTTTAATTAGCATTTATATTTGGAGCCGTAGTTATCACAGACTAAACCAGATTGAACGAGTGACTATAACAGTGCCATCACCTCCCCTCACTCCTTCAGATATCAGTCAAGCAATGGACAAGTGGAGAATGGGTCCCTCCAGAGAAGTGTCTTACCTCTGTCTAAATCCACAGCGTGACTGTGTATCGTATGCTAGTTAATAACCAGCCCAATACTGACCTGTGTTAGTTCAGGTGAGGTTATCTCTGCCAGGTGGCAGTTATAGCTGTTACGTAGCCTCTCCAGAGGAGCTGTCTGTGGCTGCGTGGTGATGGACTGCTGAATTTTGTCCCTTCTTCACCTTCCTGTCCAGGATTTGGTGTCTTCTCTGATGTGTGTCTACAGCTGTGCACAGACACCAGTGATGAAACAGTGCCATGGTAACAGGAAGAAACTGTTTTTCAGTGTGTACAGAAGACTATGCAGGGGGAAAATAAAGAAATGCCCTCCTCCGAAACTAGCTTGATGATGTCCCCAGCCCCAGTTCATTGTGGTTGTATTGGAAGGAAACACGTAGCTTAGGCTGCATTACCTTGACTGCCTCTGCTTTTCTGTTCACTGCAGCCTGTGGGTCTGACCTTGTGCTTTGCGCAGCACTCCGCCAAGTCTGGCAGCAGCATGAAAGCATACTTGTCGTGGGCATACTTTGTTCTGCCTCATGCTGTTTGGCGCAGCTTGTGTGTATTTCTTTTCCTGGGTAGTGTGTATGGAGGCAACATTCCGGCTTTCGGAGAGATTCCAGGTTACCTACCCATTTTCCTTCTTTCCCCTTCCCGTTTTTTCCTTCTTTCCCCTTCCCGTTTTTTCCTTTCTTTTCCTTTACCTCTCCACATTGATGGATAAAGGACGAAGCAGTCAGTGGTGAAAATACCGTTTCTTAATATTCCAGCATCTTCTGGGACGTTTTTTATTCCGTCCCACTGCTTGGCGAGAGACATCAAGTACAAATGTAGATCAGAGTGATTCCACAGTCCTAACGGACGTATGGTAAAAGAGTTCTGTTTGCTGTTTTGATGTTTGCTGCTTTTTGGGTGGAACCCAGATTCGCTGTTAGAGCAGTTGGAGCAGCGGTGGGATAGACACTGCGATTCCCAAAGCACGTTGCTGTTTGCTCCCTGCTGACAATGGTCTTTCAAATACAGTTTCCATTGCGTATTTTGGGGCTGCTGTGTGATTTAATAATGGATTAGATTTTTGAATAGAGCAGAGGTTCTACCTACTGATGTTGTCAGTGGAGGAAGACAGAAAAATCAGAATGGAAATGGGAAAATATTCCTTCTAGTGTTTTCATATGAATCCCAAGATGAAAGGTGTGTTTAGGTTAGAGAAGGATGCTGGTGGACAGGGCAGTTGAATATCACGTAGCGACCTTGAAAGGTCCGAGGGGCAAAAATGGTAGATAACTAATAGCATCAATGGATTAATGGAGATTTACTTAGCCAGAAGTGGAGGATCCTGCTTTTATACAGTGAATTGCACCATTAAAAATTGGTCAAAAGCTGCTTTATCACAACCTGGAGCAAAATCCAAAACCTGAGCAAATTACAGCATTCGTTTTTTCTTGGGCAAGCAATCACAGAGACTTCCAGTGAAGTCTTAAGTAGCCGGTCAGTCTGGGTCATGATGGGGTTGCAAGTGGAGTTTTGTCACCTGGATGTAACATGTTGATGCACAAAGCAGCTGGACTACTCTAGGTAGCATCAAAGAATCCCATGTGCTGTCTTCATTTCAGGCCTATTTCAGAAAAGCATATAAGCATTTATTTATATCCATTTGTGCTCAGCAAAGATGATAGGATTTATAAAGCATACCTGATGTTAAGCACGTGCTTACGTGCTTTGCTGAAAAGACCATTCAGTAGGTCTTGCTTAGTCAGGGACTTCAACCTTCTCTAGCGGAATCAGTACAGGCAAGGGAAGAGGGACAATAACCTCTTCAGAAACACAGGAGGTTGGCTGGTAGTAAGCCTCCTTCAGAGTAAGGAAAGAATTTAAATTAAAAACTACTATTAGACTTTTAGTAAATACATGTATTTTGGTGGCATTTGGAATCTCTGAATGGGGTCTAATATGCTGGCAACTCTGAACTCTGCTTCAGCTGGGGCAGGACTAGACTAGTACAGGGCTTAGCAATTCCACAACAGGAGTCAAGCGATGCTCTCTCTAGTAAAACACCTGTGTTGTACTAGAAATGTGGAACCCTTTGCTGACATTACAGCTGGGCTAGTGAATCCATTTGTAACTTTATACATTTTTATTTTCTAGAACTATTGTGATTGAATCAAAAAGACTGAATCCTAAATTTAAGAAAGGCTACATTTCTATCTTAGTAGCTAGCAGCTGAGTGTCCTGATTCTTGAAATGTAGACAGTGCTATTAATCAAGTTGTTATTCGTAGCCCCTGTGCTCTGCTTTTTATATGAGAGTGTCAGTGAACTTCAGTAAAGTCATTCATTGCAGCCTTTGTTGAAGGGAACTGCAAGTGTACCAGAGCAGTGTATGCAGGGTGCCTGGAGTAACCTTCAGATCAGAAGTACAGGGCAGTGTCAGCAGATACCCCATCCTAGCTGCACATGACCACACCTCACATCTAGAAGCAGTCTAGCTTAATTGCATGGGATTGCTTATAACCCAGTAAGCCTTTCTGAGAGCCAGCGTTTACTAGCCAGGTGCAGAGTCCTGTGAAAGCAGCTATACTGCTCCCTTCCCAAGCTGGTACAGCTGTAAAGCAGTGGCTGGTAGGTATAGCTAGGCACAGCTGGCTACCCTGAAATGCGTAGATCTGTGCAAGCTTGGCAATGTTTGCATTACGGGATTTTTACGTAGCTTAGACGTGCTGCACGAAATGGTGGCTTTATTCCCAAGGTCGTGTCAAGTTCCTGAAAGAGGCGGGAAAGTGATCCCGTAATCCCAGTTGTTGGTTTGATACTTTGGTTAGGGATCCATGTGCTTTGCTAGACAGTTACTGCCTCTTTTTTTTTTTTCCATCCAGTTTGGCAGCTAATACTACATAAATTATATATTAGTGAAATATTATTTGATAGTTAATCTTGTAGAAGCTTCAGCTTCCACTGTTGTTATGCTTTAAATAACGACGACTAGCACTTGACGTTTTTGTAATTTCCAAAGTCAGCTGGCACTTAACATAGGTAAACTGACGTCTTTGGTAGTTCATATTACCAGCCAATATCGATATAGCCTAAACGCAAAATTTATGAAGTCTAACACCTATAGGTTGGAAAGAATGTAGATACATATACACACAGCATATTGCACAGTAATTAATGTGCTAATAGAGACATGCGTTGGCTTTCAGAGAGGATAAATCTCTACTGGGATGTGTGTGTATGGAGTGCAATGCTAATAAGACAGTTCTTACTCGGCAAAATGACTCAATTGCTGGTATAAATATAGCCAGGTTTGGAGTCTCTTGTGTGCCAGGGGAGACTGTGTTATAAAAGTTGATGTGGTTTCAGAGACAGTAAAGTTCTTGGCCAAATTTTCCCTGACAAGACGATGGTTTTAGGATTTTGCTCTGTTTTGCTGAAAAGCTGCCAGTAGCATCGGCGCCAGTACTTGGTCACAGCAGTTGGCAGAGATGTCAGTGCTGTTGGCCATGTGTCGGGGAGGAGAGGGCCAGATCTCAGCCAAAGAGGTGTCTGTAAAGCAACTTCATGGCGAGGGCTCTGCAACCTTGAGCTGCGCCTGCGTGACCGAAGGCAGGTAATGCCAGCAGGCGAAGGAAGTGATCGGCACGGGAGCCCTCTGCTTAAAAGAGCCGGGAAGGCGATGCCAGGAAGGCCGCTGCTGTCCGCCCACCCCCAAAACGTTCTGTTCTCACTAGGCACTGCTGCCCTG
>Ga0181612_169638_pt1 | contig 10648 bp, 5 predicted proteins | sample HoacroProtozoa21_FD_119630 | JGI IMG/M metagenome (GOLD analysis project Ga0181612, IMG submission 119630) | Hoatzin crop microbial communities from Cojedes, Venezuel. Combined Assembly of Gp0051906, Gp0051904, Gp0051908
CCTGGAGGCAGTTCCTGTGCTGGGTTTTTGGTAAGCATTTTAAAGACTGTGTTCTCTGGGTACTTTATCTGGCAGACCCCTTGTACCAAGACGACTGAACAAATTCATCAGAGATCAGAATCCTGTAACTCTGAGATATGAGGGTTTTTTGTTTCCTTGAACAGTTTTTCCTCTTTTGAGCTTTCCAGAGGCACCAAACCAGGGAGTTCAGCACTGCCTCTGCCTGTTCTTGCTGCAGTGAGAAAGGGGGATCAGGCCTGGAGAGATTTCCTGAGTGTTTGCTCAGAACTGGCACTCCTGCCTGCATGCTGCTTTCCAGCTCAAGGACTAATGCTGAGAAAGGTACTTTCAGCACAAAGTTAGCTAGATAGCTTTTGTGCCAAACTTGTGACTTATACGCAAGATTAATCCTTACCTCCCAAATCTTTTTGTGTAAAGGAGGAAAAGTAATGTTCTGTCAATGTCCAATAAATGATTCCAGAGGCGAGCTTTCTACTGGAGGAAAACAGATATAAAATATGGGAGCCTGGGATTTCAGTATCAAACATTTAACTCCTTGAGAGCTGGACTGCTCAACAGCCACCAGAGGCATTGCTTGCTTACACCCAGAGTAGCTCAGCACCTCCTGGCCTCAAATGCCATCTGGGTGACAACACAGGCCCCTTTGCAGGGCAGAGCAGCTCCTTGTTAACCTCCAGAGGTGGAAACATCTCTGTTGTTTGATAAATAAACAAGGTGCCTCTACCTGATGAGCACCTTTGGACAGATGCTGAAATTCGGCACAGCCCGCTCTGAGCTCTCCAGAAAGCCTTGCTCACAGGGAGGTGTGTTTTAGCGTACAGCTCTGCCTGTTGTAATGCCCGTGGGCGCGTGGGGCAGCTGGGTGCTTGTGCGGGACCCGGTGGTCTGTGTGTTGCTTGCTCTGGCTCAAACTATATGCAAGAGGTTGCTGGATGGTTTTGCACAGGTACCTACATGCTGCGGCCTCTGCAGTGTGGTGAGTTAACCCTTCCTCTCCTCCTCTGTGTGCTCTTCAGGAGCAAGACACCTTTCTGCTCTGGATTTTAACCCATTCCTAATGCAAAGCTAGGGAGAAGGCTGATAGGCATCCACACACACACACACCTACTTCTCTGAGCTTTGCTTGAGCCCATGCCCTGGGCTGAACCAGGGGAGCCGCAGAGTTACCAGAAATTTGTAGGCATCACGAAAAACCCATCTCTGCCCTCTCCTGTTGGGATTCAGTGCTGGTGAAACTTAGACTACAGTGACATTGGCTCAGCAAATTGTAAATGCCAGGGCAGGCACTGCTGCTTGGCAAGGAGGTGAGCAAGCCCCAGGTGAGCAGCCTCTGGGGCTGCTCCTCTGCTTTTCCCCTGTCAGGGTGCAGGGTTCAAAGCCCAGCCTCCTCGCTGCCCTCCCAGCACTGCCAGAGCACTGCGGGGCTGCACAGGGTCCAGCTAGCCAGTGCTCCTCTGCATTGCACTGCTTCCCTGCTGTACCCTGGTCCCTCTGAGGGCATCTCTGAGCCATCAGGTCAGACCAGGGAGCTCTGTACGCCCACGGCTGTGCTGATCCCAGCTTCTGGGCCGTGATGTTTCTCAGACGCCTGCTGTTTCTGAAGGGATTTAATGTCAAATCCCCAGGAATTCGGAGTAACTCGGACTTCAAAAGCTTTGAAAAAGTGATCTCCAGGCAAGCATGAACTGGGAGTGATAGGCAATGGCTACACAAATTATAAACTCTGCTCCATGCCCAGACTGTGAGTATGTTTTGCATGCATCTTGCTGAGGTCCCACATCTGCTGACCCCAGCTTTGCTCGGTTCCTCTCTGTCTCTCTCCTTCTCCTGACACAGTGCCTTCAGAGCAGGGATGAGGGATCATCTGCAATTCCTCTGCACTGCCACGAATTTCTAAGCCTTTAAGTAGTTTTTGGTGAAGGAGTGAGAAGAGGCATAGGAAGAGTGGGGCGAAACATCATCCCCAGCTGTTTCAAAGCAGGACTTCGTTGAAGACCCCAGATGCCTGTCACCAAGTCCCTCAGTCTTTCACATAAAAACGTGAAAGCAGAGCCCATAGGATTCGTGAAGGCACTTGGGCAATCTCACCCCCTGGCAGGCTCAGCTCTCCCCAAAACCACTTCAGATGTTTGTCTAACATATTGTCAAAAACCTGAAGTGAAGGAGACTCCACTTCCCAGGCAACCTATCACAGAGTTTCATTTTTCTTTCCATTAGGAAGGTTTTCTGATGTCTAACCTAAATCTTTCTTCCTACAACTTAAACTCAGTATTTCTCATGTTATCCCCCACGGACAAGGAGAACTCGTTATTGCCTTCCTCTTCGCAGTTCTCTCTCATGCACACGCTATATTTACCCTTACAACTTCTCTGGAAATCAGCATTGCCGTTATCTCTAGCAAACAGATGGGAGCAGAGTAGAGAAGGGTGGGGTTTCTTGCTTAATTTTAAGTATCAACGAGTCAGAAGTCTAAACTAGTTGTGTGATGCTCACTGTTGTATCTAGTACAGATTTCTCCAGCTGGGACTAGTCTGAAAGGACTTCTGCGTGCCACCCCTCAATCCCACTGCTTTAGTGCTGTGACATTTAGCTTCCCCATCACAAATACTTTTGTTTCAGGATAGGATGAGCGGAATGCAGGATGCTGCTTTCCAAAACATGTTTCCGTGTGTGCAGCCCCAAAGCACCCATCACCACTAATGAGGATGGAGAAGGGGGACTACTGAGGGGTGCAAGCGCGGTGGTGTTGTGGCAGCGAGTGCCATGTGTGCTGCGTAGCATCTGGGAGAGATATCCTTAGGTGAAATATCAATTCTGAGGTGCGTCTCAGGAAGAAATATTATTTTCAAGTTTACCAATAACGCTGTCTTTCACGTGCAAAGCACCTGTCTCATTTCATCAGAGCAAACAGCATATATTGGTTGCTCCTTCCTTTTGATTACTTTTTAACACTAAGTTTGTGCTGTGTTTGAATTTTGGTAGGCGCATAAGGCTGTAACAAGTAGGAGGTAAATCTCAGTTAGTTTGGAGAAAGGCAGATAAAATAATTTTTTTCCCGTTTTAAAAAAAATTAATTTGATGCTAATACATGATGTAAATTAAAGCTGTTAATTGGAAAAAATGAGAACATAAACATTTGAGTCTTTTTAGTGTTTGCATCAATCTGGCACTTTGAGGAAAAAAACGAGCTTTGATTATTTTTCATTTGAAGTGATGCTTCATTTCAAAACTTCTTTCAATTGGACTTTTTGTTAACTGAAAATCACTCAAGAAATGCTAGAATTCTAAGAGATATATTCAGTTCATTTCTAAAGTATTTTTTAAATTATTTTTTTAAGTCATTAGTAATTTGAAGGTCATTTTTTCCCCCTCCTATTCCTCTACAGTCATCAGCCTACCACTCAATTGCTGCTTTGCTCAGCTCAATGCAGGTGTGGGTTGAACTGCTGCCAATGGAATTTCAGGCCTGGCAAAGGAGGGAACAGGAGAGCCAGGGCTGGGCAGGGCTGACTCCCTGCCTGAGCTTGCAGGGAGCTGCTGCATTTTGGCTTATAAAACCTTTCCAACCCCTCTCTGAAAAATCCCAGCATTTTGCCGGTTGCTCTTTGCCAAGCTTGAACAAAGTAAAACCAAACCCAAATTAAAAAACAATGGGGAGAGGGGGAGAGAGAGAGAAGGAATATTTTGGTTTGAGATGCTTTATTCTGAGTAGGGACTTTCTTAAAGTAAAAAGGACATTAAAACAAAGAAAGGGAAAAAGGTCACTTAACCTCGCAGTAAACCAAAACCATCAAGGTTTTGCTGTACCAATGACAAATAGAATATTCCTACTCTTAAACTTATTTTCTAAAGAAAGCTTCTGTCAAACAACAACACATTGCAGTTTAGCCCCAAATCCCAATAAAACAGACAAAAACTAATTGAGCTGGAAAACTCTGAGCCAGCTCTCCTTGTGAACCGGAGGACCTTTGCCAATGAAAGCTGTGCAGGATGACAGCTCCAGAGCCCGAACAGCTCATATGGTTTTCTCTGTTGGCACATGATAAGCTCTGAATCCCGGGACTGCTAGCTTGTGCTATGCAATGTTAATACGGTCTTGTCTGCAAGCAGTGTTGTATCCCTTCCCCAGAGCCTTGCCAGGGCTGCCCATCCTGTGCTGTCCCTGGCAAACTGCCCCAGAGGAGATGGGCCTGGGTTTGTTAGCGCCGTAGGATGTTACCCCTCGCCTCCATCTGCTAACGTGACCCTCTGCCTCCCTCCAAACCTCCTGCCCATTGCATGCAAAGCTTTGCAATGCTTCAAGTACCAAATAAATCTGGTTTAGCAGGGCAGCTTGCAAACCCGCCTAACAGGCCCTTGTTACCCCATCGACCTGCTTCCCTGGGAAGTTTGCCAAGGAACTGGGATCAGGGTAGTGCATTTCAATGCCTGAGTGACAGCTCAGCATCCCACCAAGCATAACAATTTGCGGTGTTCACATCTCCCGACTGTGCTAGCTGCCGTTACTGTGGAACCAGGACTTGGTAACAAGTGTTTATGGCTTTTTGGCTCGCTTCCCAGATCAGTTCCACCTAACGCAGAGATCACTGCCATGGCAGGACATCTTTTTTGATATGAGTTCTTGTGTAGTTACTAAAATAATTGGGATGTAAAGCAGAACAGTATCTTTCTCTTCCAGAACCAGGCACAGAGTGCTTGGAGGATGCCTGCCTTTGTCTGGGCACATGAAATCTCTGCAGCACCTTCTAGCAAGTGTAGTCCTTGGCCTGGGTCCATGGGAAGATTGGCCTGGCTGGTTGGATCCATATGAAGTAACTAGAAGGAAAACAGCCTCTTGAGATCTGTATCATCTGGGATGGATTGCGATGAGCTGCAGAGATGGCATTGTGTCCTCTGATGCCACAATGATCAATAGCAGGGGTGGGAAATGTCTGTCCTTTGCAGCAGAATCCCTCCAGATGATCATGGGATGAGAACCATGATCCTCATTTCCACAGTTTCCTAAAATATTAGGTGGTAATAACAAATATCCTCACTTTTTTCCCCATCCTGGTATCAAAGATCTGTCCTTCTTTGGTTCTGTGTCTGGCAGTTGGAAGGACGTTCCCAAAGGCTCTTGAAGGGCAGGCTTCTGGATCTGAAGAGGTGCCATGCTTCCCCTTGCCAGGCGGTGCAGCAAACGACAACAGACTGTGCAAGCCAATTCATTGTTTACAATGAAAAAGCAGCTAATGTGTGGTGGGGAGAAACAAAAGCATCATCCAGGAGGGAGAATTTAGTCAGCTCCTCTGCAGTTATCATCAGTGTTCATTCACAGCAACTATCATTTGCAAAAGACCTAGGTAAATATTCTCTGCTTCGAGGCCATACTGTGTTGAAGCAGGGGAAACTAAATTGTTCCCTTCTAGCACATACCACAGGTATCTGAGCAGAAATGAAAGGAGATTGCACTCTCACATCTCTAAAGAGGAGTCTCAGCCACCTTTACTAGCTAATTCTGCAGGCTACATGCTCAGCTCAGAGGAACATGTTGGTGCTATGAAGTAGGAGGACAATCTGAACTGGAGAACCTGAACAAGAACCAGATATGCCTGCAACCATGGGTCAAATCTTGCAGCTGTCAGTCAAATATCACAGCCTAGAAGCAATACAGGAGATGTCTCAGGGGAGACCAGCTTCTCCTATGCACACTGCACCTGAAGCACATGCACTATGACACCATCAACCCAATGCACAATAACAATGCAAAAGAGCCTACTACAACCATTGAAATGAGGAGCAGAGGGATGCACTCAGGAGTATTTCAGCATCTGCAATTTGGAGGCCAGGTGAGCCAGAAAAAATGATGCTGAGGAGCTGCATTGCTCTAACACCTTAGGAAAAGTTTTCAAATGAAGATTTAAGTCTGTTGTGCAGCACATGGGTCTTCTGGAAGCCGGTGGAGGAGGTCTTGCTTTTGACATTGGTATTTTTTTTTAGGTATTTCTTAACCAGGAGATGACAACTGTTTCAGGGAATAGGGAAAGATGACATCCAAAGTCTATCTGAAATCCAAAATCAGGTCTAAAGTTCTCTCCTTAAAATACAGACTGTGAAATGATTGTTCACAGGACCATGAGGTATTCAGTGTTGTGGGTGCTCTCCTCCTCATGCAGTCACTCCTGAACCACTGTCCTCTTCTTATGGGGAATGACTGAGTAGGTGGCACCTCCTGGGCAATGCCTATAGAAGAGATACCCATAGTGACATCCCTCTTTGGGATGGCTGGTCCAAGCTTGGGATGGTGACAAGTATCGGGTTCAATGCTTCTCCTTCTCCCTGCATGGCCACACCACATAGCTGTGGTGTTTGGTGATTCATGTTACTCCCATCCAGTGGCAGCTGTGGAGAAAGGAAACACATGACACTGACATAATCCTTGCTCCTCCCATGCCAACATCCCGTTCTGCCTGGATTGGGGGGTGTCCATAGTTACAGGGCCATCTCCTTTTGCTTTGATATAAAGAGCTTTAGCGCTCTTCCCTTCCATCTCTTCTACCTCACCGCCCGCTTTCCCTCCAGAGTAAACAATATTCAAAAGATTCAAGCTGATCTTATTAGTGGTTTGACACTGCCATAGCGTTCTGGTCTAACACAACAAGCACAGACTACAACCGCGTCCCTGAGACGTGTCATCAAGAGAATGTCAAACACATCAAGACTTAACTCCTCCTAGGATATACGTTACCACACGCACTCTGCCTTTCACCTCCTCAGTGGGCGTCAGGACCTCACTTATGGACCTCAAGCTGCAGAATAGCTGAACCTTCAGAAGGAAGTGGAGAGGTGGGCTGCCTACTGGCTCTAGCATTTGCTGAGGGGGTGTTTGGCTGTTCTTGCCAGAAGCATAAGCTGCTCTGCATGGACCTGTTAAAAAAGAGTAAGTCTGGCTGTAAATAGGCATTTCACCATGATCGCACTGCTTACAAATGTAATTGAGGAGAGATGACTTCTCACTAACACACATGCAGAAAGAGCTACACTACCCTAATGTAAACCCAAAAGGGATAAAACTTATTCCCAATCAATTATTTGCCCCAAATGAACATGACAAGCTAGTGAAGCTGTAACAGTGTGTATTATATCTAGAGCAATCCAAACCAGTATTACTTCAACAAGAACGCCCCACCAACAAAGCTCAGAGTCGAGCCTGCCAGCCATCTCTGAAGCAACAGGTTATATCCTCCACTGTTGCAGTTACTTCAACAAAGCTGAGCAAGAACAGTTGTGATGCCCCTTGAAAGCTTCCCAGGTTCCCACCGCCTGTGCTTGTGGTCCCTATGATACCAGAGAGGAGGAGAGCAATATGAACTCTCTTGGATCATCAGCCATGATCAGTGTTTGTGGCCAACTGAGAAAAGGCTGAAAAGGTGTCGTTATTTTTCTATAGCTTATTAGCTTCAGAGGACGTGAAGCTGCCTTCCTGTTCTTCCTGGCAGGCTGCTGATATCATCCAGTTTGTCATTATGTGGCAGAGGTCCCAAAGAGGGTGAAAGACTCCTCAATGTGCCCAGAGCCCTGAGGCATCCTTCTTTGCTGGGGATCAAGTAATCCAGATGTTGGTATGGCTGTGGACAGTGAGGTGGAGGAGGTGGGAAGGCAGTCAAAATATCAGCAATTATCACTGCCGAGAGCAGAGTCTTGTCTCAAGAACATAATGGCCCATCTGTCACCTCACCTGGAAACACAACGTTTGTGACAAGCCAGGTGGGGCCCAGGCCAAACTGTTGTAAGTAGGTGAACTGACCCAGTGGAATGGGCTGGTCATGGAGTAAGGTATAAAAGTTGGCTTAAGCGTGGTGCGTTTCTCACCTTCCCTTCCCATAAGTAATCATGATAGATACGAATCCCTTTGCCCTCCCCAGCCAACCTTTCTTTGGGCAGGCTTATGAGATACTTACCCTAAACCAAAACCTGGTCATAGCTGATGACATGGGTGAGTGATTTTAATATCTTTTCATGCTCATTCTGCAGACGGTAGTCTTGATGACTGGTTACCAGAACTGACACAAGATGGCTGTGGCCCGCCCAGCTGCACCAGCTATGGCCACCATGAAGCTCCCCAGCCTGTGACACTACAGGGACCCTGCCTCAGATTTTAACTGAAATCAAAACTGTGTGGCACAGCTCCTCTGTCTGGGCTCCTCATGTCATTCAGGTGAGTCAGAAGGGATGGAGGTGGTACCTAAAGTGTTTCTTCCCCATGGGGCGCAGAGGCCATGTGATTCCTGCTTAACATTATGTTCCCAACAGGAGCACATCTGAGGTTCAATTTGTCTTCTTGGATTTTGCATGAAATACCTGTAGGCTCTGGGCCAACTCTGTTTTTCATGATGCTCCAAAGTAGCTGATGCTGCTCATTGCTTCTGTCATTGATGCCAATTGGTCATGTACAACTAACCAAATGAGAGATTTTCCCATGAAACTTCATCAAGTCCCCACTGCCCGGACTCAGATTCTTCCTGCATGCCAACTGTGAAAGAAACATTTCAATTTTTAGCTTTGAGCTGTTGGCAGGAAATGCAGTGTATGGATCTGCATTACATGGATAGCACAGCCCCTAATCCTGGGCTTTCATTCCATTCTGCCTATACCAAGGATTGCAAACCTTGGTGCTTAATCTAGTGTCCTAATCGCCTGTCAGCCACTCTCCCAAATGCCAATAAGATGGAACAAGAAGCAAGGTTTTTCATGACAAAGTGCATGGGGGATGGACAAAGCTTTATGCAGGCTGTGTTCGATAATGTCTGTGTTTAAAGTCTGGAGTGCTTATTCTATCAATTTTCTCCTTTCTCCCCTCCTGAATTTTATTTTCAAACAGGGAAAAATCTTTTTCAAGGTCACAGAGAGGTTGTGTTTTAAGATGTTTGCAGTGCATAGCTTCAGGCTGGGTTGAAATTCCCTTAATGATTGTAGCCTGTCTTGACTGGGATTCATTTCTTCTGCTATCATTATCGTATACCTTCCTCATTCCTGTTAGAGTTATGGTGCTGCTAACGTGGTGCGACACCAAGGGCAGAAGGCACTTTTCTCCCTCTTTTTTTTTTTTTTTTTTAAATACAATAGCGGTTTGTTGTCTCTTTTTGTCTTCCTCCCTCTGCTTCCTCATGGCTTCTTGTTGACAGAAATGAGCTGCTTAGCTCTGCGGTCAGGATACTAGCAAAAATTCAGCAATTCTCTTTATTTTAGAGGAAACTGGATACATTCTCTCTGTATTAGAAAACCCATTCCTTTTTTCCATTATAACAGATTCCTTTCCACTGGCTCACTATGCGCCACCTGTGTCATCTTTCAAGTTATAACCCCAAAATGGGGCAAAAGAACCACACCACCCCTTTTGTGGGATGCAAACCCAAAGACTTGACTATATTCAGGAATTAATGGCCTGTGGCATTTTGATGTGGAAAAATTCACTGTAAATTTGGAGCAAACACATTGAGCCTTCCTCCACAGTGTCTGCAACTCCAACCCAACCTTCACCTTTGCACCCACTGCAAACTGCTCTGATTACAGAGCCACAGTCTATCTAGCTGGTGAAATGACTTTGGAAAGGAGAAAGATGCTGTGCACTAAGAAAATAATGATCAGTGATGATCCTATCTGGGGGCTTGCAGAGAGGAAGAGCTACAAATTCTGTGTACAGGTGCAATTTCCATCCCCAGAGCCAAGTACATGAAACAGCCTACAACTAAATTACTTACTATTGAAAGGCCAGGGCCTCTCGTGGGACAACCAGGGACACACTTTGGCTTCTATCTAGATTTAAGGCCTTGACTTAGGAGACCTTGTCTCTGCTCTCGTGCTTATAGCAGGGGCAGATGACCCTGTATTTGCAAGGATAGAATATAGCACAGATAAATTGCTCTTATATTAGCTACGGCCTTGAAGGAAAATCGCTGGCTAATAGGCTATCATGGCCATTCATTGCACGGGACAGTTGCCAGGGCCGTGCTTGAGGTCTCTTAAGTACTGTCAGCTCTGGGTCTGCGCTAGGTGCCATCCATCAGCTGACCTCCCATCCAGCACGGAGCAACCCCAGCCAGAAATGACTTGTGAGCACCACTGAGATCTCCCCAAACAGGTTCTTGCTGCTCCCGCAGCAACGCCAAACACTTTGTCCGTCTTCCCTCTCTGTCCATGCTTAAATTTATCCTCTGTTGGGATTACTCTCTTCTGGGATTTTGGGTCCCTTACAAACCGTGCTGAGCATCAGAGCCATCCATCTAACATGTTTCTTTAGTAGCTGTCCCAGCTTTCATCCTGCAAGATTTGTTTGGACACAGTTACACAGTCACAAGGGATTTAAATGCTTAAGGGCTCTCCTGACTTTCTTATTGAAGATTATGCTTCTCTCCCACCACCTTTGACTTTGACCAGTTCATCCCAGCAGCAACCAGCTGTGTGCAGAGAAACTGCTGGGTCAATAATTATCCATTCATGGGCAAACAACCCCTAACAGGAAAATCACAGAATCATAGGTTGGAAAAGACCTCTAAGATCATGAAGTCCAACCGTCAACCCAACACCTCCATGCCTACTAAACCATGTCCCGAAGTGCCACATCTACGCGTTTTTTGAACACCTCCAG
>Ga0181612_151258_pt1 | contig 10647 bp, 6 predicted proteins | sample HoacroProtozoa21_FD_119630 | JGI IMG/M metagenome (GOLD analysis project Ga0181612, IMG submission 119630) | Hoatzin crop microbial communities from Cojedes, Venezuel. Combined Assembly of Gp0051906, Gp0051904, Gp0051908
TCCTCTCCTCTCCTCTCCTCTCCTCTCCTCTCCTTTCTCTTGGACAGAAGATCCCTTACCAGAAGTGAAAGAAAGGGACAGGGAGAGGCAGTATCATGACTCCACTCTGTGCTCCTTTGTGCACAACTGGACAGAATCAGCCTCTCAACAAATCACAGCTGTGACTAACCATTTCTTTCAATCTATGAGTGAAGGAGAAGGAGGTTTGTGTTATTTAATTCAGGGTAAACCCCAGGCATAGTCTTGGCAAAGGATCTTTGTGCTGACAGATGAGTGCCTGAACTATCAGGAGCCATGCTTCCACTCATGCTTTCTGTAAGACCCACTAGATCTTGAATTCTTCTTTATAATAACAGTTTTAGTACAATAGATGAGGAGTGCTCTCCCATCCATCATAGTATGAACTTCAGTAATGTTCCCAAGGAAAATGGGAGATGTGAGCTTGAAGTTTCTCAAGAGGAGGATGAAAGTGACCCTGTAATTCTTCTGTCTCCCAAGTAAATGCTCTAGCTGCTCTAACAGAAAAGTCCTTGCATCTCATCCTACTTCCTCTGCTTTCTTAACAGCACAAGCTGTGCATCTCTTCCCTGCTTGCCATTTAGCAAGGGTAAATTTTCCCTTCCATTCAAGCTGAAATTTCTTACCAGAGCAATTCCCGGTATGTGTGGAATTGCCTTCCTGTAGCCCCAGGAAAGACAGGTTCTCTGGTTTGCTTCTGTTGGCCCTGTTTCTCTCTTGGTTGGCTTTTGGTTGCACTCCACTTGTAGTGGCTTCTCTGACTCCTGTTTTGAAGCTGCCCAGTCTCCACAAAGTGTGTGTGATGCCAAGGACAGACCTGTGGGTTCTGCTCCCGTCTACAGGCACCCAAAAGTGGGGAGCTGCAGTACTGTTTATTGGATTTAGCCCCAAATCTATATGTAATAAACTCTTAAGAGACTGAAAACTCAGTGAGTAGTAAGATCAATAAAGGATAGACAAAATAGCTGATATCAGTGAAATCTAACAATCCTTATTTTCTATAATTGCAGAGTTTATAGGAAGAGATTATGTCGCTGTTGATGACATAATCTGATAAAGTGCTTTTGTTGCAAATAAAAATCTTGTGTACTATGTTAAAATACAGAAAATACTTGGTGTTTTGCAAGTTTTCCTATCAATAAAGACATGTTTAGAGGGATGCATGCAGTGCAGTATAGTTTGCAGAGGTTAAAAAATGGCTTTGAGATTGCAATCAGCATGAATAATTAATGTTTTACGTCAAAACGGGAGGAAGTTGAAAGCAGGGTCCTAAAGGGATTGGACTTTCAAAGCTACTCTTTTCAATTCTCTTCCAACAAGAGAAAAAAATACACTGAGAAAGAGAGATCGCAGAAGAGAGCAGAGCCGTACCACGGTCTGATACCTGTGCTGAAATGGACAAATGTAAAGGTGAGAGATTCAGTTTATGGATACAGGGCAAAGTGCTGCACACCTGGGGAGTGGGAATAATTGGCAGGGGTTTGGAAAATGTGAGTGCTGCTTAGTATGCAAAGGAAAGCTACTGACAGCCTCTTCGTGGCTCATAACCCACTACGCCAACCCAGTCAGTGCCATTGCAAATGCATGCATCCAGTGGGAGCTGTTGTCAACCAAAAGGTAATCATCCCCGTCTGGCAAGACTGCGTTTAGACTGCTGCATGCCATGCCTTGTCTTTCACTGGAAAACAGTCCTTCGAGAAGTTAGGAAAAGTTTAAATGGGCAATTCAAAGACTAAAGGGAGGGCTGATGAAAATTAATTCCAGGTGCAAAGGGAAATTAAAGGGAAATAACTGAACAGATGATAATAGAAGAGCAGAAAATGAACCATTTTACTGAAAGAAAAACAAGGTGCTTTTTTAATTGAAAGTGTTCCCATTCAGGTAAAGAGAAGACATAAATGCTCAGCAATTAGATTAGTCATTTCGGTTTCCTGTCATTTCAAAAAAACACGTGATGCGTCTACGTCTTGTGTTGAACAAAGCTGCTAGAATAAGGTCTGTGCACTCTGAAGGATGTTCGGGGCGCAGAGTTCACAAGAAACTTTGAAACCAGAGCTTGTTGGAAACTAATCTGCAGAATAAAAACTGGTTAGATGTGGATTGGGAATAAGGTGTATTATGTGATTAATTTCTTATACTTATACAAAGTTATTGTCATTAAATAAAATGACACATTTAGTTAATTGCATCTTCAGGGCCAAGATCACTTTCAGCCTGTTACTACAGATTTGCACAAATATAACAGAAAGCACAGTGTAGCCATTGGTATTTCCTAGGAAGGCTTAAAATCTAACTTTGTGAAGTAAACTGCCTGTTAAGATAGTCATGTGTCTGATTACGAACAAGGAGTGTTGAGATATAATCTGAGAGAAGATGTCATGTGGTTACCAGTGAGGAAGGTAACATTAAAGACCATGGATGGGATGGGTGTGCTTCAGCCTTCAGTGTTGAAATTGCTGTGTACCCAAATGTGATGAGTGGGTTTTTTTTCTAAAATGAAAACTGGGTATACTATATATCAGCAACATTAATAGATGCCCTGACTCCCAGACAGACATGCGACTGACAAAACTGATTGTCATTCTCCGGGAATACTTAATAAGTTATGTTGTCTTTGGGAGGGCCCTTGATCTGCCTGCTACACTTCTCAAATCCAAAAAGTAGGTGACCTCTATGTTGTCTTTTACTGGACCTACTGGAAATGGACATCGTGCTGAAAGATGTGGGAAACTCATAAGAACGTACAGAAATGGTTTGAGATGGCCCGGCCTCTTTTATTCTTGGACTGGTAAATTGACTGTTTTGAAGAACTCCTTTTTGAACTGCTCTTCCTCAACTTCTTGATTTTGTCCGTGTCTGGTGTCCATGCCATACATTACAGCCAACAAACCTCAAAGTGATGTTAACCAAAAAAAAACCACCTCAAACCCAGGGTTAGCTTCAAACCAAAAAAAAAAAGGGGGGGGGGGGGGGGGTGTAAGAGAATAAATTAGCTTTTAAACCTTCTACTTCTGTGAGTCTGGATGGGGCTTTGAGCAGCCTGATCTAGTGGAGGGAGTGCCTGCTCATTCCAGGGGGGTTGGAAATAGGTGACTTATGATCCCTTCCAACCGAAACCATTCTATGATTGTATATTCCAATCATGTTTGTAAAATTTCTTTTGTATCACTTGGCTGTAAAATATTTTGATTTGTGGTGCTTTTTCACATTAAAACCACGAGTTTTGCTTAAGCCCGTCAGTCTATATGAACTTCAAATGTCTTACGGACTACAGTAAAATCTTGAGAGCTGTCTCACAGCCAAACAGCCTGTGAAAAGCTCTCAGGCATAGTTTCCCCCTTGCTGTTCTGGGATGACAGCTCGGACAGCAGAAAGTGGAAGGGGAGCGTGTTGCCCTCTTGCCATAAGTGCAGGTCCCAGTGTCTCTCTGCATCTCAGCAAGATCTTTCAGATCCTGGAATAAAATCAGAACGAGTTCCCAAAAGCATCGAGTATCATCAGCAACTGTGACCCGTAAACATCACACTTGTGGCACCAGCCTCAAGATGAGACCTCAGCAGTGTGACTATAGGCACTAATGCACGTGGCAGGTCCTTGTCTCGGTTCAGCAAACCGATCAAGCTGGGACTGCTTTCCTCTTTGAAGACAAAAAAAAAAAAAAAAAAATGAAAGGCCTGGGTTGGTTTCCATTCGTGCAAGTACCACCTTTGTTGGGAACAGCAAGGGTGTGAAACCAGCCTACAGAGCCTGCTGTCAGCAGTGGGTGTCGCAGCCCACAGCCAGTCAATAGTCATTAGGAGCCAAAAAGGCAGGGAAACCTGGCCAACTCGAGCAAAAGATGCAGCAGCAAAGAAGAGCATAGAAATCTGGCATTTACTTCTTGCATCATGGTCTGCTTTTATTCTTGCTGTATTAAAACTGTCCTGGCTTTATACTAATGGGGTTCGTTCCTAGCCAGTGATTATTATGCTTTGAATTAGCAGCGCTCTCAAGAGTATTTTTCATGACAAAAAACGAGGTAGTCCTTCTGAGAAATAGGAGCGAGCGAAAAGGAGCCGTTACTGGCATTAGCTTGGAGCTCTGTGTGTGTGGAGAGGATGGAGGAGAAGGCCCACGTTCATGGCTGACAGAGAGCGCAGCAGGACTCCTGGGGCACAGATCTGCGTGAGAGACAATACTGAAATTCAGGGAAGAGCAGTCAAAATATGGAATTGGTTTTGACGGTGTGTTTGGCTTGTAGTGAACCCACCCTTTGGGTAAATTCTGTTTGACTCCAGTGTTGGTTGTGCCTGATTGTGAATCTGTACTCGTTCATCCTGAACGGGAGAAGCTTCCCTGGGGCAGTGAGAGCACAGCTGGTGTGGGGCAAAGGGGATATTTGTTATGAAAGGAGAGAATCTTTAAGGGGTATCTGTTCTCCAGGGAATGGCCTCAGCGGTACCGGTTAAGGCCAGCTCTGAAAGAGGAGTTCTTTGAGATTTAGTAACTAAGGCACCGGGGTAGCAGAAATGGTGGCTCAGTGATGGGGAAAAGGAGAGAGGGTGAGCAGCAAGAGGAATTTTGTTGTGTTTCGGCTGTGGGTTTATGCAGCAGGAAGCCTAGTTCAGCAGCAGTAGCATGTCATTCCCAGTTTGCTCAGTGGGCCGCGTCTATCCCCTGTATCCCCCTAGTAAGGGAGCAAAGACAATAACAGACCATTACCCTAAAAATCACAGCAGTGGGACACAGTGTGCTCTTACGTGCTTTAACTAGAGGCATCTTAAAAGTGGAGGAGGGGGAAAAGCCGTGGTCCCTTTGGATTTGCATATGGAGGGAGGTGGTCTGAACCCCATGCTGGTCTTCAAAGTCCAGCAGGTTCCAGTGAAATCAGAAACTATGAGGGAATTTCTGATTTCCTCTTCTTCTTACCCTCATGGTTTGTTCAGCATAACCAGGCAATTTCCAGCCTCCGTGCAGCATGTTCCACCCCTGTGCAGGACAGAGCCTTCTAATGGGTTCTCTGGATGAGAAGGTATTTCTCTAGGCAGTCGGGCACAAAGAGCTGGAATAGAATGAAATGCTTTGGCCGGATTACCTTTTTTCCCTCTACTTGAAATAGAAAGATGGTGTTCTCAGAAATGGCTGTCCTTCTCTCTGTTACCCCAAAGGATAGTTGTTGTTAACCATTTCCACTGAAACAGTTGGGCTCTCTGCATCTTGCTGGCTAGCTTTTTTCCCCTCTGGAAAGTTACAGGCAGCTGTATCTGGCTGCGATATTTTACAAGAAAAAGGGTTGTGTTGCCAATGTTCAAAACAAATAAAAGAGCAATAACAAAATAACCAACCTTCTTGCAAAAACCTGAGGGGCTCAAATAGTATTTCACTTTGGAGTTCTGTTAATGAACCCTCCTTTGTGTTCGAAATGCGTCTCTGGCTGTTCCCATGAAAACCGACCTAAATTTGGCACACTTAAAGCCTCAGAAAAATTTCCATTGAGACACATAAGAATTCGCCAGCCAAAATCCCTGGTGGTTCTGTCAGTGTGGAGTGGGTGTGCTCATCCCTTCAGAGCGATGTTCTTGCTGAGGTTCCTGAGCCTGTGCTCGTAGCTGAGATTAATGCTTAATACACTAGAGGTGAAAGAGAAACACTGGGCTGCTGTCTTCGGAGCGGGAGAGGTGACGATCTGTGTCCTGTCTTCGTGAATCCAGACTCTGTGTGTTGCAAACCACTCGAATCAGTTTTACTGGCAGTGTCGCATTACAACACAAGCCTGGGAAATGGTGTCCCTTAAAAAAAAAAAATTTAAAAAAAAAACAAAACACCAACAACTTCAACCCCCCCCCACAAACCCCCCTCCTGTATGCTGACTGAATTACGCGGGTGCTTTTTTTAGCGAGAGTGAAGGCAGGCTTCAGCCTAGGGCTGGGAGAGCTTATTGCAGCCCTGGCAGCTGTGGCATGGAGAGACCTTCTCACCTGGGCTACTAGTACCTTCCTCCTTTCGGTGTGTCCCTTGGTGGTCCTGGCTTACCTCTCTCTGTGCCTCTAATCACAGGGACGTTATTTAGCAGGACTATCAGCATACCTTTTCCCTGCAAATGTGAGGGGGGGGACCATGCAATGTGACTGCAGCAAGTGACCACCCCCAGATTTCTCTTGCTCTCATCGGGGAGGAAGGACAATTTAAATTCTTCAGGTTTTTTTAAATATTGAGACTATGATGATGTACTGCAGTGTAAAGGTTGTAGAAAGCTGAATTTTTTAACAACAGAAGCTCAGTGAAAACCTGTAACACTCCCCCAGGGAATTCAGTCCTAAGTGCAGACTCTGTTAAAATTCTCCAGGTCCCTGTGTTGAAAGGTAAGTATAAGAATCGGAGGGGAATGAGTGGGGAGAGAAGTGGGACTAGAAAGAACCCTCCGAATTTTTAGCACCTTTTCTGTCACTAGCAAGTTCCAAATGCAGCCCATTTTGTGACTGAGGCAGTTTTAATGGGCGCAGTAATGATACCAGAAGGTCATTATTAATCAGGGTCCTTGCTTTTGATAAATGTTAGTTCATGGAAATGTCTCTTTCCTTTGCAAAACAAGACTTGCAATATTTCTCTTAAGCTGTATTGTGTTATTTTTTTGGAGCTTTTCTTCCCCAGTCTCTGTGAGGCTTCCCCGGGAACGGCTGGTGGATGGACTGCCAGCTCTCTAGAGAGATGCAGAATAATTTGTTAAGGATTATAACTTTGCTATTGTAATAATCCATATTCCTGTTGAATCTGATTGTTAATACTGATCTTTACAGTAGATTATGGATTCCACTGAAAGAAAAGAAAATAATGTTAAAATAATCATGACTACAGTTTTTTCCCTTTTTTGCTGTTGTCTGTAACCATGGAAAATTTTGGGCATCTGTGTGTTCTCTGATAATTTATTAAAGCATTTATTTCACTTCCCCTCCTTTTTTTTTTTTTCTTCTTGTTTCCTTGATGAAACTACAGCTGAGGAAGTGGAAAGACTGGCTGCAATGCGTTCAGATTCTCTAGTACCTGGGACTCACACGCCTCCAATCAGAAGAAGAAGCAAATTTGCCACTCTCGGAAGAATTTTTAAGCCATGGAAATGGAGGAAGAAGAAGAGTGAAAAATTTAAGCACACTTCAGCAGGTAATAGTCGCAGTCGGTTTGGTTTGTTAATCTTGAAGTGTTTGTTCAACAGGGCTAAAAATTTGTAATGCAGCCCCAATTCATACCTGTTTTGAAGGTTATTGAAGCTTGGCTTGGAGAGATTTCTTGGATTCTAAGAGATCTTTAACTTTGTTACCGGCTTTTTCTTCAAAAAAAACCCACAGCCAACATGTTTGGTGCACTACAGGTAAAGCAGCAGCTTGCCAAAGCTGTATGTTCAGGTTCTGCTACCAGAGCTAGACAGTAGCCCAGAGGAAATCTCGTTACATTGATTTAGCAGATTATGGGTAAAGGAAATGGTGGTATGAAAAGACAATGCTAGTGGAGGATCTAGCCACATTCAAACTCCTGTAAGTACTAACAGAAGAGCAAGAAAAATACATGACAAAGGAGTTGACATTGTCTTGAGTAACTTGCATAACCATAAATAATTTGTTCCATTGGGCAAGAAAGATGTGTCACTTGTTTGCTGAGAAAAACAAATCTCTCTTCCTGCCACACCCCTCCTTCTGGCATCTCTTTCTGACAGTCCTGGTTTAAGACTCTTTTTAATTAAAAAGTAAGCATGGAAAACTGTGGGTTTATGTTGTAAATTGGTCTGAGCAAGAATCCCAGATCCAGGAACTGATGATGCACATGGTGGAAGTTTGTACCTGGTGTGTTTGTTTTCAACCTTTGCGATCTATTTAGAGGGTTTCTTTGCTTTGTTCTTCCACAATAGCTAATAATTAATACATGTGTTTGTTTCAATCTTGAGCCTGGATTGTCTACGAGAAAACATGAATTTTCTTCTGATTTCTTTCTGTTCTCACTATAACTCGAAAGCAAGCAGTGAGGATCTTACTCCTTTAAGTGCCAGAAGAGGCTTGAGTTACGGCCCAGTTGCTCTCTGACCTGTTTATTGCACAGTGGAGGCTTTCAGGCAGGACTTGACTGTACCTTCTGGCACCGTGAAGCCTGTACTCCTGAAAATGGCTCATAATTGCACTAGAAGTCTCATTTAGCTAAGTGCAAATTCTTGCACGAGGTTAAGTGCAGAATAAGAGTTTTCAGGGTTCATTCCTGAAGGTGCTCTTTACTGCGTGCTGTTTAAACTGCTCTCTGATTCGTCAGGCAAGGACTAATGAACTGGAGTAGATGGCTGTATTACTCTGAGTGATGACTGTAGTTTTTGACTTGACAGCTGAGAAGCTATTGTCACCAAAAATTACATGTTTCTGCAAAACAAAAGGCTTGTCTTTCATGTTCTTTATCAGTCATAACCGTAGTGCGGTGTAGCAGGATTTCCGTGAAAACCGGATAGCTCTCAGGGATATGTGCATGCTGTGGTGACAACTACTCTGAAGGTAGTTCCAGCATGCTGGGTTAGTTGGTTACAACTAGGAGGATAACCATGACAGTTCAGGACGTACCATGGGTTGCAATAACCTGCCTAGTATTTATTTGTATGGTTTATCCAGCTCTGAGAGCTGGGGCTGAGCTGCGTACTCAGTGGTTAGACTGGTTAGTTTGAAGCTGGCTTGAATATGCCTGCGTAGTCTGCTCTGGGTGTTACAAGAAGTGTTACATAGACTTAGCCCATTTACCAAAACATTTGGAAAGTACACAGTGATTAAAACCAGAGTAAAAACATGCATGTCCTCTTCTGAGAGGAATAGGAGGCTTTACCAGACGTGCCAGCGTATCTCCTCCCCTAGTAAGAGGGACTTCAGTGTCTGAAAAACTAATTTAAAAGCTGGGTCTCCAGGTTGCGGGAATGTTTGTCGATTGCAGTACGGGGTTTGATCTCAGTTGAAGCCAAAACCTTTCTTTTTTAAAATAAAATTTCATTTCTAGTAAGGTAACAGTATCCTGCAGCTGGTCTGCAAAATTGGTATTCCTGTCAGCTCCCCTGCCACTAACTGCAGCAAAATTGACAAGGATGTCAAATTTGCTAAGCACCCTGTGAGAGGCAGGGGGAGAAATTTACTTCTGGACTGTACGAGAGGTGGAGACCCTGCAGTTTCCATCATGTGCACCCTGGGGAACAGGAATCCACCAGGATCCACCAGAACTCCCCACCCCCGGCAATTCAGCAGCATTGGTTGAGCCTGGGATGTATAATACAAAAGATTTTACAAGAGGAAAACTAGTGTTTTTCTGCCAGCATTTCCATGACCTCTCATCTAATACCTCTGATCTCACTGAGAAAATATATTTAATTTTTATAATAAATCAAAGGACAATCTTATGAGATGGCATAATGAAAGCCAGCAGGAGACTTCTTAATACAGGCTTATTTTCTTCTAGTGCACTGATAAATGTGACGCTTGGAAAAAAAAATATTCCCATTAGTGTCCTACAGGCATGCACCCAAGCTTTTCCACCTGCGTAGAACATCAGTAATTATTAGAAAATAAATACTAGTACCAGTATTTTATTAGGCTCTTATTTGCTGCAACAATAGATTCAATTATTTTAAATGTTGAAAGCTGTAAGGGTCAAAACACATGACCTTATCTGTTGAAACTTCCTTTGAAATTAATGGGAGGTTTTTTCTGGGAGAGGACTGGAAGAAAGAGAGGGTCAGGCCGATACCTAGGGTTGAAAGGTTGCCTTTTTCTTGAGATTTCCAAGTGCTAACATTTTGTATCCATATCTTTATCACACTAAAAGCTCTAATTATTTATTCAGAGGTGAATGCTTTAAAATACAGTTCTGTACTCAGTGGGTAAAAAACCCTTTTAGGTAATAGGAAAAGTTATTTTCTGACACCTTATAATTGCATGAGATGAGATAGAATATCTGTAATTTGACTGATGGAGGACCTTAACATAAGCTTATTACATGTGGTTCCTTTCAGCACATCAAGACTCCTGTTGTGATGTTTGAGCATAACAGGTCCCCCATCCTCCGTCTGTGTTATTGTATTGTCGCAGACAAACAGAAGGTTAAAAGGATGCACGTTTGGTATACTTTATATGTTTATAGGTTACATTGGGTTTGATATCCCTGTACCAACTTCTGCAGAAAGGTTTAAAGTCTGGCATTACCTTGGTGCTGACTTAGCCATGAAAGTGAAAGTCATCCCTTTTGATGCAGGCTTCTAATGCCTTTGCCTTGCAGTTGGTCTGTCTGTGAGCATCGTCATTAGGTACCGTGCAGAGCAGGCAGAAAAGACCACGCTGTGGGGTGGTCTGTTGCTGCAGATGGGAAGCACCAGCCGAGCCCACATCTGGGGTCCGATCTGAGCGACCTCTTCTGCTGGAAGGTGGAGTATTAACGAGGTTGTTCAGGACATGCACCATGAGTGACAGATGGGCTCCAGCTATGGACAGGCTCAATCTCAGAGCAAAGGGGAAGGGAGATTATACCGTGTGAGGGATGCCAGTGTACCACAGCAGGGCCAGAAACAAGTTAATTCTCACAGTAATCCTCCTCTTGGACAGCAGTGAAGCTCCCCCCAGCGCAGAGTGTTTTGCAGTGTCAGGA
>Ga0181612_156047_pt1 | contig 10647 bp, 7 predicted proteins | sample HoacroProtozoa21_FD_119630 | JGI IMG/M metagenome (GOLD analysis project Ga0181612, IMG submission 119630) | Hoatzin crop microbial communities from Cojedes, Venezuel. Combined Assembly of Gp0051906, Gp0051904, Gp0051908
AATCACTATTCTAACACTGTGCAAGGATACACATATAGTGCTAATATGAGATGATGTATACTATGTTGTACTGCTGTATAACATACAGATTGTGCTTTGCCTCAGAGACATGCATGTTAGGTCTCAGTATGGGTGAAAATCAGGGTGGGTTTTGGCCAGGCAGAGGTCAGCAGGAAGACAGCTGTTCTATTGGGAGACTGGACTGCTCTCCTAGCAGCAGTGGAAAAGTCACTTTTTCTTTTTAAACTTGTTTCCTTCACACATTTGCCTATTTGAATTGCAGGTAACCTGGGGCTCAGTTTGCCTCACAGTCCAGGTGGTAGCTTTTAGCAACGGTTTTGGCTGCAATTTCTTCTTTCTAATTCAAATAGTTTTTTTAAATTATTCACAGAGCACAAAGATTTTCCAGAAGACTGAGACTTTGGTTTCGCCTTGACAAAAACCATCAACCAGGTAAACAAACACCCTTAAATGGCTGATTTGCTGTAGAGGGAAGAAAAACTGGCATAATCTTAAAGACTACGTTCATTTAACTAGTCTGAGATTTACTTGTCACGGATCACTCCTCCAGCTGTCAGTAATATACAAGTATGTATCTGTGTCTGTATATGTTTTGTGCATGTGTATACCACTAAGCAGCTACAAAGTACAAAAAAGTGTAATATTAAATGCTCGTCATTTAATCAGTTTACGTTCCGCTACCACGCCGGTTATTCGGCTCTGATGCCCATAAACAGTGTCATGATCGCAGCATGAGTGCGAATAGCAGGAATCTTTTGTTGGGCAGTGACTTTTTGCTAGGGGTAACAGAACTGAAAACCAGCTTTAAAAGAACATTTGTCTGTTGTTGTTTATTTTTAATTTCAAGTGAACAACTTGATCATTATCTGCTGAATATGAAACACATGCAATGGATCACATAAAATCACACCCTGTGAACTTCGGGAGGTGCAAAACGCTTGGCAGAGCTACAGTCTCCTGGCTGAGTGACTCAGAAACCTACCGTGTCCCTACAGACATTTCTTAGTGTCATCATCGTTTGCCCATCCAGGCAATACAGATGTCTCACACATTTGCAGTCTCTCTCCAAAGCACATCCAAATTAACTCTGCATTACTGAGCAAGTTCATTCTTTCCACCCAGCCCTGTAACCTCCACTCACTTTTCTGTTCTAATGGCTTCCTGCTGACTAATCCACTCTAAAAGGAACAATATGAGAACAACAAACATTCCTTTTTCATTTGCTGGATAGGTAAAAATCACAAAATGCTAGTGGGTTTGAATTCTTCTACTTGGTCCAAATTGAAAATTATTCAGAACCTAGTCACCAATTTCATACATACAACACAGAGTCACTGAACTCTGCCCTTACATAAAATCGGCTTTGTATCACTCATACAAGCCAAATGTTAATTGATTTTCCCAAAGAGGATAAGGCCAAAATCATTTTCCTGCTACGACATTTCATAATAGAGGTATGTCCAGCTTTCAGTCAGTGACCTTGGAATCCAAACGATTTGCACTGTCAAACAGTTAAGATCATTTAGTGCACAAAGAAAATTTTTTTAAAAGACGGGAAATCCGACGGAGAAACACTTTGGCCAAGGTGAAGTTCTCCATTCCAGAATTAATCCCATGAAAGAAGCATTCTGACCCATATTGTGGCCATCTGACACAGTTTACTAAAAAAACCCTTTTTCTGTCCAAATTACTTCCAAGACACTGTTTTTGCAGTACTTTTTGTACTTTATTAGTGTCAACTAAACATGAAATCCTTAGGAAACTTCTACATTTTGTTAGACCAATATAAATCCACGGGAGAATAAAATCAGTGAAGCTTTTGTTTTCTTACATTATCAGATGTTCAGACTATCCAGATCATGCTACCCATTGTTAGCATGTATGTTCCATAAGTGTTTTTAACTGTATTGGTACACAGCTAAAAGAACATTTTCAGAGAATGAACATTTCTTCTGCCCCTATACATTATTATATATATTGCCTTTCAACTGTATTTCCAGCACACTTATACAAAGAAAAATAAAGCAGACAGAACTCTAATCGGTGAATGTTTCATGTCCTTGGAGCTGTATTTTGCAGTCATGGGGAAGCTTCAGAAGGAAGAAAAAGTTTTAAGAAGGAAACAACACTATAGTATTTGCATTTTTACTTCAGAAAAAAAAGCTGACAACATACTCAGCACAGTTCTCTGAAAATATTTCACTGTTGCCTATCTTTTTTCAGCATAAGCACCACAAAGAGAGGCAATTTTAAATATTTTATTTTGGCTTATTTCTTTATGTGCAAAATGCCCTGACACAAGATGGCTGAATATCAGAAGTGCTGACAACAGGTATTGGTTCAGTTATATGGATTCAAATTAACATGGAATAACTGGCATTGACACTTCAGAGGACAAGTGCATACACAGGGAAAAACCACAAAGTTGTAGTTTATACAGTACCCAGACAAGCTGTTTGTAGCAGTAACGAAAGAAGTATTTCCTATGAAATATTTTATAAGTAGCATAAGAAATACCTTCCTTCAAGTTTGATTTACTAAGTCAAAGTCTATTGTCCTGCTCAAAACACACAACTTTCCGTATAAATTTAGGGTGGTATTATGTCAGTCTTTTTAATCAGTGCTGGGGAAGAACATCCTCTCTGCTTTAATCTATGATAAACCCTTCATTCATGGCACAGCAGCACTCAATTTTAACCCAAACTAGGCAAGCTATATTCTATTTTAAGATATAGACTTTGGTCTCCAAATGAACTCCAGAGGTGCGTGCTTGCATCCAAGGACAGGTTCTGGCTTTCAAACAAAAATTTTACTTCTCATTTTCAGTCCAAATTAGATAAAGCTGGTTTTCTGTGACTTCAGTTCCGTGGTTTGAAGAGAGAAATAATTATGTCACCTTTGTGCTAAAATTAGACATTTTCTTTGTACCATAGGTAGATAGCGCGCTCCCTGTCATTAAGTAATCAATAATTAACAAGAAACTGAATAACAAATTAAAGATTCAGGCCTTCTTCTTGTAAACCTATAAACACCTCCTTACCTTTGTTTGGGTAATTGTAATTAAAGTTACCTTGTTCTTATGCTTTGGCAGGGTCAGGGCCAAAGTTAAAACAGCAGCAAGAAGCTTTTTGGAAACATGGGCAACAGTTTTAACTTCATGTATTTTCAGCAAGAGACTAATTTGCCATCCAGACATGAACAAAGCATATGAACTTCTGCTGGAAAGTTGGTGAATCATGATTAAAACCATTGCTATGGTTGGAACTACTGAAAAGACGGCTTTCAAAGGTTCATTTTTGCTAAATCACAGCCATCTTTTATTGAGACAATCAGCAGCACTTATTATACTCATTAAGTCCTTTCTTAGAATCAGAAATTCAGACTTTGGCCTCACATGGCTTTGGCACTACCAGATGTTCACGTAAAATCCCTGGGACTCATTTGCTCATTTTCGTTTGTTTAGGGCTCTTCCTCCTTCCTCCCATCTCACCTTTCAACATGGTGTGGCCGTACTTTTTTCTCCTCAAACTTTTAAAAACAATGCAGCCTCAGGCAAAGCCCACGCACAGAACTTCAGGCTAGTAGGAGAAAGAGAAAGTTAGGAGTGAGTCACGCCAGAGACATGCGGATGACTGACTAGAAGGCTCTGGCTAGGGTTATGCGTCAAGCTTCCCAAGTGCTTTTCCTCTGTAGATCTCACAGAAGTTCACAGATGTTAAAAACTATTAGTCACGCTGAATGACTTGACACACGTTGAATGTGCGTTAAATGTCTTTCCCAAGACCTCATAGTAAGCTGCAGCCTTACGACAAGTTGAAGCAGGGCCGTATGGTTTTCAATGCCAGGCATTTTTCTCCAACATATCATTGGCCTTCTATACACTGCTGACGATTGTTTTTGAGCAGTGTAAGTATTGTGTAGCATAGAAGGAGTGTGACATCCAAGACTCCTGAAGTCAGGCTCTGAAATCCATTTAATGCTATGTTTAAATAAGTAGCTATGGCTGTGAATACCCTACAGTAGACAAACGCTGCCACTGACATCAGTGGAACAGCCTTCCCACTCCCATCCAGGTGAAACAGATTTTACCAATAAAAGCCACTTTCTCTAACCAGAATTATTTTCCTTTCTCCACTCCCCTCTTCCTTCATTGCATCCGTTTCATGCTTCTCATGCTTGCCTTCGACACCTTTACTACTAGATGAGCCCTCACAACTTCAGTGTCGACATTTTGCCCTCCCATTTCTAAAGGCACCGGTCCAAAATGCCTTTGTCCTACCTGCTGTTCTGCACTTCGAATACCCACTTTAAACTGTGTTTCTCTTAGCCTAAATAAGAAGGGTGTGACCAATATGCTCTTAGAACCCCTTCTCTAAACATGTATCTGTCTTAGAGCAAGAAATAAAGCAGTTACCAACAGTGGGGTAGAGACTCCAGATTGTATGGCTGCTCTCCTCTTCAAACTTGAAGCTACTCCTCTCTTCTTCTTTTGCTTTCTGCTGCTTTTCATTTGGTCAAATTACAAGGATGGACTCATACTGCTGATGGGCAGCATCTGCAAGGTCTGTGTTTCTGCCTCACTGTGAATAACTCTGCTAAGCACTGGAAACAGTTAACTTCCCATGGAGCTGTGGAGACGAGGACAGGCGGAGAAGAGAACCTCTGAGTCACTTTAGCAGGTGCTTACCAGAAGGGTCAGATATCCTCTGACTGGACCTCTGACGCTGCCCCCGAAGGATTACGTTCAGCAGAGGTCTGTGACAATGCTCTGCCAAAAGTACCCTTTGGTGTATAATAACAGAGACAGGGTGAGGATGAGATAGCACAGAGCCCCTTCCAGATGTTCTTCCTGTTGGCAGCTCCTTCCACACAAGAAGTTTGCCCAGGCGTTGCATCCTGTGGATTATCATTTTTGTGACCCTGCTCCTCTGCAAAAAAAAAAAACACAAACCAACACAAACAAGAAAAACCCCTAGCATCTTCTGATGTTATTTTCTTTCTTACTCAGTACCGGATCCAGGCTCTCCCCTTTGCTAAAGGAAAGGTTATAATAACAACGGCTCACAGTGCTTTTAGTCTTCATTAAAGCGTACAGGGGGATGTGTCAGCTGCAGGGCAGACATGGAAGATGCAAACAAAAAATGGTATTGTTTTGTGTTTCTATGTACTTATGCAGGCCTTCCTGAAGGCCTTGGAAGTCTCTCTCATATACAAACAAAGACAGTTTATTGGTTATAAGTATTAACCTCAGAAAAAAGAGTGTTCTGTATGGCTTTTCAGACTTCTCTAATGTATATATTGCTTTCCATAGCAACACCTTCTGAAATTAAAATGTTTTCAACAATGTTTGTAATATCTTCGCTGCTCTGTAAATGTCATTTATTCACTGTCATGTCAAAAAAAAGCAGGAAGAGATATTCTTTTGTTAAAATGGGATAAGACCATCTCTCAGCCACTAAGGTATCGATCTCTAGCATGTGTTCTCCAAAGTGAGAGTATTACATTTTTATATATATCACTGATTAAAATCAGACTAATATTTAGACAAATATTTTATGTAAGGGTCTGGACAGAGAGAGGAGATGCAGGTAACACCGTTTTACTACCCCCATAATTTTTACATGTGGAAAAGCTGAAATACAAAGATACCCATTTCACTCTTGCTTGCAGAGTCAGACAAAGTGTCTCAATGAGCTGGAAGTCTCCTGTTTTTCCATCCTCATGAGACTTCACAAGCTCTTTTTTGCCTCTTTTTCAGACTTTTTGATCCACCCTTTTGCCCTCAACCTTGAGGAAAAAGACAAAGAGAAGCAGGTAAGGTAGATGGTAAAGCCTGGCTTAATTAATTCTCAGTGCAAAAATATGTCTCAGTAGTAGGAGAAACTTCAGACAGAAGAGAAACAGTGGAAAATTGAAATATTCACTTGGAAACTAGAGATCTAGTGGATCTTTATCCAGTGCAACAATATTTTAAAAATACTGTAATGTAGCAGTAACTATTGTGTGCTACAAAAGTATTATTTTGCCTTCAGAAGTGCTCAGCAGAGGGCTTTTTTTCCCCTTGGTCAGCTGAAGACACTCATGTTATTAGGAAAGAGTGTCAGGAAACGAATATAAAAGTTATTGTGAGAGGAAACCTGTTTCAACTCCCATGATTACAGTTTAGCACAGCTGCACCCCAAGAGAACAATAGTGAGATTTATTTCTTTTATAAGTCTCAATTTTATAAAGTATAAAACAGTCCTGTTAAAGAAAGCTGTGAGCACAAAAACTGTCTGGGAGGATGTGAACATAAAAGAGAGAGAGAAAGAGAGAGCACAAGAGAGCAGGGATGCACATGTTACTGTGAAAGGGGAAATAAACATGTTTCCATCTAATATTTAACTGATTTCTTTTGGGTGCTTAAAAAAAATGAGAACCTCCTATATTCTAAGCAAAAAAAATGAGTAAAAAGCAAGGCGCATTTTACGTGCTCGCTATAGGCACTTACTCACTACCTCTGTGCTAAGCACAAAAACTGGGCCCCCAGGCAGGGCATCCACCTGTATTTGCTGGGCATCTCACAGTCCCTTTGCAAAACTGGGTCCCAAGGGGTGATTTTCTTTTCTCCCAATGGCCTGCCACAGCTGCCCTACATCTTATTTTTAATTTGTGTTTTGCTTTTGCAATAGGATAGGCAACTTTGACTCTCTATCTGCTCGTCGTGCTGGCTGCATGCACATGGGTCAGGTACGTGTGCCTCGGCACTTCACCTCCCCCCAGCGGCACAGGCATCTGCTGAGATCAGCAGCCGAGCATGTGGAAGCAGGGCTCAAGGATGCTGGGATGTGTTTCCAGTCTTACTGGTCAGTACTTAGGAAGAGCTCAGCAATTCTCGTTGTTCCTTCCACCTTCTGTGTAAAGCCTTCTGAATAAAGCCTTTCTGAATCAGTGGACCTTTGCTTACTTCAGCTGTCTCCCCAGAACGGGCCTCCATCCTATCTGCAACCGCTGGTGCTACCAGGCTGGTTGTGAGGGGCTGCTGTTCCCTGCCAGTGACCCAGCACTCAGACCTCTGCCACTCTTCGGTGTGCTGCCTTTGCAGCCAACCCGGAAAGGTTCCTGTGCCTGAGGAGATTAGCTGGCAGGAAATCACGTTCAATGCAGTGACCATGTCAAGCCTGCAAGAGACCTCCTACCCCCATTTTGCTGTTTTTGCGGCTGAGACAAACATGTCTGCTTTTCAGATGAGGAAACAGAACAGCCATTCATGTGCATTATGAAAAATAAAAGTTGAGGACACAGAAACAGTAAAAAGCAAAGCCCAAACATTAGAAACAACCACTAAGAGAAAGTACAGTCAGCTAAGAGAGATTATTCCTGCATTTATTTCACTAATATATAACTATACATCATATATTTAAGCTGCTCCCATTGGTCTGCAAAGTTATAGCTTCAAGTGGGGGGAGGAGAGAAATGATGCTATTTTACGAGAAACACATAAAAAGAACTGCTCAGCTACCTTCTGAAATACTGCATTAGAAGTCAAAATTCATTCCAACTCCTTTCATTTGTTAAATGTTTTTGACAGAGAGTATGGCATTTCTTCATCACCTGCTCCGAGCTACCAGTATCACAGTTTTCTCTGACAATGCTATCTGCATGTCAGTTCAGAAACATTAGCGTTTGAAAGCTGGAAAATTTACACATTTTGGTTACAACACAGTGCTCACTCAGGAAATTTAAGTTTTGTTTCCAGATCTGCTGCAGATATAAATCCCTCCAACAAATCCTTTGACCCTTCCATGTTTCAGTTTCCCTATCTATAAACTGAGAATCAGCTATTTTTAAATTGCTGTGAGAAGGCAAGATGTACTTTTCTGTGTATAAAACCAAAATATTGTTTTTGACATGCAATCAGCTACCACTCTCTGTTATTAGAGGCTACATATTATGATTTGAAAGAGACAGATGTCTGTGTGCTGCTGTTTAGATGTAAAATCAGAAATATCGTAATTCAATGTTATTTTTCGTATGAGGCATATGAAAAGAAATTCATATTTCAAAAGGAAGGTAAAGCATTTGAAAACACATCATAGCCATACTGTACCTCCTAACAGTTCACCCCATTTCTCCTTCTATTCCCACATGTACATCAAAAATACAATAAAGGAAGAGGAGAAAAAAACAGTTAAAACTGTTATGAAGGAAGCTGGTACACAACTAAAATCAAGAAAGCTGCCCACTGATTTCAACAGATTCAGCTTATGACTTTTTTAGATTTAATGAGAACATTTTTGCTCTCCAAGCCAAAAGAAAAAGTCACAGTTAAACATTTCAGAACCAGTTTTACTTTCTCAAGAAAAAGAGGGAGTGATTGTGGAATTATTATGAAGATGTCATCTAATTTTTATAGCAATTCTGAAAAAATAATTATCTGACTTATTCCTGACATCATTGTCATTGTCATCTCTTCCTGTTAGATAGGCAAGTCATATCGCACTTTATGTTGTCACTCACAGACATCCAGTAATATGTTGAAGTCGGTATTTCCCAATGGAGAAATACATAACTCACCACTTAACTTTTCCGTCTGTTAGTCTTCTATGAGTTTTCAGAAAACAAAAAAACAAAAAAAAGAGGTGATCACAGTGTTGGCTTTATTTCTGATAAACACCTTTTCTCAGATGCTTGGCCCTCTGATGCTTTAATGTATGCAGTAATAAGGCACTTCTTCCAAAAAGCTGGAAACTTGCAAATATTTGGAAAAATGTTCAGTCTCCGAACTTGCCACTAACAACAGTATCATAAAAAGACTGCAGAATAAACTTGTCTCTGCCGTAACTCAAAGGGATATCAATGAAATTAAATTAGGAACGGGTTTAACTCAGAACTTAGACCAGTGTGTTCCTAATGGATCCTGTAATAAACACAGTATCCAGATTTTCTTGTCTGGAGCAGGTGTTTTCCATTCCTTTGCATACAGGGGCACCAATAAATATGATGCAATTTTCTAGACCATCCACATTAACAACACTTGCATGAGCTAAGGATGCATCACTAATGCTGGCTACTAAATGCTTACACCTGTTTTAAAAGGTCAGTTCCAGGGCCACCCACTTGAACAGCAAAAGGGGTGGACTCTGCTGTCTCCATAAGAACACCCTTCTCCTTTTCCTGGGCCAAGACTGTCCCTCAGACTTTCAGCCAAAGGGAGGAGGGAGACAGAAGTTTCCTCCACCGTGGTCACACCACATGGAAACAAGCAGGGTCCCCTTCAGTGCAGGCCTCATGAAGCCATTAGCAAGAAAATGTGCCATCAGTTTCACCCAAAGAGTGTGGCAGAGAGGATGCCAGGAGGGATATACCTAGCTGCTTCTCAGTCAGCGATATAGCAGTTCTAGGTGCAAAAAATCTAGAGTATTTTTTGCTAGGGAATATTATTCCTTCTGGGAATGCCCCTTATTTAGCTATGAGGCTCTCATAGCTTTTACTGAGTGAGAAATCACCTACCATTTATTCTGTGGGATCTGATAAACCAAAATGAAATGCAGAGTTTAAACAACGAAAGGGTAAAAATCTTCTTCAAAAATACCATCAGAGCGGAAAGCCAGAAATTGGTACAGAATTATCTCTTACCAGTGGAAGATGGCAGACCGTTGCTGTTTCCAGACCACCCTTAAGAGCACCTATGTTCCCTCATCTCCTGTCTTCCCAGTTTGGATATCTGCATCTTTCTGGCAGAAATCACCTCCAGAAGGAGAGGAAGGAAGGAGCAGAGAAGAAATTTCTCACACCCTACTCATGCTGCACTTAGAAACCAGTTTTCCCTTCCCAGTAATTCTCAGTTTGCCTCACTCCCCATAGTTTTCAACTGCCACCATATTTTTAAAATATTTGCACTGATTTACAAGTTTAGAACCTGAAATTGCCCTATTTTCTCCTCTTGTGAGTGCTGCTTTGAGCTCCAAGGGCAGGATTTGTGGTAGTAACAACCACTACTTGACTGCCAGCAGCCAGCCTTTGGAGGGACTTGTAACCACCAGGCAGGAATCATAGAATCATATAATCATAGAACCGGTTGGGTTGGAAGGGACCTTAAAGATCATCTAATTCCAACCCCCCTACACTGGGCAAGGTCACCTTTCACTAGATCAGGTTGCTCAAAGGCTCGTGCAGCCTGGCCTTGAACGCTTCCAGCTAGCGGATGTTCTGGGCAACCTGTTTCAGTGCCTCCCCAGCCTCATAGTAAAGAATTTCTTTCTTCTGTCAGTCTTAATCTACCCTCTTCTGTTTAAAGCCATTACCTCTTGTCCTATCACTAAAAAGTCTCTCTCCAGCTTCTTTAAGGGCTCTCTTCAGGAAGAGAGCAAGAAGGCTGCAAGAAGATATTCATGGAGCCTTCTTTTCTGCAGGCTAACAGCCCCAACTCTCTCAGCCTTCCCTCATAGGAGAGATGTTCCATCCCTCTGCTCGTTTTTGTGGCCCTCCTTTGGCCACGCTCCAGCAGGTCCATGTCCTTGTGCTGAGGGCGCCTGAGCTTGATGCAGGACTCCAGGTCGGGTCTCGCCAGAGCAGAGCAGAGGGACAGAACCCCCTCCCTTGACCTGCTGGCCATGCTGCTTTTGATGCAACCCAGGATACGGT
>Ga0181612_109871_pt1 | contig 10646 bp, 7 predicted proteins | sample HoacroProtozoa21_FD_119630 | JGI IMG/M metagenome (GOLD analysis project Ga0181612, IMG submission 119630) | Hoatzin crop microbial communities from Cojedes, Venezuel. Combined Assembly of Gp0051906, Gp0051904, Gp0051908
CATTGTTACATAAAAGGTATTTCAAAAGCAATGCATTTAAGCTCCTGATCTGGGCAAGTTTTTCAAGTTTGGGGATTCAAGTACAAGATGCAAGAAGGCCTAACAAACAATTACAGAGCAGCTTGTTTTGACAAAGACAAGCTTGTTTGGACAACTATATATATTCTCAAATAACTATTTAATTTCACTACAGAAAATCATTGCTTCCCTTTGAATCACACTGCATTGACTTCCAAACACACCAAGTACCACTGGAGAAAGGCCTTGGACATAGCATCACTATCTCGTTTCTGAAAAAGAGCTGTTCCTTATTGTTCCACTGGCATCAATATAACAAACCACAGGACAAGAAACTGCAAAGACAGATTTACTGCAACAGATGAAAATTAAAATGTGACTCAGAGAGACAGCAATCTAAACAGTGTTGACATATTCCCCAAAAGCAATTGTGCTTTAAGTCAGCATGGCACCCCTGCGCTGAAGGACACCAAGAAAAACTGCCCAAGGCCAAGTCTCAAGATTGTACGTTTATTTCTGCACCATTGAAAGCTTTAAATCAGAAACATCCGACTTCTTTTCCCTCTTTTTCTCAACCATCCATCCAAATTTCCTTCTGCATTGCTACCCTGCCCCTGTTGTCCTCTTTCCAGCTTCAGTGGCATGTTTACACTTGGGACAGACTCTCTTCTTCCTTCACTCAGAACTGAAACTGTCCCGGCACACTCCAGATTTGACAAGGGCCTTCATGTGGCAGTTGGCAGGTTAACTCAGCTCTCTGCTTATGCCCTCAGACTGAAGATGCCACAACCAGCTCTGGGGTTTGTTTTTGTCTCTTAAGGAAAGAATTCCCTTTGTGAGGCCCCACAGTCTGTTGCAGCCCAAGAAACAATGCATTAAAGCAATTGTTAAGCAGGAAGCAGGCCAGAGCTAAGGAACACGTAAGGCTGATGTAGAAGTTTCCCACAACTGATGATGAACATCAGAATCACAGGCAATCTATCAGGGTGGCCTCACCCTCCCACTACTTTATAATAGCTCAGAGAAATAAGTTACTTTAAACATCAATGTTATGACTTTTCCAGACTCTGGACATAGCTCTGACCCTCCTCAGAAGCGCTACATGGGTGTGAGAGTAAAGATGCCCGTACGGGAATTACTGAGAAAAATTCGGCTTTCCAAAGGCCTGGACCCTGCTCACAGCAAGGTGAGGACTCTTCTTGAGTTGAGAGGTGTAGCATCCTGGTGCACACACATCACACTCCCGCTCTGCCAGTGTTCTGGAGAGTCTGTACCTACAGCTGCTCCCTCTTCCATCCACCAAATTAATGCTTTTGATGAAGGTGAAGAATATACCTAATTTTAAACAGGCTGAGGGCCTATGCTAGGAACATATCCAAGACAGTGACAGAAAGAAACCATTCATGCCCTGGATACTACATCTCAGGCAATCAGGCCAAAGATGGCCCAAGAACAAACAACAATTTTGCTCTAGCAACCCAGATTTCTGAACAAGCACAAATACAGCCCAAGAAGCTGGTAGACTCCCAGATACCTGGTCTGTTGCAAAGATCTTTATAAGGCTGCCATGAATTATCCACTTATGGAAATTTATTCACCTGCAGTCTCTGCTGTGCAAAGTACACAGCGCAGGACACAATTTACTCTGTTTATGTTACAATATTTGCCATTGTTTCATCTTCTTTTATGTGCAAGCACCTCAAACTGGGTTGGGTATTTTTGTCTCCTCAGGAAGGCTCATTAATGAAGATGGTAACAAAAGGATCATCAGGAAAAACAGGTTAGGAAGCTCCTCTATTGGTAACAGAGCCTCCTCTTCTATCAGGATCATCACTGTTAGTTACTCAAAGAGCTGGACCACTTCTCTCTCATGGTCAGTGACGCATGCTAGTTCCTAGCTCCCCTTAGATTACAGGGGCAGGCCAGCTGTGCATCACCACCATGTATGTGTTATCTGTTATCTGGGGCAAAATTTCTGATGAGTATATCCTCTGTGTTTCCCTCCCCTCCCCCCCAACTCAAAATAGCTTATTTCTTCCTTTCTTTTCAACAGAGAAGAGGAGAGTTCACCCTTATACAGAGAAAGAGCTTAGACAGGTACGCATAACATTTTCAACTCTGTGCTGCCAGCCTCCTCAGGCATATTGCATGTTATATCACCGAGTGAGAACAGGACACTTCATGTTTAATTTCCCTCCCCCATCTTCCACCCTCCCTATTTGTGTTTCAGAGCAAGCAGAGTGTTGGGCAAACGCTCAAAGGCTTAGAGGACCTTGATATCCTGGAGGAGGTACTGCAGGAAGATTTGAACAAAAGCCAGTTGAAGGAGTCTCTGCATTCTGTGCCAGGTGGCTTTTGGCAGGGCTTCTCTACAGATCTGCAAGCCTCTCAGTGGGAAACTGGAGGAAGCAAGCAGGCAGCTAGTGGCCTACAGGAAAGATACCACAGCTTAACCAAGTTGTGTTCATACTCCTGTTTTAAAGATTTCAACTCAGTATTGCGGGGAGAGGCAGAGACTTCTTTTCATGATGAGCAGAAAAACGTGCAAGAATCCAGCTCACCAGGAACACTCTCCAGGACAAGTGAGAAAGAGAGTACCTGGTGGATACAGGATGCATGTAGAAGTACCCAGAAAGATTTCCCAAGGCATTCTTCACAGAACACATCTCCACAATTTAACCCATCAGGAAGGTGTTCAGAGGTGCTTCTGGAAGTGAACACAGGCTCTCCAGATACTGAGGGACATCTGAAGTCGACCTCACTTTCTTTCACGCAGCAGGATCTCTCTGCCATCTCTTTCTTCGAGTTCCAGCTACACAGGGAAGAAAGTTTACTGAGAAATATCCCTGTGGACAAACTGCTTGCACCTGATGAACATGGCAACAGGTCATCAATTCTTCTGTGGAAATATATTGATTACTATTTCCTGGGGCATCACTTGTGTTGAGGTTTTGCTCTAACTTCAACTACTAGTTTTGAGCACACCTGTAGCAAAGGCTTGATTGCTCAATGAGAAGGTGATACTTGCATCAGTACACATGGTTTTAGACAGGTAATAAAAAGATTCCATATTTGCAGTAGTATTGCCAAACTACAGCTAACATCAGGACAAATTCAGAGCATTAACAATATTAAAGACTGAGTTGTATATGTAGGTATTCACAAGAAAATTAAAATCAAGCAAAAGGAGTAATTGCTACTGAAAAAAAGAGATATGCAAAAGAGATCTTTTCTGTGCTGCAGACACTCTCAGGATAATTACCTGTATTATTAGTTGGTAATAAAAATGAGTGGGAGGATTACAGCAAAACATACATATGCTGCTAGTCTAGAGAATAGACTTCCAAAGAACTGGGAGTGGCTGCTTTGTTAGAAAAAAAAAATTAAAGCAAAGGTTTTACTGATCCCATTTTCCCTAGAATAGGATGCTTATAGAGAAAATAGCTGTTTCTAAAAAAAAGTTAAATCTCTTATTAGGTTCTATACAATTCAGGTAGTTTGTGGAAGCTGGTATCAAATGAGACTGACAGAAAGCATGACATAATTTATAAACTGTCCTAGTATTGGTGGAAAAGAGATTAATTCCTGTTCAGAGACAATCCTGTTCCCATTTAAAAATATTTATTACCTACGCAGGGAAAGCTAAACACAGCACTGTCCTCTTCCATGAATTACCATGTTCCATTCAGAATAATGATTTCTAGTACAAGAATAAAACTAAACTTTTCAGCAGTAAGGTAACGGTAACTGAGTTACAGTAAGCTACCCACTACCATATTTCCTGCATATTTTTTTAAACAATTCAGAAAGAATTCACACATGAACAAAATTAATCACAATTAAGGAATTAAGACATTTCTACTACCATGTTGATGTGAAATTCACAAGCTAATAATTTGAGCAGCCCACCTGCCTTTATGAAGTATTTAAACATCAGATTACATGCTCAAAAGAACACACAAAGACAGGACCACACACCAAACAAGCTAACTCTTAATTCTGCTGAATGTTGAACAATATTAGTTAATGTGTCAAAAACTCACAAAAAAAACCCCAACAGAAACAGCAATAAGTGTCAGAGTTATTCAGACATCTTCAAGGATATCATGCTACAAGACAAGATGGAAATAAATAAATAAAATTAATGCCTGCATTAATTTTTCCTCCAGGAGGAAGACATGCCCAAATTTACATGAAAAAAAAGTATTTTTCAGGATGAAATTCAGTAGGAACACTTCTACTATTTTGAGTAGTTCAGCGAGACTGAATACGCAGAAGAAATTGAGCTCTCCTCCACAGGACTGAATTACAGTTTGGAAATACTTATTTTCTTTTGAGTGCAAGAGGAGAGTTTCCCTTCTCTCTATTTTTAGGTATCTTACACTCTTTTCCTTGTACTGAAGGATGCCTTAGAAAAGGAGGAGGAAATAAGAGATTATTAGCAAAGAGGAATCATGAAGTAGCTCCTGGAGAGGAGAGGAATGGCATAATAGCAAGAAGGAAGGGCCAAGGAATCCTGGCTGACAAAATCAGCAATTCCATTATTAATATAGAGACTAAATAAATTAAACACTTAGATACCCCAAGATATCGGCTTTTGTGAACCTTAACATTTCATGCTTTAAAATACACTCTCACTGTTAGAGTCCGTTAACCACTGCTTTATCTTCTGATTGTTTAAAATTGTGTTCTGTTCCAGGCTCCTGCACAAGGCTGTTGCTCAGGGAAGAAGAGCTCTGACTTACGTACTTGCACAGAGATTTGCATCCCTAAACAAGATCAATGAGAAGGATGCAGAGAAACGGGTAGGATGCTAACTTGCCAAGAACAGGGTCATTTTCTATCACATGTAAACGTCTTTCAAACCCCAGTGAAGCACCAAGCATCCTTTTGGACAAGGTGTGACTACTGTCCTTGCAAAGAGGGGAAAACAGAAACAGGGAGGAAGTGATCTGCATAAAGCAAGTATTAGCACAACTGGGAACAGAACCTAGAGTCCCAACTCCCCACCTCATTCTCTAACAAGCATTGTTATTTTAAACTTATTTTTGCCTTTCACAACGAGTTTCTCCATTATTTTCTTCTTAGACTGCATTACATCTTGCTGCAGAAAAGAACCAACATCTGATGGTGAGTGACCTAATATCCCTAGGAGCGAATGTCAATGAACAGGACAATTCCGGGAAAACTCCGCTCCACCTGTGCGCAGAGAATGGATATTTGAGAGTTTTAGAGGTAAGCTGGTCATTTATGTTGTACAAAGGTAGAGGAAAGACAACAAATGCATGTTCTTTTGTTTGAAATATACCAGAGTTTTCTGTACCTGAAAATTAGCTTTGGTCTGATGTGGTTAAAGCAAGATAGAGTTGGGGAGGAAGGGTTATTTTGGCACTACCAAAAATCAGGACTTAGCTCAATCTTCTTTATTTCAGGTTTTGAAAAATTGCAAAAACCATGGCGTGTCTGTGGAAGTGAATCTGACTGACCATTATGGTAAGAAGAAAAGCTTAACCAGGTTGGTGCTTAGTGTAGACTCCAAAAGCTTCACACTACAGATTTTATCTGGGCCAAAAAATGTTCAATTTCATGTTTAAAACTAAAAGATCCAGAAGAGCGCCAGTCTTAATAAGGCACACCCTTACAATTAGCCAAGTGTGGGATGGTTTACTCCAATGAGGTGTTCAAGCGCTGGATTTGTTTGACTTTTCTGTGGTCTGTTCTGTTCAGGTTTAACACCGCTACACTGTGCTGCTCTTGCCCACACTGTCTTAGTTACGGAATCTCAAAAAACTGACATCAATACCGACACTGGAAGGTTTCTCAGACTACGCAAAGACCAAATTCTTGAGGGAATTAACTGCTTATTACAAATGGGAGGAAAGCCTGAGTTGCAGGTGAGGACCAGCAGCAGGCTGTTTACTGTGGCCTTAGGTTTTCTTACTCTTTCGCAATCATAGGTCTCACTGTCATTTGCAGGTACTAAATTCATGTCAAATCACCACTACCGATTTAAAAATCGAGGAGAACACAGAACTCATGTATTTGCTTCGGACTCAGAAACTTAAGGGACAAAACATTCTTCAAGAGGTAATTATCTATAGTTGCTCTCACACAGGCTCTAGCATTCATACCCCAGAAACTAAATGCAGTAATACAAGCTGTACCATCTTGTAAACACAGCAGGTGATGCTCCCAGCCTTGCCCTATCTTGCATAAGGCAGAAAATCCCCTTTTCACAGAAAAAGTATTGTACAAGCGCTTGCCACGCTTGGTCCCATCCCAGCTCTAGGGACTACTATATTTGCTATAATTTAGAGCAGCCCAGTTGCATGCAGGTGCTGCCAGCGTGCTGCTTACACCTGTCCCCAATCCAAACTCCTCCTAGCAGCAAGGCCTTCATTTCCAACATTTTACAGCACACTAAGCCAGATAAAGGTATCTCAGAAGCAACGCCAGGGGAATTTTTCCTCTGCTGATAAAGGAATGCTACAGGCCTGAGTATTGCCACTATATTCCATTACCTTCAACAACTTCTTAAAAGAGAAAGAGCTCATTTCCTCTGTCCCTTAGTATGCACATTCAACACCAAAACTACACAAAACATGCATTACTGGGCTAAAAGATAAGCAGATTATTCAGTGGGTATCAACATCTCTTGCTAAATTTTTGGTGCAGGACACAAGACACCAACACTGAAAAGCAGAAGCCTGAGTGCTTAACAGAGGACAAAGTTTCTAGGGTGAAATTCTGCTCTATTGAAGTAAAGCAATATCCACCACAGATTCCAGTATTCTTGTCCAAGACTAAGCAAATATTCAGTGCTTAAAAGTTACGGCCCTTTTACCTTTGCTACGGTCTTTTTTGAGTGCCACATAAGAGTTCCCACCAGTGTACATGTACAGAAACTGATAGTATTATAAGATTTCAATTCGAAATAGAGACTTCAAGCTACATTACAAGTCACTTAGGAACCTATCTTCTTAACAGTTATGCTCTGGAGGAGATAAAACACAGTAGAAAAAAAAATAATTCCAATCCATCTTATTACTGACTGAACTGTTAAATGTGCCACCCTCTCCAATCTTTTATGGTAAGGGGAAGAATTTAGGCTTTGCATGTCAAAACCAGTACAAGTTCTTGAAACAAAGCCTGCATCTGCATCACTGTTAATGCTGGAAGTGTGCTGTTCTGTTTCTTCATCTGTATAGGGTTACAGTTTGCGGGATGCTCCGAGAAGAATGCCCACTCCCTTGTCACCATACAACCTTTCTGAACATCTTTCCATGTCATCTTCAGACTTCTTTGACATCATTCTTAAAGGTATTTTGTGGTTGGAAATTGATTTTACATAGTCGGGGTCTTTGTAACTCAACAGCTGTAATGTAGTAGCTAGCTCCCGTGCCTTCCCTGCATTGCTATACAACAGTTAATCGTCAGTTCATGTGGAATTGATGGAAAAGATGCCCAGTGACTTAGAATAGACTTTGGATTAACTCCAGAGTTCTGCACAGAATCTCTTTTGCTTGCAAAACTCCTTACTCATCCAAAACCAAGTAGAAAATAGGGCAATAAATATGTGGCATTAGAAGGAACATTTAGCATGCAGCATGAGCTGAATATTTGTTGGTTTATTGCCTTCCAGGGAAATGCTGATAAGGCTCATTATCTGCATCTCATGGTCCATGTGCTGCAACTGTTGCTGAAGAACAGACAGTAAAAGTCTTCAAATGTATTACAGCTTGAACTGACTGTTGAATATATCTCAGTACACAGAATTAAAGTGTAAACTAATAAATGGGGAAAACCCTAGAGTCAGGTTTCAACAGTATTAGGCATTCCGTGTTAGATACTCCAGTAAATGAACAGGAATTAATTGTCTCACAAAGCTAAGCACTTGTACTTCTCTTTTGAAGTCCGTACATCCTGAAGCTCTGACAATTGTTTAAAGCAGGTGCCTAGCTCAAGGGAAAAAAACAAAACAAAACAAAACAAAACAACCAAAAAAACCCAAAAAACCCTAACAAAACCAAACCTTTTATTTTAGCCATTCAGAGCCTAGTCTTGAGGGTACCAGTGTAAGATTAGTCTCTAGAGTCCAAACTTAACGTTTAAATGTGCGGAAAATCTCAGGCAACATGCAATTTTAAACATGAGCTATGAGAACTCAGAATCTGATGGGCTATATTTAATACTTTCTGCAGTCTGGCTCTGAATTTGTCCAAGGCTGCAGTTGTCACACTTTCAGGCACTCCTATTGGAAAAAAATCCCTCCAAAATAAAACATACCCACACACTGTTACCGAGTATGTTTTTTTCAACAGAAATCGAGCCCTTTATTTATGCAGTCAGAATTTGCCACCAATAATGGATTGTAGGTGAAGTCTGGGGCAGAAAATGTTCTGAATCTGTTCCTTTCACTCTGGGTGATCTAACAGAGGAATATCCCTTTATAAAATTTAAGTATATAGCAACAGTTTAAAAGGATCATTTTTTATACTGAGCAATTTTGCAAGTTAGAAGGATAACAAGGACCTTAAATTATTCTGTGCTGCCAGATATCCAAGTATTCAGCAGAAATCCTATAAATTAGGTAATTATTGTAAAAAAAGACTATTCCCAGAATTAGTATAATTTTATTCTGATTGTGAATTAGCTGGTTTCTATGAAACTTCCCTGTTTGCTACTTATGGAGCAATCTACATTTACATAACCTACAAAATGACTGATACAGCAATCAGCTCATGTTTTACCTCCTGTTGAAATGAATGGGAGATTTTTCACGTGTAGATTTTCACCATTGTAGAATCCAGTATTAAGTACTCAGAATGTCTGGGGAATATTTTTTTAATGAACTCTTTCCATTTTCTTCTTGTAAAACAGGTTACTTTCCTCTTGTTGGATATCCTTAAGTGTTAAGCTCCAAGAGCTATGTTGCACACCATGAATTAAGTTTTACTAAAAAAATGACAGTGTTTAAGTTAATTCCACTGCGATTTGGGTCATATCCTATGTTTCTTATGACCTGAACAGCTAAATAGTACTCTTCTGTATTTTCTCTAGTCTGAATGAGATGATACTTCAAAATTTTTAAGTATTTTAAAAAAAGAAAAAAAAAAAATCACAGGATGAGATGTATAACACTACAGAATATTCATCCACCTCCTTCCATAGGTATCCCTCATGTTATAATCACGCAAAGTCTTTTCTTTTTCCCTTTTTGTCCCAGGTTTTACAAGAAATACAAATATTTGCTCTCTCATGATTTTTCTGTCACTCCATCACAACTCATCCTTCCTTCCTTCTTGTTTGCATTTTAACTCACATCTGTGCTCACAGAAATTTTTATTCATTAGAAGAGAATTCATGAGTATCTTCTAGGTTACTCAACTTCCATTTGTGTGATTTAAGGATCAGATCAAACACCCACTGAAATTAAAGATTCCTTGCTTTCAGTGAAAACTGATCAAGAAATTCTGCATCACATACAGAACCAAGAATGAAGCTATATGGTAAACAAATAAAGAAGTGTATCAATAAGCATTGTCAATGAAGAAAAATGAATTTACTTACAGGATATCTTTAAAAAAGTGTAGAAAACTATCATATAAGAATACAATATTAATCAAGTTCTTTTAGTCACACGGAAGCCATCAGTTGAAAGGACAAGAACCTTAAGCTATTAGTATGTATCGTTTATTCAATACTCAAAGCTGAACTAGCTTGTAAAGTATATTCTACAACAGTTACACATTAATTGCATTGACATTAGCAGGTACACTTTACTTTGTTTCATTGTTCCTTCCTGTCAATAAATATATTATTTCATGCAGTATGTAACTTACTGATTTTTATATACTGATATAGCCATACTACACTCACAACAGAAGTGACTGTCAGAGAGGAAATCAAGCAGACCTTAAAAGCTGACAAGTACATAAATGTTTGTTGTTGTTGTTTTGGTTTTTTTAGGAGTACAGTGGTGCCTGTACAGAAGCACCAGCATTACCACAAAAAGTTGGGGGGGAAGGTGATTTATATAAAAAAAAAAAATACCCCTCCTTTTCAAGGCACATTAACACACCATCTCTAACTAGAAGCTAGACAACTATTTTTTCAATGAACTATACAACTATTTCTCAACATTTTTTCAGCACTAAAATTTGTGCCTACAGCTAATCTCAAACTAGAAAAAATAATCCATGGACCTAAGGAGATTAAGTAATATAATAGCTTTCTGCAACAAACTGTTCTATACCAAAAGGGCATAAAAGAGGGCTCCAAATAGGAATTACCCTCAATAAAAGTAACTTGCATTTCTACAGCAAGATTTTTTCTAATAATATTTTTCTTTTTGTGAGCAAAGACACCTGTTAGCATTTAGATAGACACTTTGCAAGTACTGCATATTCCCTACTCCTTGTGTGATTGCTACTGCAAGTGATAAAACTGCTCTTTACAGGCAATTGCTCTCAAATGCTGGGCTGGGGAAAAAAGAAGAAAAAAAAAATCAAGTGAGTTCTGGGGAGAGGTTATCTAGCTCAGTATAAGCTAACAATTTGGGCAGGGCAGTACTGAAATTAACTCTGAACTGTATATGCAGTATTAAATAGGCCTAGTGATCATGGTTC
>Ga0181612_154846_pt1 | contig 10646 bp, 7 predicted proteins | sample HoacroProtozoa21_FD_119630 | JGI IMG/M metagenome (GOLD analysis project Ga0181612, IMG submission 119630) | Hoatzin crop microbial communities from Cojedes, Venezuel. Combined Assembly of Gp0051906, Gp0051904, Gp0051908
CTGTTCCCTCTGTTTGCTGTTCTGTTAAACCGCCCTTATCCCGACCCACCAGTTTTCTGCCTGTTTTCTTTCCATTCTCCTCCGCACCGCGGCGGGGGGAGGGGCATCCGCGTGGTGCTTTTGTTGCCGGCGGCAGCCAAAACCAAAACACTGCTAAAAGTGGTTTGCTGTTCTATGGGATATATAGGTTTTAATGAAAATCTAGTCTTACAAAAAGTGCACTGCAGTGGTTTGAATGGAAGTTCAGGGGCTTTTCAATACCCTGGTTTCATGATGCACTGCCTAGGAGGCAGCAGAGAAATGGTGACTGTAGCTTCTCACAGGACGCTGGGACTTCTGGTTGTGAGCGATCTCACAGCATGAACACCGAGTGTCCAATCTTTGACCACAAACAGGTCATCCCTCAGGATATTGTCAGACACTGACAACTCACCCTGAGCATGTGAGCCAGCTGGCTAGCTATCTGAGAGCCATGCTGAAAAACATGTGTTGTCTCAATGCTGAAGGGAAAACCCCCCACAAGTTTAAAGATTGAGGCATCTATTTTTCTTTTTAAAACATTTCAATCTGAGCCAATAAATGCTATGGCTCATCCTGAGTAGTGACCCTTTTTCTAGGCCACCATTCCTCTTCAGAAGAGACAGCAAAAAAAGCACTTTTTTGCTTTTGGGCTACCAAAGGTGCAGAACAAATGCTGGTGCCAGTTTCTTCTCCCTCTCAAAGCTGTTACCTCATCTGACACAAGCACTTAACATAAGCCACTATTTATGCCCTTGGACACACTAGCCAGGGCTTTCAGCAGCTCTGAAACAATCTCTCTGCTGACCAGTCCTCTGCAGACAAAGTCCCAAAGTCTCTCCTTTGCTCTCTCCTCTACTTCAGTTCAGTAAGCCCTCCTGCCTGCCCGAAATAAGCCAGCAAGGTGTTGGGCGATAACAGGAGGAGTTCTGATGGCAGAGGCCATTGTTTTGCCACCTAATAAAACCTTGTAGTGCTGTGTGCAGAGCTGGTCTCTGAAGCCCAAGAGGGGCGTAATGTTGTTGGAGAGCACATAGAGGAGGGAAAGTAAAATGCTTAGGTTGGCAGAGCAGCAGACATAGCAGGAGGGGCTAGAAGGACTCCTTGGTGCCAAGAGGAGAAGGCTAAGAGTTGATATGACAAGTTTATAAAATCATAAAAGTGGTGGATAACTTGGATGTGGGCATGCTGTTCAGTAAATCGCACAATACTGGAGCTAGGGAGCACTCAGTGAAACTCGTAGATCACCTTAAGTCAGATAAAAATGTATTAATTTACAGTGCATACAGTGAACTTCTAGAACTTGCTGCCAGGGGAGGGTGAGAAAGCAGGCAGTGCCAGCAGGCCTCCTAAAAAGGATTAGTCAAAATCCTGTGCAATATCTATAATCTATATTGGGCACTGAGAGGGCGAGGTAGGCCTATAGCCAGTCTCGCCCCTCGGTGATTCTGGGGAAGAAGAAGAGACATGGTTCAAAAATGTCCAGGCAGTGCAAACTCTTGAAATGTGTACTGAAGCTGGAGATAGGCTACCAACATTTAACAGGGTCCTTGAAACATTTCGTCTGGAGCTCAGGCTGCAACACGGAAACCGATAGAAGAGGCTAGAGGTTGCTACAGCATAGATGGAAATTATTCCTTTTCCTGCTCAAAACTGTGACAAATATTTTTGTTAAGCGGTGTCTCTGGAGGAGGACTGTTGTTCTGCTCCTCTGGAGACATGTCTTTTCTCATTTCATAGAGGGGCCATTTATGCTAATACAGTATTATCATTCTTGTTGTGTCTCTACATATCTCTTGATAGTGAAATGTACGGAACTCAGTTAATTTCTTTTTTAACCTTGATTGTTTCATTTTTAATATATTTTTTCTGTTTTTAGAAAACAGCCACGTAGCCTTTCAGCTTCTCTACTGCAAAAAAAATGCTTGCTAATGGTTCCCACGCCCTGTGTGGCTGGTAATCTTCAATCCTGACTTATCGTGCACTGAGGATTCAGAAGAGAATACACAAATAACATAGGAATGCTGCTTTTTCTAATGTGTGCATTTTTTTGACATAGGTTGAGTTGAAATTTGAGTAGTGCCATCAGTAAGACTGTGATACAGAAAGAGAAAAAGGTGAGGAGAAGTTCATAATTTCTTGTTCACTTGGCTTTGACAATGCATGGTTGTGACTGACATCATCCTGTTGACAAGGAGGTGCCTGTAAGTGGAGAATAGTCTTTGACTGTAAATAACTGATTCATAGTTGTCTTCTTTCACTGGATGCCTGGCTCTTGGACTGGCAGACATACGTGTAATACTAGATTCAAGATCCATATGCATTTGAAGAGAAGATCTCCTGTATTCCCTCCCTGGTATGTAAACCTTTGGCAACTCCCTTCATCCCTTTTGTTTTTATTGCCAGATCAGATTACTGCATCATAGTCTTCAACAGCTGGTGTGGTTGATGTTTACTACTATGCCTTCATCCCTGCTTCACGTTTATGGTGTTGCCTCTGCGCTTAAACAGCAAAGCACAACACTACCCTTTACATTGAGACCAGGCCCCTGTTCCTGTCACATCTTAAGTGAGCTTTCTAGAGACAAATCTGTCTTCAGCCACAGGCGTTCTCATCTGCCTTAGGATAGCCCTTAAAGGGCAGTCAGTAGGGCCGTGGGCTTGCTGAAAGTATGCATATGTACTCACATGGGCCTGTACTTTAATAAGCAATATCAAGTCTATTAGTAATAATGGAAGTGTTCAAGCAAGGAAACTTGAATGAAGAAAACTCTTTATGTTCCTTACTACATAGCTGGCACTGCAGGAGACTATTGTACCAAATGCTCTTCTACAACACACACCAGCTGTATGTCAGTGATGGAGGAGACCCTTAGGTTTGTAAATCTGCTATGGGTACCCGTGAGGTCATTTTTGCCTCTGTCCCAGCCCCCCAGCCACAGACTGCCCATGCAGCTTGCCTTCTCCCTCAGTGGAAGTCAGGGATCCACAATTACTCCAGAGAGAGACAGAGGATGCTGAACTGTTGTACAGTTGTCACTGTTACACACGGGACTAAAGGTTTGGAGAGCTGAAGGTCTGTGAGATGGGCATGTACGCATAGGAATGGGAGCACATGCATGTGCAGCCCCTTTCCCTTGTAGAAGTCTACTTGTCATAGAGTTTATGGTCTGAGAAAAAAGAAGGCAAAGTCTTGGTGCTACTCTGTTTCTAGTAGGGATGCTTGGTGAAATACACATTTCAAGACTATTGACAACGTCTGACCTTCTCTGACGGAAGAGCTTATGAGTGTGAAACAGTACAGAGGAGCAGACCTTCAGATATTTTCAATGCAGCTAAACAAGGGTTATCTATTATGAACTGTGTGTGAAGGGAATCTGTCATCTGTCATACTTTTATTTACTTTTCAGGATCCTGGGAACTTCGTCAACAGCAGATCAAAGACCTTGCAGCAGTTTTAAAATGGATGCATCAACTCTCAGTTTCACTGAGGGTGTTTCTCATTGATGCCTTTCAGTGTAAACAGTAAATAAAATCCTGACTATGTAAAAGTCGCATTTATTTGCCAGTCAATGTATTCTGCTGTCACAAAAATACATGGAAAGTTTGCAGGATATTTGACTTGGATTAGAATCAGACCCTAATAACCAGAGAATTACTCTTAGTACCATGCTGGTCTTGATTTTCCAGAATCAGGTGTCTGGACAAGTGCAGATAAAGTGTAGCTGAAAGATACATGTTTTAAGACACAATAAAGTCAACGTGCTTTAAACACATAGCTTTTCCAATCACAGTTTACGCTTTCTTGGAGTAATTGTAATGACACAGATGTGGTGTCCACAATGAAAGTGAATTCAATCCTTACTGACTCAAAGCACTAAATATAAGAATTTTCTCAAGCAGCAGCTGATGTCTCAGCACTGGAGGTAGATCCACATACTAAAGAAATGCTTTATGTAAAGGGACGGAGGAACAAGATGAAGGGGGGAGATTTGCATTGCTTTCACTTGCAACAAAAACCTTCTTACCTAGAGAAATTTTTTGTTTGCATTGTGTTTCAGTGTGATGGAGGAAACCCACTTCTTTGCCTCCCTAGGGACACTGCAAAGGTGAAGGTCTGAGTCCCTAGCAGGAATGGCATTGCTTGGGATAGGTTGTATAGTTGCTGTCCTCTGCTCCCTGCAGCAGTAGCCATGCATTGACAACCACATGGCTGCAGATGGGCTACTGGATTGCCAGGACTGAAGACAGCACTGGTAGCTCAAATGAGGGTGGAGCATCTCACAGGTTTCCTTGGCTAACACGTTTTCGTTCAATCGACAGTACAAGGAGCGATATAACGCTGTCAATCATTGCTCCTCATCACTTAGAGCTTTGATATATCCTCATCTTAGCTATTCTGATGGCAATAATCCAAAAATGTGTATAAGCAGATCAAACAACAGTCATTTGTACTGTATTGTTTCTTTTTGCTCACATACAGGCTCTGTTGCCATACCGAAGAAGGCGGCATTCAGTCTCTTGGGCCTGATTATTCCTAACACTTCATTTACTAGCTCAGTTTGCTTCTTGAATCAGGAGTGAAAGGGAAGGTGATTCATGAAACACTTAAGGCAAGAAGTCAAAAAGAGGTGTCACAGAAACACTGACTGACATCCATCCCGCCTATGACTGGCAGTATCCCGAACTCAGAGACAGCAGCCCCTGGCTCTGACATTAGAAAAATTCAATCTGTTGTGTCCATGTGAATCACTGTCTCCTGCCTCCTTCCCTGCATCAGCTGGGACCTGTGGCTTGCACACTGGCAGCTGCATTAGGCCAAAAAAACAAACTCAGAGCATATGTAAAGATCTCCACAAAGCTCGCGGCTGTGTGCCTAAAAACCTTGGTGGCATAGAGATATTAAAAAAAAAGAGCATGAGCAGCATACGAACTGCAGGAGCTAAGTAAAGTAGCTATGTCCCAAGACTTTTTCGCACAGTGGTAAGGGTAAAAGACATCTTGTAAGAATACAAAAGTTCACCGAAGGACTTTTTTCATCCCTAAAGCACTAAATTGAGCAACAGTGTCATAGTAGAGGGCAATGCTGAAGAGCCACAGATCTTGAGAATTAAAACAAACAGTAAACCCAAACGAGGGAGCAGTAAGGTTTTTTAGGGACCCATACAAATATTATTGTGGTAAAGAGTGTTGTTTCCTCTTGTAAAGCAGGAGGGTGTGTTTTCATTTGATAATCTACCATGCAGCAAATATGAAGGTAGCATAATTTCCTGTTCGGTGAGAAAAGGCAGAAAACAAAAGCTTGTGTCTGGAGGCTGAACTGTGTTATTCTGTATGTGAAGATTTGTCAAAGAACCTGGAATAAGCACCATTTAGCTTTATGGCTTTCTTCCCCACTAACTGGTCACCACAGGTGCTGGCAAAAAAGCCACCAGTCTTCCGAAATTTACTGAGGAGGGCTTTGTTATTTTAACACCACATTCAGAGAGTTCCTGATTTGCTCTGGTTTGAAGTGCTCCTAATGAATACAGTGAAAATAAAAAGAGCTCCAGAAGGAAGGTGAATAAATGCAGAAAAGCTTATATGCAAATACAACAGCTAGGGAAACAACTGTGAAATATCTGTGCACAAAATACACTGTCTGTGGTGATATTTGATTGTAGTTTCACTTTGTAGCCATATTATCACTTTACAAACATGATTGTACCATCTCTGTCCTCTGGTACGTATCTGAAGGTCAGGCAGAACACTGAAGAAAATGCCTTTTTAGAGGGAACAGGAGAGTTTCTGGGAACTCAACAGAACCATAGGACTATTAGTCAAGCAGTCATAACTCCCTGGGGGACATCCAGTAACCTTTTCTGACACCAAAAATTCTGATGCCCAGAATTTTTCTGTAAACAGGAGCCCTAGTGGGCACTTGGCTCTCACAGCAGCACCGCAGGAGGGCAGGAAAGCAGCCACCAGGCATCTGAGATTGCGCTGGGAAACACCTCAAGCAGGCAACAGAAAGTCATATTTGGAGGCGATGTATCCCCAGCTGTGCTGCTCCCATCTCAGTAAAGGCCATCAGGCTGTACTTAGGAATGGCTTACAGAGGACAGTGCCATTTATGGGGCTGGACCAAAATTATAGGCAGGAGGGAAAGCAGGGATTTCCATTATTTTTTTGTAGTGTCAGACAATATACTGAGGAGTTAGTTTTCCATTACTTTTGCCTTTGCAAATTAAGCAACATTGGCTGGTCTGGAAGCTAGTCATTTGGAGGCTCAGTCTTCATCAGTTTGAAGTTTGAAAGACCATAGTTGTTCATGGGGAAGATGGCAGTAATGGAGATTTTCAAGGAAAAAGCGTATTGAAAAGTAAACAGTCAAAATGACCAAAGACTGAAAACAGCATGGGTTCTGGTATCACTGACAAATCTGCTCTTACCCCACGCCCTACTACAAGCTCACAGGCTGCACTTCTTCAGTGCTGATACAAGCTTTGGCGGACACAGTAGGTTACTGCAGCAAATAATATCCATTAGAAGAAAAAAATATCTTTCTAGCCATACCTGTGATTCCAGATGGCATTAGCTGAGTACCGATATAACATAAGCTATCTCAGTTAGCTAGCTCTTTAAGCAGAAATATCTTTTCTTAAAGACAGAATGTGTTTGGAAAAGACAAGTGTGTTTTGTCCACAGTGATGAAGTTTAAATATGTTTACTAAATAAAACCTGTGGCAATATATTTTAGATGGTACCCCACAATGTTTTTTGCTAATAGCAGTAACAGCCCCTGATACTGCCAACATTTGGCCTTTTTACCTGTGCTTTTGCCTAAGTGTTTGCAGGATTCAGATCTGTGTTCCTCTGTGGCTTTTGGCAGTTGTCTGTGCTTTTTTTTTTTTTGTCTACTGTAGTAAAACATGCAAGTAGTGGTTTCTGGAGTTAGATTTTTCCAAATGTGTTCCAACCTCTCCTTACTTATCAGATTCAAGTAAGGAGTGAGAGATTAGTGCAAAGTGTGGGCAGGGAGTTGAGAATAATGTAGCCTTAGGACACCCAAAGATTTGTTCCAGGTCTGTGGAGGAGGACAAACAGTGTGAAGCAGAAGAGGAAGATCCATATTGAGATATGAGTGACAAACAACACAGATACATCTCCCAAGGAGGAGTATGCCCTCAGAGCCTTTCAGGAGAATGAGAGCCTTATATCACTTGGCTGGCTACCTGCTATTTTCTGGGTGGCAGTGGATAAGATCTTGCTGAGGCCTGTGAGAGTGATTGAATTCAACCTCAGGCAGAAGATGGCAATGATACAGATAATCTAGTCCCTAGAGTAAGCTTGGTGACTTCAGCTAATTCAGTTTATGGGCTGCTTTCCTTATTGAGGAAATCCTAGCAGAAACTAGTGTTCACCAGAGACTTGATCCACGAAAGGCGCTAAGTTTTACCATCTCCAATTAATTTCATGTAAGGTTGTGGGTGCTTACACCTCTGAAACTCAAACCTTACAAGTGATGCACGAAGAATTTGCCACTTTCAGTGTCGCATTATCCAGGAGCATAAGAATGATTGAAAGAGGGGGAAAAAACAACAAACTCAAACTTCATAAACATTCATTAAAGTCCAGCATTGGTATCTAAGCAGCATGATAACATAACAATATGTCAGTTGTCACTTTGTAGCATGCAAGTTTTATTCCGAAATTACTCTAGTAACCTAAATAAGAAAGGCAAAATGCACAAAGAATATGGTCATCTGGAATATATAATGTGGAAAGATCTGCAATGCATTACATGGTCTGGAAAGTGGCTGGTCGAATTCCAGAGAGCTAAGATAGACTTCAAAGTCTGGCTGCACATCAGTGAAACTGCTGATCAGCTCAGATATTTAAAGTGGGTGTAGATGAATTAATTTATTACATTTTTTATCTGTTGCATTCATATGGGAAAGAATGACTGTAGACAGGTTCTCCATTGATTTCATGCTTGGTTCTTTTGTTTTTAACTGTACAGTATATTTTCAAAATATTACATCATATTGCAGTTTTACAAAAAGAGTATTTTCCCATGTTTTATAATGCTATTGTACAAGAGGAAAAAAAACCCCAAACAACTATAAAGAATAAGGTATGACTCAAATACCTTAAAAAAATAGCTGTACAATTTTAATTGTTAAGTAATGAAAGACAAATCAAGCTGGGTTTCCAACTTTGCTCTGTTTTTAACTAAGCCCAAAAACATCCACCATTTGGGATTTTTCATATTTTTAATTCAAACAGCTTCCTCCTGAATAAATTGCTATGTCTGACTCTTATTTACCCAGACTTGCAACTTTTCTACTTTTTGTTGGAGAAAGGGAAAGAAAGATGAAGCCATACACTTCATTATTTTCCATGTGCTGATCCCAGAATTGGATATATCAGAACTGGGATTTGAAGTGTTCAAGGCATGTTTTACCCAACCTGTGAAAGAAACCATGAATCTCCAAACTTTGATCATCTGCAATGGGACAACTGGATTATGCTGCACTTCTTTTTCCTCTCTTGAATGTTGGTGTTGTTACAATAGCTCAAATAAATAAACAGTCCTTCACTATGCTCTGCAAAGGCAGAAATACTCTAACTAAGCATGATTTTACTATTCTACCTGTTATTTAGACACTGAAATTAACTATGAGTATGAAACAGAAGAGTTTTACTGTAAAATACAAAAATGCTGCTCATGACAGTTTTTTCTTAAATTAGTTAGAGTGTGTTACCTTTCATAGCGAGCATTCTTCGCTACACAATTCAGTTTCCTGTTTGTACAGTGCAATTATCAAGTAAACTCCTGGGAGAGCTGTTTTTAATTGACTCTTAGTTACTATGGAATACATGATAGAAATTATAGTGTAATGCATGCATAGTACAGGCTGAAAAGGAGCAAGAGAACTGTCCATGGGAAATGAGTGTGCGATTGGGTTTTTCAGGTTTTACATTCGCAGGGCCCATAACAAAATCCTAGTATGATTCATGCAGTTTCCCATCCTCCAGCAAGGCTGACACACACTAAGGATGGTGCAGAAAAATGCCTTCAAATATCTTCAATACATAGGTCAGCACATACAGCACAGCAGAAATCGCACTACCTGCTTAAAAGTGTCTTTTGCCTTTCTGGAAGATAAGAATAATTATCTCAAAATAGTGATGGCCTTGGAAAATAATCTATATTCCCCAGAATCTTTTTCCATCCTATTAATGAAGTCCCCAAGGAAGATGGATCTATTCTGTTTGGCTAGGTCTGTGTATCAGTTTGACCTAAATCAGTGAAGTTGGTGGAGATTTCATGCTGTGATGTGGATGTGGGATGAAGAATGGACAGGAGCAGCAGCAAGAAAACACGTCTATTATTGAAAGCAGGGTTTAGTTAAGGACCAGCAGTTGTTGCAGCTAGAGTGGACTTCAGGCAGCTGTGACTATAGATCACACAATTATGGCAACTGCCATCTGCCTGCTGAGGGCGTTCCTCCAAAGTTCTCTGAAGCCTTTTCATGGACATATTCTTCACCAAATCTTCAAGAGCTGAGGTCTGAGGTGATTTACCTCATTGCTGCCGACATCTTTGAAACATCCATAAAGGCAATCCCTATGGTCATTTGGCTCATTAGCCTCCTGCTACTCCTGAAACCCAGATGTAAGAAATAATCTAACACGGCTGAAGAAAAAAAAAAAAAAAAAAAAAAAAGCTGGCTCAGCATTTCAAAACCTTCACATGCCACAGAAGTTTGGGTGTCACTTTCCTCATGTTTCATTCATACCTTTAAAAGAAGACGAAAGGAAAACATGTACTTAATCAAAACCCCTGCTGCACTTCCTGAGCCTATGTGTTTTGCAGATGGTAAGACTCAGAAGACAGATTGATTTTTAATCAACTTTAAATAAAGAAGAGCATCTGCTTCATGTAGTAAAAATGTACCCTGTAGTCCTAGTCACCTGACATAGCTGCTGATGTCATCACTGACTCCATGATAGGGAAAGTATGGTGGTAGCACAATGCCTACTAGAAGCACACCACCTGGGCAAAGGGTGAACTGTGGCAGAAAAACTAAGACATAGTCTTCAAGCCTGCCACACCTCGGCACTAGAGACTGGATGAAAAGAGCAACTTGTCATAAAATCCATTAAAAATTTCATCTTCACTATAGAAACACATCCAAAATAACTGACTGTTCAAATAGCTAACATTTCCAAAATGACTGTAGACAGGGTCTAATCTTTGTTGTTTGGTTGCACTTTCATTGTCTTCTAAGCAAACGAGTATGAAAACAAAAATGTCTTGGATAATTGTCTGGAAGATTTTATTGCCCCATACAACTTGCTGTTTGCAAGAGAAGGCATTGCTGTTTGAGGAGAAGGAGTGCAGCTTTATTTGCATTTGAGGGGGGCTAGTAGCTATGAGTACACTGCCATGATTTGTTAAAGTTGTTTTCAAGCTTTACAAAATAAAATGACAAAAAGCATAAAACCAAGTGTTTTGGTTTCGGCTGCCGCCGGCAACAAAAGCGCCACGCGGATGCCCCTCCCCCCGCCGGCGTGTGGAGGAGAATGGAAAGAAAGAGGCAGAAACTGGTGGGTCGGGATAAGGGCAGTTTAACAGAACA
>Ga0181612_171194_pt1 | contig 10646 bp, 11 predicted proteins | sample HoacroProtozoa21_FD_119630 | JGI IMG/M metagenome (GOLD analysis project Ga0181612, IMG submission 119630) | Hoatzin crop microbial communities from Cojedes, Venezuel. Combined Assembly of Gp0051906, Gp0051904, Gp0051908
AAGAAAAGAAGGAATAAAGAAGCAAATAAACACATTTGCTAGCAGCATTTTTTGCTAAATAATTGGATTGAAAAGAAAAAGGAACATAGTAGTAACATGCCACATGCTGTGAGCAGGAGAAGAAAGTTTCCCTCCTTGCACATGTGGATTGGGTCAAAACAGGACAACAACCTGCAACCACAAACATGTTCATGATCTGTGAAATGTGTACACAAGGGAAGGGAAGATCCAGGAATGGCGAGTTGAAGGTGAGTGAGAAAGTTGCCCCGGTGGAGCTGTTGATGAAGGAAAGTTGTCCCCACATAGCAGAGTGCATTCACCGAGTCTGCTGAAATGCCACCTGGACTTTCTACCAGAAGAGGAAACATGATTTTGAGATGAAGCCCAGCCTGAAATAGGACAGAGGGGGAGAACAAAGACTCAAACCCTTGCTAGCCTGGTGGGACTATAGGCTGTAAGACAGAGAAGATAGGACAGTTCTGGAGAACCAGACACTTTACAAGCCCAGCAGCTGTGTGATGCACAATGCCATCTTCTCTACACTGTATTTCTGCTGAGGTCGTGGCCGAGAGAGCTGCATCATGGATGTGGCTTCCCTGTGCTAAGTGTCAAGCGCTCAAACACAGCAGGGAAACGTGGTCCCTGCCAGAGGGCACCGGCACCAGGGAGCAGAGACACCTCCGCTCCCCTTCTGCGGGCAGAGGGGGAGATGGGGCACCATGGCTGTGCCCCCCTCAATGTCTCAGTGAGCTCAACAGCCTCGGATGGGACCGAGATATGGGGACGTCTGCCTGCACCTCTTCCGAACAATTGGAGGCTCATTTTCATCACGTTGATCGTTCATCACGCTGATTGCTAATGCATTTGGAATTTAAATATTAAAGGGCAGTCTCAGAGTTAAACAGCCAGAAACCCCAGTCCTTTTTCATTAAGAAAACATCTGGGGGCTTTTTTGCCCTCTCCCCTGAACAAGGTTTGAAAAGACAAGTTATCCTCATAAAATCTTACAAACGCCCACGAGACAATTTTGCTTTGAAGTATCAGTGTGACAGGGCAAAAGCAGAACAATTTGATACTAATGATTTCAGTCACCATCCTCATGCTTCATGTTTTAAAGATCATTTTGCAATAAAGACATCATGATTTTACAGTCACATTAGAATAATAAACCATAGCACTTACGGAGTACTTTTCCTCTAAAACATGAAATAAATTGGAGCAATGAGTGTTTTTCTCATTTTAGAGTTGGAGAAACTGAGGTCCAAGGACACGACCTTCTCACCATACAGACTGGGACAACCTCACCTGCCTCCTAGTTCTGGGGCTGCCCTTTGGGTCGTGCTGTCCCTTACCTGCTAGTCCAGACAAGATGACTGATGACAACTCTCTGCAGGAGAGAGCAGATGCAGATTGATGTTCTCGCTCCCTCCCTTGTGACTTCAGGCACTTCACAAAGACATCTCAGATAGGAATGTTGAAACTCCCATTAGCAAAAAAATAAAAGGAGAAAGAGGAATTGGCAAGACCTATTCACAATAGACAAGATGAAGATAATTCACCAGATCTGCTGATAATCTCCGGAGGGCGGCGGGGTGGCCACAGTCAGCTTTCCTCATAATTTTTGCTGGCACATTCTCTGTCCCTTCGTCTTTATAAGAGAAGCAGCAATGTCGTCCCCGACTCAGGTGGCTGCACCTCACCCTGGTCCAACCAGAGGCTCCATTGCTGACATTACGGTCAGCAACAGGCGGGGACCACAAAGACACGCAGCTGCTACTGAGCATCCCTTCGAGTGCAGGGAGTGCAAAGGCTCTGAGGCTGCCGATACGTCAGGTTTCTAATTAAGATTCATCAGCCTCCAAAGTGGCTCGATTCATTGTTCATCTGGAAATTTTCTTCCCTATCTTTCTTCTTCGCTTTTGCTGTCACCCGCGAAGCAAAGATACACATTTCCCTCCCAGAAGCTCCATCGACATCACTGCTAATACGCAGCTCTCAGGTTGTGACAGAAGAGAAAGCAATGGTTGCAAACCAGGTCCCAGAGCACTCATCAATATTTACAGGCATCTGACAATGACTTATCTTAGACTGTCTACATTTAAACCACAGAAATGCGAATGAGGTGATGTTTGCATTGCGAGTAGTAAGGATGGGATATTCTTACATACAGCTTCACTAGTAGAAGGCTCTGCCTCCTCCAGAAATGTTTCCTTTTGGAGCTGTTTTGGTATGTTGCTGTAACATATAGTCAGCAATTCAGTTAGGAAAGGCAATACAAAAGACAGAGTGAGTTTCCTGGCTCAGAAACAGGTGTACATTTTTTAAAATTTTGGAAGAGGGAAGGGGAGAGGAAAAACTCTTTGCAGCCGTTGTTCACCATCAGAGCCTCTGCTGCTCTCTTTCATGGCAGTTACCCAGCGAGGTGTAAGCACTGAGCTGATTTAAAAGATTGATCCAGATAAAATATTTAAGGATTCATGTAATTAAATATGCAGGGTTTGAAACGTACATTTCACTCTCCATCTGCCTTCTGTGAAACATGATCCTATGCATTGCACGCTGAGGGTAGGGTGGGATGGGGGGCAGAAACTGAAGGAAAACCCCTAAACCAAAGCAATCACCGAAGGCTGTCATCATGGGACTTCAGAGGAAAGAAAGAATATACTGATGGGGACGTGATCCCTGAGATGAGGTTTCGTTGCAGGATGCGCGCTGGGGAGGAAGAGCATGGCCTGCTCCCCGCTGCCCAGGGGAAGGACCCCCGGGTCCTCTCGCTTGTGACGGTTGTACTCGCTCACTGTGGCAGCCTGGCCCTGGGACACTTGTTGAAAGCTGTCCAGAGCATCAGGTGGCACATCAGAGAGCAGAAAGCAATTTTGGCTGTGGGACTGCTTTTGTTAAAGGTGCTTGTCGCCAGTTCAGGGCTGTCAGTCTCCCAAGTTTGTACTGTCTCCCAGGGAATTTTTTTTTTTTAACCACAGCAATCTTTATGCTAGGCATCATTTGCAGAATTGGCTGGAAAGATATAGATCATCATTTCATCAAGATTCCTGGATCTGAATCTTCATCTTTATTTGTCCTTGCATAACTGAGGAACGCACCCAGGGCTGCTTTGCGAGTAGAGGCTACCTCCATGAAGAAGGAAAAGTCCCATGAGTATAGAGATAATTTCGCTGCATCTTGGATGTGTGAGATGTGGGAGGAGAGCCCCCCCTCTTTTTTGCCGCTTATATTGCTATGTATGAAAAGTTATTTCGAAATGATGAAAGTGTTTGCCAGGAGTAGACAGGTAGTTATGAATGGCATCGCTTTTGAATTTTGTTTATAATTAACCTCCTTCCCCATACACTTTTTCCTCCATTTTTTTTACTTTTTATTTTTAGGGCCTAGTTCTAGTACATTTCTTTCCCTTACATGAAAGACTTAATAGTCCATTGCTTGATTTCCATGTTAATTAAGCACGTGGCTTCTCTCAATAATTGCTACATCCTCGCTTACTTAATATGTACTTTTGTGCCCTTAGCAATGATCTGATATCATTATCAGAGCAAAATACATAGAACAAGAAACCTTGGGGATTAGATACCAAGGAGGACACTATAGGGACCGTGTTAATTGGGGCGATCAGCAAGATTAAGATAAGTCTTGCTGCTTCCTCATATTGGTCTTAATGGCACAATGCAGAGCCCAAAGCACTTTACCTGCTGTACAATGTGGCTAAGTCGCTTTCTTCCCTAGGGTGTGTAATCTAATCTTCTAGATAAAACACTTAGCAGAGGGAAACCAGCTGGTGTTGAAAGCTGCATTTCTGAGATACGGCACCTATGTAAAGTTTTAAACACTACTAAAAATAGTGAAGGCCAATAAAAGTTGTAATTTGTTGTGTATATGCATACACAGAAAGATAGACAGAAATGTGTGTGTGAGTGTGCTGGTGTTGTACGTCTGTGAGTGCATAGGCTGGCCTGAAATAGGTTGCTGCTGCCTCACCTTCAAGAAGGAGGTTTGCCCAGGCCATCTCCAGAGGTCTCTCTAAACAATATTTCCCAGATTTTCTGCTACGAACCCATGGGAGTGGGGGTGCTACAACTGGGCTTTATAATCTTAAAAAAGATTATTCCTGCTTTAAGAATATTGACTTTTTCCTTAAAATAAAAAGGCTTCTTTCTGCAATTAAAATGAATACCCCTCTGCAGCAAATGATTTTTGCATAAATAGGCTTTGAATAATGGAGCTGTTGTCAAGAAAAAAATATAAGCACTACCCAAACCTTTTTCAAATCAATTCTTGACAGAGTTCCTCAAATGGAGATAAACATTGCTGGTGTAATGATTTGCCACATGACCTTGCACTTGATGTGCCAAGCAGAGTGAAAAATAACACACTCAAACAAGAAAAAGTGCTGATTTTGATTCCCAAAATAATATTTTTCTAGCTGGAACTATTTCTGCTATGGGCTAGCATGCACATACAGAGAGAAAGTTAAGATTTTCCTTCAGCAATATATGACATTACCCTCTCAACTAGATAACTGCGAGGCTATTTGGGCTCGCTAAAAACACTTCTGCACATCTGGGAGCAGAACAGCTCAAAAGCAATTTGGGAGGAAGGAGAAGTCTTGCGATTGAGGCACAGGATTAAGGAGGAGAGTTCAGTTCGACTCTGCCCTGCCTGACCTCTGAGCCAGCCTCTTCCTCCCTCCAAGCCTCACATTCCTGTGGGGTTACAGGGATCGCGGTGTCCCCCTTGGCCAGAGACCCTCTTCCACCTCGGTGTCACCAGAGCCCTTGTTCTCCATGGGTTTATAGACCAACATGAGGAGTTTGGGTAGCAAGCAGGAAGAACTGAAAACAACCACTGGTGGAAAGAAATCCGATATAACCGACCTACTGAAACTGCCTGGAAGGCTTTGTATGATGGCAGTGTTAAAAGCACTGGATAAAACCTGCCTGGGCAAGGCACAGGCTGTGAGAGGGGAGGTGGCATGTTTTCCACCGTTACTGGTTTGGGGACACCAGGCATCTCAGAGACAACAAATCTCCACTGCCTGTGTGTCAGGGAACTGCTTCATAAATTGCACTTGCCGGTGAAACCAAACCGGTGTCCTTCAGAGAGGAAAGACCCTTTGCAGCCCCGGCTGCAGACTGATGTCCTTCTTCAGCACTGGGCTGTGTGGCAAGGAAAACTGTGCCGAAGCAGAAAGCAGAGGCTGCCTAGGGACAGCTGCCATTACTGTCCTGACAAGCTGTGTAACTCCAAGCACCACGTACGCTCGATACTTGAAGGAACTAGTTTCCCAAAATAAGAAAAGTTACAAGTGAAACTGAGTGTAAAAAATTATTACGAAGAAGCTCATATTAAATGGCCAAAAAGTCATTACTTCACAGTAAAGGAGCTGAATAATATTGGTGAAAAGCCCATTCTCTTTCAGCGGAAGAATGCAGGCAGGAATAACGAATTAAAAAGCAATGTACAGCATATGGGAAAAAGAGGGAGGTAATAAAAATCCATATAAATAAGAACTTATGAAGTGTAGAAAATTTATAAAGAATACTAAAGACATCAGGAAAAAATCCATGGCTGATCAGGCTTTGTTTAAGAAGAAGGGTTTCTTGAAAATTTATGAATAATTGTAGAAAAGATATAAATGCCATAGTCTCATTACTAGCTGGAGACAGCCAGGTCATTAATAATGATGAAGAAAAAGGCAAAATTGTTCAACAATTATTTCTGCTCTCTATTTGGGGTAACATATTTTCTGACACATTACTAATTAAGAAAGATATTGAACAACTTGCACTAGGGTTAACAGCTTTTGAAATCTGAAGGTCCAAAAAAGTGACTCCCAAGAGACAATGCAGGGTATTTTTAGCTTGTGTATGTAAATTTTTAATAAATCATGAGATAATGGGGAAATTCTCAAAGGTCAATGTCAATATTGTGTAAAAATTTCAAGACAAATGAAACCACCCAGGTAAATATAGTCCAGTTTACTTGATATGAAACCCAGGCAAAGTAATGAAGAAATTGATATAACATTTAATCAATAATTAGAAGATAGGAGTATAATTATTATGACCTTACTGAGAAGGGGTTTGTGTTTTCAGACTGATCAACTGAGGTAGGAAGCGCAGTTGACAGAGGGTAACTAGGCAGGACCAATCTGTTTAACGCTTAAGGCTCAAGCGTGCAGGACAGCCAGGACCAAGGCACCAAAGACCAGAGTTCTGCTTCCGCTCGGTGGCCAAGAGACATGCTGTAATTCCTCCCTCCAGCTGTCCCCTAACCCAGCGAGGGGTGAGTAGCCCACACGACTGGGGGAGACAGTTTTGAAGAAGAAGCCAGAAGAGGCAGGGACAAGGAGTCTGAAATGTCCCAGTGGGGAGGGAGGTGGAGGACCATGGTGGCTCCCTGTGGCAGGGGTGGCCCAGAAGGCTGAGGCGGTGGGTGCCAGGGGGCTGTGGCTGTTACAAAATGAAGGACACCAAGATAGGGACAGGGGGTCAGCGGGGCAGGAGGCAGGGGTGAAAGCAGGACCAGCAGACAGGCAGCAGGACAGGGAGCTTAGGGGCACAATGAGGAACATCTGATTTTGGCAATCAGGTAACATTGCTGGAAGAGCTGCATCCTGAGCGAGAGACAAGGCAGGGTTCCAAGGAAAAAACAGTGGGTGATTTTGCTGTGGCCCACTGCACTGTCACATGCAGTAGGCATGGTGGTGTTGGGTTGATGGTTGGAGTTGGTGATCTTAGAGGTCTTTTCCAAACTATGATTCAATGATTCTATGATTATCCTATGCATGTGAAATGCAAGCATTCGACTTTAACCACTGATTTTTGCAAGCAGAGATATTTCAAATGGCTTTTCTGTTTTGATCTGCTGTTCTTTAATACAGCAAAGTCATTCAGATAAATAAATAAGGTGATTACGCAGCAGCCTGCAAAGAAATAAATAAAGCTGAGGCAGGAAACAAGGCGGTGCAGGCTGCGTCAGGAAGCGAGGGCAGCAACTGGGCTGTGAGCTGTTCAGCTGGCAAAGAAAAGGATGAAGAGGAGAGAAGGAAAGGGGCATGTGATATAGACTTTAAAGGCTTCATCAAACGTCCTTAACCATCCTTCAGGAGATGATGAGTGTGTGACTGAACTACCCTCCTAAAGGAGTGCTCTGGCAGATTAGCAGGGAATAAAATGAAGGGTCATTCTTCTCTTGGAGCTGTTGAATTCCTTCCTTTTATTGAAACAGTGAATTGCAGATTGTGCTTATCAAAGGTCCAGATTCCTTTGGAGCTGTTTGATGATGAGCCATATTCTGCCTTGACTTCCATCCCAGGCATCCCCACCAAGTTCAATGACATCTCGTGGAGAGTAAAGCAGGACAGATGTTACCTTGATGTTTTCAACAGTGTTGTGGCTGCTAATGAAGAATGATCTGATCGGGTACATGTTCAGAGACTCTCTCCAGTGTCTGCAGTGGAATAGATTGTCTTTAATGTGAAGATGCAATTGCAAGTACGTCATATGTACAGGAAAGTAGAACAAGTATTCTCTTTTGTTTGATTTTGTTCCCATTGAGGAGTCACTCCGACAAAACATGCAAGACACAGTTTGGGCATCTTTGGCAATGAAAAGGCTTCCTTTACCCCCACTCCTGCTCCATCCAAAAGCAATGGAGCTGTCTAGCTTGTTAGATAGAACAAGCAAGGTTTAAGACTCCTAGTATAAAAGAAAGCATGGGAATTTTTTCTTTTATAAGGAAGAATTTCAGAACTGGAAATGATCCATATTTGGGACATAAATGCAAGCTGTTATGCAGATCAAAGTATCTATTTGGAGACGAATTACTAAACAGCATCTATCTATGCCTTTTCAACACCTGCGGATTAGCAATGTAATCGTGTGGAGGTTGCTATAGCTACATCTCTAGAGCAGGTGGAGTTCTTCGTCTCTTGGAGCACCATTATGTTCATTCTTTGCAAATAAACCATGTAAGAGTATATTTAAAATGTCACCCGAGCAGCGTCAGCCCCCTGTCTCTAGCTGACACTGTCATGTCAGATCTGTCCTAATCCTATTAGCCCTGATTGTTTTCTCTAGAAACAAGGCCACTTCCCATCTGAGCATCATGCCTTCCCCGTAAAAATAACGGGCACCAGGGCCTTGCCGATCCAGACCTACTAAAGTCATAAAGCAAGTGCTTGAGTTTAAGCTGAGAACTGCTAAAGTTCATCTTGTGCGTATGTCATCTTGCCTCAGGGTTGATGGTGTGTAAGGCCGCAAGATGGAGCTAGGAATGTCACGTAGCAAAGCTACCAGCCTTCAGCAACAACACTTCCCAGGGTCTGACCAAATGCTCAGGTTGCGGTCAGGCAGCTGTTTGGGATGGTTTTCAACTTGTTTGCCGAAGTCTCCGCCCGAGCAAGGGCTCTGCTCACTTTTTTGCATCAAGTACTTCAGCCTTCTTGCGTGAGCTCCCCCGCTGTTTACTGTAGCAAAGGGTTGCCCAGATGACCTTTCCTTCTAGCTGGCTGTCTGCAGTGACTGGCATATACAGTAACCCTTAACCCTCTGCCAGTCAATCCCAAAACATGCTAACCTGTGTGAAAACTCAATAGCAATCCCTGTACAAAAAGCTGATAGTCTAAAAGAAGAGCCCTGACAAGTAGAAAAAAAACAGACAAGAAGCTAAGAAGAGCAAGTACCAAAGAGTAGATAAAAAACAAATCAAGATGCTTTGACTTGTCTAATTTTGTCATTCTCCTTGTTTGTCTTTTGCTCTAGCTCTGCATCAAGCGCAAGGTTTTCATTCCCCAGTGAAGGTAAGTAACGAGAGATTTCTTACTAAAAACTGTCAACAGCAAGAACAACAGCAGAGCATGTTTTCCCTCCCTGGCCAATTTCAATTTCTACACTAGAAACCTGAATATCAAAAAATGTTCCAAACATAGCAATCCTTCAGTAGCTTTTCAATAGAAATCTCCAGCTTTCCCCAGAAAGCAGATGCCTTTGAAAGGGTATTTAGCAAAACTGTAGACATTTTTGCCAAGTGGTAGAATGACAGACTCCATCCTCAGTACCTCCCTGTTTCCACTTACTCCCTTTCCCTCCAGTTTGTTTTTGTCCCTTGAGCTGTGTCTCTTTAACCTTTTCCAAATTCGTGAAATATGTATGCTCCTTGGAACCTGCTAACTTTCGTCTGCACTGAAAAGCAGTGCTGTAAAATTTATTTCCATAAATTCAGGAGGATAAATATAAGTCATGTTGCTCTGAAACAAATCCATCTTCAGGTCAATTGGTGCATGACATGTCATGACTGTATTTCTCTCCCTCTGTCTTCAGGCTGTTATCTTTCAGGCAGCTTCTCCTATATGTTCTGCAGACTGCTGGTACCAATGACAGTAACAAAGAGGCCACTCATTATGAGAGAGGCTGTTTAGTGACCGGTCTTTCCTTTTATTTGGGGAATGGCAGCTGAAAAAGTTGAGCCAGACAGAGGCAGTATGGAGGAAACCACATCATCCTTGCCTTTCTTTTCTTCTGATGCAATCTTGGTCATAGCCTGCAATCAAATTGTCAGCAAAAACAGAAATGCATATTCTAGCTTTGAAAAGAGTATGGGTTTAAAGCACAGAAGTGAAGCCAACTACAGCGCCGTGTGCTGCGAGAGACGGCTCCTCCTATCTAGGTGCTGAATTCCTGTCAGCACTGAGCCATAACAGAGTGGGAATTAAGCCTTGGTAAACATACGACTCGGGGAAGGTGTGGCCAATTGACAGCTATGAAAATGGATTAATTTGGTTTTTCAAGCTTCAAGTCCAGAATGAGGGGTTTTTTTTTTCTCTTTGAGCTGTTTCTTCTCTAAGGCCTATTATAATTTGTAAACTGTTAATTTTGTACTACACCAAATTAAGAGTAACATTTGTTCACGATTTAGCTGCCAGAAACTTGAGTTTGCTTTTTCTGGCCTGCCTGGCAAAAAAAAAGGTACACATACAAATTTGCTATACACACACATGTGTGACCAAGGTTTTCAATGCAGTTGGCAAAGTGGGAGACTGTGGTTTCCCACCCTGAGACTCCTGCGGTGAGCTTCCTTCCCTGGGAGCAAGCCTTCTTTAAGACATCTCCAATCAAGCAAATAAAATTTTAGATATACCTGGTATTATTAGTCAAGTTGAAGCAAGAAACAACCATCAAAAAACAAAGAACGCAGTCTTAATAATTGCCAATGTGTCCCTGTTACCCAAGGCACCTGCAGAGCTTTTTCTGAAGGTGAAAAACTCTTGCTTGGAAGTCTCCTGGATAGAGAAAATAAAAGAAAGTCAGTCCGTTTGAAGCGACAGCAATCAGTAGTTAGTCTGAGGCATAATCTTGTTTCTTACCTAAAAGAAATACAAAGGGAAAAGACTATGACACATGGCGTCTGTTTCTTTTTTGGTGGGGCCAGGGTGGGGGGAGGAAACTTATCCCCATCCCGAAGGATGGCACCCAGCTCGCCGCCCCTTAACCGGGCTCAACCAGAGACACGGCCCACGCCGTGCCTTGCCGCGGGGGTCCATCGGCGGGGGAGCGGGCCCGCGCCAGCCCGGCGCCACCATCTCCGGCTGCTGGCACGAGGCCTGGGGCGCGGGGGCGCCGCTCGGCGCGCGG